>Ga0209398_1001434_pt1 | contig 12218 bp, 9 predicted proteins | sample AshMeaBigSpring_FD_184125 | JGI IMG/M metagenome (GOLD analysis project Ga0209398, IMG submission 184125) | Groundwater microbial communities from Big Spring, Nevada to study Microbial Dark Matter (Phase II) - Ash Meadows Big Spring (SPAdes)... | ecosystem: Environmental > Aquatic > Deep... | reverse complement strand
GCCGAGCCGCCGCGCTCCGCAAACGAGGCCCACCTGGGGAGGGCGAGGCTCCCGCCGAGCCGCCGCGCTCCGCAAACGAGGCCCACCTGGGGAGGGCGAGGCTCCCGCCGAGCCGCCGCGCTCCGCAAACGAGGCCCACCTGGGGAGGGCGAGGCTCCCGCCGAGCCGCCGCGCTCCGCACGCTCTCGGCTCGGCAGGAGCCTCGCCGCTCCCGGTAGCACGAAACCCGACTTAATACGCACCTTGATCGATCACCTCCTGGCCGTCACGGGTGGCCAGCGCGGCCAGGACGTCGAGCGACATGGCTTGCAACAGCAGACGCACCGATCCGTCGCACAACAGGACGCTCGCGCCGCCGGGATGGTCGCTCCAGATCTCGTTGTGTTGCATCCGATGGATGGGATGATTGATGTCGAAGATGTTCTCGCCGTTGGCCCATTCCCCGTCCATGGGCCAGCCGCGTCCCGTGTCCTCGGCCACCGCCAGGGTCTGGGACGTACCGTCGCGAATGTCGGCGATCCGCACCGAGCTGTCGAACAGCAGCACGCCGTTGCTGGAGGGCGCCCCGGGCCGTCCATCGCCGAAGATGCCGCCGTAATCGGCTGCGGCCATGTCGTCCCCCGGGTCATACTGGCCGTTCAGGTTCTTGTCGCCCACGCTGTCCCCCACGCGTCCGAAGGAGCGTCGCGAGGTGCTGGGGCAAAGAAAGGCCGGGACCACGACGGTCGTGGCCGAGCGGTTTTCCGCCGCGCGGCTGGCGAAGTTCAGATCGTAGCGGTCCCGCAGCGCCTGCTGTTCCAGGTGCGGCAGCAGGAACACCAGCCAGCTGACGCGCCGCGTGGCCGGCTCGAAGCAGCCCACGGGGAACTGCTCGTGCACCCCGTGGTAGGCATGCAGGGCCAGTCCGATCTGGCGCAACCGGTTGTGGCACTGGACGCGCCGCCCGGCCTCGCGTGCCGCCTGGACCGCGGGCAGGAGCAACCCTGCGAGCAAGGCGATGATCGCGATCACCACCAGCAGTTCGACAAGCGTGAACCCCGGCGGATGAACGGGCCGCCGCGGCGCAGGGCGCAGGCCCCGGGCGAAACCATCCCGCGATGCGCGGCCACGCGCCGGTACGTGCATCGTCATACCTGCCTGCGGCAGCACGGGCACGCGCCCGTCGCCGGCCGGCCAGGGCGGCGCAAAGCTGCACCGCTCCAACGGTCGGCCCGAGCACCCGGAAACGCGTCACGCGCCAAAGACGAACGGACCGGCGCCTGTCCCTCGCAGGCGGCCGTTCAACCGGCGCTGGCAGGTTTTCTGACTCCCGTGCCTCGAACAGCCCGCCTTCTCGCCGGATCGCCCCGCGGGGGCGGTCACATCCCGGCAATGGCTTGGAATTGGGCCTGTCTTGATCGCACGGTTACAGCGGCGGGGCCGTCCCGGATTCGCACCGGGTTCCCTGTTGCCGATCACCCCAGCAAGGGCCGACCGGCCACCAGCGCACGCAACAAACCGGGATTGTAGGGCAGTCGCTGCCGAGCGTCAAGCACCCGCACGGGGGGCTGCTCGACGGGACCAGGTCCATGGTGTCGGCCGGCCCGTGTTGGCACCGTCGACTTGAGCGGCCGAAAGATGGAACCGACCCGGCCCTGTGAACGGTGACGCTACTCCTCACGGAGCGCCGCGAGCAGCGGGGCGCGCAGGGCGGCCCGCACGGCCGCCACGCCCGCGGCCAGGCCGGCGGCCAGCACGGCCGCCAACATGCCGACCAGCGACAGCCAGGGGACCTGCGCGCCGCCCCAAACGTACTGCGGCAAGACGGCCAGCGCGGCCGCCAGGACCCCCGCGGTCAGGCCGCCGACGAGCAGGACCGCATGTTCCAGGATCACGAGCAGCGCCAACCGCCGCCCGCGGAATCCCGCCGCCCGCATCAAGGCCAACTCGCCGCGCCGCTCCATGACGCTGCGCAACTGGACGGTGGCCAGGCCCAACGTGCCCAGCAGCAGTCCCAACGCCCCCAGACTCTGGAACGTTGACAGGTACGTGTTCTGCACGGCCAGCAGGTCGTGCAATACGCCACGCGTCTCGCGGGCATCGAAGCCCTCGTCGCCCAGGCGGTCCTCCAGCAGCGAGGCCACCGCCCCCTGTTGGTCGGGTGCCGTGCGGATCAAGAAATACCGGTAACCGCTGACCTGCGGAAAGTGCCGCAGCAATCCTGCCTCGCTGACCAAGAGCTGTCCTTGCAGGATGCTGTTGGCCAGCAGGCCGACCACGCGAAACCGCAGGCGCTGCCCGGCGTCGTACTCCAGTTCAAACTCCTGGCCGATCCCTTGATTGAGGTGCAGGCTGTAAAGTGCCGTATTCCGGTCGAGGATCACGGGCAAGACGTCGCTCGCCGCCGGGCGAACGGGCGGCGCATCGCGGGAACCGCCGTTGGCCGTCCCGCCGACCGCTCGTGTCCCGGCCTCCGCCCCGGCCACCTCCCACAACAGGCGCCAGGGACTTGAGGACGTTGGCTCGGGCAACGCGGCGTGCGCAGCCCAGGCGAAGCCCGTGGGCTCGAAACGCGCCAGGGATTCGATCGCCGCGGGGGGCACGCCCAGCAGCCGCGGCCGACCCGGCTGGTACAGATTGCGGCAGCTGGCGTCCTCGCCCTCCCGCACGCGCAAGGCGAGCACGCTGGTGCCGGCGAGCAACTCCGCCTGGTGACCCAGCAGCGACCGGCGTCCGGCCGGGCTGTTCAAATCGGCGAAGACCGGCTGATCGGTCTCGGCCACCAACTGGAAGCCGCCGGTGCCCGTTTCCGTCGGCTCCAGTCGGAACGCGCCGATCGCCACAATCAGGAAGCAGGCGGTGGCAATCAGTCCGATCGACAGGGTGCTCCGCCCGGGATGGCGGGCCGCATTGCGCAGGGCCAGGCCGCTTAGCCCGAACGGACGCGGGCGGTCTGCGCCGATGCCAGCCCCGCGCAGGCGCCAACGAACCAGGACGAGGAGTGCGGCCAGCACGCACGCGCCACAGCCGAAGAAGGCGGCCGCCTGCATTTCGCCTCCCCAGCGCGTCGCCGCGAGCCCCAGGCTCGCCCCCGCCCCCAGCAGCCCCGCCGCCAGCCACCCGGCTCCGCGTCCCGTGCGGCCGCCCTGAGTCGACTCGGCCCGAAGCCACCCGGCTCCGCGTCCCGTGCGGCCGCCCTGAGTCGACTCGGCCCGAGCCTGACCGGCAATCAACCGCTGCGCCGAGACGCGACTGAGCTGCAGCCCGCTGACGGCGACCGTCACCGCCGCGACGACCGCCCCTGTGGCGCATCCCGCCACCAGGCTCCGCGGGCTCACCGCCAACTGCAGGAAGGGAGTCACGACGGCATCCAGCCACCACGTGCGCAGGCCGACCAGCAGCAGCCAGGCGTAACCGACTCCGGCGGCCGTACCGATCAGCCCGCCCGCCAGCGCCAGCAGCAGCCCCTCCCGCCACATCAGCCGACCGACCACGCGGCGGGGAAGGCCGACGGCCAGCAGCAATCCCCACTCCGCCGCCCGCTGCTCGATCCCCAAGCGAAACAAGAGCGCCACCAGCATGATCGCGGAGGCAATCAGGAACAGGCTGAAGCCCAGGAACAAGAGACTGAAGGAGGTCGTCCCGCGCGCGGCCGCCAGCCCGTCCCGCTTCACCTCGAGCAGTTCCAAGCCCAACTGCGGCGCGTCGGCCTGCAAGTGCCGCTCGATCCGCGCGGCCAGTTCCTCCGCCCTGCGCCCCGGCTCCGCGGCAACCCGCCACGCCGTGGTCTGTCCGAAGCGGCTGCCCCACAGGCGACGTCCCGCGGCCAGCGACACAAACGCCTTGGGCGTGGTCCGGTAGTAATCCCAGTACCGTTCGTCGCGCTCGCGAATCCTTTGGCTGTCGAACGGGAACGGAGGGTCCCAGTCGTCGATCGAGCGCTGGTCCGTGATCCCGGGTACGACCGGCGTCAAGAGCGGATCATTGGCGGGCGTGGGGAGGGCGGCGAAACGCGCGTCGCGCCGGCGGGTGTACGGCTCCACCGGCTCGACGACCGGGATGACCGCCCGGAGCGTGAACCGTTGCGATTGCTCCACTGCCGCGCCGTGAGTCGTCTCGGGCAGAAAATACCAGACGCGGATCGGATCGCCCGGCTGGACGTCCAACTGCTGGGCGGCCCAGCTGTTCAGCACGATCTGGTCGTCGGCCAAACGCCACGGCGTGTCGTCGTCCGATGCCAGCAGCGGTCCCAGCCGCGGGACGGAGTCGACGGCGGTGATCGTCGAGTACCAGATCGCCTCGTCGCCAGGCTCGGTCATGCCGTCCCGCGCTCGATCGATCGCATTGGCCAGGTACGTCAGCACCGGTTGCGGATTTTCTCCTGCCAGGGCCGACGGCATGGCCGCATCGACCTCGGGCGGCAACAGCATCCGGTCCGACGTGAGCTGGAAATACTGCCGCGCGGGCTGCTCCGCGTCGGCGCCCGGTGGCTGGAACGAGTACTGCACATGGTCCCACCGCAACCCGTAGTCGCTTAGCCGCGGCGCGAGCATCTCGCGCAGCAGGCCGCCCGCGTTGGTGGGCGGCGCCGCATCCGCGGTCGTCCCCGCAATCAGGACGGCGTTGACCCGCCCGTCGAGGCTCAGCGCCTCCTCGAGCGTCCGCAAGGCCAGGTACGCGTTGCGGCTGGACTGCTGGCTGGGACGGAGTCCGAACCGCCCCAGCCCCCTCGCGGGCACGATCCCCACCACCTGCAGCTCCGCCAGGCTGCGGATCCGGTCCGCTGTGCGGCCCAACGGGCTGTCGGCGGGAACCTGGCTGGCGACCGGCAAACGGATCACCACCGTATCTCCGACTCGGGCCGACAGTTCCTCGGCCAGCGGCTCGTTGAGCAGAATCTCGCCAGGGCCCGGCAGTCGGTCGGGACGCATCCCCACCACGTCCTGCTGCCAGAAGGTCTCGGGACAGCCCACAACCGTTACCCCGCGCGCCCGTGCCCGTCGTGCCGGATCGGACTTCTCCACCGTCGCCTGGGGAAAGAGGATGGCGGGAACGGCGGCGGAAAAGTGGCTGGCAAAGCCCTCCTGGCCGGCCAGCTCAGCCGCCAGCTCGCCGCGAAAGAAATGGTCCGCCACGAGCACCGCGTCGATGCGTCCCAGCCGCTCGAGGGTCAGCCCGCGCAGGCTGGACCGCACCGAGTCGCCAACCAGCAAGGCCCCGGTCAGCACGGCCGTCCCAGCGGCCACACCCAGCAGAACGGCCAGGTTGACCCGTCCGTGGTAGATCAGGCCGCGGAGCACCAGCCGCCAGATGCTGATGGTCGCCATCGGGCTACCTTCGCGGACGTGGAAGAGGAATGCCGCGCGGAACAAGCCGTTCCAGGGCGGGAGGTCGATGTTTTCGGCCAACGCGTCGGTGCATGGTCGCATCTACCGGCCAAAACATGGACCAGACCCCGGACTGTGTCAGCCAAGGGTGCCGTTGTTCAACTCCAGCTGCCGCTCCATCAGGGCCGCCACCTCCTGGCTGTGCGTCACGACGACCAACATCGTGGGGTGGTCCTGGTGCAGTTCCAGCAGCAGGCGGGCCACGCTCAGCGCGCTCGTCCGGTCGAGGTTTCCGGTCGGTTCGTCCGCCAGAACCAGGCACGGTTGCCGGATCAGGGCCCGCGCCACGGCGACCCGTTGTCGTTCGCCGCCGGACAGCTCCGCCGGCCGGTGTGCCAGGCGGTCGCGCAATCCGACACGATCGAGCAACTCGCCTGCCCGCCGCAACTCCGCGGGACCGGGGCGACCCCGGGCCAGCGTCGGCAGCAGCACGTTCTCCAGCACCGACAGCTGCGGCAGGAGGTGATGGTCCTGGAAGACAAAGCCGATCTGGCGATTGCGGAAATCGGCGAGGGCCGCTTCATCAAGCGCCAGCGGATCCTCGCCCTGCAGCCGAATCGTGCCCGACGTGGGCCGGTCGAGCGTCCCGATCAGGTGCAGCAGGGTGCTCTTGCCCGAACCGCTCGGCCCCACGATGGCCACGCTCTGGCCCAACGACAACTCGAGCGAGACGCCGCGCAGCACCACCAGCGGCTCGCCGCGCGTCGAGTACTGTCGCGTGACGTGGTCGACGATCAATTCGGCCATGTTCGCAGCTACCCGGACCGCCGGAGCACAGGCCGTTGCCCGTCGCTGACGACTGGCCAGCCCGCGCGGAGGCGGGCCGGCGGTCATCCGCTCTGCTCCAGCAGGCTCAAACAGCCAACCCCGTAGAACGTGTATTCCACATCCCGGGCCGGATCCCACGCGGCGCCGTGAAAACCGCCGTCTTCGGACTCCAAGGAGCGCACGTAGCGGGCCAAAGAGTCGCAATCGATCGCGCGGCGGGCGTCCAGGTCCGTCAGGGTCACCAGCCCCGTGAAGGTGCTCAACAAGTCGGCGATCGGAATGCGCGTGTTGGCCCGCATGCCGCCCTCCTCGTTCTGCATGTCGGACAGAAACTCGATCGTGCTCTCGCGGACGCTCGCGTCGATCGCGTTCAGGATGCGCAGGGCAGCCACCGCCGCCGCCGTGGGGTTCGTACCCGCTCGCTGGCTGGCGCGGATCTCCCGGAAGCCGCCGTCCGGGCAGCGCTGGGACAGGAGGAACCCGACCAGCTGCTCGCGCCGGGGGACCGGCTGGCCGATCAGTTCCAGGCAGACCAGGACCAGGAAGGTGTGGTAGGTGCTGCTCGCCTGTCCCTCGGGCCCCTTGGCATAGCCGCCGTCCCCGCGCCGCAACTGCTCCAGCGCGCCAGCCACCGCGTGCGGCCATTGCGGCGGTGCCGCGCCAAAGATGTCGCAATCGGCGGCCATCCTCAGCAGCGTCCCACCGTACAGGAGTGACAGAAGATCGATGATCGACTCCCGACCGGTCAGCCGCGCGGCGAGGAACGCGCCGGCCTGCCGGGCCTCGTCGCCGTGCAGAGCGCCCAGCACAGCCAGAGAGCGGAGAGCAAAACCCGTGTAGTACAGGTCGCTGCCCCCGTCGCGCCCCGCGAACCCGCCGTCACCCTGGCGGGCGGCGAGCACGAACCGGCGGTGGCGCTCGCGCAGGCCGCTCGACAGGGACGCGGCGCCCTGGGCCAGGCGCCCCGTCAGCGACTCCAGGTAACCAGCCATGCTCGGACACCGCCGCGGAAAAATGTGCTTGCCCAACCGCCGGGATCGGGTCCCACCTTCGGCCGTCAAACTCCACCACCCCGCGACGCGCTGGACGACAGCTACCCCTGGATTCAACCCCAACCGCCAAGAGGTTCGCACCGCTTCCGCCATCAAGCCCCGTCGGCGGCGGCGACGGCGAACCGGCGCAGCTGCTCCGTAAACGCTCCCGGGATCGGGATCGAGCGGGGCGGGGCGTCCTGCCCGAAGCGGCAACAGACGGCGGTCATCCGCCCGGTGGCGACGACCTGGCGGTCGTGGAGAAACCGGAAGGCGTACGTCGCGCTCCGTCGGCCGAGCCGGGCAACGCGGAGCTCGATCTGGACCAGGTCCTCAAACTTCACGGCCCGCTGAAACTCGCAGCTCGCCGCCACCCGCGGCCAGCTGATCGTGCCCTCGTCATCCCGCAGGACCACACTCAAACCGAGGTGCCGCAGCAGCTCGTGCTCCGCTTCCTCCATGAAGGTGAAGTAGCTGGAAAAGTGCATGATGCCCGCGGCGTCGGTATCGCGAAATTCCACGCGGCGCGTCGTCACGAACTGCTCGGGCATCTTCGCATTCTGCTTGGCCTCCCGCTGGGATGCAAGCTGCCCGCGGCCGCCATCCAACCGGCGCAGAGCACGCGCCCGACCCGCATCTCCCAGGGGCAGGCCGCAAAACACCGCCCGGCACGAGCGCTAGCCCGGATTATTCATCCACCTAACGAGCAAAGTTGCAAGGTGCGGCAGAGAAACAGGTTGTGGCTATCTTCCCAAAATCGCCGCGCACATCAGCCGGCACGCGCTAGCGTCCGGTTCTCCACAATTCCACCCAAACCGGACGCTAGCGCGCTTACGGCTCATAAATAATCCGGGCTAAGGCGCTGTTCAACAATAAGTTACCGAAATCACTCATCAGCCGCCGGGCGCTAGCCCGCGGTTCATCCGCGAAAGGCCGCGGGCTAGCGCCCCGCGGCTGATCCACAAAACCGGTAGGTAATTGTCGTGCAGCGCCTAACGAGAGTTGCGAGATACCGGGCGGAGAAGGCTCGCGCCGCGCCGCCCGAGGAATGGCTCGGCAGCCGCTTCGCCGGCCCAAGTGCGTGACAGCCCCATCCGGGTCCGCTTGTGCCGCCACCGGAGACCACCACCCGCCGGCGAATGTCTCACACGAGCAGACACCTCAGGGCGACACGAGGCGCCGCCTAAAATGGCCTTGTGTGATCCTGGGAGATACGGGACTCGCTCACCAGAACTGCACAATCGTGGGAGGGCGAGGCTCCAGCCGAGCCGGCGCGCTTAGGCGCTGTTCAACAATAAGTTCCCGAAATCACTCATCAGCCGCCGGGCTCTAGCCCACGGTTGGAGCACGAAAGCCGCGGGCTAGCGCCCCGCGGCTGATCCACAAAACCGGTAGGTAATTGTCGTGCAGCCCCTTAGGCGCTGTTCAACAATAAGTTACCGAACTCACTCATCAGCCGCGGGGCGCTAGCCCGCGGTTCATCCGCGACAGACCGCGGGCTAGCGCCCCGCGGCTGATCCACAAAACCGGTAGGTAATTGTCGTGCAGCCCCTTAGGCGCTGTTCAACAATAAGTTACCGAACTCACTCATCAGCCGCGGGGCGCTAGCCCGCGGTTCATCCGCGACAGACCGCGGGCTAGCGCCCCGCGGCTGATCCACAAAACCGGTAGGCAATTGTCGTGCAGCGCGCTTAGCCAGTTCTCGGCTCGGCGGGAGCCTCGCCCTCCCAGAATCGGGACCCTCGCCCTCCCAGAATTACGCAAACCCACTTAGTCGCCGACGTACGGCAACAAGGCCATGTAGCGGGCCCGCTTGATGGCCCGCGTCACGGCGTGCTGGCTGGCCGCCGTGCAACCGGTCTTCCGGCGGACCACGATCTTTCCGTGCCGGCTGACCAGCTTCTTCAGCAGGTCCACGTCCTTGTAGTCCACGAACATGGGGCGAGGACGCTTGCCGTCGACGAAGATCGGATCCCTCTTCCGGGTCCGCGAGCGCGCCTTGGCACGCTTCTTGGTTCGCGTCTTCGTCATCATCCGTCGTTTTGGCTGCAAGGTCGTTCCATCCTGTGGGGAAGGGTTGCGTGGTGATGGGCGTGCGTTCGGCGAGCCCGGTGCGCTGCCCCGCCGGTCACTGGCACCGGCGCACGGAAAGCACGATTCTAGTGAATCCGGGCCTCGCCACAAGGGCGGGGTTGCCGGTCCCGTCCCGTAACGGGGCGGGGTCTGGCTCATTTTTCGGCGGAAAGATCGCTCGGCGCCGTCCAGCGGTCCCGCGGCCGAAAAATGTGCCTGACCCCTTGGGGGGCCTAACGGGCCGGGGTCTGGCTCATTTTTCGACGGAAAGATCGCTCGGCGCCGTCCAGCGGTCCCGCGGCCGAAAAATGTGCCTGACCCCTTGGGGGGCAGCAGATCGGACGTCCCCCCCGTGAACGGCTGCCTCGTCGCACGATCCTGACCGGGAACCGGCCCGCACCTCCGCGCCAGCTCGGACCCGGCAACGATGCGGACGGCGTTCGGGGGGGGCGTGATCGACGCGACGGAGCGAGCCGGGCTGCGGCTGGCGCTGGACCGCGCTCTGATCCACCTTCCGGGTTCCCGCTCCCGCCCAGGCCTCGGCCTCCAGCGTCAAGCTGTTCAGCAACCGCTCGACCTGCACGCGGAAATGCTCGACGCTCGCGCGATCCACCTGCGGGGGAATCTGGACCCGCGGGCCAAAGATCAGGCGAATGCGGCTGAAGGGACGCGGTACCGCGAACCGATCCCAGGTCGGCAGCCGCCAGGGCCGGTCGCAGCCGACGGCCAACGGGATCAGCGGCACACCCAGCTTGGACGAGAGATAGATCGGGCCCCGCTCCATCCGCCGGCGCGGCCCCCGTGGGCCGTCAGGCGTCATCCCCAGGTTGACCTTGCCGATCCGCCGCAGGAGTTCCAGCATGGCCGCGCTGCCGCCCCGGGATGTCGAGCCCCGGACGGTCAGGAAACCCATGTGCCGCGCCGACTCGGACAGCCAATCGGCGTCGCGGTGGCGGCTGGTGAGGATCGCGGCGTTCGTGCCGCCGCGCAAGTAGTACGGCACCATCAGGTACTCGTGCCACGTCAGATAGATCACCGGGCCGCGAAACGCCGCCTGCACCGGATCGACGCTCCGGTCGTAATAGACGGCCTGGCAGTCCATCGTGTTCATCCAGCAGCGCACGTAGGTCGCCACGGCCAGACCGCCCAGCTTCGTAGGCAAGGGATTGTCGCCGAAGTTCATCGAACGTCCTTGTTCCTGCCGCCCCGCGATCACGCCTGTCCCGGCCACTCGCCCTGAAACACCTCCACGGCGGGCCCCGTCAGGTAGACGTGTCCGTCGTCGCCACTCCACTCCAACTCCAGGTCGCCGCCCGCCAGGTGGACCACGATGCGGCGCTCCGTGCGCCCGGTCAGCACCCCCGCCACACACACCGCACAGGCGCCGGTGCCGCAAGCCAGCGTCTCGCCGGAGCCCCGCTCCCAAGTCCTCTGTCGCACCTCGCGCGGAGAAAGAACCTGGACGAATTCGGCGTTGACCCGCCGGGGGAAATGTGCATCGACCTCGACCAGCGGTCCGATCTGCAGGACCCAATCATCGGTCAACGTGTCGACGAACGTCACACAGTGCGGGTTGCCCATCGAAACACACGTCACCGTCAGCGTCCGCCCGCCCACGGCCAAGGGCACATCCACCACGGGGCTGCCGGCGAGCGTGGTCGGAATCCGACCCGCCTCCAGGATCGGCACGCCCATGTCGACGCGCACGCGGTCAACGCACCCGGAGCGGATCTGCAACTCCAACTCGAGCACGCCGGCACCGGTTTCAATGGTCAGCCGGGGCCGGGGGACAAGCCCGTGATCGTGCAGGTACCTGGCCACGCAGCGGATGCCGTTGCCGCACATCTCCGCCTCAGAGCCATCCGCGTTGTACATCACCATCCGCGCGTCCGCGCGCGACGAGGGAGCGATCAGGATCAGTCCATCGGCGCCGATCCCAAAGTGCCGGTCGGACATGGCCACCGCGAGCCGAACGGGATCGGCTGGCAGCGGCTGGTCGAAACAGTTGACATACACGTAGTCGTTGCCGGCGCCGTGCATCTTGGTGAACCGCATCGAAGGGCCCTTCACCTCAAGCCGCCGGGTGGCCGGGCATGGCCTCTGCCGGTCGCCCTCGCAACCGCCCCGCTGGCCGACGCTTCCCGGCATCCGTTCCCCCGGGGCCCGGTCCACTTCTTTCGGCTGGCACACTCCGCCGTCTACCAGACGCGCTGGCCGCCATCTCGGACCTGACCCCGGGAAACGACTGGGCTGAGAGCGATCACCTGCCCGGCCCGCCCTCGCCCAGCACGGCTGGGACCGCCGAAGCACGCGTGCAGCTTCCCGCCGCGGGCGGGCGGAGTATAGAGGCTTCGTCGCCCCGGAGCAAACGCAGAAGCGCCCCTCGGGCACCCTGTGCCGGACACCGTCGAGCACCCGTTTCCACCCCGGGTCGCCGGCAGCGGGTGTTCGCGGCCAGTACGCCTGGGCCGGGTGGAATCGAGGAGCGGAAGCATCGAGCGGACCCCGACCTGGGGACAGCGACCACCGTCGGCCCGGGATTCGACCCATCGAGCTGCCCGTGGTGCACTCCTGCGCCCCCGGCGACTGCGCGCATGCGTGCCCTCGGCAGTCAGCCGCGATCCGACGATTCACTCCCGTTGGGAGATCGCGTGCGCCCCGCCGCTCAGCGGACAGCGGCAGGCGTCAACGCCAGCTCGGGGAACAGTTGCTGGAGCGTTTCGTTCAGCCCCGGCAGCATTTCGCTGACCGTCCGCGGCTGATCGAGCGTTCCGCTGACGTGCAAGGCCAGGAACTGGCGGCTGGCCTCTCCCAGCAGCGGTCGCAGCAGGGGCCACTGCCGATCCGCTCGTCCCACGAGCGTGTAGAAGTCCAGCTTGATTTCGCGCCGCCAGCTCATCTCGCCGATCCCCTTGAGGCTGATCGCGTCGCCGTTCAGATCCAGCCGGTCGAAGTAGAGATGATCTCCCTGGACGCGAAA
>Ga0209398_1001432_pt1 | contig 12226 bp, 8 predicted proteins | sample AshMeaBigSpring_FD_184125 | JGI IMG/M metagenome (GOLD analysis project Ga0209398, IMG submission 184125) | Groundwater microbial communities from Big Spring, Nevada to study Microbial Dark Matter (Phase II) - Ash Meadows Big Spring (SPAdes)... | ecosystem: Environmental > Aquatic > Deep... | reverse complement strand
CGAGGCCCTGGTGGTGACCTGTGGGCACATCTTTCGCGATTCGCAGGGGCAGGGGCAGATTCTCGTCGACCTGTTTGCGCCGGGAGCCGGCGGGCCGGTCCCCGGCAAGCTGATCGCCTACGACCTGAGTCGCGATGTGGGCCTGGTCAGCATTCGCCCCGGTCTGCAGCTCGCCGCCGCCCCGGTGGCGGGAAGGGCGATCCGCGTCGGCCGGGACGACCACGTGTTCAGCATCGGCTGTGACCGCGGCGGGGAACCGCGGGTGGAAGAGGGCCGTGTGATGGCCGTCAACAAGTATCTGGGCCCGCAAAACGTGGTGGTCAGCGGCCAGCCGGTCGACGGGCGCAGCGGGGGAGGACTGTTTTCCAGCGATGGCCAGTTGATCGGCATCTGCAACGCCGCCGACCCGGCCAGTAACGAGGGCCTGTATGCCGCGATCACCGAGGTGCATGCGGAGCTGGACAGCGCGGGCCTGGCGTTCATCTATCGTCGAGCCGACGAGATCGCCGCCGCGCCCAGCAGTCCGATGACGCCCGCCGCCGGACCCCAGCCAGACGTCGGGCTGCCCGCGCCGGTCGAACTGGCCGCCCAGCAGTCACCAGCTGCCTCGCCTGACATCGTGCCGGCGCAGGCCTCCGCGCACGCAAATTCGCTGCCGAGCGGCAACGACGTGATGGAGGTGGTCTGCATCGTGCGGGCGCGCGATAGCGCCAGTTCCAGCAGCCGCGTGATCGTGCTGGACCGACCCTCCGAGTCGTTCCTCAACCAGCTGAACGCCGAGTGGCGCAGCCAGTCGGCGGCCGTGCCGACCAGCCTCCGCATTACCCGCTGAAGTGGGTGGCACGATCTTGGGAGGGGCAGGCCCGGTAACCGTTCACAGGCCGGGGTCTGGCACATTTTTCGGCGGGAAGGCGCGAGCACTCGGCACGAACGTGTCCGCCGAAAAATGTGCCTGACCCCTTGGGGTGCCGCAGATCAGGCGTCCACCCCGTGATCGGTCACCGGCTCGTGCCGCGCCGCCGGCAAAGCGGGAACCTCGCCCTCCCGGATGCAGCGCCGGCGACGTTGGCCCGGAGATCACCGCAACTCGAAGATCGCCTCGATCTCGACCGCCATGTGGAAGGGCAGTGCGGCGGCGCCGATCGCGCTGCGGGCTCCGATACCCTGCTCAGGCCCGAAGACCTCCGCCAGTAACTCGCTACAGCCGTTGATCACGGCCGGCTGCTGGTGAAAATCGGGCGTGCAGTTCACCAGGCCCAGCAGCTTCACGAGCCGCGCCACGCGATCGAGGCTGCCCAGCTGCGACCGCAAGGTGGCCAGAATGGCCAGCCCCGTCTGGCGTGCCGCGCGGTAGCCATCCTCCTGGGTCAGATCGTCCCCCACGCGCCCGCAGACGAGCGATCCGTCGCTGCGCAACGGCCCGTGACCCGAGACGTACGCCATCCCGCCCGCGATCGTCACGGGGCGGTAGGCGCCCGCCGGTTTGGCCGCCGGCGGCAGTTCCAGCTTCAGTTCCCCAAGTCGCGCCTCGGCGCTGTTCATCGGCAACTCCTGTCAAAGCGGGAGACCCCCGAGGCGTGCAGCCGCTCGGGCTCGTGCGGCGGAATCACCTTGCATGTCCCTGGGAGATAAGGCGCTGTTCAACAATAAGTTACCGAAATCACTCATCAGCCGCGGGGCGCTAGCCCGCGGTTCATCCGCGAAAGACCGCGGGCTAGCGCCCCGCGGCTGATCCACAAAACCGGTAGGTAATTGTCGTGCAGCGCCTAAGTACAAACGCTACGCGTCAACCCGACTTGCACGCTGATGGGACAGCGAGGCTCCTGCCGAGCCGGTGCGTGCAGCGGGTTCCCGGCTCGGCGGGAGCCTCGCCCTCCCGGATGCGCCGCCGGCTCGGCAGGAGCCTCGCCCTCCCGGATGCGCCGCCGGCTCGGCGGGAGCCTCGCCCTCCCGGATACACGAAACCGTCTTCAGGGATGCGATCCGTACACCTCGGGCGGATGGAATTGTCGCGGGGCGATGACCTTCCACCCGTCCGCGGTCACTTCGCGAAAGAAACAGCTGTGATACCCCTCGTGGCATGCCGCACCGTGCTGGTGGACCTTCAGCAGGATCGTGTCGGCATCGCAGTCCAGATAGATCGCCTGGACGTGCTGCACGTGTCCGCTGGACTCACCCTTGCGCCACAGGGTGCCCCGGCTGCGGCTGAAGTAGACCGCCTGCCCGGTGCGCCAGGTCTCGGCGAAGGACTCCGCGTTCATGTACGCCAACATCAAGACCTCGCCCGTGTCGGCATCCTGGGCGATCGCCGGCAGCAGCTGGTCGCCGCCCGGAAACACGGGTTGGGGATCGGGTCGGGCGTCGCTCACGTCCTGGGCCTTCCTGCGATGCGTTGCGGCGGGCGCCGCGGCGGCGGGGCTTTACCGAATTGCGTGTCGAAGGGCGATCGGCAGAGAACCTTGACCGTGATTCCGCACAGGCTGGAAGCCCATCCCACGAAATGTAACCGTTCACGGGCCCGGGGTCTGGTCCATTTTTCGGCCGATCAACTCGACCTCGCGGATACGCGCTGGCCGAAAACATGGACCTGACCCCCTGGAATCAGGCGAAATCCCGCACCGGACCTCCCGCAACCCAGGATAACGCCGGCCAGGGGGCGGGACCAGCGTGGTCGCCCGGCCCCCGGCGCGGCGGAGACCGCGGGAGGCAACGCGGCCCAAGCCGTACCCCCTAAAGGTATTGGTTTGCGGCGCAGCGGCCGGGACTTCCCGTTGCGTTACCGCGCGCGGGTCGCCCCCACCAGCCACGCAGGCGCACGGGGCGGAGAGCGGCCGGGACTTCCCATTGCGTTACCGCGCGCGGAGGATTAGATTTGATGTTGCGGGCGTAAGGTACGCCACCGCAGGGATGGCCTCATCAATCGATTCCCTATTCGGTTCTTTGGTGCGTCGCTGCGCCCAAGCCGTCGCGACGACCTCGAATCTTGTCCCTCCCGAGGCGCGACGCGTGCCCTGGCGATAGGTTTCGGCCGGTCGCGGGTGCGCGGACCTCGGTCGCGGTCCAACAGAAAGGAATTCGCCTATGGAGAAACGCCGGCCACAAGGAGCTGTCACCTGCGCGGGTCATCGTGTCGCGCCAGTCATGGCACTGGCGGCGATCACGGCGCGCACCTGTGGGCAGTTGCTGGCCGGCTGGTGGGTGTGTGAGTCGGTATTGGCGGTGCGCGGCCATCGGCGGCCGCGCGTCAGCTCTCCTGAATACTTCATAACTTTCATCGGTCTTCCGCTTCCCGGAGGACAAGGAGGGTGGAGCCATGGCAAGCATCGTGGCAGAACGTTTTGGTCGGAGCGACGAGTCACCCGAACCGGACCGGGGCAGCGGCCACGGTACCAGACGCCCCTTGCACCGGATTGCCACGGTGCGGCGGGAGCAGGGGATGTCGTTGCGGATCGTGGCCAAGCAACTGGGCCGGGACGTGGCCCAGGTGAAATGGCAGGAACAGGAAACCAGCGACCTGCGGTTGAGCGACCTGCGGGACTGGCAGCAGGTACTGGATGTGCCGCTGGTCGATTTGCTGGATGATCCGGGCAGTTCGCTCTCGCGACCGGTGCTGGAACGGGCCCGCCTGGTGCGGATCATGAAGACCGTCCAGGCGATCCGGCAGCGGAGCAAGTCGGTGGTGACGCGCCGGCTGGCGGCGATGCTCGTGGAGCAGTTGGTCGAGATCATGCCCGAACTGGCGGATGTCAGTCCCTGGCATGCCGTGGGGAAGCGGCGGAGCCTGAACGACCTGGGACGCATCGTAGAGCGGCAGCTGACCGAGGAGTTTTTCTGTCGCGATGATGGGGACTGATCCTTCCGCGTCCTGAAGATTGTCGCGCAAGCCGTCCCTGGGATGATCTGAGCGGCCCGCGGTGGAAATGCCGCGGGCCGCTTTTCTTGCCAGGCATGATTTGTTTGCGGCGCGCGGAGTCGTCCCAGGTCGGCGGCCGGTCCAGGTTTCGGCCGATCGACGCGGCCGCGCCCCGGCGCGGGCCCGTGAGGTGGCCCCGATCCCCTGCCAGTCATGGCCAGGACCTTACCCGGGGTGTGACCGGTCACACCCCGCGGAAACGGTGGGCGACGACTTCTCGCCCTGGTGCTTGACGGGCCGAGCCTGTCTGTTAGCCTGGTAACCGTTCACAGCCCGGTGGAGGATTTTGCCTGATTCCAGGGGGTCAGGTCCATGTTTTCGGCCGGCGCGTATCCGCAAGGTCGAGTTGATCGGCCGAAAAATGGACCAGACCCCGACCCGTGAACGGTTACGTTAGCCTGAGACTGCCATCACGGGCAGCGGTTCCCGGGCGGTGACGGAAGTGTGCCCGGCCCGGGGAGCGGCTCATGGTTTTGCGGTGGGGCGCGGTTGCCAGGGGACGCGGTCGGAAAAATGTGCCGCTCCCCGATGGCTCCGCCCAGGCGTGCAGCACCACTTTCCCGCGTCATACCCTTTCGGAGGCTCCGGTGATGAAGTCGTTGATGCGCTTCGGGACGGCGATCTGGTTGGCGTTCGGTGTGACGGGCGGAGCGGGGATGGCGGCCGAGGGGCTGCAGCCCGGGGATGCAGCCCCTGATTTCGAGCTGCCCGGCAGTGACGGCAAGACCTATCGGCTGGCCGACCTGCGCGGCAAGCAGGCGGTCGTGATCGCCTGGTTCCCCAAGGCCTTCACCGGGGGCTGCACCGCCGAGTGCAAGTCGATGCGGGCCAGCGGCGAGGCGTTGCGCGGTTTCGACGTCGCGTATTTTTCCGCCAGCTGCGACAGTCCCGAGACCAATCAGCGATTCGCCGCCTCGCTGGGGCTGGATTTCCCCATTCTCAGCGATCCCTCCGGGGAAACAGCCGCCCGCTTCGGCGTCGTCGGTCCATCGCGGCCGCTGCCGCAGCGCTGGACGTTCTACATCGGCAGCGACGGCAAGATCCTGGAGATCGACCGGGCCGTGCGGACCGCCTCGCACGGCGAGGACATCGCAACGCGGCTCAAGGCGTTGGGAATCCCCGAGCGCCCCTGAACGGGCGCCGTCCCCGAACGGGTACGGGCGGCGGGCACAGCTGCAGGGCGATCCGGGGAGGGAGAGGCTGGGAGGGCGAGGCTGCCGCCGAGCCGTTGCCGCGAGCCGATATTCGGCTCGGCGGGAGCCTCGCCCTGCCGGCCGATGGACGCAGCGCTACGGCGGGGGGGCTGGAAATTTGTCCTGGCAACATCAGCCGGCACGCGCTAGCGTCCGGTTCTAGTGCGGAAAGCGTGGGCTATCGCCCGTCGGCGGATTCGGTCGCCAGGAATACTTGCCGCACCCACGGCGGGAGCCTCGCCCTGCCGGCATCACGCGACCTGACATGGACGGCTCCCCGGCGGCGCGCGCTGCGTCACGGCGGGGCGATCAGCCTTTCGAACTGCTCTTCGCTGATCACCGGCACGCCCAGCTGGCGCGCCTGCTCGAGTTTGCTTCCCGCTTTTTCCCCCGCGACGACCAGGTCGGTTTTTGCGGAGACGCTCGAGGCGGCGCGGCCGCCGTGGCGCTGGATCAACTCCTGGATCTGGTCCCGCGTGTATCGCGCGAGCGTGCCGGTGACGACCAGTGTTTTGCCGGCCAGCGGTTGTTGTTGCGCTGTCTCTGCGCGGGGCGTTTCCATGCGCACGCCAGCCTTCCGCAGATCGTCGATCGCGGCACGGCCGGCCGCGGAATGCAGGAACTCGCGGACACTGCGGGCGATGATCGGCCCGATCTCGGGAATCTCGCTCAACTGCTCGACCGAGGCCGCCTGGAGGGCCGTGAGGCTGCCGAACTGACCGGCCAGCACGGTTCCCACGCGGCTGCCGACGTGGCGGATGGACAGGGCACTCAGCAATCGCGCCAGGCCCCGGTCCTTACTTTGGTCGATGGCGGCCAGCAGGTTTTCCGCCGATTTCGTCCCCATCCGCTCCAGTTCGGCCAGCTGGGGCAGGGTCAGCCGGTACAGGTCGCCGTAGTCGTGGACCAGGCCGGTCCGCACCAACTGGTCCACCAGTTTGTCCCCCAGGCCCTCGATGTCCATTGCGCCGCGGCTGGCGAAATGCCGGAGGCGTTCCTTGATCTGGGCCGGACACCGCGGCGATGGGCAGCGGATATAGACGCCTCCTTCGTCCTTCACCAGCGGCGCCTGGCATTCCGGGCAGCGGGTGGGGAACGTGTACCGAGGCAGGCGACCCTGCCGGAGGTGCTTCTCCACGCGGACAATGTGCGGGATGATCTTGCCGGCCTTTTCCACCACGACGATGTCGCCCACGCGAACGTCCTTGCGCTCGATTTCGTCGGCATTGTGCAGGCTGGCCCGGCTGACGGTGGTTCCCGCCAGCTGGATCGGCTCCAGTTCCGCGACGGGCGTGATGGTGCCTGTCTTGCCGACCTGTACGTGGATCGCCCGCAACCGCGTGGGGCCCTCGTACTTCTCGAACTTGTAGGCGATCATCCAGCGGGGGCTCTTGGAGGTGCTGCCCAACCGCTCGCGTTGGGCGAAGTCGTTAACCTTCAGGACCAGCCCGTCCACCTCGAAGTCCAGCTCGTGCAGGCCGGCGATCAACTGCTCGCCATGGTCGATCGCCGCCTCGAGCGAGTGGAACGCCTGGACGCCCGGCGTGGGCGGCAGCCCGTACTGCCGGATTTCCTGGAGAAACTCCATGTGGTTGCCGGCCTTGAGACCCGCGGCGTGGCCGACGCCGTGGCAGAATAACCGCAGCCGCCGGCCGGCACAGACGCGGGGGTCGAGCAGGCGGATGCTGCCGGCCGTGACGTTCCGCGTGTTGGCGTACAGCGGTTCCCCCCGGGCCTGCTGCTGCTCGTTCAACCGCACCAGGTCGGGGTTGGTCATGTAAATCTCGCCGCGCACCTCCAGCAGCGGCGGCGGGGCGGAGCCCAGCAGGCGGAGCGGCACGTCGAGCACCGTGCGGATGTTGTGGGTCACGTCGTCGCCCACGCGGCCGTCGCCGCGGGTCACGCCGCGCACCAGCCGGCCCTGCTCGTAGACCAGCGAGACAGCCACCCCGTCCACTTTCAGTTCGACCACCCACTCCACCGGCTGGCCGCCCAGCAGCTTCTGGACGCGACCGGCGTAGGCGCGCAGCTCCGCGACGCTGTACGTGTTGTCGATCGACAGCATCGGCGCGTGGTGCGCGACCTGCCGCAGATCGTCGACCGGCTGGTCACCGATCCGCTGGGTCGGGCTGTCGGGCGTGACCAGCTCCGGGTGCTCGGCCTCGAGCCGTTGCAGCCGCTCGACCAGCCGATCGTACGCGCGGTCCGAGATCTCCGGCGCCGCCTCCACGTAGTACTTCCGGTCGTGGCGGCGAATCTGCTCGCGGAGCGATTCGATTTCCGCGCGCGGGGAACTCATGACGGGGGCGGCACGACGCCGCACTCCGGTACGACCGGCACACCGGGTTGCGTCGCGGCGTGGGGCACGAGGCAGAGAAACTTCAAGGGGGTCGTGCCCGTATTGCGAAACTGGTGGACTTCGTCGGGTTTGACCAGCACCACGTCGCCCGCGTGCAGCGGATGCGTGGTATCGCCTTCCAGGACCGTGCCCACGCCTTCCAGCACGTACACCTCGTGCTCGTAGGGATGGTGATGCCGGGGTGTGTGGCCCCCGGGAGCCACTTCGAACTGCCGCATGGCGAAGTTCGGAGCCCCGTCCTCCTGGCCGATCAGCCAGCGGACGCTGCAGCCGTGCGCGCCGTCCATGTCGACGGTCTTCGATGCCACCTGGGTGAAATGATGGACCTTCATGCGGCGGGACTTCTCTGATCAGGGAACGGTCACGGGCAAGGCCGTCGCCTCGAGCGGATGTACCGTGGCACTCGGAGCGTGGAGGCGTACGAGTAACAGGACGAGTGCTCCGTCCAACACAAACCCGGCGATGTCTCGCGGAGGGCGCAGCTCCGGCTGCGCCCTAGCCGCGGTCGGGATGCCCACGAATTTCGACCTGGCACGAGCTGCATCCGTAACCGTTCCCATCCCGGCTGAGCATTTCGCCGGATTCGAGGGGGTCAGGTACATGTTTTCGGCCTGCGCGTCTTCGCCGGGTCGGGCGGATGGGCCGAAAAATGTACCAGACCCCGGCCCGTGAACGATTACGCTGCATCCTCTCCGGCAGTATCCTTTCCGGCCGCTGGTTCCCCCGGACGCGCGGGGACGATGCGCGCCGGTTCATTCGCCCAGCGGTCGGGAAGGGCCGCTCGCCGACCCGGGAACATCCGGTGGAACCGTTTACGGTCATTACCTCGTTGAACGGTCAGCCGCGGGCGTACACGCGTTTTCCTGGGCGATGCCTCTCGCCAACGTACGCCTGCGGCTGACCGTGAAACGGCCCAATTACGGCCAATTCCTGTCACAAACATCAACCTTGTGAACGGTTACCATCCGGTGCACTCGCCCCTGGCGACCTCCCCGACCAGTAGCCATCCGTGCCGATCGCGGCGAGCGTGGCGAGCCCCAGGACCACCAATTCGACGATCATCGCCGGGGCACCGTAGCGGTCAAGCAGCTGATGAAAACCATCGCCGGCGCGTGTCGGCAACTGGCCCGCGTGCAACTGCCGGACGGCCATCACGACGTAGGCGCAGGCGGTCAAGCAAAAGGCCACGCCGGCGACCAGGAGCAGGGCGTAGAACGGATTTTCCAAGCGTTTGCCGCTGCGGGACACGGGCGATGGCACCTGTGCTAACGGACCGTTGGCCACGGGCCCTGGATTATAGCCGGACGTCGGCGGCGGTTCGAGCCGTGGTCGTCCCGCGCCACGCGCATCTGGCCGCCCACCGACGACCGCGTTATGCTGTGGGATTCCAGGCCAACCAGCGTCGTGTGCCTGCAGGGGAAGCCGCTTGTCTGCCCAGCACATCGAGCTTCGCGGCGTCGAGGTCCATAACCTGAAGCAGGTGGACCTGGACATCCCCCACCAGCGCCTGGTGGTGTTCTGCGGGGTCAGCGGCAGCGGCAAGACGAGCCTGGCGCTCGACACGCTCTATGCCGAGGGACAGCGGCGCTATATCGAGAGCTTTTCCGCGTACACGCGGCAGTTCCTGGAGCGGCTGGAGAAGCCGGCCGCGCGCCGCATCGAACATATCCCGGCCTCGATTGCCGTCACGCATCAGGGCACCAGCCGGACCAGCCGCACCACGCTGGGCACCGTGTCGGAGATCAACGACTACCTGCGGCTGCTCTATGCCCGGGTCGGCCAGGTTCATTGCCTGGGGTGCGGACGTCCCGTGCAGCGGGCCACGGCCGAGACGGCGGCGGCGTCCCTGTCGGCCCTGCGGCAGGGAACGCGGATCATGATTGCCTTCTCGCCGGGCGACGACGGCGCGGGTCAGCGGCCGTCGCGCGCGGGCCTGCTGGAGGATGGCTTCGTGCGCGCCGTGGTGGGCGACCGCCAGGTAAACCTGGCCGACGATTCGGCGGAAGGCGACCTGCCGGAGAACAACCTCCTGGTGGTCGTCGACCGCCTGGCCGCGGGCTCGTCCACGCCCGAGCGCCTGCGGGATTCGCTGGAAACGGCCTTTGCCAGGGGCGCCGGCCGGTGCGTCGTGCTGTGGCGGGAAGGGGAGGGCCACGATCCGGCCGCCGGTGGGAACGGCGGGCCGCCCGGGGTTCCGCACGCGATCGACGGCCAGGTCTGGCGCCGCGCGGGCTTCAGCAGCCGCCTGGCGTGCGAGGATTGCGGGATCGACTATCCGCCGCCGGAGCCGCGGCTGTTCAGCTTCAACAGCCCGCTGGGGGCGTGCCCGCAGTGCGAGGGGTTTGGCAACCTGGTCGAGATCGACATGGAGCGGGTGGTCCCGGACCCGAGCAAGAGCCTGCGGGACGGGGCGCTTGCGCCGTGGAATACGCCCGCCTACGCGCACGAGCTGGAGGAGCTGCTGGCCCTGGCCGACGACTACGGCCTGCCGGTCAACGTGCCGTTCCGCAACCTGGCGCCCGAGCACCTGCGGCTCATCCGGGAGGGCGTGCCGGAGCGCAAGTTCGGCGGCCTGAACGGCTTCTTCGCCTGGCTCGAGCGGCGCAAGTACAAGATGCACTTGCGGGTGTTTCTCAGCCGCTGGCGGCGCTATACCACCTGCCCGGCCTGCGACGGTTCGCGGTTGCGGCCCGAATCGCTTGCCACCCGCGTGGGAGGCAAGAACATCGCCGAGTTCTCACGGATGAAGATCCGGGACGCCCGGGAGTTCCTGGCCCAACTGGCTCTGACCCCCTGGCAACGCCAGGTCGGGCGGACAAGCCTGGAGCAGATCCAGGCGCGGCTGTCGTACCTGGAGATTGTCGGCCTGGGCTATCTCACGCTGGATCGGACGCTGCGCACGTTGAGCGGCGGCGAAGCCCAACGCGTGGCGCTGACGGCCGCCCTGGGCTCGAGCCTCGTGAACATGCTCTACGTACTGGACGAGCCCTCCGTCGGGTTGCACCCCAGCGATATCGCGCGGCTGCTGGAGGCGATCCAGTGCCTCCGCGACCGCGGCAACACGGTGGTCGTGGTGGAGCACGAGGAGGCAATCCTGCGGGCGGCCGACCAGGTCGTCGAGATCGGGCCCGGGGCCGGTGAGAGCGGCGGGCGGGTCGTGTTTCAAGGGACGCCGCGGGAGCTGCAGGCCAGCGGGGCCAGCCTGACCGGCGAGTACCTCGCAGGCCGGCGCGGCGTGAGCGTGCCGGGCACGCGCCGTCCCGCCGGCCACGGCTGGATCCGCTTGACAAAGGCCCGCGGCAATAACCTGCAGGAGGTGACGGTCGAGTTCCCGCTGGGCGTGCTGTGCGTCGTGGCCGGGGTGAGCGGCGCGGGCAAGAGCACGCTGGTCGAGCACACCCTCTACCCGGCCCTCCAGCGCCGCAAACGGCAGGATGCGCCGCCGCCCTGCCCCTACGACGATGTGTTTGGCGACGGCCAGATCGACGAGATCGTGCTGGTCGATCAGGGCCCTATCGGGCGCTCCCCGCGGTCCAACCCGGTCACGTACCTCAAGGCTTTCGACGCGATTCGCGCCGTGTTCGCCGACACGCTCGAGGCCCGCACGCACAATTACACGGCCGGCCATTTCAGCTTCAACGTGGACGGCGGCCGCTGCAGCGCCTGCCATGGGGACGGGCTGGTGCAGATCGACATGCAGTTCCTGGCCGATGTGTACATGAAGTGCAGCCAGTGCGGCGGGAAGCGCTATCGCCGGGAAATCCTCGACGTAACCTACCGCGGCTGCAGTATCGCCGACGTGCTGGAGATGAGCGTGCGCGAGGCGTTCGGGTTCTTCCGCGGCCAGCGGAAGGTGCAGGAGCGGCTGAAGCGGCTGATCGACGTCGGCCTGGATTACCTCCGCCTCGGCCAGCCAGCCAATACCCTGTCCGTGGGCGAGGCCCAGCGGCTGAAGCTGGCCGCTTACCTGTCCACGGCCAGCCGCAAGCGAACCTTGTTCCTGCTGGACGAACCAACCACCGGGCTGCACTTTTCCGACATCGTGCAGTTGCTGGACTGCTTCGACGCCCTGCTCAGCGTGGGACACTCGCTGATCGTGGTGGAGCACAACCTGCAGCTGATGAGAGCCGCCGATTACATCATCGAGCTGGGACCGGGCGCGGCGGAAGAGGGGGGCCGGATCGTGGCCCAGGGAACGCCGGAAGAGGTCGCCCGGCAGCGGGCGTCCCCCACCGGCCGCTTCCTGGCGCGGGCCCTCGCGGCTCACCTTGAGGATTGACCTAACCGTTCACGGGTCGGGGTCTGGTCCATTTTTCGGCCGACAAACTCGACCTCGCAGCTACGCGCTGGCCGAAAACATGGACCTGACCCCCTGGGGTGCAGCAGGTCAGGCGCTCACCCCGTGAACGGTTACGGGCGAGGCTCCTGCCGAGCCAGCGTTTCGGGAGGGCGCGGCTCCTGCCGAGCCAGCGTTTCGGGAGGGCGCGGCTCCTGCCGAGCCGGCGTTTCGGGAGGGCGAGGCTCCTGCCGAGCCAGCGTTTCGGGAGGGCGAGGCTCCTGCCGAGCCAGCGTTTCGGGAGGGCGAGGCTCCTGCCGAGCCAGCGTTTCGGGAGGGCGAGGCTCCTGCCGAGCCAGCGTTTCGGGAGGGCGAGGCTCCTGCCGAGCCAGCGTTTCGGGAGGGCGAGGCTCCTGCCGAGCCAGCGTTTCGGGAGGGCGAGGCTCCTGCCGAGCCAGCGTTTCGGGAGGGCGAGGCTCCTGCCG
>Ga0209398_1001428_pt1 | contig 12237 bp, 7 predicted proteins | sample AshMeaBigSpring_FD_184125 | JGI IMG/M metagenome (GOLD analysis project Ga0209398, IMG submission 184125) | Groundwater microbial communities from Big Spring, Nevada to study Microbial Dark Matter (Phase II) - Ash Meadows Big Spring (SPAdes)... | ecosystem: Environmental > Aquatic > Deep... | reverse complement strand
AAATTGGGAGGGCGAGGCTCCTGCCGAGCCGGCGCGCTGAGCGGGTTCAGTTGCACACAAATTGGGAGGGCGAGGCTCCTGCCGAGCCGGCGCGCTGAGCGGGTTCTCGGCTCGGCGGCAGCCTCGCCCTCCCGGCATCACGCAACCCGATGTCGATGCCGGGACCATGCAGGAACCCGCCCGGCCGCAGGACCAAGCATTTCCCCCGCCGAGGGGCGCCGTTGCCCGACCGCTGCACCATGGCCCTGATCCACGGTGACTTTCTGCTGAGCACGGCCAGAGCGCGGCGGCTGTACCATGAGTACGCCGCGGGCCAGCCGATCCTGGATTACCACTGCCATCTCCCCCCGCGGGACATCGCCGCGAACCGCACCTTCGCCAACCTGTACGAGATCTGGCTGGAGGGGGACCACTACAAGTGGCGGGCGATGCGGGCCAACGGCGTGGACGAGCGGTACTGCACGGGCCAGGCCGAGCCGTACGACAAGTTCCTGGCCTGGGCCCGCACGGTTCCCCGCACGCTGCGCAACCCGCTGTACCACTGGACGCACCTGGAGCTGAAGCGCTGCTTCGACATCGACGAGCTGCTGGACGAACGAACGGCGCGGGCGGTATGGGAACGGGCGGCCGAGTGCCTGGGCGGGCCGGCCTTCACGGCCCGGGGGATTCTGGAGCGGTTCGACGTGCGGGCCGTCTGCACGACCGACGACCCGGCCGACAACCTGGACCACCACGCGGCGATCGCCCGCGCGGGGCTGAAGACCCGCGTCTATCCCACCTTCCGGCCCGATAAGGGGTTGGCCGTCGACCGCCCCGCGCTCTTCAACGCCTGGGTCGATCTGCTGGCGGCGGTCTGCGACCGCGAGATCGGCACGCTGGCGGCGCTCCAGGACGCGCTGCGACAGCGGCACGACGACTTTCACGCCCTGGGCTGCCGCCTGTCCGACCACGGGTTGAACCACTGCTATGCCGACTTCTGCAGCGAGTCCGCGGCTGCGGCCATCTTTGCCAAGGTCCGCGGCGGCACGGCGGCCGACCCGCAGGAGCACTGCCGCTTTGCCAGCTACCTGATGCTGCTGTTCGGCCACCTGGACGCCGAGAAGGGCTGGACCAAGCAGCTGCACCTGGGGGCCCGCCGCAACAACAGTACCCGCGCCCTGCAGCATCTGGGACCCGACACCGGGTTCGATTCAATCGGCGACTGGCCGCAGGTCGAGGCCCTGGGCGCATACCTGAATCGCCTGGAGCAGGAGAACGCCCTGCCGCAGGTCATCGTCTACAACGTCAATCCGGTCCACAACTACGCCCTGGCCACGATGATGGGCAACTTCCAGGACGGCCGCGCGCCGGGGCGGATGCAGCTGGGCAGCGGCTGGTGGTTCCTGGACCAGAAGGAAGGCATGGAGTGGCAGCTGAACGCACTCTCCAACGTCGGGCTGCTGGCGCACTTCGTCGGCATGTTGACCGACTCGCGGTCGTTCATGTCCTATCCGCGGCATGAATACTTCCGCCGCGTGCTCTGTAACCTGCTGGGCCGCGACATGGAGCGGGGCGAACTGCCGGACGACGAGCCGCTGGTGGGGGGAATGGTCCGCGACATCTGTTACGAGAATGCTCGGCGCTATTTCCAGCTGCAACTGGCGTAAGCGTGGAGCGTCCCGTTGCCAATTGGTTGGAAGGGCGCGATCCGGGGAAGGCCATGCTCACGCGGAGCGAGAGACTCGGCGGCTCGGCAGGAGCCTCGCCCTCCCGGAGGGGTTGCACGGCCGTCTCGGCCGTGTTGGCACCTCGGCAGGAGCCTCGCCCTCCCGGAGGCGTCGCCCTCCCGGAGGGGTTGCACGGCCGTCTCGGCCGTGTTGGCACCTCGGCAGGAGCCTCGCCCTCGTCGAGAATGTCGCGGCGGCGTCCACCAGGCGTGCGGACGGTTTCCGCGATCACGCGCGCGACCCGGTTCCACCCGGGCGGAGCGACTCACTAAGGCGCTGCACGACCATTACCTACCGGTTTTGTGGATCAGCCGCGGGGCGCTAGCCCGCGGTCTTTCGCGGATGAACCGCGGGCTAGCGCCCGGCGGCTGATGAGTGATTTCGGTAACTTATTGTTGAACAGCGCCTAAGGAAAGGATCACCATGATGCTGCAGCGGGCGATCGGCGGATGGATGCTGCTCGGGACTCTCTGGCTGCCGGCCGCGGCCCGCGCCCAGGAGCCGCCCGCGCACCTGGCCTCGGCCGCCATCCACTACCAGGCGCGGCAACAGCTGGACAAGGGCGTCACGCTGGCCCAGCTTTCCAGCGGCCTGACGGTACTCGTGCAAGAAAACCACGCCGCCCCGGTGGCGACGGTGCGCTGTTACGTCCGCAACACGGGCAGTGCCTACGAGGGGGAATTCCAGGGCGCGGGCCTGAGTCACCTGCTGGAACATCTCGTGGCGGGGGGATCCACCAGCCGGCGGTCCGAGGCGGAAATCCAGCGCCTGCTCGACTCCCTGGGCGGCCGCACCAACGCCTTCACCTCCACCGAACTGACCGCCTTCTACATCGACTGCCCGGCGGGCCAGGTCGAGCTGGCCATGGAACTGATCGCGGAAAACATGCAGTACGCCGTGATCCCGGCGGCCGAATTCCAACGTGAGATGGGCGTGGTCCAGCGCGAACTGGAAATGGGCCAGGCCGATCGCGACCGCATGCTGCACCAGGCGTTGAAGCTGTTGTTATACACCCGCAGCCCGATGCGGCTGCCCACCATCGGCTTCCTGCCCGTCGTGCAGCAGGTCACGCGGGAACAGGTGCTCGAGTTCTACAAGCACCGCTACGTGCCGCAGAACATGGTCTTTACCGTGGTGGGCGACGTCGAGACCCAGCAAGTGCTCGACCGCACCTTGGAACTGTTCCGCGACTTTCAGCGCACCACCGAGCGCGACGCGGTCCTGGCCGACGAACCGCCACAGGCGACAGCCCGCTCCAGCCGCAGCGAGATGGAAGGCGAAACGACCGATTTCAGCCTGGCCTGGCCCACGGTCCCGTTGCAGCACCCCGATCTCTATCCGCTCGACGTGGCCAGCTACCTGCTGGCCAGCGGCGACAGCGCCCGCATCAACCGCCGCCTGAAAATCGATCAGCCGCTGGCGATCTCGGTCAGCAGTTCATCCTATACCCCGGACTTCGTCCAGGGCTGGTTCGACGTGACGCTCAGCTGCCGCCCGGAGCAGGTGGCCCGCTGCCAGGAAGTCGTGCTGGAAGAAGTCGAACGGCTGAAACACGAACTGGTCGATCCGCGGGAACTGGCCAAGGTGAAACGGCAGAAGTCCGCGGAGCACGTCTTCGGGCAGCAGACCGTCCAGGCCCAGGCCGATGCCCTGGCCCGCAGTTACCTGGCCACGGGCGATCCGCTGTTCGACAATCACTACGTGGACGGTATCCAGCAGGTTACCGCCGAGCAGGTGCGCGCGGCGGCCCGCCGCTACTTCCGGCCCGAGCGGTTGAACGCCGCCTACATCGACCCGCCGGGCGCCGCGCCGGAGACCGGCAGGATCGTCGCGGCTCCGGTCGAGTCGCCGGTGCAGCGGACACAACTGAAGAACGGAATGACCGTGCTGCTGAAGCGTCACGCGATGCTGCCCACCGTCAGCATCCAGGCGTTCGTGCAGGGCGGCGTGCTGAGCGATGCGCCGCAGACCCGCGGGCGGGCCGCGCTGACCACCCAGCTGATGACCCGCGGCACCGAGAAGTACACCGGCCCGCAGATTGCCGAGTACTTCGACAGCATCGGCGGCGTGCTGGCGATGGACAGCCAGCGCAACACGAGCTACCTGCAGTGTTCCATCCTGCGCGACGACCTGGGGTCCGCACTGGACTACGTGCACCAGGTGCTGTTCCGGCCGCGGCTGGCCGAGGACGAGTTTGCCAAAGTGCAGGCGCAGCAGCTGGACAGGATCGCCGCCCGCAAGGCCGATCCGCAGAGCGAAATCCTGGATTTCTGGGCAGCCCAACTGCCCGATGCCGATCCGTTCAGCCGCACCGTGCTGGGCACCGCGGAAACGGTCGCCGCCCTCACGGCGGCTGACTGCCGGGCCTACCACCAGGGCCATTTCGTGCCCCAGAACATGGTGCTGGCCGTCTTCGGCGACATCGACCCGGAGAGGATGCTGGCCCGGATTGAGGAGCAGTTCGGGAAGGAACCCCGGGCAGGCGATTTTCAGCTGCCGGCAGTTCCCCCGCGCGAGCCGCTGCGAGCGACCAGGCGGGCCCGACTGGACAGCGGGAGGGATCAGTCGGCCATGGTCCTGTTGGGCTATCCCACCGTCCGCGTCGACGACGAAAGGACGCGGGCGGCGCTGGATTTGTTCAACGCCGTCCTGACCGGCGGCGGCGGTTCCGGCGGACGGCTGTTCGACGAGCTGCGCGGGCAGCGGCTGGTCTACTACGTCTTCGGCGTCGAGCTGACCGGCAGGTCCCCGGGCTACTTCCTGTTCCTGGCCCAGACGCGCCCCGAGACGGTCCAGGAGGTGATCACGCGGATTGAGGCCAACATCGCCCGCATCGGACGCGAGGGAGTTACCGACGCCGAGCTGCAGATGGCCCGGCAGAAGCTGAGCGCCCAGCACGCCATGCAGAACACCACGCCCGCCAGCCAGGGGTTCCAGGCGGCCATCGACGAGCTGTACGGCTTGGGATACGACGACAGCCAGACCTACGACGCCCGCATCGGTGCCGTCACAGTGGACGACCTGAAGCAACTGGTCGCGCGCTACTTTCAGCACTCCGTCACCGTCACCTCGGAACCGGCCCCTCCGCCCGCCGGCAATTTGCCGGCTGGACGGAATCCGGCCCGCCGCGAACAATGACGTGGCGCCCGCACAAGGGCATGCGTGATTCCAGGGGGTGGACTCCCTGTCTTCGGCCGGCGCGGGCCCTCCGCGTGGTGACTCTGCTTGGAAGGATCAAACAACCCCTTAACCCGACGATGGCCAGCCCCCCCCCTGGCGTGGAATCCCAAGGAATCCCGACGAACGGAGTGCTCAAGCGATGGCGCGGAGAAAGGCAGCGGAGCATGTACGCCCTGGCCCCGGCCCGGCAAATCGATCAGCGCGGGACGGCAGGGCCCTTCAGCACGAGATGGTTGGAATCTTGCGGGTGCTGGAGGAGATCGCCCTGGCCGAGGCCGACTCGGACTGGCACGAACCGCCGATTCCAGTAATCCACGTCGGCGAACGGCTGGCGGGTCTTCTGGGAAGACTGCGCAGCTACCTGCAGGTAGACAAGGAGGGGCCCTTCGTGCCGGACGCGCCGGATTTTTCGCGCCCGCCGACCGAAGCGCAAAGCATGCCGCCCGAGTCGGCTGGACTGCTGGCGGAGCTGCGAGAAATTGTCGAGTTGACCGGCCTGACGTATCCCCCGGCAAGCTCCTGGTCCCAAATCGAGAATCGCTTCCGCCGATTCGTCGGCTCCTTCCATCGACACCGTGCGGGGCGGAACAAGCCGCGACCGCACGGCCCCTCTGTTCGGGACGGCGGATGAGCCTCGCACGATCCCGTGAGGTTCAGGGGGCTGACATGACGGGCACTAAGGCGCTGTTCAACAATAAGTTGCCGAAATCACTCATCAGCCGCCGGGCGCTAGCCCGCGGTTCATCCGCGAAAGACCGCGGGCTAGCGCCCCGCGGCTGATCCACAAAACCGGTAGGTAATTGTCGTGCAGCGCCTAAGAGTTCTTGTATAGGCGAGCGATCGCGGCGCTACATCTGCGATCAGGGGAGCTGTCTTATGCGTCGCGCTTGAGGCTCGATCGGGATTGCCAGATCAGGCTTCGGTACCAGGGAGAGCCGCCACGGCGTGGTGGCCGCTTCACCAGCTCGGACGACCTGAAGTCGAAACCTGCTCCAATTCGTCGACGACCTCAACCAGACGTTCGCCAGGCCCTTCCACGGAACCAGACGTTTGTCAGACCCTTCCACGGGACCTGCCCCGGCCGGCCAACCCGCTTCACCACAACGCAGCGCCCCCGCACATGGCGCGAGAAGGCACGAACTGGTGGGTACTGGGTACTGGGTACTGGGTAACCGTTCACGGGCCGGGGTCTGGTCCATTTTTCGGCCGAGAAACTCGACCTCGCGGATACGCGCTGGCCGAAAACATGGACCTGACCCCCTGGAATCAGGGAAAATCTTCCACCGGGTTGTGAACGGTTACGGTACCAGTGTTCTGTCCATGTCAAAGATCGGGTTCGGCAAATTAGCCGGAGGGCGCTAGCCCCCGGTTTTTCCCGAATGAACCGCGGGCTAGCGCCCGGCGGCTGATCCAAAAATTCAACTTGGACGATGCACTTGGAGGCGCACCCCGCAGTGGCACGCGAGCGCAGCTCATGCACGATGTGATCGCCTGGGCCTTCTGGCTGTCGCTGCTGACGCTCGTCCTGAGCCTTGTGCTCGTACCGTTGCTGATCGTGCGGATGCCTGCCGACTATTTCACACGTTCGACGCCCGATCCCGAGTCATGGCGCGGACAGCACCCCGTTGTTCGCTGGACCGTGCGCGGGCTGAAGAATGCCGCCGGGCTGCTGCTCCTGCTGGCCGGCCTGGTCATGCTGGTGACACCGGGTCAGGGCCTGTTGACGGCCCTGGTCGGTTTTTCGCTGCTGGACATTCCGGGCAAGCGGCGGCTGGAGATTCGCGTCCTTCGCACGCCCGGTGTCCGCCGGGCGTGCAACGCCCTTCGGCGCCGCGCGGGCCAGCCGCCGCTGCAGTTGCCGCCGGTCAGGGAAAGGTGACCGGCCCTCCAGGGGGTTTTGCGATCTTGAGAGGGCGAAGCTCCTGCCGAGCCAACTGCACGGCGGCTCGGCGGACGCCTCGCCCGCTCCCCCGTTCACGCGACTCGATTTGGATTCGAGCCGACGGGGAAGCATGCCCTCACCAACCTGCCCTGATCCGGGCCGGCCGCCGCGCTCACGTCGGACCAGCCGGCCGCGAGCCGTCCTGCCGGGCGGTCACGAGTGTGCGGACACGCCGCGCCAGCAGCTGCGGGTCAAACGGCTGCTGGAAGATCTCGTCCACCTGGCCGCGGAGCCATGGCCGCAGGTTGTCGGACCGCCCCACGATCGCGACCAGGACCGGATCCTGGAGCCCTGCGCGGCCACGCAGCTTGCGCCCGATTTGCCGGGCCGCGTCCAGTCCGACCGACAGATCGATGATAATGCAGTCGGGTGTGGTCTCTTCGGCCGTGATCCCCACCTCGAAGCTGCTGGAGGCCACGAGCACGGAAAACTCCCCTTGGGCGGAGAGCGACTTGCTCAGGTTGCGGATCAGTTGCGGGTCGCGCGCGACCACCAGGGCCGTCCAGGGACCGGCCTCCAGCGGCGAATCCTGCAGCGGCAGGCCGTACTGTTTCAGGAAGGTGACCAGGTTGGCGCGAGGAATCCGCCGGTGCCGGGACCCTGGCACCCGGAACCCCTTGAGCCGGCCCGAATCAAACCACTTGTTGACGGTGCTGATCGCCACCTTGCAGATGCGGCTGACCTCTCCCGTGGTGTAAACCTTCATCCGAGCACCTCACGGCCACGGTGCGGCACCCCGCTCCGACCGTCGCTCCAGGCCGCATGTCACGCCCCAGGGGCGGCCGATCCGAGACATCTGCGGCGCATCCCTCCGGCCCTTCGCGGTGGACTCGAGGCACAACTCGACCACGCGGCGCGGCGGTCGGTGGCGGCAGCCGCTGGTTCCCGGGCTGACGCTCAGTCCAGGAACTCCACCAGTTCGGCGCTGCACCGCGGATCCTGCAACCGGCGCAGGGCGCGGTCCTGGATCTGCCGCACCCGCTCCCGCGTCACCTGAAAGATGTAGGCAACTTCCTCGAGCGAATAGTTGTAACCGTCCCCCAGGCCGAAGCGCAGCTTGAGGATCTCGCGTTCGCGGTAGCTGAGTCGTGCCAGGAGCCGTTCGATCCGGGCTTGCAGCATCTGCCGCGCCGCCCCCTCGGCCGGCTCCTCCGCCAGGCAACTGGCCAGCAGGTCGGAGAACTTGTGATCATCGTCCCGGCCGAGCGACTGGTCGAGGCTCAGGGGCGAAACCGTCATGTTGAGAATGCGGCCAGCCTCGTCCGTGCTGATTCCCGCCGCGGCCCCCAGCTCTTCCGGCGTGGGGTCGTGCCCCAGTTCCTGGTGCAGCCGAGCCGCCACGCGGCGGAGCCGCGTGATCTGGCCGTTCAAGTGGACCGGCACGCGAATCGTGCGGCTCTGGTCGGCGATGGCCCGCGTGATCGCCTGGCGAATCCACCAGGTGGCGTAGGTGCAGAACTTGAATCCGCGGCGGTATTCGAACTTTTCCACCGCCCGCATCAGGCCGCCGTTCCCCTCCTGGATCAGGTCCAGCAGGCTCAGCCCCCGATGGCGGTACTTCTTGGCGACCGACACCACGAGGCGCAGATTGGCCTCCGCCAGTTGTCGCTTGGACTGGAGGTAACGGGCGCGCACGGCGCGCAGCGTGTCGACCAGGCGCACCAGTCCGCGCGTGGTGTGCTGCGTGGTCCACAGGATGCGGTGCAGCTGGCGCCGCTGCTCGCGCGCGTCGGCCCCCCGCCGCGCGGCCCGCTCGATCTGCCGCTTCAGCGCCTCGGCGCGCTCGGCGAGCGAGGCCAGCTGCGCGAACTGCGGCTCGACATACTCCGCCCGCAGACCCAACTCCTCGACCAGCACCACGGCCCGCCGGCGACGCTCGGCCAGACGTCGCCAGGCCGCGCGGCGCCGCTTGCCGCTGGCCGACCGCGACACCGCCCGGCGGAAGTCTTCGCGGTTGGAGGCGACGAGGGCCTGAAGCGTCTTCAGGTTGTGCGGTAAGCGGCCCACCACGTGGTGCTTTTCCAGCCGGTCGGTAACCGCCACCTGGATCGTGCGGTCGAAGGGGATTTGCCCGGCGTGCACGCTGGCCAGCCGCTCCACGGCCGCCCGCAGCACGAAGTCGTTGGCCAGCAGCCCGCGCCGCAAGCGCCGCCGATTCCGCTCCACGGACCGAGCCAACGCGATCTCCCGGTCGCGCGTCAGCAGCGGTACCCGACCGATCTGCGTCAGGTAAAGCCGCACCGCGTCGTCAAAGCCGCCCTCCGGGGATGCGTCGCCGGCCGTATCCACCGCTGCCTCATCCGGATCCTCGTACAGTTCCCCCTGCCCTTCGCCGGGCAGGGGCGGGGAGCCATCCGGCAGAGAATCGCCAAGCCCGACCTGGGGCGGCCCCGGGCCGAAGGCGTGGGCAGCGACATCGTGATCGCTTCCGTACGTGTCGTGGGTGGGGTAATACGTCATTGCCTGCAGTGAAATGAAGAGGCCCCCTCAACCAGAAAGGTCCCGGCCGGGAGGGGCACCAGGACGTGGGTCATACGGGTCTGGCGAATTCTACGCACGCCCCCTGGGACGGGCCAGTTTCCCGGCACTGACGGGCGACCTGGGACACATGGTGGGGCGGACCAGCCCGTGCGCCGCCCCGACGCCGCGGGGTCGGCCGGCCGCACGGCCAGCTGACAAGGAGAGGTGAAGGACTCCCTCCGCCTCGCATGGCCCCTGCTGCGTCGAGGCCAGCTCCGGAATGGCACGCCCCACCGGCCCCCCGGTCGTGATCGATTTTGGTCCCTCCGACCCCCGGCCCACAGGTCGATCCACCGACGCCCGTCACCGTTCACGGGCCGGGGTCTGGCTCATTGTTCGGCGGGAAGACGCCTGCGCTCGGCACGAACGTGTCCGCCGAAAAATGTGCCTGACCCCTGGGGGTGCAGCCGATCAGGCGTCCACCCCGTGAGCCGTTACCCGACGTCCGTACCGGCGAGGCGGGGGCTCACGGGTGATCGTGCTCCGCGCGGAGTCGGTCGAATTCTCGGGCGCGAAACCCCACGCCCAGATGCCTTGGCCGGCAACCGCGGCCTGATCCGCGGACCTCACGCGGCCGGCGCATCCGCTTCGCCGACGAACGCGCCCCATGGCGAGCCCCTCAGGGCCCGCGGGAAGCGAAGGCGTAGCTGGGGTTGTCCGGATCGAAGTCCTGCTCGGTGAAACCCACGTTCACGCGCAGCTGGCGGTAGGTGTACTCCTCGACCAGCGGAGGCTTCTCGCCGGGCGACTTGGGCCACCGATAGGCCTCGAAGCGCAAGGGCAGTTTGGATTGGTCATCCAGGTACAGCCGCGTGCGGTGGAACCGAACGTCGTCGCCCGGCGTGGGGTGCACGACCTCGATGCAGGTGCAGAGCCGGTCATCGACCTTCGCCCGGTAGTAGTAGCGGACCAGGCAGTCCTCTCGCGCCTGCTCCTGCTGGTAGATGCGGTACACCTCCCGCAGGAGATGCTGCATGCCGATGTTGGTGATCGGGTGCCGGTTGCCCCTCATCACCAGCGGGTTGTCCGGGCGGAGCCGGACCGTGCCCACGATCCGCCCCTGGATCCCGCCGGGTTGAACGACGAGCAATCCGTCGTGGCGCCCCTCCACGTAGATCAACTCCTGGCCGGCAGGCTGTTGTGGCCCGAGGAACTGTGCGTAGATGCTGAACGGCCCATGCCGCACCTTGAGCCGCATATGTTCATGTTCGGTCAGCTTGCCCTGCACCTCCTCGCGCTTGCTGAACAGGCAGCTGTAATCACGCACGTCTTTCATCCGCGTCAGCGATTGGCGGACCAGCTGGATGGCCGGCTCCAGCGGTCGGGCGGACATCGCGGGCTTGGCTGTCTCGTGCACCGGCCCGGCGGGTGGGACGTCCGCCCGCGCCGTGGCGGCGTCGCCGCGGGGCTCCCGCGGGAACTGGTACGAAAGGTTGCGCCGATCGAAGTCGCGCTCGTCCAGCCCCGGGTTGAAGCGGAAGTTCAGGTAGGTGTATTCCTCCAGCAGCTGGGGCGGGCCGCCCGGCTCGCGCGGCCAGTAATACGATTCGAACCGCACGGGGATGTTCCAGGCCTCGTCGATATAGAGCCGTGCGTGGTGGAACCGCAGTCCGGGTTGTTCCTGGGGATGGGTGACGGCAATACAGCGGCTGGGCCGCGATTCGATGCGGGCCCCTTCAAACAGCTGCACCTCGCAATCCGCCGCGGCCGCGTTCTCCTGGGCCAGCGCTACGAGCCGTTCCATCAACCGCAGCACGCCCGCCTCGGTGATCGGGTAGCGGCTCTCTCGCATCGCCCAGGTGCTGTCGGGCACCAGGGCCAGCGTGCCCAGCAACTGGTAGCGGTCCGAGTGGGCCCAGAGCTTGCCGTCATCCCGTCCCTCGACGTAGATCACCTCCTGCACCGTCTTGCCGCTGCCGTTGAAGAAGCGGGCATAGACGCTGAACGGCCGGTGGCGCACCTTGAGTTCCATCCACTCGGTCTTGCGCAGCCGGCCGGCGACCCGCTCCCGCTTGACCAGCGTGCAAGTGTAGTCGTCGATCCGGCGAAAGGCCTCGATCCCCTGCTGGCCCCAGCGGATGACTGGCAGCAGCGGATGCTCGCCGGACCGCGGCCGGAGATTGCCGGGCGGCGGCGCGATCGGCCCGCCCGCCAGTTCGGTCGAGCGGGCGCCCACCGGCACGCCCAGCGAAACCAGGACGGCGGCGAACAGCGACAGGGATCGGCGGATCAGAGGGCGCGTAGTCATGCTCCTCTATTCTAGGGCCCTCCCGCCAGATGTCACGCAGCGGTCTGCCGCAGGCGGCCAAATGGATGTCCTTTTCGAGTGGGTAAATCGTACCGGTCGGTCGGGTGCGGCACGGATGGCTAGCAAAGCAGGTCCGCCTGCGCCGGTCGCACGGCTGGCGCGATCGGCCAATGGTCTGGCCGACGATGGAATCCGGCGGTCGCTAAATGGCCTTGCGTGACCCTGGGAAATTCGGGACGTGCTTACCAGAGTTGCGCGATCCTGGCAGGGCGAGGCTCCTTTCTTGGCAGGGCGAGGCTCCTTTCTTGGCAGGGCGAGGCTCCTGCCGAGCCGGCGCGTGCTGCGGGTTCTCGGCTCGGCGGGAGCCTCGCCCTCCCGGGGTTCTCGGCTCGGCGGGAGCCTCGCCCTCCCGGGGTTCTCGGCTCGGCGGGAGCCTCGCCCTCCCGGGGTTCTCGGCTCGGCGGGAGCCTCGCCCTCCCGGGGTTCTCGGCTCGGCGGGAGCCTCGCCCTCCCGGGGTTCTCGGCTCGGCGGGAGCCTCGCCCTCCCGGGGTTCTCGGCTCGGCGGGAGCCTCGCCCTCCCGGGGTTCTCGGCTCGGCGGGAGCCTCGCCCTCCCGGGGTTCTCGGCTCGGCGGGAGCCTC
>Ga0209398_1001427_pt1 | contig 12245 bp, 10 predicted proteins | sample AshMeaBigSpring_FD_184125 | JGI IMG/M metagenome (GOLD analysis project Ga0209398, IMG submission 184125) | Groundwater microbial communities from Big Spring, Nevada to study Microbial Dark Matter (Phase II) - Ash Meadows Big Spring (SPAdes)... | ecosystem: Environmental > Aquatic > Deep... | reverse complement strand
CCTCAAAAAATCCCAGGGGGTCTGGGGGACTGGTCCCCCAGTGCACCCGCGCACGGGTCCCCCCAAGAGCGGGCGCTACACTAATTTCCAAATGGTAGTGGTCTCACTTTGTTGACACATTCCGTCCAGCCAGCGGGCAGGTGTTTCTCGACGGGACATTGGGTGGTGGAGGTCACACGCGGTTACTGGCAAAACTTGTTGAACCAACTGGGTCGGTCGTCGCGTTGGATCAGGATCCTGGCGCGGTCGAGGCAGCAGAGGCCGAGTTGGCGGATTTGCCGGTTCGGGCGGTCCAAGCCAACTATCGAGACGGTCCCGAGGTTCTGCGGGAACTAGGTATCGCGTCAGTCAACGGCATGCTGCTGGATCTGGGACTTTCCAGCGACCAGCTTGCCGACACCAGTCGCGGCTTTAGTTTCAGCGTTGACGGCCCGTTGGACTTACGCTTCAATCCCGCCCTTGGTCAACCCGCCTGGCGCCTGGTCAATCGGCTGAGTGCTCAGCACCTGGCGGACCTGATTTACAAATACGGCGAAGAACGTTTCAGCCGCCGGATAGCCCGAAACATTGTCGAAAAGCGAAGAAAGTCTCCTATTCGCAGTTCAGTGCAGCTTGCCGAATTGGTCAGCCGTTGCGTGCCGCCGGCCGGTCGCCAGCAGCGTATCCATCCGGCGACGCGCACCTTTAGCATTAATTGACAGCCGCGTAGCATTCCATTACCCTCATCCCAATCGCCCGTGCGCGTCAAAATAGGCGAAGGCTGACTTCAAATCGCCTATCAGTTTCAGTTAAGCAGGATCGTCGCCTGGGTTCTGCTTAACCTCCTGCACCTGCCACACGGCGACCAGAAAACCCGCCTGCGCCGCTTCTTCCTGTCGCAGGTTCTTCCCCGACGTGACGAACCAGAGGCGGTCCCCTGGCAAAAGCGCGCCGAGCAATTTGGCGTTTGAATGCCAGGCGGTGATCGCTCCTTCTGCGTTCTTGCGGTAGTCACGCCAGTAAATCAACACGTCGGCCATCCTTGCACACCCTCATACATTTAGAACAACTTCCCTTGCTCGCCAGCCTTTAGCAACTGGTCACGCTGGTTGAGCAAACCCTGCATCAGTTGCTTCTCTTTGTCGCCATCGGGGAGAATCTCGCTTATGGCTTGTGCAACCTGCCAGAGGTTCGAGTTTCGGCCTTGTCCGCTACGACCGAGGAACACGGTCATGCCTTCGGTGTCGTTCTTGTCACGGAAGACGCAGAGCCGGTGCAACACGTCGATCAGACTGGCAGGGGTGGTATCAGCGTTCGGTTCGCCAAGGTTCTTAATCTTCATGCGTTGGGCAACTGGCACAGCCTGAACATTCTCGCCAGACCGCTCCAAAACGCCGGTGCGATCCCACATAGTTTCTGTATCCATACCGAGTGCTTGGGCCATCGTAAATGATTCGCCCGCAGGCACTTTGCCGTCACCGTAGGACCACTTCCAGATCACGTAGAAACGGCTTTCGGAATCAATACTTCCTGTCTGCGTGGTTTTCATGATTTTGCTAAGGGCGTAGCCTGTGACAAGGCTCCGTACTTCGTCAAGGAACTGGCCGACCGTAACTTCATCACCGGACAGTTTCGTGACCCGCTCGTACTTGCCGAAAACAGTCAAGGCAGGGCCGATGGCAGAAATAAAGAAGTCGGCACCACGAATCCCTTGCAGCCAGAAAAAGTCGAGCCGCTCCCTGGCAACTTCCTTGAGTTCTTTCCGAACGTCATCCCACAAGCCTTGGCTTGATTTAATGGATCGCTTCCGACAGATGATGACAATTGACGAGGCAAGGGATGCCGTGTCCTGAGCAATCATTCTCGACCCCCGCTCAGAAAAACAATAGGACAGGCAATGAAACAAATCGCAATGCACGCTGCCCCGAGGGATGCGGCTATGGGTTCGAGCCACCCTGGTGTTCAGCCACTCCCTTGACCCGAGAAGCGATCAGAGTAGGCCCCGCAACCAAGAATCGGTTCACGGCCATCCGCAACTTGCAAGCGGCGCGATCGGCCACCGTACCAGTCGTGATGGCGAAAAGCAGATCGTGCGGATCAAGATTCGCAGCCAGCCGATCAGCCGGCCGCCTGGCAACCGGAGAGGTTGGCCAGATGATGGACCCCCAGCCGTTGAGCCGTCTCCCGCAGCCGCTGCCGGCTCGAGGCGAAGAACCGCCCCAACAGTCGACCGCCCGCCAGCTTCTCCAGCCGCTCTCGCCAGATCGCCTCACTGCTGCCCAAACGCTCGAAAATCTCCGCCAGCTCCCCCGTGATCGTCGCCTTGCCCTGACGCAACAGGCGGCCCGTGTAGTCCACCAGCGCCAGGTAGCTGCCCAGGGAAAATCCCGCCAGCATCCCCTCCCGCGTGCAGTCCAGCCCCCGCCGGTCCTCCACCGGACACAGCCAGAGCCCCTCTTCCAGACCCGCTGAGCCCCGCGAACCGGCAACGCTCCCCCGTTGGGCCGCCTGCAGGTCCCCGGTCCGTCCCTGCCGCCGCACGTGTTGCACGCGCTGCTGGATCGACGTGTGCGGACTGGACTCGGGAACCTCCGCGATCCCCGCCGCCACGGGATTCAAGTCGATGTAGGCGCAGGTCGCCAACAGCGCCTCTTCATCCAGGATCGCGATGCTCTTGAAGCGCGACTCGAAGAAGGCCCCGCGCGTGGCCTCCTGCCGATTGGCCATCCGGGCCAGGGGCTCCTTGAGGCACTTCATGAACCAGCTCAGGCTCACCAGCCGCTTCCGCGTCCGGGCGATCCAGGCCGGGTCCTGGAGCCGCGCTTCCACCCAGCCATCCAGCACCGGCAGGGGCCTGCGCTGCTTGTCCCGGGGCGGAAACAGCCTCCCCCAGCGCCGAACCACCTCCTCGTCCGACCAGGCCTCGGCCACGGACGGATCCAGCCGCACCAGCAGGTGCAGGTGGTTATCCAACGTGGCGAACCCGCCGACGGAAACGGCGAAGATGTCGGCAAGTTCGCGCAGCCGATCGTCGATCCATTGCTTGCGGTCCTGGTCGCCTTCGCCCAGCAGAAACGCCCGGCGTACACATCGGGAGATGCAGTGATACCAACGCGTTATGGTCAGATCGACCAGCTGCGCACGCGCCACGGTCATCGTCCACCTCCCTTCCTATGGCCCGAAGGATAGCCGATTCCCCCCGTCCGGTCAATATGCATTGCCTGTCCTTTTGTTCCCCGTTATGGCCAGATCGACCAGCTGCGCACGCGCCACGGTCATCGTCCACCTCCCTTCCTATGCTTTTCTTGTCTGGCCGGAAGGATAGCCGATTCCCCCCGTCCGGTCAATATGCATTGCCTGTCCTTTTGTTTAATTGCCTGTCCTTTTGTTTACCAGCGACCCCAATTTTGCGATCTGCCAGGACGCGAAACGCCGCCTGAAAGAAGCAACCGACGCCAAGGGCCGAAAGTTGGAGGTCATCGAACTACCGCTCGACGCGGAGCTGTCTCACATGAATTTCTACATCGCGAACGGCTGCGTCCTCGTCCCGATCACGACAAAACGCGAAGAGGACGAACGCCCGCTAGGCATCCTTCGCGAAGTCTTCACAACTCGCAAAGTGATCGGTATCGACAGCAACGTCCTCAGCGAAGGCGGCGGCGGTATCCACTGCATCACTCAGCAGGTTCCGAAGGCCTTGTAGTATTCGCCGAGAAATCTAGGGGGTCAGCGACGGGTCAGGGCTCGTTGATTTGTCTTGTTCCTTCGCCCATCGATTCTGCCTCACGCCAAGCCGCAAAGCCGCCAAGCCGCAAAGGTGATTTCTTGGCGTCTTTGCGCCTTGGCGTGAGACATCCCCCACTTCCAAGCAAAGGATCACCCATGCACGAGAAACCGCCCGCCAAGTCGTTGACGTCGCGTTTCAAATCCATACCACGCTCGGCCCTGGGCTGCTCGAATCCGTGTACCAGAAGATCATGGTCCACGAGCTGAAAAAACGGGGATTGCCTGTCGATGCCGAAGTCCCCATCCCCATTCGTTGGGAGAACATCACGTTCGACGAAGGATTTCGAGCCGACATCGTGATCGACCGCAAGGTGGTGATCGAGCTGAAATCGGTCGAGAAAGCGCATCCGGTTCACAAGAAGGTGCTTCTCAGCTATCTGCGCCTCTCCGACTGCAAGCACTGATAGGCGATTTGAAGTCAACCGTCGCCTATTTTGACGCGCACGGGCGATTGGGATGAGGGTAATGGAATGCTACGCGGCTGTCAATTAATGCTACGCGGCTGTCAATTCGCCCGCGAACCCCGTTCTGGACCGCGCAGTTGTGTGGCTGGACCGCGCAGTTGTGTGCGGAGCGGCCGGTGGCCGGGCGGCCGGCCGAGTGGTGGGCGGGACCCGTGGCCATCGGACGCCTTGGGGACCGGGCCGGTGGACCCAAGGCACTGCTAGGAAATGGTTTGCCACGCACCAGCGGCGAGCCCAAGCGGTCCAGCGAGCGCGCAGCGGCCCTGTCGAAGCCGCAGCAGGCTTTTTCGAAATGCCCGGCCGCAGCCTTCACTGGTACAGAAACACGGCCTGCTGGGCTTCCGCCTCGCGCTGCTGCTGGGCCAGATATTCCGGATCCAGGACGAGGTGACGACCGGCGGATGCGGATTCGCAACCCGCAACGTCGCCCGTGAACTCCGGGTCCAGGACCAGTTGCACCTCGCGCGGCGGTCGCGGTCGCCGCAGGACCGGTGGAGGTCGGGCCGGGGGCAAGCGGGGCAACGGGCCTGGCCACAGGCCGCAGTGCTCGAGAATCCGCCGGATGACTTCCTCCTGCCGGGGCTCGATGAAGCTGATGACCTGCATCGCACCGCCGCACTGGCTGCATTTCAGCGGGTCCACTTCCCACACCCGCTGGATCAACATGGCCCAACTGCGGGCTTGCCGGCGGCGCGTGGCATCGGTCCTGACTGCTTGGAGCAGTCGCCGGTCGACCGTCACGTCGTCGCCGCCCGCCGGCGAGGCCCTCACGCCCCGGGCGCGATGGGAGTACCAGCCGTAGTAGCGCACGAGATGCTCGCCCTTGTCCGGAATGTGCTGGGTCAGTTCGGCCAGAAAGTCGAGGGCGTCAAAGACTTGAAAATTCCGTGGCACGCCACCGAACAGATCGCGACTGGCTGGGTTGGGAAAGGGATGACACTCCGGCCTTTCGGCGCGGTAGATCACCTGCCCGCTCGCGGTGACCTTGACGATCCGCGCCAGGCTGAACGGGCAGCGGGCCATGTACTGTGCCAGGCGGTACAGGCCTGCGGTATCTCCGGCGACCAGGCGAACGCTGCCGTCGACGCTGAACCCCGAGTGCTTCCAACTGCGAATCTGCTCGGTCAGGGCCACGTCGATCTTGCCCGCCGCCAACAGCAGGTGAAAGACGCGGTCCTCCCACAGCTGGCGGACTCGTGCCATGTCCGGCGGCGGTACGCAAAGGAAGTGGCCTGGGGTGTCGCGAATGAAAACGCCGTCGGTGGCGATCGCATGGACATGAGGGTGAAAGTGGGCCAGGGCGCCGAATGTCTGGATGCCCGAGATCATGCCGGGCACCACGTCGGCTCGGCCGAGCGCCTCGCGATACGCCTGGTCGATCGTCTCCCATGCCAGGCGCATCAGGCTGCCCAGCAGGCGGCGGTCGAAGCGAAAGAAGATGCGCAGCCGCTTAGGGATCGTCAGGACGTATTGTCGGTGCGGGACCGGGGCACAGATTTCGTGCGCGACCTGGTCGGCGAAGATCAAGGACCGCTTTTGATGGCAGCTTGCGTAACCGTTCACACGCCGGCTGGGATTCGAGGGGGTCAGGTACATGTTTTCGGCCTGCGCGTCTTCGCCCGTTCGGACAGATTGGCCGAAAAATGTACCAGACCCCGGCCCGTGAGCAGTTACCAGCTTGCGCACAGGCACGGTCGCCGGCAGGAGAAGGCCACCAACATCTCGTGCCGGCAGTCGGGGCAGCGGATGCGGGCGAAGCCGGCCGCCGGATCTCCGCAACGCAAGAACCGCCGCACGGCCTGGCCGATTGCCGGTCGCCAGTACCCGTAGCGCTGCTGGAATCGCTCGGTATAGACCCGCTGAAAGTCTTCGTAGTAGAGAGCGATGAGCCGGTAGAGGGGCGAGTCACGGGGACGGCGCGGGCGATAGACGGCCGTCTTCGAGGCGGAACAGACCATGGCGGGGCCGTGGGCGTCGGCGCGGAATTGTCGGGGCGTTTGTCGCGTCGCCACGCAGCGCGCCCGAGTGGTCGCGGCCACCATGCCATGAACGTGTATCTATGTACACTATTAGTCCTCATGATGCGATCCCCTCGCGCGGCGGTCGGTAGATGCGGTGCTGGCTGCGGCCGTGCAAATTCTTCCGTTCTCACCACAGTCGCCGTAAGCTCCTATGCCCCGTGCGGGCAGGAAGGAGACGTCTGCCCGTTCCGCCCCAACGCCGACGGCATGGGCGATCGCGTGGTGGCCGCCGCGGCGAAACGTCGCGTCCCTGGGTGCGCGAGGGATCGTAGACGCACCGGCTCGGCGGGAGCCTCGCCGCTCCCGGAAACACGAACGGTTGCCGCCGCTGGGCCGCGAGACGGTCAGCGACCCGTCGACGGTGATCGGGCCGGTGGCGTAGGTCGAGTTGGTCCCGGTGCCGGCGTTGGACCCCGAGCCGTCAACCAGCAAGGTGCCGGCCGTGCCGGCCAGCGAGGTGATGGCGTTGGGGTAGGTGGTGGTCGAGCCGCCGCGGAACAGGGACAGCGTGGCGTCGCCGATCTGGACGGCTCCGCTGCCGGCTCCCGAGGTGTGGGTCAGGCGCAGCGTGCCGGCCTTGATCGTGGTCCCGCCCGTGTAGGTGTTGGCTCCGGCGAGCGTGAGCGTGCCGGCGCCGGTCTTGGTGAGGTCGACGGTGCCGACCAACTGGGTGGTGATCGTGCTGGTCAAGCTCGCGGCGACGTCGATCGAACTGGCACCGCTCGAAGCCCCGGAGAGCTGGAGCGAGCCGCCGGCCAGCGCGTAGCCGTTGCTGGTGAAGGCGAGCGAATCGGCCGAGATGCCCGCGGCGACGGAGACGTTGCCGCTGGATCCGGAGAAGACGGCGCGGTTGTGGGCGCCGTTATCCCAGGCAACGTGCGAACCGCTGAGCGGGTCGTACCAGAGGGGCGAGCCGTTGTTCCAGTTGCCGCTGCCGCCGAGTCCCGCGCCGGTTTCGAGCACGTTATTGGCGGGGTCGCCGTCGGGGTCCCAGTAGAGCGGCGAGACGCTGAGCATCTGGCGCGGTTCGAGCGGCTCGCCGGCCGGCAGGAACGTCGATCGGTGCCTGGCCGCAGCTCGCCGCCGCTTTGATAGGGTCCGTGAGCTACCTACCCCCCCCAATTCACACGTGGCCAGCGGGAGCGGTTCATGATGGGGTTCCTGTGGTGGGTGGTTGGGGTTGGGGGCTGCAGGGTTGCGGCCAAACCGGTGACGAAACAATCGGTGACGGCCAAACCGGTGACGGCACACGGAGTGTGCCGACTACGTAACTGTTCACGGGTTGGACGCCAGATCTGCCGCACCCCAGGGGGTCAGGCACATCTTCCTGCCTGTGCGTGTCCGCACGCAGACAGGTCGGCGGCAGCGTGCCACGACGCCGAGCGGTCCTCCCGCCGAAAAATGTGCTGGCCTGTGAACGGTTACGCCGAGATGCGGCCAGACGTCACGACGTCACGATAAAACACGTCGATGCGGGCGAAGCTATTGCAGGCCGCTGCATCTGTCAAGCAGGGGGAGCGAAGACTTGCGCCGAGCGCCGCCACGGCTACCACTGGCGGGGTCGGGAGACGGAGCGCGGGGTGACGACGCTGGGTAACCGTTCACGGGGAGGTCGCCAGACCCGCTGCACCCCAGGGGGTCAGGCACATTTTCCTGCCTGTGCGTGTCCGCACGCGGACAGGCCGGCGGCAGCGTCCCGCGACGCCTGGCGATCTTCCCGCCGAAAGATGAGCCAGACCCCGGCTTGTGCACGGTTACGCCGGTCGAGATGCGGCGTTTTGGCACCGCCGATGCCCGTAGCCGCTCAGCATGGTGTTCAGGCCGTCGGCGATGATGAAAGAGACGTTCGGTGTCGAAGGTGAGGCCGACTGCGATTTGTCGGCGGGGTCGGGGACTCACTTTTCGGCAGGAGCTGAGTTCTCGGAAGGAGTCGATTCTTCGGTCGGAGCGGGAGCGGTGATTTCGGCCAGCACCGACGCCACGGCGGCCTCGGCCAGCAGCTTATAGGCCGCGTCGTTCCAATGGAACTGATCGCCGCGGGCCAGCTCGAGCCTGTCGGCCAGCAGCCCATAAAAATCGTTCACGGGCACATTCATTTCCCTCATCACCGCCGCGGCCATGCGGTTGTGTTCGACGATGACGGGGTTGATTTCCGGGTCAAGTTCGGTGGGCTTGCCGCGCACGGTCACGGGGGTACTGCTGGCCCAGATGATCCTGGCCTGCGGCAGCGCCTGGCGAATCACTTCGACATAGGCCCGCGTCAGCGGTTCGAACTCTTCCTGCTTGATTCGCCCGATCGGCCAGCCATGCAGGCCCATGTTGAAATGCACCACGTCATAGGGGCCATTCTCCAGTACCTCGGCCAGCAGCTTGTTGACGTGCAATGACTGGTGGTAGGGATTGACCCATGCATCGACATACGCCTTTCCCTCCAAGTCGGCCAACGCATGCTTCAAGTAGCCGTTGAGGATCGAGTCCCCCACCAGCAGCACGCGCGGGCGGTGGGGATCGACCACTTTCGCCTTGTCCAGCCGCCACCCCTTGCCATCGGCATGCAGCCGCGCATCAGATTCCTCGCCGCTCGCCCGCGGTGCGGCGGACAGCCCTGCGACAGCCACTAACGCGGCCAGGAAAGAGGGGGCCAAGGTTTTCATCGCGATTCTTTTCATAGCTGGATTCTTGGGGACGTTTGGCCTTGAAGTCGGAATTACACTGGCCGAACCCGTGCCGCACTCTTCACTCATCGGCGGTGCCACCCGGCCGCACCGCGAACGCTCGTCCGCGATTGGAGTTCCTGGCAATCGCATGGGCCCGTTCTGCTTTTGGGCGTACCCGTCGCCGAACGATTTGGGTCAAGCGGGGCGCACGCGCACGACGTCCAGCCACTGGTGGCTGCGCTCCAGCACCACCTGGCCGACGTTATGCGCGGCGTCGGCACAGCAGATCAGGCCCACCAGGAAGGCCTGCTCGCCCTTCTGCACCTTGCCCGCGACGCTGCACCAGGGCGTTCCCTGGTGGCGGTCGCCCGGCAGCGGGGCGTTGCGAAACAGCACCTGGGCGAACCCGCGGGTGCTGAGCTGCGGCGGCCAGCGCTGAAAGAGCGGCTGGTGGGCCTCAAGGACCTGCATCATGTGCGGCGTGATCCGCTCGATCCACTCGCTCAACTGGTCGTTGGAAGGCAGCGTCCCGCCGCGACCGACGGGGGCGATGACGACGGCCACCAGCCGGACCGGCACGTTGTAGACCTCCAGCCGCGGGCCGTCCGCCGGCGGGCCATGGCTGCCCAGGGCAGCCACGTCGATCGCCCGGACCTCCGGCGCCGCCGCACGCTCGCGGCGCCGCCGGAGGATGGCGCGCAGGAGCAATACGACGGTGGCCAGCGCGAACGTCAGCACCACCGCGGCGGCAAGGTAGACCGTGTTCTCGAGGGCGTTCAGCATTTCAGCTCGACCGTCTGGCGGCCGAGGCCCCGTGGCCGGTAGGCCGCACGGGCAACCGTTCACCGGCCGGGGGCTGGCTCACTTTTCGGCGGGAAGACCGCTCGTCGTCGTGGCACGCGGCCGCCGAAAAATGTGCCCGACCCCCTGGGGTGCAGCAGGTCTGGCATCCACCCCGTGAACGGTTACGCCGCACGGGCTCCAGCATATCATGGCGGGCGTGCGGTGGCCGCCCGGTCCGCGGCAAAGCGCCTGCGTGCCGTCGCCAAGGCCCGCGGCCCGCGGCCCAGGCCTCGCCCGGTCCGCCCACCGCCCGGCGGATGCCGCTGAAAACGGACCTGCCGGCTCAGGGCGTTGCCGTCGAGGAGGGGCCTGGGACCTGAGGAACCGGCGCGGGCAGGAACGTCTGCACCGTGACGTCGTCCAACTCCACCCTGCCGACGCCGGTGAGGGCGAAGGTCACGTAGAGCGACTGGTCGCGGTCGACCACGCGGTAGCTGGCAAACGGCCGCCAGCCGTCGGTCTGGCGGAAGCGCTGGGCCAGCGCCATGCCTCCCAGCGAGTCGATGATCAGCAGTCCGTCCAGGCTGGGTTGGATCGGCTGGTCGATCCGCAGCCAGCCTTGCACCAGCACGATCATCCCTTGCTGCACGGGAACCGGCGCGGTGCTGATCCAGACCGGGGGCGTCTCCAGCAGCGGGGTCGGCGCGGCCGGGTCGGCGGTCGCGGCCTCGATGCGCAGGGCGTATCGACCCGAGTGCGGGTTCTCGGGCGCGAGGGCCACGGCGGTGCGCACCGCCTCGGGCGCGTGCTCGAAGTGCTGCCAGCCCAGCCGCACCATCAGGTCCAGGTCCTCAAACTCACCGCCGGCCAGGGCGGCTCCGCCCGCGTGCGCGGCCTGCAGCCGCCGCGCCAGCTGAGCATGGAGCGGCAGCGCGGTGAACTGCGCGCAGCCGGGGCTGGACACCGGCGACGGGAGCACCGCCGAGACCTGTGTCCAGTGCGCTCGCCGCGCTTCGGCCAGCGACTGACGGGCCCGCTGGGCGTATTGCTGCGTGCCCAAATGATCGCGGGCCTCCAGCAGTCGTGCGGCGTGGTCCAGGTTCGCCCGCGCCTCGCCCAGGGCCCGCTCCGCGGCCGGCGGGCGGACCTGCTGCGCCGTCAGAGCCTGATCCACCTGGCTCACCAGCTGGTACGTCATGCGGCTCACGTCGTGCTCGAGAGTCGCGGCACGGTTGCGGATCGTCGCCAGCCGCCGCGCCAGGCTGCTGATCACCAGCGGGTCCTGCGACAGCACGCAGAGGGCGTGAGAAGCCGATTGATCGACATGCACGCGCAGCCCCCCCGTGACGCGGAGGTGCCGTAGCGGCCGCAGGCCGGTTGGGACCAGCTGATACGCCTCCACCGATTCCGGCACTCCCGGCACGACAAACGAAACCGGGACGTCAGGCACAGGTCCGCTCACGCACTGGGCGTCCGGCACGTTGACCAGCGGGATCAGCAGGCGGGCGCGATCGGTCGCCAACACGGCCACCTGCAACTGCGGGTCGCTCGTGGGGACGGTGCTCACGTGCGAGCCGCCCGCGGCCCAGGGCTCGACCAGTGAGAGCTCCAGGTTCAGCAGCTCCAGCGTCGCCGCCCGCAGCCGCGTCGGCACGTCGGCGGCGTCCAGCCGCCCGCGGGACTGGAACAACACCCCGCGGGCGCCGGCCGCGAGCGCGGCGTACGTCAGCCCGCGCAGCTGTTCGGGCTCGGTCGCCGCCGGCCACGGCTGATCCCCCGCCAGCGCCCGCAGCTGGCACAACAACTCGGGCGCGGGTTCCGTCTGGATGGTGGCCCAGATCGGCGTCCCGGGTCGCGCCAGGCGCGGACGCTGGGCAAGCCAGGCCCCGAAATCGGCCAGCGGAAAACTTGTCCCCAACGGCGCCCGCTCGTGCAGCAGCACGTCCACGCGACGGCTGTACTCCCACAGCTCGGAGTCGGCCGAGCAGTACAACGGACGCATCCCCCCCTCATCGGACTGGCGGAGCAAATCCGACAGGTGCCGGACCCGCGACAGGTCGCGGTCGGTCAGTCCGCGGCCCAGGTTCCAGGCCAGCACCGGTTCGCACCCAGCCAGCATGGGCGCCCCGCCCCCCAGGTCCGGCGGCGGACAGAGCAGGCGCACGCCCAGCCGCCGTGCCTCGCTCAGCTGCGACCCGCTCGGCGTCTCGCCCAGCTGGACGGCGTTGAATCCCAGGCGGGCAAGAAACTCCAGCGGCTCGCCCCGCTGCTCCACCGCGTGCGGAAAGAAAGGCCTCCCATCCACCAGCAGCAAGGAACCCTGCATCGTCGCGCCCGCGACCATCGGCTCCTCGGCCGCGGCGGCGGGACCCGGCCCCGGCGGTGAACCGCCGGGCGACGCCGATCGCAGGGACGGAGCGACCGTCGCAGCGGCTACCCGCCCCTGCACCTCCAGGTCGTCGATCCAGACGTTCGTCTCGCCGCGACCGCCATAGACATTCAGCACCAACAGGTCCGCGTAGGCCTCCGTCGGATCAACGTGCGAACCAATCTGG
>Ga0209398_1001426_pt1 | contig 12246 bp, 12 predicted proteins | sample AshMeaBigSpring_FD_184125 | JGI IMG/M metagenome (GOLD analysis project Ga0209398, IMG submission 184125) | Groundwater microbial communities from Big Spring, Nevada to study Microbial Dark Matter (Phase II) - Ash Meadows Big Spring (SPAdes)... | ecosystem: Environmental > Aquatic > Deep... | reverse complement strand
TGAGACCCGCGCGCCGCCTGCCCAAAAGGGGCATGCCCCTGACTCCGGCTTGGTCCAACAGGTCCGCCAGGTGATCCGCCCATTGACCGACTGGTGGCGAGACCGCACGATGGCCAGCGCTGCCGCCCGCTACCCCAAGGCCGCCTGGGAGCAGGCCTGGGCCGGTCTGCCCCTCCTAGCGGGGCTCGATCGGGATCAAGCGGCTGAGCTGCGCGCCCTTGCCGCCCGTTTCCTCCACCGCAAGGCCATCGAAGAGGTCCGGGGTGTCAGGCTTGAGGCAGCGCAGCGCCTGACCATCGCGCTCCAGGCGTGCCTCCCCATCCTGCGCCTCGGCCTCGACTGGTACAGCGACTGGTACGCCGTCATCGTCTACCCGGACCAGTTCGTGCCCCAGCAGGAGTGGGTGGATGAGGACGGCGTGGTTTGGGTGGCCAACGAGGTCAAGAGCGGCGAGGCCTGGGAGCAGGGCCCGATCATCCTGTCCTGGGCCGATGTGCAGGAAGGCAGGGAGCGCGACGGTTACAACGTTGTGATCCACGAGCTGGCACACAAGCTTGACATGCGCAACGGCAATGCAAACGGTCACCCCCCACTGCACCCGGGAATGAGCAATGCCGCCTGGGCCCGCGACCTGAGCGCTGCCTATCGGGACCTGTGCCGCCGGGTACACGGCGGGGAGGAGACGCCCATCGACCCCTACGCCGCCGAGTCCCCTGCGGAGTTCTTCGCGGTCTGCACTGAGGCCTTCTTCGAGCTTCCCCACCTGCTGCGTGACGAGTACCCACTGGTCTATAAGCAGCTCGCTGCCTTCTTCCGGCAGGACCCCTCTGCCAGGCTGGCTCCCCTCTGAGATCTGGCCCTCCGGCCAGCTATTTGGATTGCTCCCCCTCCGGGGCGGGATCATCGCTCCCTGCCTCCCCAGGTCCCTTGCCATCGGCTGCCGGCTCCTTGGCACCCAGGGTCAGCCGGTTGGTCTGGTCGTCGATGGTCATCCGATACCGGCTCAGGACGCTCATGCCGAGCAGGGCACTGCCGCCGAGCTTCGCATCCTCGATGAAGGCCGCCTGGACGTCAGCGACCTTGCGATCCCCAAACCAGACCGCCGCCAGGCGACCGAGTCGTGCCGCGGTCTTGCCGTTGGCGGTCTGTACCTCCCGACCCTCCAGTGCCTTGGCCTGGAGACCAAGGGGGCCCAGCAGCGAGGCCGGAAGCACCACGAAGTCCGCCCCCGTATCGACGGTCAAGACCTGCCCCACCCGCTTGCCCCCCTCCCCCTCGAGGCTCACGCTGACCAGGTGCGAGGTGCCGCGCCGCTCGGTGGCCACGACGATGTCCCCGCTCACCTCGGCCGGTGCCCCGGCCGCAGGCGCTGGGCCTGCCGGTGTCTCGGGTGGCGGCGGGGGCACCCAGGCCGTCTTGCGGCTGATGATGATGACCTTGGACACGCCACCGCCCGGGGCTTGGACGATGACGTGGTTGAAGTCGTCGAGCAGTCCTTTGAGCCGCGGGTAGGTGGCACCGCCCTCGTCACGCCCGAAGGCATCCTTGGCCTTGTCCAGCCCCGTGACCTCAAAGCCGCCATCCCGGGCGAGCCGTTCCAGGGTATCCGGCACCGCGACGCGTTCGGCCCAGGCAAGGGACGACAGTCCCGCCATAAGGCAGGGGATGATGCAGATGACCGACCCACTGACGCCGCGCTTCATGGAGACACCAGGGTAGTAAGGGGACGGAAGACCGGGACGGTCGTGGCCAACGGGAGCGAGCCTAGCAGCTCGCCCTTGCCCCCGCCAGACCCCAGCCAGAAACCAGCCAAACCTCAGGCAGGCCCCAGACCGACAGCCCAGCCCCGCCATCCATTGCCCACCCGTGGGGTTGATTGTGCTTCAATAGCGCCCGTTGCCTGGCTGCGGCACCCCGCGCTGCGCCGCAGCCAGGATGCGGCGATCGGGCCGGGCCAGGCCAACAACCTGGCCGACACGGCATGCCGTGGCTGGTGCGATCCGCCTTCACCTCGGGCCTTGGTGCCATCAGGCCGCCCGATACCGATGCCGGCGACTGCGCCGCCTCGCATGCCCATCTGTTTCGGATTGACGGACACCGCCTATGCGCCATTTGCTAACAACCCCGCTCCTCATCGCCTGCCCCGCCGTCGCCTGGGCCTCTGTTGATGCCAAGCCGCTGGACCTCACCCAGGCCTGGGTGGGGATCGCCGCCCTGATCGTCTTCGTCCTGGCCTATGCGCTGGTCATGGCCGAGGAGTTCCTGCATCTGCGCAAGTCCAAACCGGTCATCATCGCCGCGGGCGTCATCTGGGCCATGATCGCCTATGTCTACACGGCGCAGGGGATGGGGCACACGGCCGAGGCCGCGGTGCGCCATAACCTGTTGGAGTACGCGGAGCTGATGCTCTTCCTCCTGGTGGCCATGACCTACATCAACGCCATGCAGGAGAGGCGGGTCTTCGATGCCCTGCGCGCCTGGCTGATCCGCAGCGGCCTGGGTTTCCGTGCCCTGTTCTGGCTGACTGGACTCCTGGCCTTCTTCATCTCCCCGGTGGCGGACAACCTGACCACGGCCCTGCTCATGTGCGCCGTGGTCATGGCCGTGGGGGCGGAGAGCCCCCGCTTCGTGAGCCTGTCCTGCATCAACATCGTGGTAGCGGCCAATGCCGGGGGCGCCTTCAGCCCTTTTGGGGACATCACCACCCTGATGGTTTGGCAGAAGGGGGTGGTCCCGTTCTGGGCCTTCTTCGACCTCTTCATCCCCTCCGCTGTGAACTTCCTGGTCCCTGCCGTCCTCATGCACTTCGCTGTGCCTGACCTCAGGCCCGAGGCATCTTCGGTGCGCATCCACATGAAGCGCGGGTCCAGGCGCATCATGGCCCTGTTCCTCCTGACCATCGTCACCGCCGTGGCCTTCCACAACTTCCTCACCCTGCCGCCGGTGCTGGGCATGTTGACTGGCCTGGGCTACTTGCAGTTCTTCGGCTTTTTCCTGCGCCATACCCACCACCGCTGGCATGAGGCGAACCAGGGGCACCCGGCCTCCCTGGAGGACACCCTGCCCTTCGACGTCTTCAACAAGGTAGCCCGAGCCGAGTGGGACACCCTGCTGTTCTTCTACGGGGTGGTCCTGTGCGTCGGCGGCCTTGGCTTTATCGGCTACCTGGCCCTGACCTCGGAAGTCATGTACATGCAGTGGGGGGCGACCTCGGCCAACATCGCGGTGGGCCTGGTCTCCTCCATCGTGGACAACATCCCGGTCATGTTCGCGGTCCTGACCATGAATCCGGAGATGTCCCAGACCCAGTGGCTTCTGGTGACCCTCACCGCCGGGGTCGGCGGCTCCATGCTCTCCATCGGCTCCGCCGCGGGCGTCGCCCTCATGGGCCAGGCCCGCGGCGTCTATACATTCTTCAGCCACCTCAAATGGACCCCCGCCATCGCCCTGGGCTATGTCGCGAGCATCCTGACCCACCTCTGGCTCAATGGGGCTGGGGAGGGACTGAGCGCCGCCGTGCTCGCAAGGTAGCGACAAAGGCCGGCGCGCACCAGGCTCAGGCAGGCGCGTCGCCCCTGCCTGGACGCCTCAGGAGCCCGCTCCCCTCCCAGGGGTGACCGACCCAATCGACCCTGACCACCCTGTCCGTCCCTGGGCCCTCCCCGGCGCAGACCCAAAGGGCGCCGACGGCCACGAGCCCGAGCGACGAGAAGATCAGGGGGATGTACCCGCGCAGCCAGGGTGGCACCCCCGCCTCCTGGTAAAGGTGCTTGAGGGGCCGATGGTGGATAGACCCCGGCGGTCGGCAGCTCAGCCCCGTCGCCCCAAAGCACACCCGTAGCGGCCCCAGTCCAAGGTCCAAGGGCGCCAGCTCGCCGCCCGAGGCATCGCGCAGGCACAGCCGGCCCAATGCCCCCGGCAGCGCCAGCACCCCGGCGGTCCAGATCAGCTCCTCGCCAACCGGGGCCTTGGGGAGGGGAGGCAGGGCAAACAGGTCATCCCGATAGCGGCGGACCTCGCAGCCTGCCCAGGCGACCAGGGGATCGGCATCCGGCCGGGCGTGCAGGACCTCCGTCATGATCCGCGCGAGCTGGCTGGTGCTCGGTGCCGCCAGCCCCAGGGACCCAATCCAATGGCGCAGCACGGCGCGGCACAGGGCCGCATCCAAACGGCGCAGCCCGACCAGGCTCAGGGTGCCGGGGCGCCGCCCTGTCAGGCACGCCGCCTCCGCCGCCGCCAGCCGATCCATCAGGGCCGCGGCCTCGGCGCAGTGCCCGGCGCTGCGGGCCAGGGTCCGGCTAGCCGCCGGCCAGCGCTCGGCAAGCAGCGGCAGGATGCGATGGCGAAGCCAGTTGCGGTCCAGGTCCAGGTGCAGGTTGCTCGGATCATCGACCCAGTCCAGGCCTCGCGCCAGCGCATAGGCCCGCAGCTCCGCCCTCCCATAGGGAAGCAAGGGGCGCACCAGAAACCCCGAGCCCAAGGGGGCAACGACGGGCATGGCGGCCAGCCCGTGAACCCCAGCACCCCGCAGCAGGGCAAGCAGCAGGGTCTCGGCCTGGTCGTCCCGGTGGTGGGCAGTGAGGAGCAGGTCGCCTGGATTCAGCAGGTCGGCGAGGACGCCGTACCTCGCGGCCCTGGCGGCCGCCTCTGGGCCAGGCCCGGAACGGACCTGGACCCTGAGGTGAACCAACCGGACCCCAAGGTCCGCACAGCGCGCCTCGCAGTGGCCCGCCCAGGCGACCGATTCGGGATGGAGGCCGTGGTCGACGTGGACGGCGGCCAAGGCCAGCGTCAGGCGCTGGCGCAGCCCGGCCATCAGGTCGAGAAGGACCCTGGAGTCCAGCCCCCCGCTATAGGCAACCCAGCAGCGACGTGCCTCGGGCAGGGACCGGAGCAGCGCCAGGAGGTGCCCGGCCATGGCGGCGGCGGGGTCTGGCATGAGAGGGCCGCGCCCCCGCTCGGCTATTCCTTGAAGCGGCCGTAGCTCATCAGGCGCCGGTAACGCTCCGCCACCAGCTCGTCCAGGTCACGCTCCTTGAGCGCCTCCAGGTGGGCATAGAGCGCCCGCTGAACCGCCTGCGCCATGGCGCCAGGGTTGCGGTGGGCTCCACCCAGCGGCTCCGGGATGATCTCGTCGATCAGCCCCTGCTCCTTGAGCTTATCGGAGGTGATGGCCATGGCCTCGGCGGCGAGCTGGGCCTTGTCCGCGCTCTTCCACAGGATGGAGGCGCAACCCTCGGGGGAGATGACCGAATAGGTGCTGTACTGGAGCATCAGGACCCGGTCGCCCACACCGATGGCCAGGGCCCCGCCGGAGCCGCCCTCCCCCACCACGGTACAGACGATGGGGGTACGCAGGCGCGACATGACCAGCAGGTTACGTGCGATGGCCTCGCTCTGGCCGCGCTCCTCGGCGCCGATGCCCGGGTAGGCCCCTGGGGTGTCGATGAAGGTCAGGATGGGCAGCCGGAAGCGCTCGGCCAGCTCCATCAGGCGCAGGGCCTTGCGGTAACCCTCGGGCCTCGGCATGCCGAAGTTGCGCTGGATCTTCTCCTTGGTATCGCGCCCCTTCTGGTGGCCGATCACCATGACGGAGCGCCCATCGAGGCGGGCGACCCCGCCGACAATGGCGCGGTCGTCGGCGAAGGCCCGATCCCCATGCAGCTCCTGAAAATCCTCGAAGATCCGCCGGATATAGTCGAGCAGATAGGGGCGCTGGGGGTGTCGGGAGAGCTGAGAGATCTGCCAGGGGGTCAGGGTCGCGAAGATCGACTCGGTCAGCGCCAGACTCTTCTTCTCGAGGCGATCGATCTCCTCCTGGATGTTGATCTCGTTGTCGTGGCCGACGCGGCGCAGCTCCTCGATCTTGGCCTCAAGCTCCGCGACCGGCTGTTCGAATTCTAGAAAGTTCAGGTCCATGGGGACGCGAGTGTAACCAAATCCTGCCCCACGGGACAGGGCGACTTCGCCACCATCGGGCGCGGGCCGACCATCGCACTCCGGACGACATGGCCGCCAATGGCAAGTCCCCTCGGGCCACGCGTCCTGCCCCTGGCCAGCCGTTCTTTGCGAGAATGGCACCCCGCGCGGGGCCGGCCTCGGGCGCTGGGTGCACCGGCCCCGAGCCCCGACATCGATCATCCTGCCTGACTGGCCTCGGCAGACCAGGGGAGCAAGCCGTGAGCAGATTGCCAATACTGACCCTGCTGTTGACCATCAGCCAGACACTCGGAACCAGCCTTTGGGCTAAGCCCCCGACGGACCCCTCGCAGCAATTGGCTGCCAACCCCCAGCTCAGTGACCATGTCGACGCCAGGACCTGGGTCCCGCTCCAGTCTGAGAGCGGTGACCTTAACCGGGATGGCCGCCCCGATGTGGTCGTAGCCTTGGAGCGCAAGTACCGCGCCTTCGCAACCCAGGCCGAATACCAGCGCACCCGGGCCCTGCTGGTCTTGTTTGCCGATCCGGGCGGCGGCTACGTCACGGCCGCGATGGTCCCCGATCTGCTGCCCTGCGCCTCCTGTCTGGGCACCCTAACGGCGGCGTCCGGTTCGGACGTCTTCGACATGGAGATCACCGACGGGCGCCTGACCATCGGGTGGATGGCCGGCGGGGAAGACCTGAAATCGGTACGCCTGACCTTCGCCTATGACCAACAGCACCAGACCCTCGCCATGGTCGCGGACGACAAGGCAACCTTCGATCCCAAGCGCCAAACCCGCACGCGCACCGTTCACGACTACCTCACGGGGCGCAGCAAGGTCGACGGTCAAAGCCTCCCCTCCGAGACCAAGCTGATCCCGATCCTGGAGGTGCGGGCAAACCAGTACTGAGCGTCCGGCTCAAGCTGGATTGGCATTCGGCGACGAACCCAGGTCTGGGCCCGAATCCCCACACGGAAACAGGGCCTGGTAGATGCGGGTATCGAACAGCACCTCCATGCGCCGGATGCGGCCCTGCTCGACCCGGGACCAATTGACCGCCTTGACCCGATCCTTGTCCGAGATCTGGATGTGCATGATCAGGAAGCTGCACACATCGGGGCCGTCCACGAAGGTCTTGACCCGCTCGACCCGCTGCAGGATACCCATGCTCATGGCGCTGTACTCCATGAAGGCATCCGCCGACTCGAAGCGCGCGATCGGGCTCTCGTAGGTGAAGCCGGCATCGGCCAGATAGCCACGCGCCCCCTCGTAGTCGTGCCGAGCCATGGCCTCCAGGTAGGCGTCGACGATCTCTCTCGGTTGCACGCTAGCTCGCCTGTCCAATCCAAAGCCAAGGGTCCCGGCCAGGCGGGCCCCCACGCACCTGGCTCCGGTGCCCCGGAGCCCAACCTAGGATAGATGATTCCGAGCAACCCCCGCAGCATGTCTCAGGCGACGGAGCGCCGCCACAACACCCAGGGCTGGCATCCCATTCACTCACCATGGACGCGCGCCGGACCAAAATGCCGCCAAGGTGCCCACCGCTGCACCCGCACCCAGCTTGTCCCATAGGGAATCGGCGGCCCAGCGTTGCCCGCGCCATACACGTCAGGCCTTGCCATCGGGGCCGAGGCCGGCATAGGCGGCGGCCGGATGGCGCTGGCGCCCGCCCACGAAAGACCGTCGTGGATCCACGATCGCGTAACCGGCGATGGCGGTGCGTCCGAGCAGCATGCGAAACAGCATGTTCTCGCGGTTGGTCAGGGTCATCTCGACGGGCCAGACGCGCCCGCCAATCTCCAGCAGGGTCTGGACCACGTAACGGCGCTCCCGATGCCCCCCGGAGTCGCTCACCGCCCGTCGATCCATAACTTTCGCCTCGCAGTAGACCTCCACGTCGGAACGCCGCTGCAAAGGGTGCACGCCAAAGCGTACATAACCCTGCCCCCCGGAGCGAAAGGGCTCGACGTAGAAGGCGTGCAGGGTCGAGGTGCGTGCCCCTGTGTCGATCTTGGCCTTGATCAACGGCAGATGCAGGGCGGGCAAACCGACCCACTCGCGCCAACCCAGGATGACCTGAGTGGTCCTCTGACCGACGCCTGTCGCCGCCGCATGCTTTGCCTCAGCCCGATCCACTTCCCCCCCGTCGCGACACCCTGCCAAGGAGCCACTACCATAGGGCACCCGGCAACCCAGCGGCGCCCAACGGCCCGCTCCGACGCAGCGGGGGCGAACATAGCAGAAATCCGCCGCCGAGGGGTCCGGATGGACGCTGTCAAGTCGCGCCATAACCTTAAGGAGACAACCCATGAGCATCCCAGTCTCGGCACTGGCCGCCTTGGCCCTGTCGATCGCCCCGGCGGTCCAGGCGGCCAACACCAAGGCGATCGAGGCGACCTGCCACAAGGCGGGTATCGAGGACCACGTCACCGCCGACGACCTGGACCATTACATCGAGCTGTGCTTGCAGGAGGCATTGCAGCGGCGGGCTGATCACCAAGACATCCCGCCCGACGGGGACGCGGACGCCATCCCCATCGGCGAGTTGGAGTACGCGCCCGAGGGCGACCAGGAGCCGGCGCCCCTCGACTAGGCCTGATCTGTGCCGAGTCCGCGTCGCATGGCCCAACGGGGGCCTGCCGCCACGGGGTTCCGTCTGTCATGTTCCCGTGACACCCTATTGTCGTCGCCCCAGCCCCGTTCAGGTCCAGACCATGCCGCTGCCACCCCTTAGCCCCCTCGACGCAACCAGGGCCAGCGCCGTCGCCAGGGTCTTCGACCTCTACGACCCGCCCCTGTGGCTGGTCACCAGCGCCCATGGCGGGCGTCGCGGCGGCCTCATCGCCACCTTTGCGGTCCGCGCCTCCATCGTCTCGGCCCTGCCGCGTATGATCCTTGGCGTGGCCAAGCAGCACCATACGTGGGGGCTCATCGAGGGGTCGGGGGGCTTCGCCCTGCACCTGCTTCATGCCGACCAGATCGACCTCGCATGGCGCTTCGGGCTCGCCAGCGGGCACCAGGTCGATAAGCTCGCCGGCCTGCCCGAGCTCGCCACCCCCGGCGGGCAGCCGCGCATCCCCGATGCCCTGGCCTGGCTGGACTGCCGCTGCGAGGCCAGCCTGGATACCGGCGATCGTACCGTCTACCTGGCCGCCATCACCGACGGTGGCACGGCCCCCGGAACAGGCGAGACAGGTGGCGAGGGGGCAGGACCGCTCACCGTCGGCCGGCTCTATGCCTCGGCCTCGCCGCAGGAACGCGCACGGCTCGACGCCCTCTACGCCCGGGATGGCCAGGTGGACGCCTCGGCCATCCTTGCGTGGCGGGGCCTGGGCTCAGGGGCGTCGGAATCTTCACCGCCAGCCCCGGGCACGGCCGGCTGAGGCGGCGTCCACCGCATGCCCGTCATCGACCTCAACGCCGCGCGGGTGTGGGTCGCCTTCGACGAGGTCCAGGGCGGCCACTGGGCCGCCGGCGGGCGCCTCTACCGACTCAACGACGGGCTGCGCTTCGTCACCGGAGACCCCACCCGTCCAGACCATGAGTGAGGCCCCATGAAGTTCCCCGCCCACAAGACCCGCATCGTCGCCACCATAGGCCCGGCATCCCAGGACGCCGCCACGCTGACCCAGATGGTGCGTGCCGGCCTCGACGTCGCCCGTCTCAACTTCTCCCACGGCTGCGAGGACTATCACGCCGAGCTGATCCGTACCATCCGCGCCGTGGCCGCCGACACCGGCAGGCGTGTGGCCATCATGGGCGACCTGCCGGGCCCCAAGATGCGCATCGGCGACCTGGCCGAGGAGCCCATCGAGCTCCTGCGCGGCGCCACCATCACCCTGACCACCCGCGACCTGGTCGGCAGCGCCGAGCTGGTGAGCGTCAGCTTCCCCCGCCTACCCGCCGCGGTCCGCCCGGGGGATCGCCTCTTCATCAACGACGGATTCATCCTCCTCAAGGTGCAGAAGGTCCAAGGCGACGATGTGGTGTGCAGCGTGCGGGTCGGTGGTGAGCTGCGCTCGCGCAAGGGGCTCAACCTTCCGGGGATCGACCTCGGCATCAGCGCCTTCACCGAGCAGGACCACGCCTGGCTGTGCTTCGCCGCCGAGCACGGGGTGGACGCCGTCAGCCAGTCCTTCGTTGCCGGCGCCGCCGACATCGAGGCCGTGCGCGCTGCGGCCCGGCAGATCGACTATCACCCCTTCATCATCGCCAAGATCGAGCGCCGCGACGCCCTCGACCGGCTCGATTCGATCCTCGCCGCCAGCGATGGAATCATGGTCGCCCGCGGGGACCTGGGGGTGGAGATTCCCATCGAGGAGATCGCGGTGATGCAGAAGCGCATCGTCGCCCACGCCAACCGGGCCGGCAAGCCGGTAATCACCGCGACCCAGATGCTTGAGTCCATGGTCAAGGTACGCCGCCCCACCCGCGCCGAGGCCACCGACGTGGCCAACGCCATCCTCGATGGGACCGACTGCGTCATGCTCTCCGCCGAGTCGGCCATGGGGGCCTATCCGGTGGAGTCCGTTGCCATGCTCGCCGGCATCGCCGCCGCGGTCGAGCCCTCGCGCCCCAAGCAGCGGACCAGCCAGATCGTCGGCACCGCTGAGGACGCGCCCCCGCGGGCAGTGGACCTCATCGCCGAGAGCATCTACCACACGGTCAGACGCATCCAGCCCTGGGCCGTCTTGGTACCCACCCGCAGCGGGGCCACGGCCCGCAACGTCGGGCGCTTCCGCCTCCCGGTCTGGGTGGTGGCCATGAGCCCCAGTGAGGCGACCTGCCAGGCCCTGCAATTCTCCTACGGGGTCCATGCCATCAAGGCCGACCAGGACCGCGCCGACTGGGGTGACTGTGTACGCCGCTGGCTCGCCGAGCAGGGGATTACCGATGGCCTTGCCCTCCTCGCCCAGGGCCCCTCCGCCCAGAACCCCTGCGGCAACAACCGCATGGAGATCGTCGAGCTGGATCCCCAACACCGCGCCTGCAGCCAGTCCCCGGCCGGTTAGGCCGGACTCCGAGCCACCAGGCCATGCCCGCGGCGATGTTCCAGTCCATCCGGCGCCCCGGCGGGCAACGCCTGGCCTGGTGCGAGCTCGGCGATCACGCGGGCCAGCCCGTCATCTACTGTCACGGCTTTCCCAGCTCCCGCCGCGAGGCCATGCTGCTGGACCCCGTAGCCCGCACCCAGGGCATGCGCATCCTGGCCCCGGATCGCCCGGGCTATGGGGATTCCAGCGACCAGCCCGGACGCACCATCCCGGACTGGTCCGAGGACATCGCCGCCCTCGCCGACCACCTGGGCCTCGGCCGCTTCTCGCTGCTTGGCGTCTCCGGTGGCGCCCCCTATGCCCTCGCCTGCGCCTGGCGCATACGCGAACGGATCTGCGCCTGCGCCCTGGTCTGCCCCCTGGGGCCCGTGTATCTGGACGACATGCTGGCGGCAATGGCCTGGCCTGCCCGACTCAATCTGACCCTGGCCCGGCAGGTCCCGGATCTTGCCCATTTCGCCTTTGGCGGCCTTACCGCCGGCCTTCTGACCCGCTGGCCCCAGACCGTCGATCGCTTCCGCACCCTGACCGCGCCCCCCGCCGACCGGGCCGAGCTGGCCCAGGCCGAGACCCGCGCCATCCTCAACCGGACCATCGCGGACGCCATGCGCGGCGGGGCCCGCGGGGCCCGCCGAGACCTCCTGCTCTACACCAGGCCCTGGGGCATCCCCCTCGGGGAAATCGCCCTGCCCATCCAGCTCTGGCATGGAGAGGCCGACGGCACGGTCCCCATCGCCCACGCCCGCTGGTACGAGCGACACCTGCCCAACTGTCGCGCCCACTACCTGCCCGACGAGGGCCACTACTCCCTACCCCTGCGGCACGCCGGCACCATCCTTGCCGCCCTCAGGCTAGCGGCTTGAGCCAGGCCGATCGCAGAACCTCGCCCGACCGCCCCCGCTGGATCAAGGTCCAGGCCAGAAGCCCAATCTTGCCGCCACCCACAAACCAACGATCGTAGCGATGAACGCCGCCCCGCTCGGTGACGGGTGTGCATCGCCAGGCTCGTTGCCTCACTCCGGACCTGTCACAGGGGGCGAGACGCCGCGCTGTCACAGAATCGACCCCAGCCGGCAGTTTGACGCCCCCAACCCTCCCGGCTAAACTTCGTCCACTGTATCGGGCGCATAGCTCAGCGGGAGAGCACTGCCTTCACACGGCAGGGGTCGGTGGTTCGATCCCACCTGCGCCCACCAACCACATCAGCCACTTAAGAGCCGGCCTCGCGCCGGCTTTTTGCTGTGTGCCCAAATTGTGCCCATGTCGGA
>Ga0209398_1001425_pt1 | contig 12260 bp, 6 predicted proteins | sample AshMeaBigSpring_FD_184125 | JGI IMG/M metagenome (GOLD analysis project Ga0209398, IMG submission 184125) | Groundwater microbial communities from Big Spring, Nevada to study Microbial Dark Matter (Phase II) - Ash Meadows Big Spring (SPAdes)... | ecosystem: Environmental > Aquatic > Deep... | reverse complement strand
CCGCGGCAGCGGGTGACGGCGTGCAGGTGGTGAAAATACCCGAAAAGACGCTCGCGATTTTGCTGCATCCCGGAGTCGCGTTTTCTGAGAGGTGGGCGGATGGCGCGGGCGTTCGCTGGCAGCTCTTCTATTTCCAATGGGAGGCCGGCCGCACCGCCATCCAAACTGCCATGGCGGTCCACGACCCCCGCAACTGTCTCGGTGCGATCGGCATGAGGCTTGAGGAAACCTATCCGTCCAGCGACGTAACCGCGGCGGGGGCCCGGATCCCCTTCCGTCGGTTCCGGTTTTCCGATGGCGGAACACCGCTCTATGTCTTTCAGGCTGTCCTGCGGGAGGATGATCCGGAGCGGGGACTCGACGCGACCCCGGACGACTATTCTGCGGCCGGCCGGCTGCGGGCCGTCCTGCGGGGCCAGCGCAACCGCGGGTTGCGCGTGCTGGAGGTCGCCGTCTGGGGGGCCAGCGGCCTGGACGACGCGCAGCGTCGCCTTCAGGACGTCCTGAGTAAACGGATTCAGCCGGTGCCGCAGAGTTGACCCGGGGGAGCATTTCCTTTTCTTTGGAAGCAGGTATCCGCCTCCATCGCAATTATGAGCACATACGACTTTGTTGTAATCGGTGGCGGCAGCGGCGGTTATGCAGGCGCCCGAACGGCGTCCGCGCTCGGGCTTAAGACGCTTGTTATCGACGGCGCAGAACAACTCGGCGGGCTTTGCATCCTCCGCGGCTGCATGCCGAGCAAAACGCTGCTCGAGTCTGCAAAGCGCTATCGCACGATCCTCCGTGCCGGTGAGTTCGGCCTGTCTGCAGGTGCACCCGGATTCGATGCCGTAAAAATCCTCGCGCGCAAGCGCCGCCTGATCGGGGAGTTTGCGGACTATCGTCGCGGGCAACTCGAGGACGGTCGCTTTGATCTCCTGCGCGGGACGGCGGAATTTCTGGATCCAAACACCTTGAGCGTCCTGCTCTCTGATGGCTCGCAGGTGATCGCCGGTGCCCGCACGATCCTCATTGCGAGCGGTTCGAAAATTTCGACCCCGCCGGTTATGGGGCTTGCTACGGCCGGGTGCCTGACGAGTGATGACCTCCTCGACAGCGAAGGGATTCCGGAATCCTTGATTGTCCTTGGCGGCGGACCTGTCGCCCTGGAGATGGCCTCTTACTGCCGGGCATTCGGCGCGAGGGTTGCGATCATCCAGCGCAGCCCGCAGATCCTGCGCGGGACCGACAGGGATGCGGCCGATGAGCTGGCTGATGCGATGCGGGCCTATGGGATCGAGATCTATTGCGGCACGAAGATTTTGAGAGTGGAAAATGCTTCCGGGCTCCGCCGGGTCGTTTTCCTCCATCGCGAGCGCGAGGTTTCGCTCGAGGCGTCGGAGATCCTGAACTCCCTCGGGCGTCACGCCGTCATCCCCGACGGGCTTTCTGTCGAAACGAAGGACGGCAAGATCGCTGTAAGCCTGACCCAGCAGAGTTCGCTTCCGCACATTTTTGCCGCCGGTGATGTTTGCAGCCCGCTCGAAGTCGTCCATGTCGCCATCCAGCAGGGTGAGGTCGCCGCGCGAAACGCGGCGCGGTTTCTCTACGGCGGCAGCGAACCGATGGAGGAGATGGATTACCGGCTCAAGTTATTCGCTGTTTTTACCGAGCCGGGCTTTGCTTGTGTCGGAGCAGGCGAACAGGAGTTGAAAGGGCAGGGGGTTCCGTTCCTGACGGCGAGTTATCCGTTCAACGACCACGGAAAATCTCTCGTGATGGGAGAAGTTGCCGGATTTGTGAAACTGATCGCCCATGCCCATACGCGCGAGATCCTCGGCGCTGCGGTTGTCGGACCGGAAGCTGCCGAACTCATTCACGAGGTGGTCGTCGCCATGCGCTTCCGGGCCAAAGCCGCCGACCTCGCCGCGATCCCGCACTACCATCCCACGCTTTCGGAAATCTGGACCTATCCGGCCGAGGAACTTGCGGGGGAGGCGTAATCGCCTTCGCAGGCTGCCGACCTCGCCGGGAAGGTGTTTGATGCGCGTTAGTTTTCTTTAAATAATCAAAATGATGCAAAATATGTTTTGAAAGAATCAAATTTGCATTTAATGTTCTTTCATGAGAATCAGTGTTGACATAGACGAAGATGTTTTGGAGGAGGTCATGGCCTTGACCGGTGAGAAAAACAAGAGCCCCGCCTTGGCGAAAGCTGTCACGGAATATGTCCGGAGGCAGCGCGCAAAGGAGTTCGGGCGCTTGATCCGCGAGGGGGCGTTCAACTACCCCGATCCTGCCCCGGGCTCAGCCGAAGTCGCGAATCCGGTTCCGGCCTTGATCGAGAGCTGAGATGGTGCTTGTGGATTCATCGGCATGGATCGAGGCGCTCCGCCGGAACGGACGCCTCGAGACCAAGCTGGCCGTCGAGGGGTTGCTGGAGGTTTATGAGGCCCAGTGGTGCACGCCGGTCCGCCTCGAGGTGCTTGGCGGAGCGCGCCCGGAGGAGCGCCGCCGGCTAGGGCGCCATTTTTCCGTCATTCCTTACCGCTCCTGCAATGAGCAGGACTGGGACCGGGCGATCGCGCTGGCCTGGAAGCTCCGCGACAAGGGGCTCACCGTACCATGGCTTGATGTGGTCATCGCCTCGCTGGCCCTGCACGACGGAGTGAGGCTCTTCGCGATTGACGAGCATTTCAAAAAGATCAGCGTCCTCACCGGGCTCTCGCTCTACGAACCCGGCTATGGCGGGATGTTCCGGGCGGAGTGAGCACGCCTTCTCCGGGGATCGCTCGGGGGGAGACCCCGCGGGAAGAAGGCGATTCCGGGAGTCCTCAGCTTTGCAAACTGAGTTCGGTCGCTGAAAAGATTGCATGTTTTCGCGGGCTCTTCCGGGGGCGCGACGATGTTTATGCCCGGAGGTTTGAGAACGCCCGCTCGGGAAAGTCCGGCTATGCGCCGGCCTGCGGCAACGAGTGGGTGCGCGGGCTCTGCGACAAGCCTAGAGTCCGCTGTTTAGACTGCCCGAACCCTGCCTGGCTGGCAGTTAGCGATGAGACCGTCCACTGGCATCTCGCGGGGCGCGATGTTGCGGGGAATGCATTTGTCATGGGGGTTTATCCAATGCTGCGCGACGAGAGTTGTTTTTTTCTCGCCGCTGATTTTGACGGAGGAGTTTGGCAGGAGGATGTCGTCGCATTTGCCGGGGTATGTGCGGATCGCGGGCTGCCTGTGGCCATTGAGCGTTCGCGCTCTGGTGACGGTGCCCACGCATGGATCTTCTTCAGTGAGGCTGTCCCGGCGACACTTGCCCGCAAGCTCGGGGCGCACCTTCTCACGGAGACGATGGATGCCAGGCCGGATATCGGGCTTGCGAGTTACGACCGGTTCTTCCCCAACCAGGACACACTGCCGCGCGGCGGGTTCGGAAATCTGATCGCCCTGCCGTTGCAGAAAAGCGCGCGCGATCTGGGGAATTCGGTTTTTCTCGATGCGCGGCTCGATCCCTATTCCGACCAGTGGGAATTCCTTGGCGGCTTGAAGAAAATTTCCGCGCGGCAGGTCGAGATGCTTGTCGCAACCGCCGAGCGGCGGAACCGCGTGATTGGCGTGCGCGTGGCCCCGGACGAGGAGTTTGTGCTAAGCCCGTGGCAGGCACCGCCCTCGCGCAGACCGAAGGATCCCCCGATCACTGACAGGCTTCCCGCGGTGATCGAGGCGGTTTGGGCCGACCAGATCTATCTTCCGAAAGCCGTCCTCGTTCCTGCCCTGCGCAACCGGATCATCCGGCTCGCCGCATTTCAGAATCCGGAATTCTACCGCGCGCAGGCGATGCGGCTCTCCACGTTTGGCAAGCCGCGCATCATCGCCTGTGCCGAGGATCACCCGGAACACATCGCCATCCCCCGCGGATGCCTCGACGATCTGCGCCAGTTCTTGCAAACCCATGGCATCCGGCTCGATCTTCAGGACCTCCGACAGGTGGGAACTCCACTTGCCGTCGCGTTTCGCGGGGAATTGCGCGCGGAGCAGGTTGAAGCCGCCGGCGCGATGCTGGCTCACGATACCGGCGTCCTGGCCGCCACGACCGCCTTCGGGAAAACCGTTCTTGCCGCCTGGCTCATCGCCCAGCGGGGCGTGAACACGCTTGTTCTCGTTCACCGCAAGCAGCTCATGGAACAATGGGTCGAGCGCCTTTCGCAGTTTCTCGGCGTGCCGCCGGAGTCGATCGGACGCATCGGCGGCGGACGCCGCAAGCCGTGCGGCGCGCTTGATGTCGCCCTCCTGCAATCGGTCGTGCGCAAGGGCGTTGTGGACGACCGTGTGGCCGGCTACGGGCATCTTGTCGTCGATGAATGCCACCATCTTTCCGCTCAGAGCTTCGAGCTGGTCGCCCGTCGAGCAAAGGCGAAATTTGTCCTCGGCCTCTCGGCCACCGTAGCGCGCAAGGACGGTCACCACCCGATCATCTTCATGCAGTGCGGTCCCGTCCGCCACCGGGTGGACGCCAAGGCGCAGGCCAATGCCCGGCCGTTCGTGCACCGCGTGCTGGTGCGGCCGACCGCATTTCGCGACGTGCAGGGCCCCGAGGCCGACGTGCGGGTTGTTTTCCAGCAGCTCTGCGACGGGATTGTTCATGACGAGGCGCGCAATGCGATGATTTGTGGGGATGTTGCCGACTGCCTACGGGAGGGCCGGCGGCCAATGATTCTCACGGAACGCACCGAGCATATCGAGGTTCTTGCGGACAACTTCCGGCAGGCGGGCATGGCAGTCATACTCCTCCGGGGAGGAATGGGAAAAAAGTCGCTGCGTAAGGCTGGTGAGGAGCTTGCGGGCGACCGCTCGAACTCTGTGATTCTGGCCACCGGGCGCTTTGTGGGCGAAGGGTTCGACGATCCCCGACTGGACACGCTCTTTCTCGCGATGCCTGTCTCCTGGCGGGGGACGATCGCTCAATATGTCGGACGCCTCCATCGCCTCCATGAAGGCAAAACCGAGGCCCGCGTCTATGATTACGTCGACCTGAACGTCCCGATGCTCGAGCGGATGTTCAACCGCCGGTGCGCAGGATACGAGGCGGTGGGTTATTCGATCTTTCTGCCTGCAAATGCCGTTCCTGGCTGGCCGCCGGATGTCCCGCTGCCGGTTGATTCGGAATGGAAGCGGAACCATGCGGCGAGCGTCCGCCGGCTGATCCGCGATGGCCTCGACAGTGAGCTTGCTGATCTCTTTGTCCGGGCGGCCATGCATCCCTTGCCCGGTGCCGGAGGGATTGCCCGGGCCCGCAGCGCTTCCGAGGCATTCCTCTTCAAACGCCTTGAGTCGCTGGCCGCAACCCGCGGAAGGTTTATTCTCAACGCCCCGCTTTCCATCGCGTTTGACCAGCAGGGCTCGATGGAGGTCGACTTCCTTTGCGAGGATGCCCGTCTTGTGATTGAACTCGACGGCCCGCAGCATTTCAGCGACGAAGAGGCTTGGCGGCGTGACCGTCGGAAGGATGCCCTGCTCCAGCAGCACGGGTATTTTGTTCTGCGGTTTCTGGCTTCGGATGCCGGCCTGCGGATCGATGCTGTGCTCGACTCGATTCTTGCGACCCTCGCATTCCGTGTGCGGAATAGGGTCTTTACCTGAAGCTGGCCGCGTGTTAAGGAATGAGCCATGAGAACACTGATCGCTTCGTTGGCTGTTGTTTGTTTCGCCTTCCTCACCTCCGGCTGCAACCTGGCGGAGAAATACCAGAAGAACAATTCCGCCGCGCAGGCATGGATCCAGTCGAACTCGACCCGGCCTGCCGCCGCCAACTTCGAGGGCCTCTACTACTCGCCCGGTTGGGGGCCTGCAGCTCTCAATCAATCCGGCAACAAAATCACAGGCATCGTGGATTTCTATCACGTCAATGGTGTGGTCAGCGGATCGACCGCCTACCTTGTTCTTGTGGATGACGACTGGGCGCAGCATACCATGGTGCTTGCACGGAAAAGCCCGGGAGTTCTGGCCGGCACCTACTCTCCTCAGGTGCCGTTCTCGGCCCAGCACGGCAAGCCGGTTCGCTTTGACCGGATCGAGAACTGATTGCCCCAAACGGTTCGTCGGCTTCCCGGCCTGAACTTTGGCTGGGAGCAGCTGCACTGTGGGATTCGCTCGTGCCGGTGTAATCCTGCAGCCGTCAACAACGGGCTTCCAAGCCGTCCGGTCGCGCACGCGCAGACGGGATTTGATTATTTTTCCTTGCCCGGTAGTATTGATCGGAATCAAAAAACGCCGGGTATGTTGGAAGTTTGCCCTTTTGGCTGAGGGGAAAGGGATAAAGTGAAATAAGGGACGTTCAGCAACCCGATCATTGCCTATGACAAGACAAAAACGCATCGGGAAGGGGAGCAGTGCACAAACACGTTTGACGACACATGGCTGCTCCGCTCGGCTGTTGAGGGTTGCTTTTTCGGCGATTTCAGTGCTTGCCGTCTGGAGTTGCGGATCGAGCGCACTGCGGGCGGACCCGGTGCCGCCCGGGTTGGTGGACACTTCAGGCGGTGTCACGCTGACGCTGGTGACGAACACCATTCCTCTGACGATCAACGCCGTGACAGGGGACGGAGATGCTGTGCCAGTATCGGTGCGGGTGCTGACCGACAACAACACGGCCTACTACCTTGCCGGCCAGATTTCCGGCAACTTCACGAACGCCAACGTTTCGGGAAACGCGACCTCCACGTTTTTTTTCTCCAACAAGAGCGGTCCCGTGAATGTCAGTAACTCGGGGAATATCACTTTTCAGAATGCCCCGGCCTCGGCGGTTGATGCCATCGGAAATGCTGCCATCCTTGCGTTGGGTGTGCCCGGGGAACTGACGGGATTCGGCGCTTATCCGAATGGTCAGGGTGGCGATATTTATCTTTATCACTACGGGGAGGTCACGGTGGTGGGGAGTGGCGCGACGACCGGTAACGTGACGCTGCAGCCGGAAGGCTTCCGCACAGCGGAGCTCAATGGGATCCTGGCGCTCTCGTATGGAGAGGCGGGATCGCACAGCGATTCCCTCGGCGGCGGGGATGTCTATGTGCAAACCGGCATTTCCTCCGAGATTGGGATGTCGAATTCCGGCTCGACCGTGCGTACGGCGGGGATTTCAGCCTCGTCGACTACCGGACCCGGCGATCGCTACGGCAGCGGGAACTCGGCCAACGTGACGGTCGACCACCGCGGGCAGATCACAAATTCGGCCAGTGCGGGGCTGGGCATTTTGGCCACGGCGACGGGCGGGGTGATCACTCCGGCCGACTCGTCCAAAGCGATTGGCGGAAACGTTTCTGTCACTGCCGGCGGCGTCTCATCGATCACACTCAACGGCACGACAGGAGTCGGGATCTTTGCCGTCAGCGAAGTCTATACCGCGAAGGACCAAAAAAAGGACCAGTCGGTTAGAGCGGGCGACGTCAGCGTCGTGGTGGACGCCGGCGCATCGATTGTCACCGGCACCGCGAACTCCACGCTCTCGGCGGGCGTTCTGGCGGTCAGCGCCGGCACCGATTTTCTTCTGAACCCGTTCTCCGCACAAAATGTGAGCGGGAGCGGGAATGGGAGTGCGGGCTCGGTGACGATTACGCAGTCGGGAAACGTGACCACGCGCGGGACAATGTCCGTGGGCATTGCGGGGCTCAGCGTGGGCGGCGGTGCGATCGTCACCTCGAACAGCGGGTCAGGAAATACGACGCTCGGGAACAGCGGCTCAGCCTCCGACGCGGATGGCAGCGATGGTGCGCAGGTCAGCGTGAGCAACAACGGAACGGTTTCCACAATAGGCTCAAACGCGTTCGGTTTGGTGGCGCTGAGCTCCGGCGGCGGAGGGCTTCTCAACAACCTGGCCGGCGGGAATTCCAGCGTGACAGGGCTCGTCATTGGCAACGATACCACTGGGGGGCCGGCGGTTGCAGGCGGCGGAGTTTTTGCTGGCAATAACGGCAGCATATCCACGGGCGACGGGCTGGGGGGTGGCAACGCCTCGATCGCTCTGGTCGCGCAGTCGATCGGCAGCGCCGGCGGAAGTGCCGGTGGCAGTCACCCCGCTCTTTTTGTGGGTGACAAGGGCGGATCCGGAGGCGCTGGCGGCAATGTCACGGTTCTCCTGGGCGGCAATAGCAGCATCAGCACAGAAGACGTCAATTCCCTCGGCATCCTCGCGCAATCGATCGGTGGCGGAGGCGGAAACGGGGCGAACGCCGTCGGGCTCTTCGTTGCTGTGGGCGGCCGCGGCGGGTCCGGCGGGGCGGGTGGCAATGTGACCGCAACGCTGGCCGGTTGGATCACCACACAGGCCGACCACTCCGGCGGTCTGGTTGCGCAGAGCATCGGTGGCGGCGGCGGACATGGCGGCGGAGCAACCGTGATCGGCGTGGCTGCGAGCGCCGGGATTGGCGGCGGCGGCGGGAGCGGCGGCCGGGGCGGCAACGTCACCGCGAGCCTACAGCCCGGCGGAGCGATTTCAACGATCGGCAACAGTTCGAGCGGACTGCACCTCCAGTCGGTCGGTGGCGGCGGCGGCACCGGTGGGGCCTCGTACTCCGGCTCCGCAGGCGTGGGGTTTGATTTCAGCCTCTCGCTGGGCGGCACCGGCGGGACCGGTGGCGATGCGGCAGCGGTGAGCGGAACCAATTCCGGAAATATCGTCACGGGTGCGCCGTTCGTAGGGCCGGGCATTTATTCACCCAACCCCGCTGGCGCTGACTCGATGGGCATGATCGCCCAGTCGATCGGGGGCGGGGGAGGGAATGGCGGTTCTGCGATCAGCAATTCCCTGTCGATCAGCGGCGGAGATGAAATCCCCGTGAACGCCACATTCAACCTCGCCATCGGGGGCAACGGTTCGTCCGCCGGCCACGGCGGCAACGTCAGCCTCACGAATGCCGGTTCGATTATCACCTGGGCGGATGGCTCGCACGGGATGCTGGCCCACTCGGTCGGGGGCGGCGGTGGAAATGGCGGAGACTCGACCGCAGCGAGTGTGTTGCTTGGCCAATCTGGCCTCAATGGCGGGCTTATCATCGGCCTCGGCGGGAAGGGGTCCGGTGGTGGCAATGGAGGAACTGTCGCAGCTGCCAATTCATTGCCCGGTGCACAGATCCAGACCTATGGACAGAATGCGGCCGGCATCGTCGTCCAGTCGATCGGAGGTGGGGGTGGAAACGGCGGGCTCGGAAACGGGAAAATCTACTCGCCCGCGCTGGAGAAGGAGAATGCCGCAGCGACCGTGAGCATCGGCTTGGGCGGAGCCTCCGGTGGGGGAGGCAATGCGAGCGCCACCACGGTCACAAACAACGGCACGATTACCACGGGCGGATCCGGCTCGCAGGGGATTGTCGCGCAGTCGATCGGCGGCGGTGGCGGCAATTCCGGCGGCGGCAGCGCGGCCGGCAATAACAACACGCTCAACATCAGTGTCACGGTGGGCGGATCAGCCGGTGCCGGCGGATCGTCGCTGGCTACGGGCAACTACTCGACATCGGTTATAAACAACGGCGCGATCGCAACCTCCGGTGGCGATGGCGTAGCAATCCTGGCGCAGTCGGTCGGCGGCGGTGGGGGCAGCGGCGGAGCTACCGATGCCGGAGCACCGGGCAGCCCGCTGTCGCTTCTCATGTCGACAGGCAACTACAGTTCCAGCGTCTCTGTCGGCGGTCAGGGCGGGTCTGGAGGCGCTGCAGGCCCGGTGCTCGTGCAAAACGCGAGTCCGCTTTCAACTCAAGGCGGCCGCGCGTTCGGCATCCTTGCCCAGTCGATCAGCGACGGCGGCGGCAGCGGCGGAGCGGCCAATGCCTCATCGAATTCGGGGGGATCGATCTACGAGGCCAATGTCGCCGTCGGCGGCAAGGGCGGAGCCGCTCACAACAGCGCTCCGGTGACCATTACCAACTCCGCCAACACCACGACCGCCGGTTACGGCTCGCACGCGGTTGTCGCCCAGTCGATTGCCGGCGGCGGCGGCATTGGGGCGGATGGCTCGGTTGATGTCTCCGCCGACATCGGCCTGGGCATCCAGATCAGCAATGCTGCCGGCTCGAGCGGATCGGGAGGAAATGTCACGGTCACGCAGACCGGCGGCATCGCAACTTCCGGTGGAGACGCCGCAGGAATCCTGGCGCAGTCGATTGGCGGCGGCGGGGGCAGCGCGACTACAGGCACCGCCTATTCCCTCAAGATCAATCCCTCGCTTCTCGACGGGATCGGAGCCAAGGCCACTCTCGGGGTCGATCTCAGCAGTTCGGCTTCCTCGGATGCGGGGCCGGTGGCGGTCAGCCATGGGACCGGCGGGGCTACCGCGCTTTCGACTGCTGGCGACTGGTCTCACGGGATTGTTGCGCAGAGCATTGGTGGCGGCGGAGGGAAAGCCGGGACGATCTACGGGACTAATAGCCCGGCGTTTGCCGCCTTGGATGTCCAACTCGGCAGCGCTAATGGCAAGGGCCAGGGCGGTGCGGTCTCCATCACACTCAACGGAAGTCAGGTTTCGACCGGATCGCCCGGCTCGGGCGGATATTCGGCGTTCGGTATCCTCGCGCAGTCGGTGGGTGGCGGCGGGGGACTCTTCTCTGACGGCTCCAGCACGTCGAACGGCACGATCCGGCTTGGCGGGCTTTCGGGCAATGTCACCGGTACAGGCAGCACAGTAAGTATCTCCGGCTCGGGCTCCGTCGAAACAAGCGGCACCTCCGCGCACGCCGTCATCCTGCAGTCGGTGGGTGGCGGCGGCGGGCTGGCCGGCTCGGGGAGCAGCCTGACCTACAATGGCAGTGCGGTTACGCCGGCAGGTGTTTCGCTCGGAGGAGTCCACTCGCAGGGCGATGGCGGTAATGTCACGTTCTCAGCGAGCCTGGATATTCAGACATCCGGGGCGAATGCGTTCGGCCTAGTGGCGCAGTCGGTCGGCGGCGGCGGCGGCCTGGCCGCGACCAAGCAGGGGAGCGGCGGGTTGCTCGGAGCGAACTCGACGCTCAGCAGCAATGGAAGTCAGGTCAACGTTGTGCTTAACTCCAGCGGGTCGATCAGTACGAACGGCACCGGCTCACATGGCCTCGTTGCCCAGTCGATCGGCGGTGGAGGGGGTATTGCCAATCCCAACACTGGCACCGGCGGGCTCTCCATCACCCCCGCCGGGGCGTTCAACCCTCCCGGCCAGGCGCAGGGCTATGGCGGCAACGTTACCATCGCGGTCAGTGGAGACATCACAACTTCCGGCTCCGGCGCAAGCGGTATCCTCGCCCAGTCGATTGGCGGCGGCGGCGGACTGACGGGCGCCTTTGCCGGATCGATCGGCCAGTCGGGAGCCTCTGCCAATGGACTACTGAATGGCGTCACACAAATCACGCAGACCGGAGGAACCATCTCCGCTGCCGGGGCCAACGCAGTGGCAATTTTCGCGCAAAATGTGGCTGCCGGCGGCGCCGGGAATGATATCACGGTCACCATCTCGGGGACCGTGATCGGGGGATCCGGAATGAATGGAGTGGGAGCCTGGGTGGCGGGAGGAAGGACAAACACCTTGACCATCCAGTCCGGAGGCAGCCTCTCGGCGTCGTCGAAGCAGGCCATCTACTACTCCGGTCCGAGTTCGCTCAGCGTCACAAACAACGGAACATTGCAGGGAGCGGTCTGGCTGGATGGCGACACCCAGCAAGGAAACCTTACAAATAACCCGGCCGGCCACTATTTCGCCGAGGGCGTCGTCACCGCCAACTTCACGGACAGCGGCAACCTCACCGTAGGCATCAGCGGTTCTTCCGCGGCCACGGCGACGATCGAGGGCAACTACACACAGAACCCCTCCGCCGTGCTGAACATGCAGATCTTCTCGCCGCTCAATAACGACAAGATCCTCTTCTACCCGTCGTATTCGGGGAACTTCATGGGCAACATGACGGTGACATTTTCCGCGGCCTACTTGCCCGTCGCGGGCGATTCCTTCACGCTCATCGGGCCGGCGGCAAATAACATCTTCAGCAGCAGCTTCCTCGCAAACGCACAGAATAATGTGACTTTTCTCACGCCGTATTCCGGGGTTGAGTGGAGCTTTCAGGAGACGCTCGACCACTCCCTGACACTTCAGATCACAGCGGTTCCGGAACCGGGCACTGCCGGGCTTATCCTGCTGGGCGTGTTTGCGACCCTTGCGGTGGCTGTGCGGATGCGGTACCGCTGCCCTGCGCAGTCCGGCGGGCGCCATGCGGAAAACCATTAGCTTCCTGCGTGCCGTGCCGTATCCTTACGGAGTGAAAAAGCCCATC
>Ga0209398_1001422_pt1:0-7500 | contig 12276 bp, 6 predicted proteins | sample AshMeaBigSpring_FD_184125 | JGI IMG/M metagenome (GOLD analysis project Ga0209398, IMG submission 184125) | Groundwater microbial communities from Big Spring, Nevada to study Microbial Dark Matter (Phase II) - Ash Meadows Big Spring (SPAdes)... | ecosystem: Environmental > Aquatic > Deep... | reverse complement strand
CCCCATTTCTGCAAGAACTGAAGCTTGGTATACACTACCAGTTCCTATTTCTAAAACTTTGTCTGATTTTTTAATTTGTAATAATTGAGTTTGGTATGCTACTGTATAAGGATGTGATATGGTTTGCCCTTCACCTATTGGAAAAGCTCTGTTTTCGTAGGCGATTTTATCGAATGCACTATCTAAAAAATAATGACGAGGAATAGTATTTATAGCTGATAGTACAGCTTCATCAGTTATTCCTTTTGATCTTAATAGTTCAACTAGTTGTCTTCTTAAGCCTTTGTGCTGGTAAGTATCTTCGTATTTTCTCATATATTTAGCGAAATTAGCTTTAGGCTCGTTTTGTGTGAATATACGTGAAAAGAAAAAAAGTATGATAAAATTACACACATCACTAGAATATGCTTAGCAATATATTTGGTTTACCACCAAAAATCAGTACTTGAATTATCGATTTTCGCTTGAGGAACTTGTTTTACACTAAGTGTATTTGTTTGTAAGGATAACAATGCAGATGGGTATTGAATGCCAGCTTGTAGCAAAATTTGATCTACAACTCTTGCTACAGCCAATGTTTGAGCATGTGGCATCTTAACACTTTGTAGTAACCCATTATCTAAACATAGCATTACCTCGGCTATTTCGTATTCAAAACCATTACATAAATGAGGTGCAGAAAATTCTTCAATAGTGCTGTCATTGAATTTGACTGTGAAATTCGTTGCTTTATACCATGGAGATTCGATAAAAATCGTTGCTTTTGAACCTACAATCATTGCTTCTACAGGAGTTTGGAAATCAAAACTGGAGAGTAAATGTGCAGTTGCTCCATTTTCATATTTTAAAACTATGTTGGTAAAATAATCAACACCTGTTTCTGCCAATTTGCTTACAGATTGTATTTCGACTGGCTCACCCAAAATTAGTGTTGATAAAAAAATTGGATAAACACCAATATCTAAAAGAGAACCACCACCTAAAGATTTATTGTACATTCTACTTTCTGCATCAAAAGGAACTTGAAAACCAAAATCTGACTGTATGTATTGAACAGTACCAATAACATCATTTTTTATTAAATCAAGAACTTTATTGATAGATGGTATACAGCTAGTCCACATTGCTTCCATGAAAAATAAATTTTTCTCCATTGCTAAATTAACGAGTGCAGCAGACTGAGCATAACTTAAAGTCAGCGGTTTTTCGCACAAAACATGTTTTCCATGTTTTAAACACAATAAAGCATGTTGATAATGAAAAGCATGTGGTGTGGCAATGTAAACAATATCTACATCTGCATCATTTACCAATTGATCGTAACTACTATAATACTTTTGAATGTTATTCTTTTCTGCAAATTTTTTTGCTTTAGAAAACTCTCTTGAAGCTACAGCAAATAAATGTGAACCTTTTGTGTATGCTAAAGCAGCACAAAACTGAGATGCAATATTACCTGCACCTAAAATTCCCCAACGATAATTTTTTTTCATGAGAACACTTTATATATTCAAAAATGCCTGCACAATTTACTGTACAGGCATTTTATATTTTTATAAATCGAGTTTATTGCAATTGCATATCTGCAATAATTCCTTTAATTTTTGCTTCCAATTCAGCATGTTTTGCATCAAAATCTTCTCTTGTTTCAAGTTTAGTATTTACACTAAAATAAAACTTGATTTTAGGTTCGGTACCTGAAGGACGAGCAGATATTTTGCTACCATCTTCTGTAATAAATTGTAGCACATTACTTTTTGGTAGTTTAATTTCGAAGCTTTCGCCAGTTAACAAATTTTTACCAACTTGTAATTCATAATCAAATAATGTAACTACTTTACTTCCATTTATGCTAGATGGTGGATTTGTTCGATAACCCGTCATCATATCGGCAATTTCTTTTTGACCATTCATACCTTTTTTGGTAATACTTATTAAACTCTCTAAGTAAAAACCGTATTGAATGTATAAGTCAATCAATTTATCGTACAACGATCTTCCTTTTGCTTTTTCATAAGCTGCCATTTCACACATAAGTGCAACAGAACTAACGGCATCTTTATCTCTAACTTGATCTCCAATCATTAATCCAAAACTTTCTTCACCACCAACCACATAATTCATTGTACCTTCTAATTCTTTAATTTTTTCAGCAATCCACTTAAAGCCAGTAAGTACGTTGTAGCAAGCTACATTATTTTTAGCCGCTAATACATTTACCATTTCAGTGGTAACAATAGTGGTAACCACCATATCATTTGGCTGAGCAACACCTTTCGCTTTTCTAGCTTCTAGCATGTAAGCAATTGCTAAAACAGCTGTTTGATTACCATTCATTAACACCCATTCACCTTTATGATTTTTTACACCAACTCCTACTCTATCAGCATCAGGATCGGTACCACATAAAATATCTGCATCTGCTAATTTTGCTTGTTGCAAACCCAAACTCATTGCTTCACTTTCTTCAGGATTGGGATAAACAACCGTAGAAAAATTACCATCAGGCTTAGATTGTGCCTCTACAACAGAAACATTTGTAAACCCAAAAGCTTTTAAGGCTTTTGGAACCAATGTAATTCCTGTACCATGAATAGGTGTGTACACAATCTTCAAATCGTGTTGTTGGGCAATTAAATCAGGATATACGCTTAATCCTTTCAACATGTTAATGTATGCATCATCAATCGCTTCACCAATAATGGTAATATTAGCTTCACCACCTGTCCATTTTACATCATCTACATTGGTAATTGCTTCTACTTCTTTAATTACATTTTTATCATGTGGAGGAACCAATTGACCACCATCATCCCAATAAGCTTTGTATCCATTATACTCTTTAGGGTTATGACTTGCAGTATTTACAACTCCTGCTTTACAACCTAAATAACGAATTGCAAAACTCAACTCCGGTGTTGGACGCAAATCTTCGAACAAAAACACTTTAAAACCGTTAGCAGCAAAAATAGACGCAACCGTTTCTGCAAAAAAGCGACTGTTATTTCTACTATCATGAGCTACTGCTACTTTAATTTCACCTTCACCAAAAGCTTTTCTTAAATAATTAGAAAAACCTTGTGTAGCCATACCTACCGTATATTTATTCATTCTATTTGTACCAACGCCCATAACACCTCTTAATCCACCAGTACCAAACTCTAGGTTTCTGTAGTAACTTTCTTCTAATTCAGAAGGGTTTTCTTCTTGTAATTTTTTAATAGCCTGTTTGGTAGCCTCATCATAATTACCAGTAAGCCATTCTTGAACTTTTTCTACAATAGCAGCATTCATGTGTGGTTAAATTTAAATTGTTTATTTTTTGTACCCAGCAATAGTAATTCTATGTAGCTTCAGTGGCGTCGCACTCTTGTACTATATTACTTTGGGCAGCATCGTTTTAAAATTTAGATTTTACATTTTTATATAAGCACCCATTATTTCTCCGTCAACAACTTCTACTTCAATATGATCTTGTAAAGTAGTAGCAATACTTAAACCCACATAATCAGATTTTACAGGAAAAAGTTTATGCATTCTATCTACCAATACCAATGTTTGGATACGTTTAGGATGAAAAGCCATCAGTGGTTTTAAAGCGTACATTAACGTTTTTCCACTATTGGCTACATCATCAACAATAATTATATTTTTATCGTTAAAATTAATGTTCATGTCGCTTAAAACAATGTCTACCGGCTTTAATTTATCCATTATTACGGCTATTACTTTTACTTCAGCTTGAATATATTGAGCAATAATGGAAGCAATTTTTTCTGCAATCACCACACCATTTTCTTTCACACCAATTAAAATTAAATCAGCAGTATCACCATCTAATTGTTCTGCAACTTCTAGTGCTAATCGATGTAATTTTTGAGCGGCTACTGCTTTATCAACTATATATTTTTTTTCTCCCATAAAACATCGCTTGCTTTGAAGTAAAAGTAAAAGAATTGTTGTTTACATGAAACGATTTATAAAAAAAGATGTATAAATTTTATCTATCCATCAAAGAAATAAATGTTTTTGTAGTAAATCAGTTTGTTCGTCTTAATAAAAGAAACAAAAAAACCTGTTCCTTTTACAGAAACAGGTTTCTTAATAATTATAAAAGCATTGTTAAATATCAATTGCTTCACCATAAGCCATAGCAGTAGCTTCTTTAAAAGCTTCACTCATAGTTGGGTGAGGGTGAACTGCATTTAAGATTTCATGAGCCGTTGTTTCTAATTTTCTGGCAGCAACTGCTTCTGCAATCATTTCAGTAACATTTGCACCAATCATGTGAACACCTAACAATTCGCCATATTTTGCATCGTATACAACTTTTACAAAACCATCGGTTGTTCCAGCAGCACTTGCTTTACCACTAGCCATAAATGGAAACTTAGCTACTTTTAATTCATAACCTGCTTCTTTTGCAGCTTTTTCTGTATATCCAACGCTTGCAATTTCAGGTGTACAATAAGTACAACCTGGAATATTTCCATAATCCATTGCTTCTGGTAAATGGTGGTGCTTTTTCTCCATATAAGCAATGTGCTCAGCAGCATTAATTCCCTCTTTACTAGCTACGTGTGCCAAAGCTTGACCAGGAGTAGCATCGCCAATAGCGTAAATACCAGCAACAGAAGTTTGTCCGTATTTATCTACAACAATTTTTCCTTTTTCGGTTTTAATTCCTACTTCTTCTAATCCAATATTTTCAATATTAGCCACCACACCAACTGCACTTAACAATACATCTGCTTCTAAAGTAATAAAACTACCATCTGCCTTTTTTACTTGAGCCTTCACGCCTGCACCAGCAGTATCAACACTTTCAACAGATGAACTTGTTAATATTTCAATTCCACTTTTCTTATAGCTTTTTTCTAATTCTTTAGAAATATCTTCATCTTCTACAGGAACAATTCGATGAGCAAATTCTACAATTGTAACTTTTGTTCCCATACTGTTATAGAAATAAGCAAACTCTACACCTATAGCACCACTTCCACAAATAATCATACTTTTTGGCTGTTGAGGTAGTACCATTGCTTCTCTGTAACCGATTATTTTTTTACCATCGATAGGTAAATTTGGTAAAACTCTTGCTCTTCCACCTGTTGCAATTACAATACTTTTTGCTTCTACAATTTTTACGGTGCCATCAGCAGCAGTAACTTCAACTTGTCCTTTTGCTTTAATTTTACCATAACCCATCACTACATCAATCTTGTTCTTACGCATTAAAAACTGAACACCTTTGCTCATTTTATCTGCAACACCACGACTACGCTTGATAACGCCATCAAAATTATGTTCAACACCAGCAGCATTAATACCATAATCGCCAGCATGTTTTAAATACTCATATACTTGGGCACTTTTTAATAAAGCTTTTGTAGGAATACAACCCCAATTTAAACATACACCACCTAAACTTTCTTTTTCAATGATTGCCACTTTTAATCCTAGTTGAGATGCTCTAATTGCAGCAGGATAACCACCAGGACCGCTACCTAAAACGATTACGTCGTAAGCCATAAATTTATTGATTTAATGTTATGAGCTAGAAAATGAAACATTTGGTTTACATTCTCCAAAATTTCTTTATGGTTGCGAATTTAGTTGCTAAAATGCAAACAGCAAAGGTTTGTTAGAATAATAAAAATTAGATGTAAGCTAGAAGATGGATTAGAAATAAAAAAGCCTAACAAGTTTGTTAGGCTTTTCCGTGATCTCGTTGGGACTCGAACCCAAGACCCTATCATTAAAAGTGATATGCTCTACCAACTGAGCTACGAAATCTTACACTTTGTTAAACAAAACCAAGTGGTTGTTTTTGTTTTGGGAGTGCAAAAATAGGGGAAATGATTTTCTCACCAAATTTTTTGAAAAATATTTTAAAATATTTTTTTCATAACATTTTAAAGAGCAATGCAGTAGACTTACATTTGTTAAATAATAGCAACAAGAATATGTCAATTTTTAGAAACAAAGTAGTAGTAATTACAGGTGGTAGCGATGGTATAGGAAAAGCACTGGTAGATGCATTTTTAGATATGGGAGCAAAAGTGGCTACTTGTGGAAGAAACTACGATAAACTGTATCAACTACAATCTATACATGCTGGTAAACCTTTGTTTATTCATACAGCAGATGTGAGTATTGAGCAGGAATGTGAGCGTTTTATAAATGCTACTATTAAAAACTTTTCTACGATTGACATTTTAATCAATAATGCAGGCATTTCTATGAGGGCATTATTTACCGATGTGGAAACAATGGCATTAAAAAGAGTAATGGATATTAACTTTTGGGGTGCTGTTTATTGTACCAAATTTGCATTACCCTACATTTTAAATAATAAAGGAACAATTACGGGTATTTCTTCAGTGGCTGGTTACAGAGGTTTACCCGGAAGAACAGGATACAGTGCAAGCAAATTTGCACTGAATGGTTGGATGGAAGCCTTAAGAACAGAATTACTTGAAAGTGGTGTAAATGTAATGTGGGTTTGCCCTGGTTTTACTGCATCGAATATTAGAAATGCAGCTTTAAACCAAAAGGGAGAAGCACATGGAGAAACTTCTATGGATGAAGGAAGCATGATGAGCAGCGAAGAATGTGCTAGACATATTATCGAAGCTATTGAAAAAAGAAAACGAACAATTGTTTTAACAACTACAGGAAAAAAGACAGTTTATCTAAACAGATTTTTCCCAGCAATTGCAGACAAATTGGTAAGAAAATTTTTCTATAAAAATGGAGCTTTAATAAAATAATTGAATTGCTTTTTCGTTAGAAGAAGTATCAATGGCTATAGTAACGCTTACTACAGATATTGGACAACAGGATTATATTGTTGGAGCTATTAAAGGTCAACTTTTAACTGTTGATTCCACTTTTCAAATTACAGATATTAATCACTACCTGTCTCAGGCTAATTACCCACAGGCTGCATATATCTGTAAGAATGCGTTTGCCTATTTCCCTCCTAATAGTTTTCATATTGTTATTCTTAATTTTTTTGAGCATTCAAATAGTCACTTTTTAATTGCTAAACACAATCAACAATGGATTATTTGTGCAGATAATGGTATTTTAACCATGATTACTGGCGAAAAGCCAAAAGAAGTAATCGCAATAAATATTCCTAATAGTGGAATTTTGTCTGCCACAGCCATCATGGCAAAGAGTATTCAACAAATTATAAATAGCAAATACACTTTATCAAACGTAGGCTTAGAAACCAATCAAATTGTTGAAAAATATCCATTAAGAGCAACAGCAGGTCATAATTGGATGGAGGGACAAATTTTATTTATCGACAACTTTGAAAATGTTGTGATAAATATATCTGAAAAAGAATTTGAAGAACATAGACAAGGAAGGGCATTTTCGATTGTTTTTAAAAGAGATGAAGTGATTGGAAGAATTAGCAACAATTATGCATCTACCAATGAAGGTGAAAAACTGGCTTGGTTTAATTCAGCCGGATATTTAGAAATT
>Ga0209398_1001421_pt1 | contig 12280 bp, 6 predicted proteins | sample AshMeaBigSpring_FD_184125 | JGI IMG/M metagenome (GOLD analysis project Ga0209398, IMG submission 184125) | Groundwater microbial communities from Big Spring, Nevada to study Microbial Dark Matter (Phase II) - Ash Meadows Big Spring (SPAdes)... | ecosystem: Environmental > Aquatic > Deep... | reverse complement strand
AGTAATAGTAGCATCGGTACAAGCTGCCGGATTATTGGCAATAGTCACAGGCATAGATGCCGTATCTCCTGCACATATAGCTGTCTCACCGGTAATGCTTGCAGTAGGACAAGTTACTGTAAAAGATTGCGCTGCTAATGTAGGCAGATTATCTCCTGTACAAGCACCAGATGCTAATGGTGGATTTATTCTGGGATAAATATTTAGTGTGGTACCACAAGCTGAAGCAGGGATGGTATAGGAAGCGCAGGAGACAGTAATTCCAGATACTGGTGCATTAGAAGTACCAAGAGTATTTACTGTACTTCCAGGTGCGGCAGATACTTGCCATGTAGTTCCTAAGTCAGAACTTAATTCTATACTTTTCTCATCAGCAACTCCTGTAATGGCGCTAGTTAAAAAACTTCCTGCATTAGTAGTTATTTGAGAAGCAATGGTAGCACCGGTTGGCAATGCAGCACAGCCCGTGCCAGCTATAGTTAAAGATGCCGATGGATTGGTAGCATAAGTGCTGGGATTATTATTTCCTGTAGGAGCTCCCCAAATGACCCCATTTACAAAGGAATTAGTAGAACTAAATAGTGCCAGAAATTCGCCATTATTGGTCAAATTTCCCAAACCTGTAGTAGCTGCTAAGGTTAAATTAGCTGCTGGTTGTCCTGGCTGTGGTGTATAAGAACTTCCACCTATTACATAAAAACCACTCGCAGGCATGAGTGTGCCAAAAGGTATCTGTACTACAAAATCGCCATCAGTAAAATACATACACCCAATATCCGTCCCTGGTGTACCGGCTATTTCCCATGCTTCCCCATTAGTAGTGCCAGTTTCTAAAGTAGCATCAAATAATACTTCATTTAATTTTACAGGACCTGATGGAATAGGAGTCGTAGCTACCGTTACCGTACTCGTCGCCACCACACTACTTGCAGGAGCGGCATAGATATCTGCTGCAGTAGCTCCTGCGGCAGCATTCACCCATTCTATCGTTTGTCCGTCTTGCAGGTTAGTTCCTGTGAGTGTGAAATTTAAAATATCGCCAGGACAGCTCGTAGGGCTTTGCGGGCAGCCTACTGCACTCGCAGTGAATGTGGGACAAGGAGGTGGAGCTATTACACAAATAGTGCCCGATGGTATAGGGAGGGGGGCACAAGGAGGGGTGGGATCGAGCAAGGAAGCCGTGATCGAATATTCTGCTGCTAATCCGGATGTGATGAAAAAGCTTGCGGGGGATGATGTAACGGTTGTGGTTTGGTTTTTAGTAGGGTCCACTGCATTGATTAAGTTCAATTGCAATGTGCCAAAATTGCTACTAGGTGTAATAGCTACAGTCACTAAACCATTATTACAAGTATAGGTAATGGCAGTAATGGGCTGTACTATATTTATGGTTACCGTATTTTTTATAAAACACTCGGAAGCACTTCCGGAGCCAAATATATTTCCACCACCACATTGTGTGCTTGGATTGCTTACATTTTGTGTATTTTCTTTTACTTGAAAGTTTATCGTAGAAGTAGTGTTTATGGCTGCGGTAGTGTAGGTAAGAGTGCTGCTACCACCGGCTACTACTTCTGCAAAGGCTGCATCGGTTACTACCAGTCCTCCGGTGATATCTATATTCGTAGCATTTGTAGCGGCATTGCCGGCATCGCCATCCACATCATTAAATACCTGATTGTAGTTATTTGCCACTACAGTGATATCTACAATAGCACCCGGGCAGGCACTGATCGTGCCGGGCACAGTAGCAGGAGTCTGTACATCATTGGTTACAGAATAGCTATAGGCAGGGCTGCCATTGACGGAAACCGTCACGGTATAATCTACGGCAGTATTGCTTTGACCCGGTGTAGGCCACAGGTCATTGATCCAACTGCTTCCGCCGTCGGTGGCTCTCGATTTAGAAGTAGTACAGCCCACCGGATCGTCCCCGAGACTTTCCCACACTGGATTGCCCGTAATGGCTGGTACGGTATAATCATTAGAGGCTGGTAATGCACATCCTGCACCGGCACCGGTGATATTTAGAGCTGTGGTATTGGGTCCGGTGGCATAAACACTTTCCGGAATGGAAGAAGCTGCAGGTGCTTCTTTTTCGCCGGTTCCCCAATATACTGCATCGGCTATAGTGGCAGTGGCATCAAATAAAACTATTCTGTCTGTTTCGCCACCATTATCCCAGGTTACAGCCATACAGCCCGATTGATTAGTGCATCCACAAGTGGCTAGATCTAAAGAATTTGTAGGGGTCAATACATTGCCTATAATAGAAGGATCCCAGTTGCAAGTAGCACAAGCGAAAAAATTGCTATTATAGATAGTAAAATATCCACCAGCTGCAATAGTGGTTCCATTAGGTATCACTACTATTTCTTCACCATCGGTGAGTACCCAGCAGCTGATATCAACCGGTGCAGCACCGGCATTGTACAACTCTGTCCATTCTGCGCCTTGTCCATCATAGTTGCCCGGGTCGGCTATGATTTCATTTATTACCACTTGGGCCTGAAGCATACCGCAGAAGAGCAGGAGAATAAAACTTTGAATACAATAATTTATTTTCATATTTATTTTATTTTAATCGAGAAAAAATTACTGATGAGGGAATACGCCAAAATTTGCATTACAAGGAGGTGGGGTAGAACAAGGGGCTACTGCAGGGCCCATAGCATTTGTAAGGGTACAACTGCTCAATGCAGAGAAGGTAGCTATAACTGTATTAGTACTGTTATTAGCTAAGAGGAGAACCCCTGTAAAGGTATGACTCGCGCCAAAAGGACTAGCAAAGCTTGTCGTAGCAAGGGTATTACTACTATGTAACCCTGTACCGGTAAGATCTAATGTGCCGGTAGCAGGTGCATTTGTATAACTCACGGTTATATCTATGGTGTAGTAATCATCGGTAGCATCGGTAGGTGTTCCATTATCATTACAGGCTCCGGGTGTACCGAAAGTAACGCCGGTGATAGAGCAGGTGGCTACTACCCCATTCACTAAACCTTTTGTGTGGGCGGTAGTATTTACCCAAGCGCCGGATATAAGCTGCAAGGAAGAGCCCACCGGTTCGGTGCCAGTTTGAGCTATTCCGATATCTGTGCTATTCTGTGCGGTAAATGTGCCAAAAGCGGCTCCTGTAATTACCCCTTCATAGCTTAAAAATTCTAAAACCGTAGTACTACAGGTGAGGGCGATACCATCTGCAGCGCCATTTTGGATTACCACATTCCATACATAGTAAGAACCTCCTGCATCGCTGGTAACCACTATAGCGGGATCGGCTAAGTTTATACTGCCATAAGATACGGGACCATTCATCAGGTAGATGCTGTAAATACTGAGATCGGCAGGTTGCGGATCAGGGATATAGATTTCTACAAACTCTCCTGTATCGGTGCCGGTATTATCATAATGAAATTCATTGATTATAGCTGGGGCACATACCGCGGGTGCCGGGCATTGGGTGGTGGGGATAGTACCACTAGCAGTGAGAGGAGTAGTACAGTCGCCCCCGCTTACGCTTATATTCCAGGCACCTCCTTCGGCAGCGGTTACTGTGATGTTTCCGGCTGCCATAAGAGCGGGATTATCACCGCCGATGGTACCACTGCCACTTACAATAACTCCAGCTTCAGGGCCACCGGTAAAGGGAATAGTAACGGTAACTGCATCCATAGTACCTGCTGTGCTGGCATTACAGGTAATGGTAGGCGTACCGAGCACTAAAGCGCAAGCGGGAGGAGGACAGGTGGGTATGGCTACAGCTATGGGAGAGCTCACACAAGTAGGCGTAGCCTGTGATCCCACTATAATATTAATGGTGGAGGAAGTAGTAGGTCCTAGCACAGTGGCGGCGATGGGAGATGAGGTGCCACTACCGATGACGGCACTTGTGGCTGTATTTATCACCTCAAAGACACCCGATGAGGGAGAAGCGATCGTATAGCTCACTGAAAATGTGGCGTCATTTCCACTGCACACCGGTGCTGTGGCCACAACGCCGGTGATAGAGCAGGTGGCTACTACCCCATTTACTAAACCTTTTGTGTGGGCGGTAGTATTTACCCAAGCGCCGGATATAAGCTGCAAGGAAGAGCCCACGGGTTCGGTGCCAGCTTGAGCTATGCCGATATATGTGCTGGCGAGTCCTGTAAGGGTACCGATATTGGCATTGGTTATCATTCCCTCATAGCTAATGAATTGTACAATTGTGTTGGTAAGATCATTATAAATGGCTATGCCATCGGTAGCGCCATTTTGCACCACTACATCCCATACATAGTAGCAGCCTGCTGCATCACAAGTGGGCGTGATAGTTTCTAATCCTATACTTCCGTAGGTGATAGCGGGAGTATCACCACCATTTACTAGATAGATGGTATAATCTGCCAAGTTTACAGGTTGCGGATTAGGGATATAGATTTCTACAAATTCGCCGACATCTGTGCCGGTATTATCATAATGAAATTCATTGATAATTTGGGCTTTTATATTCCCGAGCAGAAAAATAACGGCTAAAAAAAAGAATAGGTGTTTTTTCATAATAAATATTTATAAAAATAAAAAATAATCGCCACAAAATGGTCTTGTTTCGTCACTTCCCATCTCTCTTATCTTTCTCACATACGGACATAATTTTTCAATACAATTTTCCCCCCTTTTAGGTATGGGAACCCGAAATCAATCCTTTTTTAAATAATTAAAATTATTTAAAAAAAATATCCAAAACTGAGCCCGCAAGATACAGATTTTTTAATTATAAAAACTATATTTTTTTACAAGCCATCAAAATTGTTGATAACTTATTGCGAAGTTTTCATTTAATCTAAAGAAAAATGAAAGAATCAGCAAAGTAAAAACTGCAATAAGTATTCTCCTTAGTCCCAAATCCGATACTTCTAGCTCAGCGAAGTTCCATTTTATATATTTTATCAGGAAAGTATTTATAGGACATTTCTAATAAACTCCGATCTGCCAAAACTCGAAATGTAACTGTTTATTATTCGATGTGTTATGTGCGTAATATTTTAGTTCTAATGTTCGTAATATTTTAGTTCTATTAGTTTTCAGCTTTGCCCCATATACATTGAGGAACCTGTATATAAAAAAAGGAGAAGGCATATCCTGCCCTCTCCTTCTATCCCAATAAAGTAAGAATCCGATTATTTTAGCACGATAAAAGCTTGGCGATTGATAGTATTTACCCCATCACTGGTCACTATCCAGTATATGCCATAAGGCCATCCATCAGTAGAAAGGGTAATGGCAGACAGAGGATTATCTAGAGCGATATTTTTTACTACTTCGCCCCATGAATTGATGATTTTATATGCCCTCAGTGTAGGATCTGCAGATAAGAATTGTATAAAATCAGTAGCCGGTACGGGGAAAACCTGTAATTTGGTTTCATAGGTTTGGGCTAGGCCGCTAGGTTCTTCTACGCAAGCATCCTCGCCATCGGAGAAAAACCAGTTTCTAAGGTTAAATAAAAATATCTGTGCATCATCGCTATCCAGCATTTCTAAGCCTACACCTAAGTAAGCCGATTTATAATTTCCATTATCATAGCGGATGCCGGAAACCTTCGTGCCATTATTGTAATTAAAAAACGCTTCTCCGCCTTCTCTTAGTTCCAGCTCATCTGGATAGAAGTAGGTAGCGCCATAGAAAGGATTAATATTCATAGCTATCATAGAAGCACCCAGCTCATCACTGCTCACGGGTGTGAGCAAGGTGTTAGTAGTATCACCATCGCTTACATATCCCACTTTGAGCCGGTCTAAGAAAAAGTTTTGGGTTATGAGGGTACCATAAGGCACATCGGTATTAAACATCTCCCAGGCCATATCCTGACCGCATAAGAAGAGACATTTTCCATTTCCTCCCAGCCAGTTTTCTAATTCATTGGCAAACTCATCGGTAAAAGAACGGAAGGTCCAGCCCACATTATAGTAGATTACTTTCACCTCCTTCAGGGCCTCTGCACGGGCCAATGCGAGGAGGATATTGCGGTCTGTAACACCCTGACACTGGGCACCCGCTATCTGTAGTGCATCTATGAAGACATCCTGCCATTGTGCCGCACTGCCACCGGTACCATCGCCTAGTCCTCCGGTATTATTGAGTACAATTTCTTTCACCTTATAAATATAGTAATAGCTGAGTACCTGGGGTCCCTGCTCGGGATGATCTATAGATTCTACGGTAATGGTAATAACGCCCAGTCCGGGGGTAAGATCCGGCAATATAGATGCCCCTATATCGAAGCCCATCCCGGCCTCTACGGCCAGGTCCATACTGCCGGTAAATGGCTGTCCATTTACCTCACCATTTAGTCCCCAGGAAGCCGGCATACCGGGGGCATCCAGGGTAATATGAAACATTCCGGATACATCATCCAGGTTTATGAAACTGGAGGAGAAAGCGGTAACCTCATTATTTACCAGTGGAACGGCCTGTGGATCATCGCTGGGTATAAGCTCCCATTTAGCCATACGACTGGTTCCTACATTGAGCACGTCTTTATTGTCATCTTTTTGTATCCAGGCTAGGGCATATATATCTTCCACATTCCATTCATCTTCATAGATAAAATCATAGGTATAGGTGGCGGTACCCTCTAAGGGAGCAGGTTCAAAACTGTCGCCGGTGGGCAGGTAGGTAATGAATTTGCGAAAAACATTGTCGAATACGGATTCTCCGTTTGTACCCGGAGGACTGGGATATTCTTTAAGTCCCTCGGCCAGGGCCACTCTCAGCTTCCAGTCGCCATCCGGAATGATATCGAGGGTACTCACATTTACGGTGACCGTGCCGGTGCTACCATCGCCATCAAGCGATACTTTTACTCTTATAGGGCTATTAGCCGTAGCATAAGCCGCAAAACTATTGGCATCAAATTCAACAGGATGGCCAGACCACAGATTGCCCTCTACCTCCAAAGATGGCACACCGGTTACGCCATAGTATTCTACTCGGTTTTGTACCTCACTCGTATTAAGCGCGTTCATAGGATCCGGTCCGGGCCAATCTGTATGATAAGCGAGATGGGCAAATTGAAAGGGAAAGACATCGGAGACATTGGCCTGAAATACCGGGTTTTGGTCGGCGCAGGGTGGGCAGGAAGCATTGGTAAAATGCTCCATCAAGAGAAAACGGCGAGCCTTAGATACCGACTGTCCAGATAAGCCCAAATGCAGTATCAAGAGGCCGGAAAAAAGAAAAAAGGTAATATTTTTTTTCATTGAAACAATTTTTGTAGGACAAAAATAATCAATATTTCGAAATGCACACAAAAATATTCAGGTGAGCCAAAATAGTAATCATTTTAATTATGAATACATACCGGAATGGAAGGCCATTCTCTCCTACAAGGGGGTTAGAGTGGTAGCAGGGTGGTTTTTCTGATATAGGAAGTATGCGATTCGCCCTAAGTTTTATTGTCTATTTGCCATAGAGGGTATAACTATGGATTTAATGCTCTAATGAATGAGGTATATCTCTGGGTTCTATACCGTAAGAAAGTAGAGAAAAGAAGGAATTGGGGATGATGGGATGATGGGATTATGAATAAAGATTTGTCGGATTCGGCTTTCTAATTTCTTCAGAGCAAAAAAACCGCAGGATAATTTTTTATATCCAAGTAATTTAGGTGGCCGGATCAGAGGGCATATTATGGGATATAGGCCGGTATATTTACCATGCCGGCAGCCCTAGTTCTCCATAGATACGATGACCCGATGATTAGAATTTTTTTTAGTTTTGAGCACTAAAAAAATCGCTATGTATAATGCCTGGTCTATTTCCATTTTTTCTGTATATATGCTGCTAAGTTTCGGCTGTGATACTAGGGAAGCAACTACTCAGTCGATATCCACTTCGGCGACTTCAGCCTCGCCATCCATAACGAACAATACCCCATCGGCAGACAGTACGCCCATTACAGAAAAGTTTAGTTGTTTTCTCTTTGTAGAGGGAGTAAAAAACGCAGATAGCAGCTTTGTAAAGTTAATAATAATGGGCGATGAAGTGATGGGAGAAAAGTACCGAAGAGTCCATGGTGTGGACAGAGCCTTCGGGGCATTTACCGGTAGGATAAATGGAGGCACCATCCATTGCCTATTTCATAACGAGCTAGAAGGAAGCCCGGAAATCGAGATTATAGCGATGAAATTAGAAAACGATGAGCTGTACGAAAAAGTGAGTGAATCCACAGATATCACTAATGGGGATAGTGGCAGTGAGGACATAGATATAGAGCCTGCAAAAGGGGGATGGAGCGGTCCCTATAAAAAGGTGGACTGTAAATAAATAAAACCTAGTTAATTCAAATATTGTATCTATTTACCCAGTTTCAAAATTATCTGGATGGCGATGCCTGCCCTTCTCCGGCTTCGACTCCGATTAGGGAACTATGGGGCGGTCACTGAGCGTAGTCTATGGGGCGGTCACTGGACGTAGTCGAAGTGCAGGCCCGGGCTCTTTGCTATTACTCCTCGCCACCTCCTTTCTCTCCATTACTACACCATAAATGGGCTTTATCAGTTATCCATTTTCTATTCTCTATTCCGAAAGTGGCTGCGGGGTAACCGCTTCGATCCCTATCGCGCGATGTACAAATGAACTAAGCTACCCTTACATAAATCCGCTATTTTCAAATTTTAATGCACGCTTTTTTGCTATTTAGCGGAAAATTCCGTACGGTAAATTTGGATAATTTCATCGCAAATTTTCTCTTACACAGAATCCCCGCTTACTAAGCAAAACCTAAGCGGTGATTTTATATCCACCAGCCATATAATCTGCACCTAAATGTAACTGAGCAATAGAACCTAAAGGCTATCTTTACTATTTAAGAGCTACCTAAAAGACTGGGTATTTGGCTGGCGGAAGTCAAGTACTCTTCGGCAAATGAAAACTTGTTTTAGGAAGTCCTATGCCATCAGAGATGAGCCGAATGTGATAAATAGCAGCTACTAAGCCCGCTTTACTAATTTATATCCTAGCCAGGCCATAGGTATATAAGCCAATCCCAGATCTAGGGCAGCATACCAAAGCGGTGAGGGCAATTGTGAAATCATCTTGATGCCACCGATGAGAAACATAATACCTATAAGCAGGGCTATAAACTTCTTGTGCGTAGCTGCCATATAAACGGCTAATGCAGCACCAGTGAAGGTACCGAGGGCGTGCGCCAAAAAGGGAAAAAGAAAATGGCGAGGCTTAAAAAGATGGATAGTGGATTTAAGTCCTTCCATGGTGGTGATATCCGCTCCCTCCGGCGGAGGGATGATACTGCCACTGATCATAATTATACCCATATTTACTAATCCCCCGAGGATAGATCCTGCCATTATAGCCAAAATATTTCTAATAATGGGATTCATAAAATAGGGTGTTTAAGATTTTTTTTTGAATACAAATCGCGTGATAAATATGCCTTTGCCATCATCCTTGCCAGAATCGCTTTCTACACCGCTGGTAACAAAGAGGAGCTCCCTGCCTTCTTTAGCCATATCATTTAGCTTAGAGGAGATAATGGCATCATTAGAAGCCACATTCTGAATATTAATCCCCACCGCACTATAAAAATTCAATAACTTAGTCTCTTCCAGATTATCTATTTTAGCATCCGTACGATCTACTTTACCCAGATCAGAATCTTTGCCCTCATTGCGCCCAGTAGTGAAGGCCTTATAGTCCATAGCTTGCTGGCTATCTATAATGCGGGAGCGGCCCAATCCCATAGGTACGATGGACTCTACGGTGGTTATGATCTTGTACTCCTGAGCGGTGACTAGGGGATAGCTTACTATCATGAGTACTGATAAAAATAAAATCTTATTCATACTTACTTATTTATTTTTATAAAAATAAGTTGATTCTCCATTTTGTTTTAGAAGGCCACTGGTGTTTTTATTTATCAAGCCTTAAAAGGGCTTTGGGGCTATGACTCTTCACCAATGGAAAAGTAAAAATAGTGAATAGTTTTATTATCACCAGTAAGATAGAAAAAAGAAAAGATAAAATAGCGGGTTACTCATTTGTATAAGCGGCATAGCAGGGAAGTAGTAAGTGATTTTTTTCTCCCCTGGTCTATAGGAACTTTGCTACAGATATGCACAGCTCAGCGGCTGTATGCGTGAGCTGCCTGGAGGACGCCGAGGCAGGAGGCGGTGCGTAGCGCAGCGCAGCACGGAACTCCGGAAGGGAGCGACCGCGGGCGACTGGCCTATGGCCCACAGTATGAATACCTGCTATCTACAGCATTCGGCGATAGTGCAGTAACCCAAGTGCAAGCTGTGGAGGACGAGCCATAGGACAGTCGCACGGGGGCACGCCCAGAACCTACCTAGCGAGAATCCCCCCTAATATGAAATAGTGAAGAAAGAAAGCGGTATGACAGGCTATCAGGTGCTGAAGAGGGGCTTAGCTCCGGACCAAGATATGACCTCAGCGGCTATATGCCGGCGCAGGGTTTCATCTTCGGGTGCACTTAGGATACTATCTATCCACTCTACAATCTGTATGGCCTCGGCTTCATTCATTCCCCGGGTGGTCATAGCAGGCGTACCTATGCGTATGCCGGAGGTGACAAATGGCGAGCGGGTATCGAAGGGCACCATATTTTTATTTACGGTAATGTGGGCTTCGCCGAGGAGCGACTCGGCCTTCTTGCCACTGATGTTTTTATGGCTGAGATCTAGGAGCATAAGATGATTATCTGTGCCACCAGAGATGAGGTGATAGCCCTTAGCCGTAAAGGCGGTGGCCATAGCCTGGGCATTCTTAATAACTCTGCCACAGTAGTCTTTAAAAGAGGGGTGAAGGTCTTCGCCAAAAGCCACGGCTTTAGCAGCTATAACGTGCTCCAGCGGACCGCCCTGGGTACCGGGAAATACGGCTCCATCCAGCACTTCGCTAAAAGATTTTTTCTCTCCCTTAAGGGTGGTATAGCCCCAGGGATTTTCAAAATCTGCACCTATCATAATGACCCCACCCCGCGGACCGCGGAGGGTCTTATGGGTGGTGCTGGTGACGATGTGGCAGTGCGACAATGGATTGTCTAAATATCCGGCGGCTATGAGGCCGGCGGGGTGGGCTATATCGGCCATGAGCAGGGCACCCACGCTATCGGCTATCTGGCGAAAACGGGCATACTCCCACTCGCGTGAATAAGCGGAAGCACCACAGATGATAAGTTTAGGCCGGGTCTGGGCGGCTATATCGGCCACTTTATCCATATTTACCCTACCGGTATCCGGCTCTACGCTATAGAATACCGGGCAATATAGCTTGCCAGAAAAATTTACCGGGCTGCCGTGGGTGAGGTGGCCCCCGTGAGTGAGATCGAATCCGAGTATGGTATCGCCAGGCTGAAGACAGGCGAGCATCACCGCCGCATTTGCCTGCGCACCGGAATGTGGCTGCACATTTGCCCAGCAGGCACCGAAGAGCTGCTTAAGCCGCTCTATGGCCAAGTTTTCTATTTCATCTACTACCTCACAGCCTCCATAATAGCGCTTGGCGGGAAGGCCCTCGGCATATTTATTGGTGAGGATACTGCCCATCGCTTCCATAACCTGGGGCGATACAAAATTTTCTGATGCGATGAGCTCTAAGCCATACTGCTGGCGGTGATGCTCCTGCTTTATAAGATCAAAGACTACCTGATCGCGTGCGGGTGAAGACATACTCTGAGTTTTTTCTAAAAATATGGCGCAAAGATAGAAGAAATGACCCAGTACATAGGCATACCGGTGATAAGTGCACATAGCCTATATTCTGCGCTATCATACAAGTATAATTTATTATACATTGCTTGAAATAAATGATATCTGTACTTTATAAACCCCTCTCCCTCCATCACAGTTTTATAGACGATACCCTCACTATAAATCAGCCATATATTCTACCCCCTTACCAAGCCATCAATGGCAGCCCCTGCTATGATTATATCTGGGTAGTACAAGACCCCGATGGCTTTGCTCTCAGCGGGCCGGGAGAGGATAATCTCTTTACGCCTACGAAGCCGGGACGCTATCGCTTCACCCTCATCGTACAGGACGAAGGTGGCGAGCAGGTGAGTACGCAATTTGAGCTCTGGGTGGAGCCTCTTACGGGCTTTGAGGCGATAGATGGTGGTGATATGGAAATATCTATCACTAATCCGGCTGGAGACCGCCTGTGGGTCGCTAATAGCTCCACAGAGGCATATAGCCTCATCCTCTACGACCTCACCGGCAGAGAGATGGCCCAGATGGCGAATATGGGCTATGGC
>Ga0209398_1001419_pt1 | contig 12280 bp, 14 predicted proteins | sample AshMeaBigSpring_FD_184125 | JGI IMG/M metagenome (GOLD analysis project Ga0209398, IMG submission 184125) | Groundwater microbial communities from Big Spring, Nevada to study Microbial Dark Matter (Phase II) - Ash Meadows Big Spring (SPAdes)... | ecosystem: Environmental > Aquatic > Deep... | reverse complement strand
TCTGCGTACCGGTGACGGGGAATTCGGTGAGTGTCAAGACTAACCACAGTCGGCCCGGGGATGCAAGCTAAATCATTGATGCAGCGCAAAAAAACCGGAGGCCACTGACCGATGGCCCGGCCGCGGCCTCCGGCGTCGGTCACCGCTTACTTCTTCTGCGCGGCTTCCATCCGCTTCTTGAAGTACGTCCAGCTGGTCTCGTTCGGGCGCTGGTCGTCGACCGGCGGCGGTTCGCGGTAGATCGGGTCGTGGGCCTCGATCGCCGCGCGGAAGTCGGCGGGCAGGTCCGCGTAGCCATCGAGCTTCACGCCGGCGCCGTTGAAGTAGAGCTGGCCTGCGCGGCCGCGCATCTTCATCCAGGGCAGCCAGTCGGAGACTCGCGCCCAGGCGACGCTCACCTCGGCCGAGTGCCGCCTCGCGTCCGTCAGGTCGGAGACGCGGCCGAAGAAGTTGAACATCTCGGTGGCGTGGTACATGCCGCCGACGTAGTCCTGGAAATCGCCGGCGAGCGGATTGCGGTAGAAGAGCGGCACCGTGGTGGTGCCCCACCACTGGTCGCCCATCACCTTGACGTCCGATTCGTACGGCTTGCCGTCGGCCTTCACCGGGAAGATCGGCGCGCGGAAGTTCACCGGGTCGTTGGCGATGTGGAGCACCTTGACGGTCTCGCCGGTGAACGGGTTCTTCCACTCCCCGAGGATCTTGCCGGTGGCGGGATCCTGGTAGAACAGGATCTCGCGCGACACCATGCGGAAGCCGGTGCCGCGCACCGGGTCGGTGACCGTTACGCACTGCCGCACGTTCATCCCCTCGAAGCGGAACAGCAGCTGGTCGGGTTCGCCGGGCACGCGGCTGAACGTTTCGCCGGTCCAGTAGTAGACGGTCGGGCGCTGGTCCTCCGTGGAGCACTGCACCTTGCGGAACGCCGCGATCGCGCCCTCCGGCGTCCCGAGGTCGATGACTTTGGAAGGCTTGGCCGCGAAGGCCGCCGCCGATGCGGCGAGCGCCGCGGCGAGCGCGAGGCCGCGCGCGAAGGTGATGTGCATGGATCGTCGCTCCCTGGGGCGTGTACCCGGGAGGATTATGTCCGGACATTTGCCGGGACGGAAGTCAGGCGCCGGCGCGCTCCATCCAGTGCTCGACGTTGCGCAGGTTGGTCCAGGCGCCCTCGCGGTCATGCCAGCCGCGCAGCCAGTGGACGAGGTCGGCCGGATCGTGGCCCTGGTCGGCAGCGCGTGCGGCGATCAGGCGCGCGAACAGATCGGGCTCCGGGCGGGGGTCGAGTGTCTCTTCGAGCATCGGCGCGGCTCCTGGTCGGGCTCACCGCGTATTTGAGCCGCCGCGCGTGACGGCTGCGTGACGCCCACGTTGCCGGCCGATGACTCCGTGGCGGCTCGGCTGCCGCGCAGCGCGCCCCACGGTGTCCACGCGCCGATCACGATGAAGCCGATGCCGGCCAGGATCGCCAGATGCCGCGGGTTGACGTAGTGAGACAGCGCGCTGCCGGCGACGACTGCGATGGCCGTCGAGGCGACCAGCGCCGTCGCCGCGGCGAGGAACACGGCAAGCGCGGCGTTCTGCCGGTTCGCGGCGAACAACACCGTGGCGAGCTGGGTCTTGTCGCCGAGTTCCGCGAGGAACACCGTGCCGAAGATCGCGGCCGCGGTCTCGAGGTCGATCGTCTGCTCCGCAGCCGTCAAGCCGGCTCGAGGTAGGTGTAGCCGTTCAGCTCGCCGTCGTAGAAGCGGCGCAGCGCCTGGCTCTCCGCGAGCGACATGCGCCCCTCGCGCACCGCGCGCTCGCAGTCGCGCACCAGCTGCGGCCCGAGGCGGTCGACGTCGTAGCGCATGTAGCGCAGCACCTCGGCCGCGGTGTCGCCCTTGACCGTCTCCTCGATCCACCAGCCGCCCTCGTCGTGCAGCTTGATGTGCACGACGTGCGTGTCGCCGAACAGGTTGTGCAGGTCGCCGAGCGTCTCCTGGTACGCGCCCACCATGAACGCCGCGAGGTAATAGGGCTCGGGCTCGCGCAGCTCGTGCACCTCGAGGGTGCGCTTGGTCTCGCGCAGGTGCGGGAAGTGGTCGATCTTGCCGTCGGAGTCGCAGGTGATGTCGGCCAGCACCGCGTTGCGGGTCGGCTTCTCGTCGAGCCGGTGGATCGGCATGATCGGGAACAGCTGGTCGATCGCCCAGCTGTCCGGCAGCGACTGGAACACCGAGACGTTGCAGAAGTAGATGTCGCTCAGGATCGACTCGAGGCCCTCGAGTTCCTCCGGCACGGACTCGAGGCGGCGGCAGAAGTCGCGGATCTTCGCGCAGGTGGCCCAGTACAGGCGCTCGACCAGGCCGCGGTGCTCGAGGCCCAGGTAGCCGAGGTTGAACATCTGCAACGCCTGCTCGCGGGCCTGCAGCGCGTCGTGGTAGCACTCGACGAGGCGGCGCTGGGTGATCGAGCGGTAGGCGTCGCGCAGGTCGGCCACCGGCTGCGGCACGTCCTCCTCGCCGTCGTGGCCGCGCGCGTCCTGCTCGCTCACCGCGAAGCGGTCGAGCGCGGAGCTGCCGAGCGCGTTGAACACCAGCAGGCTGTGGTGCGCCGCGATCGCGCGGCCCGACTCGCTCACGATCACCGGGTGCTCGACCTCGCGCGCGTTGCAGACGCTCGCGATGCGGTAGACGACGTCGCTCGCGTACTCGGCCATCGTGTAGTTCATCGACGACGAGTAGTTGGTGCGGCTGCCGTCGTAGTCGACGCCCAGCCCGCCGCCGATGTCGATGTAGCGCAGCCCGGCGCCCATCAGCTTGAGCTCGGCGTACACGTGCGCCAGCTCGTTGACGGCGTCCTTCACGCGGCGGATGTCCTGCAGCTGGCTGCCGGGGTGGCAGTGCACGAGCTGCAGGCAGTCCTCCATGCCCTGTTCCTTGAGCACCCGGAACAGCTCGAGGATCTCGGTCACGAACAGGCCGAACTTGGACTTCTCGCCCGACGACTCGCGCCAACGACCCGCGCCCTCGCTCGCGAGCTTGACGCGCACGCCGATGCGCGGCCGCACGTCGTACGCCCTGGCGTGCTTCAGGATCAGGGCGAGCTCGCTGAAGTTCTCGACCACCGGGATGATGGTGCGGCCGAGCTTGGTGGCGAGGATCACGGCCTCGATGTAGCTGTCGTCCTTGAAGCCGTTGCAGACGATCATCCGCTCCGATTCGCCCTCGGTCAGCGCCATCACCGCGAGCAGCTCGGGCTTGGAGCCCACCTCGAGGCCGAAGCCGAACTCGCGCCCGTAGCCGTACACCTCCTCGACCACCAGCCGCTGCTGGTTCACCTTGATCGGGAACACCGCGGTGTAGCGGTTGCGGTAGTCGTTCTCGGCGATCGCGGTGGCGAACGCGTCGTGCAGGCGCCGCAGGCGGTGGCGCAGGATGTCGGAGAAGCGCACCACCACGGGCGTGGTGAGGTCGCGCGCCTCGAGGCCGCGGATCACCTCGTGCAGGTCGATCTCGTGCTCGCTGGTCTGGTCCGGGCGCACGACCACGTGGCCCGCGGCGTTGATGCCGAAGTAGCCGTTGCCCCAGGCGTTCACGCCATAGAGCTCGAGCGAGTCCTCGATGTCCCAGGGGCTGCCCGGCATGGGCTTGCGTGCGCTCGTCTCCACCTGCTGCGGTTCCCGGGCCGGAGAAAAGAGGCGCGCACGATAGCAGAAGCGGGCCGGAAAATATCGTGGCGCGAGCGGGCCACTCAGGGGGTCGCGCCGGTCGCGACGGGACGCGCCGGATCGCTCGACCACTCGCTCCACGATCCGGCGTAGAGGCGCGCGCCGGCGAGGCCCGCGTGCTCGAGCGCGAGCAGTGCGTGGCATGCCGTCACGCCGGAGCCGCAGTAGACGATGGCCCGTTCCGGCGCAATGCCGCCGAGGCTTGCGGCGAACGCGTCGCGCAGCGCGTCGGGCGGCAGGAACCGACCTTGGCGGTCGAGACTCGTTCCGAACGGGTGGTTCAACGCGCCGGGGACGTGGCCAGCCACCTTGTCGATCGGCTCGACCTCGCCGCGGTAACGCTCGGGGGCGCGCACGTCGAGCACGCGGGCCGCCGGGTCGGCCGCGGCAACCGCCACGTCGGCCGCGCAAGCGGCGAGGCCCGGCCGCAGCCGCGTGCCGAAGTTGCCGGGCGCGGGCGCAGGGACATCCTCAGTCAGTGGCAGGTCGAGTTGCAGCCAGCGGCGCATGCCGCCGTCGAGCACGGCGACGTCATCATGACCGAGCCAGCGCAGCATCCACCACAGCCGGGCAGCGTAGGCGCCGCTGCTGTCGTCGTAGGCCACCACGCGCGAGTCGGCGTTCACGCCCCAGGCCCGCAGCCGGGCCGCAAACTCCTCCGGCGCAGGCAGCGGGTGCCGTCCCGAGGTCGCCGACGCCGGCGCGGACAGGTCGGTGTTCAGGTCGGCAAAGATCGCGCCCGGCAGGTGTTCGTCGAGGTACGCGGTGCGGCCGTAGGCCGGCCGGGCGAGGTCGAAGCGGCAGTCGAACAGCCTGAGGCGCGGGTCTGCGAGCAGCGCCGCCAGTGTCTCGGCCTCGATCAGTGTGCGCTGGGTCATGTCCGCCTCCTGCGCGCCACGATACCGCGGCCGGGCCCCCGACAGTACAATCGCGCCGCCGTGCCCAGCCGGGCTGCGGCCTGCGGGAGGACCCGGGATGGCGCTCGAACTCTACTGGGGCAGTGGCAGCCCCTATGCCTGGCGCGTGCAACTCGCCCTCGAGTACAAGCGGCTCGCCTACGAGTCGCGGCTGCTGCAGTTCTCGATGCAGGAGCACAAGTCGCCGCAGATGCTGCGCATGAATCCGCGCGGCCGCGTGCCGGTGCTCAAGGACGGCGACTTCGTGGTGTTCGAGTCGCTCGCCTGCCTGCTGTACCTCGACCGCAAGTACCCGGAGCCGCCGCTGTTCGGCCGCACGCCGGAAGAGGCGGGCACCATCATGCGCGTCATCTGCGAGTACCAGGCGTACGCCGAGCGCCAGCTGATGGAGATCGTGCACGCGGTGTTCTTCGAGAGCATGGACGAGCGGTCCGAGGAGGTCACGCGCGCGATGCACGTCATGGGGGGCGAGGCGCGGACCATCGAAGGGCGCCTGAGCAACTCCGACTGGCTGGTGGGCGAGCACGTGTCCGCCGCGGACATGGTGGTGTTCCCGGGCATCATGCTGCTGCTGCGCGCGATGGCAAAGCGCGAGGCGGGCGACCTGCGCTCGCGCTTCCTGCCGATGGACACGACGTATCCGGCCATCGCCCGCTGGATCAAGCGCATGGAAGCCTTGCCGGGCTACGACCGTACCTACCCGCCGCACTGGCGCGAGGGCGCGCCGCGCGGTTGAACGGGCGCGACGGCCGCGGCGCGCCCGCCGGGCGTGACCCCCGGGCATTTCCGGGTAAACTACCCAGCCCCCTTCGATCACCCCAGCCCGAGGCGGTCACGAGCAATCATGAGCCATTACCCGGTCCACGTCGCGTTCCCCGGTCGCCTGATCATGGTCGGTTTCGGCAGCATCGGCCAGGGCATCCTGCCGCTCATCCTGCGCCACGTCGGCCTGCAGCCCGACCAGATCACGATCGTGACCGCGGACGAGGCCGGCGAGAAGGTCGCCGCCGAGTACGGCGTGCGCTTCATCAAGCACCCGCTCAAGCGCGAGAACTACAAGAACGTGCTCGACCCGCTGGTGGGCCGCGGCGATTTCCTGCTCAACCTGTCGGTGGACGTGTCGAGCATCGCATTGATCCAGCTGTGCTGGGAGAAGGGCGCGCTCTACCTCGACACCTGCATCGAGCCGTGGCCGGGCGGCTACACCGATCCCACCATCTCGCCGGCGAAGCGCACCAACTACGCGCTGCGCGAGGCCGCGCTCGCGCTGCGCGAGACCATGAAGCGCGCGCCGACCGCGGTGCTCACGCACGGCGCGAACCCGGGCCTCGTGTCGCACTTCGTGAAGCAGGCGCTGGTCAACATCGCGACCGACACCGGCGTCGAGCACGGCGACCCGAACACCCGCGAGGAGTGGGCTGCGCTCGCCCACAAGCTCGGCGTCAAGGTGATCCACGTCGCCGAGCGCGACACGCAGGTTGCCTCTTACGCGAAGGAACCGGGCGAGTTCGTCAATACCTGGTCGGTGGACGGCTTCGTGGGCGAAGGCTGCCAGCCGGCCGAGCTCGGCTGGGGCTCGCACGAGAAGAACTGGCCGCGCGACGGCAAGAAGCACGACTTCGGCCGCGGCACCTGATGCAGCCCGGCGCCGGCACGCGCGTGCGCACCTGGACGCCGATGGCCGGCCACTTCCACGGCTTCCTGATCACGCACGGCGAGTCGATCTCGATCTCCGACTACCTGACGGTCAAGAAGGGCGAGCAGGTCGCGTACCGCCCGACGGTGCACTATGCCTACCACCCGAGCGACGACGCCGTGCTGTCGGTGCACGAGCTCGCGGGCCGCAACTGGATCATGCAGGACCGCAAGCGGATCATGATGGACGAGATCGTCAAGGGCGTCGACGAGCTCGGCGTGCTGCTCGCCGGCCACAAGAAGAACGCCTACTGGTACGGCTCGCAGCTGTCGATCCAGGAGGCGCGCCAGCTCGCGCCGCACAACAGCGCCACCTCGCTGCAGGTCACCGTGTCCGCGCTGGCGGGCCTCATCTGGGCGATCGAGAACCCGAACAGCGGCGTGGTCGAGCCGGACGAGCTCGATTACAAGCGCATCCTCGAGATCTGCCGTCCGTACCTCGGCCTCGTGGTGGGCGAGTACACCGACTGGCACCCGCTCGTGGAGCGCGGCCGCCTGTTCCCGGAAGACACCGACCAGACCGATCCCTGGCAGTTCAAGAACGTGCGCGTCGTCTGACGCGGACGCAGGGGATAGGGGATGGGGGATAGGGGATAGTCGGAAGCGCAGCAGATTCCGGCGACTATCCCCTATCCCCTATCCCCCATCCCCTATCCCCTCGTCGTCGTAGCGAATCGCCGCGACGACGTAGCTGCGCCTCCCGCCCGGCACTTCCACCGTCACCTCGTCGTCGCGGCGCTTGCCGAGCAACGCCCGCGCGAGCGGTGAATCCATGCTGACGTAGCGGCGCGCCGGGTCGATCTCGTCCGGGCCGACGATGCGGATCTCGATTGCGTGGCCCTCGTCGTCCTCGATGGTCACCCACGCACCGAAGAACACGCGGCTGCGGTCGTCCGGCGGACGACTCACCACCACGAGCCCGTCGAGGCGCTTGCGCAGGTAGCGCACGCGGCGGTCGATCTCGCGCAGCTGCTTCTTGCCGTAGACGTACTCGGCGTTCTCGGAGCGGTCGCCCTGGGCGGCGGCCTCGGCGACGGCGCGGGTCACCTGCGGGCGGTGGATGCGCCACAGGTAGTCGAGTTCCTCCCGCAGGCGCCGCGCGCCCTCCGCGGTCGCGTACTTGGACCCGGGCGGCTCGGCCCGGCGGTAGCGCGTCATGGTTTCGACGACTCCTCGCGCGGCGGGGCGCGCAGTGTGCGCCGTTTCACGGATTGCGGGGTCGCGCCTCGGTAGGTTCGCGGCCCATGGCCATCAAGTACTACGCTCATTTCCTCGTCGACGAGCCCGATGCGCATGGCCTGCAGGAGTATCGCGGCGTCGTCGAGCTCGACGGGCTGCCGCGGCGCACCGGTCGCGAGCTGCGCGAGGCGGCGCACATCATCGCCCGCAACATGGGCCGCCCGCCGCGCGACGTGAAGGTGCTGCAGTGGGCGCGATTGCACTGACGGACTGAGCAACGGTTCCCCTGGCGGACTCGTCCCTTCCCTTCGACCAGAGTCCGCACCTCGACCCCGGGCCACAAACCCGGGGTCATTTTCTTCCCCGCCCGTGAACCCGCATTCTAGGCGCGCATGGGCTTCAAGGATCACTTTTCACGGCAGTCCGCCGCCTACGGCCGCTACCGTCCCGCGTACCCGCCTCAGCTCATCGAGTACGTAGCAGCGCAGGCCCCCGGCAGGCGCGCGGCGGTGGACTGTGCCACCGGGAATGGCCAGGCCGCCGTCGCGCTCGCCCGGCACTTCGGCATCGTCGCGCTGTGGACGTACGAGCATTTCCGCGTCGACGCCGCCGTGGACGCAGTCATCGACGATTTCTACGTCCATGTCGTGGGCCGGGACTGGCCACCGGAACGGCGCTACGTGGAGCAGGGTTACCGCACGTTGCCGTTTCCCTGGCACGAATTGCCGGCACCCGCGTTCGCGCTCGAGACCGACTGGGAGCTCGAGCAGGTGATGGGTTATCTCGCCACCTGGTCGTCGGTGCAACGCTACAAGGAGCGCACCGGCGAGGATCCGCTGCCGGCGCTCGAACCACGGCTCGCCGCACTGTGGCCACGGTCCGTCGCGTTGCGGCTGCGCTGGCCGATCCACCTGCGTATCGGGCGCGCCTGATCTTCTATACTGCGCCGCCACTTGGCCGGCCCGGTTCGCGGGCCGGCCGCACCACTGCACGGAGATCAACGGATGTTGTGCCGGTCCCTCTTCCTTGCCTGCCTGCTGACCCTGTCCGCCAATGCCGCCACGCCGCCGCAAGCTGAGTCGTCGCCTGTGGCCGCGGTGCGCCCGTCGGGCGTGACGCTCGCCAACTTCGACAACAGCGTGCGTCCGCAGGACGATTTCTACCGTCACGTGAACGGCGCGTGGCTGGCGAAGACCGAGATTCCCGCCGACAAGTCGAACTATGGCACTTTCACGAAGCTCGCCGACGACGTCGAGGTCAACCTGAAGGCCATCGTCGCGGAAGCCGCTGCCAACGGCGCCGCGAAGGGCAACGACCAGCAGCTGATCGGTGACTTCTACTCGAGCTTCATGGACGAGGCGCGAGCCGAGCGCCTCGGCCTCGCGCCGCTGGCACCGGAGTTCGCGCGCATCGCCGCGATCAAGGACCGTGCCGGGCTGCTCGACTACATCGCGCATGCCAACCTCGTCGGCATCGACACGCCGGTCGGCTTCGGCATCATGCCCGACGCCAAGCGCCCCGACATGTACACCGTCTGGACGGGCCAGTCGGGGCTCGCCATGCCGGACCGCGACTACTACCTGAAGGACGACGCGAAGTTCGCGGAGACGCGTGCCAAGTACGTCGCGTACCTCACCGACGTCCTGGCGATGGCCGGCCACAAGGACGCCGCGGCCGCCGCCAAGCGCGTCATGGAGTTCGAAACGCGCCTCGCCACGGCTTCGTGGCCGCGCGTCGAGCTGCGCGATCCGAACAAGATCCACAACCCGTTCGACCTCGCCGGCGCAGCCAAGGCGACGCCGGGTCTCGACTGGGCACGCCTGCTGTCACAGGCCGGCATCAAGGGCCACGACCACATCGTGGTCGGCCAGCCGAGCTTCTTCGCCGAGGTCGGCAAGGCGCTCGAGGATGTGCCCCTCGACACGTGGAAGGACTACCTGCAGGTCCGTGCGATCGACGCCCGTGCGCCATACCTGAGCGATGCCGTGGTGCAGAGGCACTTCGACTTCTACGGGCGCACGCTCTCCGGCACGCCGGCCCTCAAGCCCCGCTGGAAGCGCGGCCTCGACGAGACCGAGAACGCCATGGGCGACCTGCTCGGCAAGGCCTACGTGGCGCGGCATTTCCCGCCGCAGGCGAAGGCGCGCATGGACGAACTGGTGGGCAACCTGCTCGAGGCGTTCGGCACGTCGATCGACGAACTCGAGTGGATGGGTCCCGAGACGCGCCGCCAGGCGCATGCCAAGCTCGCCGGCTTCACGGTGAAGATCGGCTACCCGGAGAAATGGAAGGAGTACCCCGGGCTCGAAGTGCGCGCGGACGACCTCGTCGGCAACGTGCAGCGCGCCCGCGAGGTGAACGTGAAGCGCGAGCTTGCGAAGCTCGGCAAGCCCGTGGACCGTACCGAGTGGTTCATGACGCCCCAGACGGTCAACGCCTACTACAACCCGCTCGGCAACGAGATCGTGTTCCCGGCCGCCATCCTGCAGCCGCCGTTCTTCGACATGAATGCCGACGACGCCGTGAACTACGGTGGCATCGGCGCCGTGATCGGCCACGAGATCAGCCACGGCTTCGACGACCAGGGCCGCAAGTTCGACGGCAAGGGCGTGCTGCGCGACTGGTGGACGGCGGAGGACAACACCCGCTTCCAGGGCCACGCCGGCAAGCTCGTCGACCAGTACGCGGCGTTCAGCCCGCTGCCCGGCATGAACCTGAACGGCGAGCTCACGCTCGGCGAGAACATCGGCGACCTGTCCGGCCTGTCGGTCGCGTACAAGGCCTATCGCCTCGCGCTCGGCGACCAGCCGGCGCCGGTGATCGACGGCTACACGGGCGACCAGCGCTTCTTCATCGGCTGGGCGCAGGTGTGGGCGCGCAAGTACCGCGACGACGAGCTGCGCAAGCGCCTCGTGACCGACCCGCACAGCCCGTCCGAGTACCGGACCAATGGCATCGTGCGCAACATGCCGCAGTTCCAGCAGGCGTTCGACGTGAAGCCCGGCGACAAGCTCTACCTGCCGCCGGAGCAGGTCGTCCGCATCTGGTGAGCCCGTTGGGGCAGCGGCCGGGACTGGTGATTTCGGCCGCCTGCCCCATAATGCGCTCCGGGGTTTTACGGGTTCGACAAGGAGTCCCTGCCATGCATGTCGTTCGAGTTGCCCTGCTCGCGGTGGCGAGCCTGTTCCTCTCCGCCTGCGGCTACAACACGCTGCAGGTGCAGGACGAGGCGGTGAAATCTGCCTGGTCCGAGGTCGTCAACCAGTACCAGCGCCGCGCCGACCTGATTCCCAACCTCGTCAATACGGTCAAGGGTTTCGCGGCCCAGGAGCAGGCCGTGCTGGTGGGCGTCACCGAGGCGCGCGCCAAGGCTACGCAGCTCCAGGTGAACGCTGACGACCCCGAGTCGCTCAAGCAGTTCCAGGCCGCGCAGGGCGAGGTGTCGAGCGCGCTGTCCCGCCTGATGGTCGTCGTCGAGCGGTATCCCGAGCTCAAGTCCGACCAGAATTTCCGCGACCTGCAGGCACAGCTCGAGGGCACCGAGAACCGCATCACCGTGGCCCGCAACCGCTACATCCAGGCGGTGCAGGACTTCAACGTCACGGTGCGCCGGTTCCCGACCAACCTCACCGCGATGATCTTCGGCTACAAGGTGAAGCCGAACTTCACCGTGGAGAACGAGGCCGCCATCGCGCGACCGCCGACGGTCGATTTCACGACGCCGGCCCCGGCACCGGCCGCGGGCACGAACTGAACAGGAACGGCGCTGCCGCAGGGTGGCGCGTTCCGGCCACATGATCGCCTCGGGACTCCGTCGCTTCCGGGCCTGGGCCGCGGTGCTGCCCGCCTTGGCGGTCGGCCTCTGGGCGATGGCTGCGCCGGCGCAGCCGCTGCTCACCGTGCCGCCGCTCACGTCGCCGGTCACCGACACCGCCGGCATCCTCGCGCCGGACCAGTCGGCCGCGCTCGACGCCAAGCTGCGCGCCTTCGAGCAGGGCAAGGGCAGCCAGGTGGCCGTGCTGATCGTGCCCACCACGCAGCCCGAGGAGATCGAGCAATACGCGATCCGCGTCGCCGAGGCGTGGCAGCTCGGCCGCGGGGGCGTGGACGACGGCGCGCTGCTGCTGGTGGCGGTGCAGGACCGCCGCGTGCGCATCGAGGTCGGTTACGGGCTCGAGGGCGTGCTGCCCGACGCGACCGCCAACCGCATCATCGACGAAGTGATCGTCCCTGCGTTTCGCGGCGGCGACTATTACGGCGGAATCTCCGCGGGCGTGGATCGCATGTTGCGGGTGATCGAGGGCGAGCCGCTGCCCGAGCCCGCACGGCGCTCGCCGGCGATGAACGTGCCGGGCCTGTTCGAGTTGCTGCCGTTCCTGTTCGTCTTCGTGCTGGTCGGCGGATCGATCCTGCGCCGCCTGTTCGGCCGCGTCGGCGGCGCGCTGGCGACCGGCGGGCTGGTCGGCGCGCTCACGTGGGTCCTGGTCGGCATCCTCGGGCTGGCGGTCGGCGCGGGGGTCGTCGCCTTCATTTTCGCGTTGCTGGGCAGCATCGGCGGCGGCGGATCCGGCCGGGGTGGTTGGTACAGCCGCCGCCACGGCAGCGGCTGGGGTTACCCCGGTGGCTTCGGTGGCGGCTTCGGTGGTCGCGGCGGCGGCGGCTTCGGCGGCGGCTGGAGCGGTGGGGGTGGTGGCTTCGGCGGCGGCGGCGCGTCGGGGAGCTGGTAGGCGATGGACTGGTCACGCTGGTTCAGGCACACGTTCGCGACGCGCCGCGCCGT
>Ga0209398_1001416_pt1 | contig 12289 bp, 10 predicted proteins | sample AshMeaBigSpring_FD_184125 | JGI IMG/M metagenome (GOLD analysis project Ga0209398, IMG submission 184125) | Groundwater microbial communities from Big Spring, Nevada to study Microbial Dark Matter (Phase II) - Ash Meadows Big Spring (SPAdes)... | ecosystem: Environmental > Aquatic > Deep... | reverse complement strand
CACGCAGGAAGAGGCGTTGCGCGCCGTGGTCGATTGGCTGGTGCTGGAGACTGCACGGTGATCGATCGCCGCATCTCCGTCGCCCCGATGATGGACTACACGGACCGCCACTGCCGCTACCTGCTGCGGTTGGTCAGTCCGGGCGCTTTGCTATACACGGAGATGGTGACGGCGCAGGCGCTCGCGCACGGCGACGTCGAGCGGCTGCTCGGATTCGATGCGAGCGAGCATCCGGTCGCGTTACAGCTCGGTGGTTCCGATCCGGCGCTGCTCGCCGCGGCGGCCAGGCTCGGTGCCGCGCGTGGCTACGACGAGATCAACCTCAACGTGGGCTGCCCGAGCGACCGGGTGCAAAGCGGCCGCTTCGGCGCCTGCCTGATGGCCGAGCCCGAACGGGTGGCCGAATGCGTGCGCGCGATGCGCGAGGCGGTGAGCGTGCCGGTCACGGTCAAGTGCCGCATCGGCATCGACGATCGGGACGATTACGGGTTCTTCCAACGATTCATTGCGACGGTGCGCGAGATCGGTGTCGACACCTTCATCGTGCATGCGCGCAAGGCCTACCTGCAGGGCCTGAGCCCGAAAGAGAATCGCGAGGTGCCGCCGCTGCGCTACGAGGTGCCGCTGCGGTTGAAGCAGGAGCACCCGGAACTCACGGTGATCCTGAACGGCGGGATCAAGTCGGTGGCGCAGGTGCGCGATTGGCTGCCGCGGTTCGACGGCGTGATGCTCGGGCGCCAGGCGTACCACGAGCCATACCTGCTCGCGGAACTGCATCAAGCCTGCGTGGATCCCGAATGGCCGCTGCCGCCGCGCGAGAAGATCGTCGAGGCGTATGCGCAGTACGTCGAGCGCATGCTGCGGGCGGGCCACCGGTTGCCGTCGATGCTGCGGCACATCCATGGGCTCTACACGGGGTTCCCCGGCACCCGCTCGTGGCGGCGGTTCTTGGGTGAGCAGGGCACTCGCGAGGGGGCCGGGGCAGAGGTGCTGCGGCAGTCGCTGCGGGTCTTCGACCGGGCGGCCTGACTGCGTTATGTATAATGACCGTTCGCCCGGCAATGGTTGGGGTCACGACTGCCGGGCAGTGGGGTTCGTTCGACGATGAGCTCGGATGCCGAAGTCGCCGTCCTGTTCGCGGACGTCGTGGGAAGCACGCGCCTGTTCGAGGTGCTAGGCGACCTGTCGGCACGCGACATGATCGTGAACTGCATCGACCTGATGCGCGGCGCCACCGAGCGCAACCGCGGCAACGTCGTCAAGACCATCGGCGACGAGATCCTCGCCATCTTCCCGACGGCGGACGACGCGGTGAACGCCGCCGTGGAGATGCAGCACGACATCAGCTCGCACCCGGAACTGACCGTGCAGGGCCAGCACGTCGCGATCCGCATCGGCTGCCATTTCGGGCCCGTGGTGCTCGAGAAGCTCGACATCTTCGGCGCGTCGGTGCACACGGCGAACCGCATGACCAGCCAGGCGAAGGCCGGCCAGATCATCCTCTCGTCCGATACGGTGGCGCGCCTGTCTCCCGAGTGGCGGGCGATGACGCGCCAGATCGACACGACACCGGTCCGCGGCCGCACCGAGGAGATGGAACTGTTCGAAGTGCTCTGGCAGCAGGAAGACGCCACCAGCATGCTGCCGTCGATCGAGGTGGACGCGCGCACCGGCCATCGCCCGAAGCGCGTGCGCCTGCGTTACCAGGGGCGCGAGTACGTACTCGGCGAAGGCAAGGAAAGCCTCACGCTCGGGCGCTCCGACGACAACGACATCGTGGTGAAGGGCAGCCTGATCTCGCGCATCCACGCGCGCATCGAGATCGCGCGCAACAAGGCCCTGCTCGTGGACCAGAGCACCAACGGCTCCTTCGTCACCTCGCAGGACGGCAAGGAAGCGTTCGTGCGCCGCGACTCCGTGGCGCTGATGGGCTCCGGCGCGATCGGGCTCGGCAGGCTGCCCGAGCCGAATGCTCCCGACGCGATCCTGTATCGGCTGGAAGAGTAGGCTTACCCCAGCCCCTGCTTCACCCGCTGATACTCGGCGCGCAGCGCGGCCGGCAGGCGGTCGCCGTATTCCTCGAGATACTTGCCGATGTCGTCGATCTCAGCGTGCCAGGCAGCGAGGTCCAGGTCGAGCAGCTGGTGCAGCGACGACTCGGGCAGGTCGAGGCCCTTCAGGTCGAGGTCTGCCTTGTGCGGCAGCAGGCCGATCGGCGTCTCGTGCGCCTTGGCGCGACCCTCGCAGCGGTCGATCACCCAGGAGAGCACGCGCAGGTTGTCGCCGAAGCCCGGCCACAGGAACTTGCCGTCCTTGTCCTGGCGGAACCAGTTGACGTGGAAGATCTTCGGCAGCTGCTTGACCTTGCCTTCGAACGACAGCCAGTGCGTCCAGTAGTCGGCAAAGTTGTAACCGCAGAACGGCTTCATCGCCATCGAGTCACGGCGCACGACGCCCACGGCACCCACCGCCGCGGCGGTGGTCTCGGACGCCATGCCGGCTCCCACCATGACGCCGTGCTTCCAGTCGCGGGCTTCGTACACCAGCGGCGCCACTTCGCGGCGGCGTCCGCCGAACAAGATCGCCGAAATCGGCACGCCCTCGGGGTGCTCCATCAGGTGGTTGTAGGCCGGGTTCTGCTTGGCCGACACCGTGAAGCGCGAATTCGGGTGCGCCGCCGGGCCATTGGCCTTGTCGTACGGATTGCCCTTCCAGTCGGCCACTGGCGCGCCGCTGGAGCGGCCTTCCCACCACGGCTCGTTGTCGGCCGTCACGGCCACGTTCGTGTAGATCGTGTCGTGGTGGATCATCTCGTAGGCGTTGCGGTTGGTCTTCGGGCTGGTGCCTGGCACCACGCCGAAGAAGCCCGCTTCCGGGTTGATCGCGCGCAGTCGGCCGTCGGATCCCACGTGCAGCCACGCGATGTCCTCGCCGATGGTCCACACCTTCCAGCCCGGCATGGTCTCCGGCGGGATCAGCATGCCGAGGTTGGTCTTGCCGCACGCCGACGGGAACGCGCCCGCGATGTAGTGCACTTCGCCGCGCGGGTTCTCGACGCCGACGATCAGCATGTGCTCGGCGAGCCAGCCCTCGGTGCGCGCCTGGTAGCTCGCGATGCGCAGCGCGTGGCACTTCTTGCCGAGCAGCGCATTGCCGCCGTAGCCCGAGCCGATGCTCTTGATCGAGAGCTCCTCGGGGAAGTGCATGATGAAGCGGCGGTCGGGGTTCAGGTCGCCGACCGAGTGCAGGCCCTTGACGAAGGTGCCTTCCTTCTCGATGCGGTGCAGGGCCTGCGTGCCCATGCGCGTCATGATGCGCATGTTGAGCACCACGTACGGGCTGTCGGTGATTTCGACGCCGCAGCGCGCGTAGGGCGAGTTGATCGGGCCCATGCAGTACGGCACGACGTACAGAGTGCGTCCCTTCATGCAGCCGGCGAACAGCGCATCGACCTTGGCGTGCGCTTCGGAGGGATCCATCCACAGGTTGTTGGGCCCCGCGTCAGCCTTGTTCTTCGTGCAGATGAAGGTGAGGTGCTCGACGCGCGCCACGTCGGACGGGTGCGAGCGGTGCAGGTGGCAGTTCGGGAACGTCGCCTGGTTGAGCTCGATCAGGTCGCCCCGCTGGAGCATGAGCTCGACGAGTTCGTCGCGCTCCGTGTCGGATCCCGTGCACCAGTGGATGTGCTCGGGCTGGGTGAGTTTCGCGGTCTGGGCGACCCATTCACGGAGGGCGGCGTTGGTCGTGGTCATCAGCCTGGTTCCTTGTGCGTTCGTCGCCCGATTATAGCCTTGCTGCACCGCAGCTGGCCGTGCGCATTGGACGCAATCTGAAGCGCGCCGGGGCCCCCGCTCGAAACAAAAAAAAGCGCCCTCCGAAGAGGGCGCAATCAGGGGGAGACCGGTTTGGAAGTGTCTTCGGGCCTTGAGGCCTCGATCAGGCAGCGGCCGCCGTCTTGCGCGCGCGGACCGGGGCCTTGCGCGCGGCGCGCTTCGCCGGCTTGCGCTTGGCAACCTTCACCTTCACTTCCGGAATCTTTTCCTCGGCCGTCTCGACGACGCGCTCGTAGAGGCTCGCGGCCACGCCGCGCAGGTCGCGCCCGGCGTGCTTGAAGATCTGTGCGGCGCGCTGCGCGTCCTCGACGATGCGGGCGCGGGTGGCCGGGATCATCTCGATCTGTTCCCGGACTAGCTCGAGCATGTTGTCGGCGCGCGAGGCGCGCTCGAGGCGCAGCGCCGCGTCGGAAATCGCCGACGTCAGCATGTCTGACTGCAGGTCGATCAGGTTCGCGACCGCAGTCTGCGACACATTGGTGACCTTGATGGTGGAGCGGGCGATCGTGCGCACCGGCGACTTGAACGACTTCAGCGTTTCGGCGCCGCCGACCACCGTCTCACGGACGGTCTCGACGGACTCCTTGGCAATCTTCTCGACCTGGCCCTGGAGGGCGGCGGTCTGCTCGGCAACGAATTCCTGCATCTGGGCGATCATCGGAGGCTCCTCGTATGCAAAACTGCTGCGTCGCAGCATTTATTGCAGTGCACAATAACTCCCCGAGCCCATACTGTCAAATGCGGGTTGTGCAGTCCCCCGTACGGGACCCGCGAAAGCAGGCGAACCCGGCCGGAATCCGGCTTGCCTCGCGGGGGCGCCTCCCGCACAGTCCCGCCCCGATGCGCCCGTTCATCTGCCAGACCCTGAGCCTTTGCCGTTGCCTGCCGTTGATGCGGCCGTTCGTCGGCCTGCTGCTGCTGGGACTCGGCTCGGCCGCCCTGGCGCAGGAACCTGGCGGCACCGCCGAGGGCGCTGCCAGCGCCACGGGTAGCGATTTGCTGGAGACCGAGATCCTGGTCGAGAAGCTCGAACCGCCGGACCCGCCGGCCAGACCGACCGCGCGGTTCGTCGCGGCCGGGCGGCTCGAGGCGGGAGACGAGGTGCACTACACGATCCGTGTGCTCAATCCCGGCAACCACCCGGTGACTGAAGCGCAGGTGACCAAACGCATGCCGTTCGGGCTGCACTACGTGCCGGGCTCAGCAACCGGTCCCGCATGCGACATCGAGTTCTCGACGGACGGCGGCAAGACCTTCGCCGCGAGGCCGCAGGCGGGCGATTACACGCACGTCCGCTGGACGCTGCGCCGGTCGTTACCGCCCCAATCGACGGCGCTGCTGCGCTTCCGCGCCAAGTTCCGCTGAGCCCGTGTCGCAAGATCTCGCCGAACTGTTCGGGCCCGCCGGTCCGCTGGCGCGCAGCCTGCCGGGCTACGCACCCCGCGACGAGCAGCTCGCGATGGCCGAGCACGTGGCCGCGGCGCTCGAGGGTCGCGAGACGCTGATCGTCGAAGCGGGCACGGGCACCGGCAAGACCTTCGCCTACCTGGTGCCCGCGCTCGTGTCCGGGCGCCGCGTGATCGTCTCAACCGGCACGCGCGCGCTGCAGGACCAGCTGTATCACCGCGACCTGCCGGCGATCTGCGGCGCGCTGGGGCGGCCCGTGCGCGTGGCGTTGCTCAAGGGTCGCTCGAACTATCTCTGCAAGCATCGCCTCGAAATCGCGGAACAGCAGGCCTACGCGCGCGGGTTGCGACGCGAAGTGGCCACGGCATTGCCGAAGGTGCGCGCGTGGTCGCACGTGACGAAGCGCGGCGACATCGCCGAACTGCCGGGGCTCGGCGAAGGCGATCCGGTGTGGCCATGGGTGACCTCGACGCGCGAGAACTGCCTCGGCAGCGAGTGCCCGGTGTTCGACGAGTGCTTCGTGCTCGCGGCGCGGCGCGAGGCGCAGGCGGCCGACATCGTGGTGGTGAACCACTACCTGCTGATGGCCGACCTGGTACTGAAGGAGGAGGGTTTCGGTGACCTGCTGCCGGGCGCCGACGCGATCGTCATCGACGAGGCGCACCAGCTGCCCGACATCGCCGCGCAGTTCCTCGGCTACAGCGTCAGCACGCGGCAGCTGTCGGCCATCGTGAAAGACGTGCAAGGCGAGCTGCTGCTGGCGCACCAGATGGGCGGCGGCGTCGATACCGCGCTCACCGGGCTCGACGCGCAGGTGGCGTCGGTGATCGCCGCGACGGCCGGTGTCGAGTCGCGCATCGATCACTCGCAGTGGCCCGAGAAGCTGATCGAGTCGCTCAACGGGCTTGCGGCCCGCGCGGGCGAGCTTGCCGACGCGCTGGCTCCGATCGCGGGCGAAGGGCAGGGTGCGTTTGCGCGGCTGCGCGAGCGGCTCGAGGAAAGTTCGATTCGGCTGCACGCGCTCACGGCCGACGAGGCGGACGGCGGCGTGCGTTGGGCCGAGACGAGCGCGCGCAGCGTGAGTTGCCATTACGCGCCGGTGGATGTCGCGACCCAGCTCGCGGCGCTGCTCGAAGCGCAGTCGTGCGCGTGGGTGCTCACCTCGGCGACGCTCGCAGTCGGTGAGGATTTCTCGCACTACAAGCGGCGCTCGGGCCTCGCGCGTGCCCGCAGCATCCGTTTCGAGAGCCCCTTCGACTTCGCGAACCAGGCGTACCTGCCGAAGGGACTCGCCGACCCGGGCGCGCCGGGCCACACCCGCGCGGTCGTGCGTGCCGCGCTGCCCGTACTCGAGGCGAGTGGCGGCCGCGCATTCCTGCTGTTCACCAGTCATCGCGCACTGCGCGAGGCAGCCGAAGAACTGCTCGTGGAGTGGGGCAACGATCCACCCGTGCCGGTGCTGGTGCAGGGCGACGGGTCACGCGACCACCTGCTGCGACGTTTCCGCGAAGCGGGCAATGCCGTGCTGCTCGGCACCGGTAGCTTCTGGGAAGGCGTGGACGTGAAGGGTGCGGCGCTCTCGGTGGTGATCATCGACAAGCTGCCGTTCGCCGCGCCCGACGACCCGCTGCTCAAGGCCCGTCTCGACGCCATTCGCGAGCAGGGTGGTAACCCGTTCTTCGACGAGCAGGTGCCGCAGGCCGTGATTGCGCTCAAGCAGGGCGTGGGCCGCCTGATCCGCGACCAGGCCGATTTCGGCGTCGTGATGATCTGCGACACGCGCCTCGTGACCAAGGGTTACGGCCGCGCGTTCATCCAGAGCCTGCCGCCGATGCGGCGGACGCGGGAACTCCTGGAAGTGCAGCAGTTTCTGCGGGAACGGCTGGGGGAAGCGGAGAACGGATAGTCAGATTTCGGAGACCGAAAGCCGCCGCAAAAGCGCCATCCGCTTGTCGTGGTGCTCTTCCATCCGCTCGAGCACGTTGGCGAGGAACTCGACGGTGCTCACCACCTTCGGTCCCTTGTTCAGCATCACGCACTCGGCGCGGCTGCTCATGACTGCGTCGCTCACTTCGGCCCGCGTCGGGGCACCGCCCTTGGCGAGCCCCTCGAGCACCTGCGTGGCCCATACGACTGGTACGTGCGCGGCTTCACTCAGCCACAGGATCTCCTCCTGCACTTCGGACAGCCGTTCGAAACCGACTTCGACCGCGAGGTCGCCGCGTGCCACCATCACGCCGACCGGCGGGGCGCGCAGCGCCGTGAGCAGGATGCGCGGCAGGTTGCGGAACGCCGCGGCGTTTTCGATCTTCAGCACCAGGCCGACGTGCTGCGCGCCGAGTTCGCGCAACTGGCTGCTCACCGCCAGCACGTCCTCGGGCGCGCGCACGAAGGACAGCGCCACCATGTCGGCGAATTGCACCACCTCGCGCAGGTCCGCGAGGTCCTTGTCGGTGAGGGCTTCCAGCCCGAGGTCGGTGTCCGGGAAGTTGATGCCCTTCTCGGCGCGCAGCTTGCCGCCGCTCGGTGGCACGTGGGTGACGGTCAACTCGATGCGCGAACCGTCGTTGGCGGTGGCGGCGCCGCCGATCTTGCCGTCGTCGAGCCAGATGCGATCGCCGACGCGCACCCGGTCGAACGCGGCGGGCAGCGTGCAGTGCACGTGCGCCGGGGTCAGCGCTCGCCCGGTGGCGTCACGCTGCGCGGGTCGGCCGGGCAACGGGTCGCGGGTGAGAACCAGAATGTCACCGACCTGCAGCGGAATCGGCGCGGCCACCCCGGGCAGGTCCCCGATCTCGAGGACCGTGACGTGTGCACTGCCGCGCCCGACACTCAGCTGATCGCCAGCGGCCGCGTAGATGGTCTTGTCGCTCGTGGCAACCGCCGACCGACCGGTCCGTTCCACGACTTGCAGTTCGCGCTGGCGACCGCGCAGGTCGGTGACCTGCAACACGTCACCCACGCGCAGCGAGCGGGGACTTCCCCCGATGACCGGAAGCACAGCGTGCATGCCGGCCGGCGCCGCCTCCGGATGTCGTTGCGGCGTGAGCCAGACCCGGGCCGGCGCGACGAGCCGCCCGGCCGGGTCGCGCCTTGGCTTGATGCGCACGAAGTGCCCGACGGGTTCGAGGCTGCCGGTGCGCAGCTTGGGGCCACCGAGGTCGGCTTGGATGGCGCATTTGCGGCCCACGGCCTGCTCGGCGTGGCGCAGGTTGGCGGCCATCTTGCGCCACGCCGCCGCGTCGTCGTGCGCGCAGTTGATGCGCATGAGGTCCATGCCGGCCCGCAGCAGGTCCTCGATGAGACGCGCGTCGGTCGCTGCCGCGCTCGGCATCGTGACCATGATGCGGACGGTCCGGTCGCGCGGCGCCGGCCCGAACAAGCGTCGCGCGTGGTCCCGCAGCAGCAGCCGGCCCGTGCGAAAATCCACCGGCGGGACCGGCGGCTCGCTTGCGCCCACGTTCGCGATCGCCTCGAGATTGGCGATCACGGCGTTGAGCGCGGCCATGGCATTGGACTCGAGGACCCCGAGCGAGGACAGCCCGAGCGAGTGCAGGTCCTGCTGCAGCTCGCGGATGTCCGTCTGGCGGATGCTCAGGTAGTGCAGCAGGTTGCGCGCGCTCGCGCGGTAGTGCGGCTCGATGAACTCGAGTTCGTGCGCGTGCTCGGCCTCGAAAGCGACCGCCCGGTCACGCAGGTCGCGCAACGCGGCAAGAGTGCGTTGGATGAGGCGGTCGGTGGCCATCGTGCCGGCAGCTCGAAGTGACCTGCCAGCGTGCGCCTCGATTGTGACAGCCGTGTTGCGGTTCAGGCGGGCGCCACCGACAGGCACGCGCCGGCGAGTGCCGCGCCAATGAGCGCCCCGGCGAGGACGTCGGTGGGGTAGTGCAAGCCGAGCACCACGCGTGAGGCTGCCACCAGCAGGGCGAATGGCCCGAGGATGAACCACAACTCCGGCGCGTGGGCTGTCGCGACCAGCGTGAAGGCCACCGCATGCAGCGTGTGGCCCGAAGGAAAGCTGTATCGGTCGAGCGGGGCCGCGCCGAGCCGAATCGCCGCATGCGAAATGTACGGGCGCTCACGCACGAGACGGTGCTTGAGCTGGCGGTACAGGGCGAGCGCCACGAGTCCAGTGATCGCCATGCGCGCCGCGACGGTGGCGCCGTCTTCGCCGCTGAGCGCGAAGGCCAGCATCAGCAAGTACCAGAACACGCCGTCGCCGAGCCGGCTCACCGTCGTGAAGAACCTTCGCACGGCCGGGTAGTGGCAACCGCGGTTGGCACGCAGGCACAGCGATTGCTCGAGGAGGTCGAAGCGCTGCCAGAGCCCCGTCGGTTCGACGTTGTTCATGCGGCTATCTCCGATGACGCGAACGGGTTGTCCTCACCATCGGAGCGGCAGATTCGGGCCCGCGCGCTACGTTTGCGTGGCGGCGGGATGACGAGTTCGTGACGTTGCCTGGATCGTGACGGAGATCACGCCGGGTAGGTCGCAACGTGATCAAAGGGCCGCGGCGAGGTCGCCTTCCGTCACGATCTCGCGACCTTGCAGTGTCCCCAGCAGCCTGCACCACAGCGCCTCGATGCTGCGGTGGCGCAGGTCAGCGGGGTGCAGGGCGGCACGCAGCACGGGCGCGTCGACGTGCCGGGCGAGTGTGCCGCAGTTCCACGGTATGGAGAGTGCGCGGCGCCAGGCACTTCGCGAGCTCACGACCAGGCTCGGCGCGTGGATGCGTCGCTCGCCGGCGAGCAGGCAGAGGTTGTCCCGGGTGGCGTAATAGCGCAGCGGCAAGCCCCCGAGCGCATCGCAGGTGCCCGGGCTCATGAGCCAGGCGGGCGCGACGAAACCACTCGGTTGCCAGCCGGCCGACCGCAGCACGGCCAGGCCGCGCAGGAGTCGCGCGCGGGCGACGTTCGTCTCGAGCCGGGCGAATTCTCCCTCGCGGTCGGTGTACACGCGACGCTCCAGCCAGTCGCGCAGGCTGCGGGTCTTCGCATCCGGATCACGGTGGAAGTAGCCATGCAGCACGATCTCGTCGCCCCGGCGCGCGCGTGCACGCAGGAAATCACAGAAGCGTTCGTCACGATCGGCGCGCCCGAGGCCGTGGTAATCGGGAACCACCAGCAACGCGACGGGGCCGATGTGCAATCCGTCGAGCAGGGCCAGGACCTCGCGGCACGCCGGCAGGGTGGCCGGTGCGACGTCATGCAGGGAAACGCATAGCAGGCGCCGCCGCCGAGGCGGATAGGGCGCGTCATCCGGCACGGTGCATCTCCCGCAGGCCGCGATTCGAGGGCCGCATCAGCCTCCAGTAGTGACCGATGAGCTGTGTGAACGCGGCATCCCAGGAACAGGATTCCGCCCGCTGGCGGGCCACGCGTCCAAGCGCCTCCCGATCTCGTTCGAACAGCCGGTCGACGGCGCGGACGAGGTCGAACGGGTCACGGGCCCGGAACGTCCCTCCGACCGATTCGTCGACCAGTTCCGGGAGTGCGCCAGCGCGGGCCACGACGACCGGAAGGCCGCAAGCCATGGCCTCCAGCACGACGAGACCGAAGGTCTCCTGGTCTCCGGCATGGACGAAGGCGTCGCAACTGGCGAGGATGCGGGCCAGTTCGCGCGTGTCCTGCTGGTACTCCATCAGCGTGACGTTGGGTGCGAGCGTCCGGCGCCGTCGACCGCCGATCAGCAGCAGGTGGTATGCACTGCCGAGCAGGCTCGCGGCGGCCATCAGGTCGCGGATGCGCTTCTCGGCCGACATGCGCCCGGCGAACACCAGCAGCCGGGCGTCCGCCGCGATGCCCAGCGTCGCGCGGAGTCCGGGATCCTTCGCCTGCGGCGTTGCGATTTCGACGTCGACTCCCAGCGGCTGGATCGCGACGTTGCGGATGCCCGCGGCGTCGAGCCGCGACGCGACGGTTGCGCTGGGCGCGAGCACAAGGTCGAATCCCGCATACAAGCGTTCGATGTAGCGGGACGCCGCGCGCGCGCCGCGGGCGCCGAACCACGCGTCCGTCAGCCCGATCAGGTCCGAGTGGCAGAACGCCACGGTCGGGACGGAGCGTTGGCGTGCGACGGCCAGCGCCTGCCAGGCGACGTGGTAAGGGTCGCCGACCTCGATGATGTCCGGGGTCAGGCGGGCGAGGCGCTCGCGCAGCACGCGCGTGCGGACGGGCACACGGTAGCGGCCATGGAACGGTAGCGCGGGGCTCGCGACCGTGATGATGCCGTACGGCAGCCCGGCATCCTGCTGTCCCGGAACCACGATCGTGTGCTTGATGCGCGTGTGCCGCCGCAGCCAGCCCTGCTTCGCGAGCAGGTAGCGCCGGATGCCACCGCTCTTCGGCGAGAAGAGCATCGTCACGTCCACGAGATGGCGCCCGGCGGGCCCGGCGCGGAGTGGAGACGTGGGTGGGCTATCGTGGAGCCGGGCGGCGGCAGCCTGTGCCATTGGCACAGTGTTGCGGCCGTGGATGACAGCAGCGTGTCAGCCCCGCGGCGCGGGCTCGCGGATCCGTTCTGCGATTTCCTGCCACAGCTGCGCGTAGAGGCGCGCCGCCGGGCTGGCCGGTGCGAAGGCGGGCAGCGGTGCGCGCCGCACGGTCATGCGCTCGATGTCACTCCAGTACGGGATCTCCGTCGCGAGAATCCCGGGACGGTGCGTCCGCGCGCTAACGATCACGGTCTCGTGCAGCGACTTGCGCCGGTCCACCATCGAGAAAAACGGCAGGACCCGGATGTCGGTCCATCCGGTGCGCGCGATGAACTCGTCGAGCTGGTCGAGCATGCGCACGGACAGGGGTGCCGGCACGACGGGCACGACGAGTGCGTCGGCCGCGCGCAGCACGTTCTCAGTGAGCAGGGTCATGCCCGGCGGGCAGTCGAGGAGCAGGAGTTCGATCGCGTCCTGCAGCGAGCGTGTCATCATCATGAGCCGCTCGGTGGGGTGCTTGCGGGCGCTCAGGTGCACGTCGAGATTGCGGAACGACCAGTCCGCCGGGATCAGGCTGAGCCCCGGGTGGGCCGTGGGAGCGATGAAATCCAACAGC
>Ga0209398_1001415_pt1 | contig 12290 bp, 14 predicted proteins | sample AshMeaBigSpring_FD_184125 | JGI IMG/M metagenome (GOLD analysis project Ga0209398, IMG submission 184125) | Groundwater microbial communities from Big Spring, Nevada to study Microbial Dark Matter (Phase II) - Ash Meadows Big Spring (SPAdes)... | ecosystem: Environmental > Aquatic > Deep... | reverse complement strand
TGATTCAATTCCTCTTTATGGCAATCGGTTTTTGACTCCTTTGTCCATTCGTCTTGAAAAGCCTAATGATTCGCAAACTTATTATTATATTAAATACCGTTTTTATGAGCTTATTGGTTTTCTTCCTTTTTTTTATTGTTGTTACCCTGATTTTGCTCCAATTCTAAGAAATCTCGGCGGCGTTCCTGTTACTGATCAATCACAAAATCTGAAAATGATTTGTCAGCTCCTCGGCGTTGATACAAATACGACTTTGAATAATTGTGAAGCAATGAAGGAATATTTAAAACGTGTTGTTCAGGTTTTAGGCGGTTTCCCCCAAAATGAACCGAATGACAATCTAAAAATTATTTGTGATCTTCTCGGCGTTGATTCTGATCCGCAAGGATTGAGTGATTGCGATCTATCGAAAGATTACGTTAAACGAATTTCTAAAATGTTAGGAGCTGAATAATGCCTAAATATCGCGTACAACTTAAACAAGGAAGCCGAACAATTGTAAATCATATTGAAGCTAAAGATATGACTTCCGTTCTTGCTTTTTATAATGCAATCTCTACGATGCAAGTTACCGAAGTTCTTAAAATCGAATACGAAAATGATACGACTCCCCCTATCGATGATATGCTTTATCATCCCCTTTTTAAAGGCATTATGAAAACCGACACGCGTCTTTGTAAGCAAATTATTGTCAATAACGTAAAACTCGGCGTTACCGAAAAAGACATCGCCGCAGCATGTCGTAACTTTTTAGAAATTAACGGCGTACATGTAGACAGCCTTTACTCTGCTTTGTTTAAGTCTAAAAACTAGCGTGACTCTGCCGCGTTTAAATTGCTTGAGCATTCTCCCACAAACCACGATCAAAACTCCTCCCTATAAGCCGCTCTTTCGCTCTTGCTCTTTCTCCTACACCGTAGGTATAGCCGACGTGTTTGGCAATCGTGGGACTTTGTCCCCGTTGCCAAGCACCGTGTCGGCGTAGATAAAGGCACGCTTGGCGTCCTAATCCTCGGTACAACTGCAACAACGCCTCAAAACGCAAACCCGTCTAAAAAGCGACCGATATTTCGGAGACTCCTCCCTAAAAGCCCGCTCTTTTTTTTTAAAATCGATGATGATATTGGGGGTACTAATGAAAGATTGAACGGGCAAATTTTAAAACGTCTTTGCTTTAAAATAAAGGCTTTTTTGCCCGTTCACGTTCTTGATTCGTGACTCGCCGGCATTGAAAAAAAAAATGATTTTTTTTTAAGAGGGAAGAGTAAGAATGTGCAAAAGCACATTCTTTTTATAGAAAATTTAAAGAAGCATTAATTTCGTTTTCTTCTTGTTCGGAAACAAAAACCATATCCTCATCGAATATATTTTGAAAGTTGCCATATGCCGTATCAACATTATCCTCGCGCTTGACTAAAATAACTCCATGCTCAACCCCATTGACTGCGGTTCGATAATCTTGTTCATTTTTCATTTTGTATTTGTGCATTCTTCTATCCTTTCGTATAATTTAAAACGATTTTTGTTGTTGTGTATGTTGTAACGTTTATGAGTGTCGTGATTTTTATTTCTCCGCTTGCGAGGATTGTAAAAAATTGATTATTTGCCGTAGCTGATGATGCACTCCTGTTAACTGGGCTTCTTGTTGTTGAATTTCCCGTATAGCTATTTTTTTCATCGATCCAATAGTTGTAATTTTCATTGAAATTTGGTATCGGTATTGTTTTTGTTGTTGCGTTCGGTAGTGCTCCAAAATCAACTTCAATCCCGTATACTTGTTTTTCTCCTCTTGTGTATCCGCATTCATACTCGATTCCGCTGATATTATATATGTCGCTTTTTTTGTTTAATAAAATGTTGTTTTCTTCTTTTGAATAAACGCTATAATCCTCTAAGTTGATAGTTATTGTTGATAACGGTTTCCACTCGATCGGCTCGATGTTCTTTAAAGCATAAAACCCGTACGGCTCTAACAATAAACAAATTTTGTTTAAATCCTCTTCGCTTCCGACATAACTATTCATCTCCTCTATATTTTCAAATTCGAAATTATGAATAATATGGATGTTTCCTTTTTTTGCGTCTCTGTGTTGCATTTTTAGCTCCTCACTATATTTTCGTTTATAAATAAAACTGAATTGTCACAATACATGATATTTGACGGCTCAATGACTTTTACGCTGAAATTTCGTGAAATTTCTCCGTTATCGAAGAAATCTTTAAGCATATTCGCATACATCGTCATGTATTCTAAATACCCTATCGTGTGACTATTACTACATGTTAAGCCCGTTTTGTCGCTTAACTCCTCTAAGCTCTTTCCACATTTAAAGCATTTTAATTCGTTTACGTCTTTGATATCGAACGCAACTTCGAAAAATGTCTTAAAATCTTGATTGTCTATCGTCAATAAAACTCCTTTTTCTCTGTTTTTTGATGTTAAAATCATATATTTTTGATTGCTTATTTTCCTCGATACCCTTTGAAACTCCCTTTTTTTCGTGCTTTTCACCTTGTGTTTTTCACTTAACGCTTAAATTTATAAACTTCTTTTACTGTTTTGCAAAATAGAAAAAAAACATAAGGAGAAAAACCGTGATTAAACAAATCATCGGCGGAGTTACAAAAAAAACCGTTTATGCTGAAATGTCCGAAGCTGACGCTACGGCATTAGTTGCGTTAATGGAAGGTAAGCTTGAAACTTACGAAAAGAAATTCGAGGGCGGTACTGCTTCGGCTATGCCAAGCGTTATGAACTATATTCGATTTTCTGTCGGCAAAAAAGTTTCTAAAAGCGTTTATCAAACGGCAAGCGTGAGCGTACCTCACATTAAACAAGGAAAAAGTCATTCTGACGTTAAAGCGATCGTTATCGGTGCTTTCGACTGCGGTTTTGATCTTTCTACAAAATGTGATTATACGAATCTTATCGGTTCGAATAGTAAGGTGGCTTAAGATGGCAAAAACATTAGTAATTAACACTCTTGGGTCAACTTCGAAATCGTTTTCGCTTCCTGCGGACGATACGGCGGCTTCTGCATTTTGTGCGGCAATGTTGGACGGCGAATACGTCGGTTATGTCAAACAAAGTGAAACGGGTACGGATAGCGGCATTACGGGTTATAACGACGTTAGCGTTCAAGTTTCAAGCGACACGGGTTCAAAAACCTATTTCGGTTTTCTTGCTAAATCAGGCGTAACCGATGTCGAGATTCAAAACGCTCTCGTCGGTAAAACGTTTAACGGTGTTAAAGCCGATAAAGTATTTGTCTCAATGCGATCGATTACAGTCGGTGCATAATGTCGGTCTATGAGTGGCTTTCTTTAGGCTTCGGTATTTTTGTACAGCTTGTCGTTGTTATTTCGATTTTCGCCTCTTTGAGAGAACGAGTAAAACGTTTAGAGGTGGATAATCTTAATCTTTGGGCTAAACAAGATGAAGCTAGAGAAAAACACGAAATGATCGTTAAGATCGATGCAAAGCTCGATATGCTACTTTTACAACTTTCGCAAAAATGACTCATAGGGGCTTAACCGCCCCTTTGCTTCAAAAACTTCAAAAAAATCATTTTCTTTCAAAAAAAGCCTTTTACCTCTTGACAATCATCATATAATCTCCTTTTAAGCCTCTACACACAATATGACGAGTGTATATTTGGCTGGTTGTCAAACCAACGTTAATGGTTTCACTAAACCGATATTTGGGTAAATACGAATAGAAGTATGGCTTGTAAGCCGACTATTCGAGATTTCTCCCGCATCGGCTTAACGAAGCCATAAAGTAATAAGTGAATCATAATAGCACTATATTGTTAGACAAAACTCACCCTACTTGATTGTATTTTAACTGTGGGTGAATTCATTTTGAAAAAATCAATACACATAACTATGCAAAATTTTTCATACTTAGATGCGTATTTTGGAGTTTAGTGTATTGAATTTAGATATGCGTGTATTGTAGGCTTATTGCACTTGGGCAATAGCGTTTCGTAGTTAGCCGAGTCTTTACTGCTTAGAGTAAAACTTTACGATCTTTGTCGTAGGCTTTATTTGTTAGACACTTCTTAACAGCTGGTATGGCTGAAAACGGGCGATGGCCTCATATTTTCCTTGATCATGTGTCAAGAGAACGACTTCATACCAAATCGTATCATTGAATTTAAAATGAAATTATAGCACGGAAAATAATAAATATTGAATTAAAATGCAACTATTTTTTTGCTTTTATACTTTCTTTCTTGGCAATTTTTGCTTCGTAAGCGGCAAAAATAAATTTGATATAAAGTTTAAATCTTTTTTAGTATAAATTTACTTCAAAATTTCCCATACTGAGGACTTTTTTTCTTATACTGAGGATAAATTTTTTTCCCATGTTGAGGACTTTTTAATCTCACTCTTCAATAATAATGTCTATTTAAAAAAAACATGCCTAAAAATGGTCAAAATCTGATTGAATGGGTGATTTTTTTAGTAATTTTTCTGTTGCTAAGAAGTTAAATATTCAAAATAAAAGGTTAATGTCCTCAAAAAAAGAAATCTATCCTCAACTCAAGAAAAAAAGTCCTCAAAAAAAGTAGTGATTAATCCTCATTATAATAAAAAAAGTCCTCATTATAAGAAAATAAAGTGATTAAAACCCCGTATAGATGCCTATTCCACACTACTTCAATCTTCAAGTCTTGTCTTATTTAATCTTCAAAGAGTCTTTTTTGAGGAACTTTTAAAGAAAAGTCTTTATATCTTCCATCTTCCATCTTCATATTATCAATTTCTTCAGAAGTAAAAGTATATTTATATAAAAGCATTCCCCTATAAGACGATTCCCAATCATCCATCTCATTTTTTAGAAAATTTTCTTTTAATTTAGAAGCATATTTTTTTGTGTCTTTTATTTGTTGATTCGAATGAGTTATTACCCATTCAATAAACTCATCAATTCTTGATGTGGGTATAAAAGATTTCATTTCTAGTACAACTCCTATTTTTTCCCAAGAAAAAATAAAACATTTTGAAATTTTGTCGTAGAAGCAATATATTTCTGTACCAGTAACTTGTAAAATCTCTTTTAATCCTCTTGTAATGCCTTCCATCATTTTTGAAGAATGCTGGTAACTAGTGCCGAACTTGTCATTCATTTCACGCATTTCTTTTTTTATAATACCAAGATCATTGGCTTCTCTATTTGGTAAAGAGTAGTAGCGTAAGTACATTTCGTAAATTTTATATCCAAATTTTGTTTTAAACTTTTTAGATAAAGAAAGATCAATGCTTGTATAACCAGCTTTTTCGACAAGATAATCTAAAAAATTTTCAGAAATGTTTATTTCAATCAAATGTTGAGTTTCTTTATATGATTTTACATCTTGCAAAAATGAAGTAAGTGCCCAAGAAACTTTTTTCCCAGATTTTGAGTCATTAAAGTCACGCAATTCAAAAGGAAGTTTGAGTTCCATTAAATACGTTTTAATTCTATCTACATAAGCATTATTGTTTTGCAACCCGAGTTTTTTTCTTAAAAGAGATAATTCTAAATGCATTTTTGTTTCTTGTTTATCTTGGTATACTTGTAAAATAGCATCTAATGCTTTCATTGCTCCAAGAGATAATTCACCATTCTTTGCATCAGTTATCGCATTATTCTTTCTTAACAATTCAAAATGTTGTAATTTGGCTTTTTCTAATGCAGAAACAACAGAAGGATTTTGTTTGTTTTGGCTCATTAGTCCTCATTTTAAGAAATATAGAGAAAAGTATATCAAATTTATTAAAAATCTATCCTCGTTTTGGGAAAAATATCCTCATTATAAGAAATTTTATATATTTTCTTATAATGAGGACTTTGTTGAATTGATTTTATTGAAGTAGTTCGTCTAGTTTCATTTTTAATTCATATATTTCTTTTAATAATTTATCTGCCCTAGCCTTATTTCCAGAATCTAGCTTTTTATAATCTCTTTCTTGAAATATAGGCTTAGACAGTGCTTTTTTTAATATAGATTCGTTATTTTTATTTTTTTCAGGTAATAATTCTCGAATTTTCTCTCTAAGTTCAGTTATAGTTGAACTTTTATTTTTTATAAAATATAATAGTTTTTTTATAATCTCATCATCTTTGATTTTGTTAATCTCTTTGGCTTGAGAATAATTAAGCTCATTCTCTTGCAAGGCTTCCAAAATAAGCGAATTCATATTTAAAATAATTAGTCTTTCAATAAGCGCTCCAACTTCATATTTACAAATATTTCGAACTGCCTCTGATATTGAAACATACATATCTTTATCACTATCCGAAAATGATGTTTTTCCAGAATTATGATTTTTAATTTTATTTAGAAAACTAATGGTTTCTTTGAAAGAAATATCTAACGACAATGCAATGTTCTCTATAATGCTGTATATTTCATCGTAAGGATTAATGTTTTCTCTTTTAAGATTTTCAGAATTCCGCATATATCTGGCTGTTGCATCGCTAATTTTATCTAATATGATTGCTGGTATTTCAGTACAATTATTGATTTTAAATGCCTCAATCCTTCTAAATCCAGATATTCTTTCATAATGTGAACCATTTCTTCTTAAAAGAATTGGCTGCAATAAGCCTGTGCCTAAAATTCCATTTGGTTCAATGTCTTTTATATTCCCAGCTAGTTCCTTAATTTCCGATAGAGAATAAGTGATGCGGTTATGCATATAAATACCATTACCTAAATCAATCTCTGTGATCTCGTCAATCGAAACAAGTGAGACATTTTGTTTGGCATTGTCTTGTGACGCAGTTACTGCATTTTCAATCTCTTTTATTTCATCTAAGATACTTGATTTAATACTTGGTTTTTTTGCCATTTAATTTATCCTTTTGATTACCCGTTACGTAACGGGTATATTATTTTATAATTTTGGTTGTAATAATTTCTAAAATAGTGATAATTGAATTTATCGACTTAGACTGAGTTGTTGCAATATATGTCTTAACATATTCCTTTAAAAACATCCTTTGTCCTGGAGCTTCAAGAATTTCTACTTTATAAGGTATTGCATCTAATACTTCAACAGGAATATTTTTTAAAAATCCTAAATTGCCATTAGTAAGGTAGCGAGGCAAAAAGCGGATTATTGCAAGCATTTCTTTGGCATTATTCATTCTGCTATCATAAAGTGTTGGTAAAACAAAAATATTTTTTAATCGATTTTCAAGAGTTTGATAAAGGGTGTTTGCTTTTTGAAAAAATCTTTTGACACCATCCTCATCAACGCTTTTTGTAGCTATAGGCACTAATAGTATATCTGCTACTAATAATGCTGACTTTGTCAAAATTCCAAAAGATGGAGGACAGTCAACTAATATATAATCATAATTTATTTCAATAGATTGAATATATTTCGTTAAAACAAGAAGTTTTTTATCATAAGGCATAGAGTCACCTTCGATGGTTTCAAGAAGTTCTTCATTTGATGGAATAAAATCAAATGAAACCTTATTTGAACTGTCAGATATTTTTATAGGTAAAATAGGCTTATTTTTAAACATATTTGAAATATTACTTTGATTCGAGCCTGCATAGTCAACATCCTTCAAACCAAAGAATGAGTTAGTTTGAGATGCTTGTGAGTCCCAATCTATTAGTAATACCCTCCCCTTATTTAGTGCAAGTTCATATGCAATAAAATTAGAAGTGGTACTTTTCCCAACACCACCTTTTTGATCAGCAGTAACGATTATTTTAGCCATTTTAATTCCTTGATACCCGTTATATAACGGGTAAATAATATTTGTTTACCATGAGATGAATTATACATACTTTTTAATCTGATTGCAAGAATACATATAATTATTTTTATTTGATTACCCGTTACATAACGGGTAATCAAAAAGTTTTATAGAATAATTCAAATCTTTTGAACAAATCTTTAATAAAGTAATGATTTATATAAAAATCAGCTGATTTTTAGAGTTATCGGTAAGTTTATATTTTGCTCTAGTTAAAGCAACATAATACAAATTAGCCTCTTCTATAAGTTCTTGTGCACTTTTAGATTCTTTTTGATAAATTTCTTCTAGAGCTGGAAAATCATTTTCAAGTTCTACGCTATCAAACTCTAAACCTTTGCTTGTATGGCCTGATAAAAGGAATATTTGTGAATCTTTCTGATTTCTAGATTTTTTAGATTGATCTAAATTTCCTCTGTAAGCATTTTTTGCTTTTTTATAGATAGCAAAAATACTTTTTTTGTATCTTTGTGCTATTAAAAGAGATGATTTAAGTTCAATAGAATTTGTTTCTTCAATGTATTGATCTAAGTGAGTTTTATTTTTAAATGTTTTAAGATATTCAAAGGAAGGGTTTGTTATTTTTTCAAACGCTCCATTGAGCCAAAAATGAAGAGTAATGGCAGTCTCAAATATCGTTTGAGGACATTTTACCAGTCTGTATTCATCTTCGTATTCTGCTATATTTTCAATAATTTTTGCATTGGTTCGTGTAATGACCGCATAGCTTTCATCTTTAGGTTCCAAGCTACAGCCCGAAATTATCTTGACATCTTCTGATTTGTAGTTTTTTAATACAAAATTAGCCCTATCCACTATGTGCTGCGTGCACCTAAATGTCGTGCTTAAGTAATGGTTTGCATCTGCTTGAACCTTATCCATAGCATTTTGAGCACCTCTCCAGCCATAAATTGCTTGATGGGTATCTCCTACAATGATTTTGGCAGCATCGAAGTTTAGAAATATATCCAAAGTAACATCATTGGTATCTTGCCCCTCATCAAGAAGAATGTAATCATACTTAGGATGCTCTTTATCTTGGAGAAGTTGATATTGTTTTAAATAAAATGAGTGGGTAATGTCACACCTGTGCTCTATCATATCACAGTAGATTCTATGGGCTAATGTATGAGCTTCACTTGTTTTAGAGAAAAGTTCACGTGTATCTGAAGTAAAAAATTCTTCAAGTACACACAATGCCTCGTATGCTAAAAGATTTTCCACACCATAAAGATTAGCGATTTGAGCTGGTTTGTAATTGCCATCATGAATCTCGTGTCCTTGCTGGAGGTAGTAGGGGAGGGCGATTTTTCTAAACGCCAAAGAATGGGTGGTGAGAATAGTAACATTGGCAGGAAATGTTTTTTTGCATTCTTGTACAATAGAGCGATTGAATGCGAGATATAAAAATTGTTTATGAGGAAGCGCTTTGGTAATCGCCATTAACGTAGATGTTTTGCCTGTACCTGCAAATGCGTTAATTTTTAATATTTCATTGGCACACATTTGCTTGACATTGCTTAGAATTTCCAGCTGTTCTTGCGTTAACATCATAAGAAGACCTTTGTGTATATCACCCGAGACTAAACGTTTAAACTTTCAAATCATGATCGATGAATAGAACACATCAGCAAAAATATGTCTACCAAGGGCTCTTCTAAAAAACTGTTTTTAATCACATTCATTCATTAACATTAATTTGCCTAACGCCCATATGCCAGAGCTTTAACGATGTTATGCCATGTCTATCACAGACGTTTTTCTTAAAATGAGGACATATTCTTAAGGGCTGTTTGGATGATGCACAACTAGGCGTTTGTTTTTGTTGGCTTCTCGCACGATACCAGAGAGTACTTTCATGGCATAGTCATTACCCTCTATGCGTCCATTGTAGCACGTGAGTCCTTTCCAGTTAAGACCATGCTTTTGAAAACACTGTGAGAGAATAAACGAGCCTACAGCAATATTGGTTTCTGGGTGAAATAAATCATGTATCTCAATACCATTCTCTTTGAGTAAACGAAAGTGAATGGTATTGATTTGCATCAGACCTATGTCGTATGTACCGTTTGTGTTTGCGTTGAAAGCAAATGGATTAAAATTACTCTCTATTTTGGTAATCCCCCACAAAAGTTGTGAGGGGATACTGTAGCGATTGCCGTATTTTTCAAATAAGCTCTTATCATGTGCGTATACGGTATTGAAGCAAAACAGGATGCATACAATCCATTTTTTGCCCATAGAACTACTTTTTGGATGGTTTTTCTTTTACGTCAAGAGGCACAGCAGGAGGCATTAGCGTCTCTTTGATATGATTAAGTGCGCTCTCCTCGGATTCTATATTTTTTCGGAAATCTTTAATAATAGGGCTTTCGCTATAATCTTTGCCAAGTTTCTTGCCAATAGCGCTTAATTTGGCGGAAAACTCTACCAATGCCTTTTTGTATTCCAAGGTGGCTTCCATTTCAAGAATGGGGATTACGTTTAGTTTTAGCTCTTGTCTGCGTGACGTTCTAAAAATAGCATCAACGCTACGACCTAGAGAGTAAAAAACTTGGCTTTCACCTCCTTCTGGAATAGCAACAAACGCATTTCTATCGGATGCTTTTGCAATACGATCATTTTTGCGCTGCTCATTAAATTGTAAAATTTCATCTCTGGTAAACGATTTATGCTCAGCAACTGCGTTTTCTTGTTCGTGTGTCATGGGTAACTCCAAAATTTTAATTGACCGTATTTTAACCAATTATAAAAATTTATTTGGCGCATTTATTATTTTTTTGATACAAATATAGCATTTATATCCCTCTAAAGCAAAGAGAAGATGCCCTAGAGTGAGACCTATTTAGAGACGTTCAATGATATTTTTTTCTATTTTTATTTCGCATGCGAAATCAATGAGATGCCTATTTTTAGGCTTTTTAGCGCTAAAGATGCCACCATTTTGGTGTGTTATATTTTTAAGCATGCAGCGCGGAATAAGAGAGACTGCAAGTGAATCTAAATTTTACCAAGGTTATTTTTTCATTGATTAATGGGTATAATCCTCCATACAAACTTATTGGTGGGAGTTAGACAATGTTGAAAAAAATTAAGCTAGACCAACTCAAAGACAATCCATTTCAGCCGCGCTTTCACGTCTCTATTGATGATCCAGATATCGTAGAGCTTGCAAAATCAATCGATGAAAATGGTTTGATTCAATCCATCAAAGTCTCTTACGATCAAACAGATGGCAAGTACTTTGTTATGTTTGGCCACCGTAGAGTGATGGCGTATAAAAGGCTTGGCAGAAAAGAGATAGAGGCAATCATCTCGGATATAGATGCACACAGCAAAGAATCTCGTTTTACAGCATTGGTTGAAAACTTACAACGCAAGAATCTAAATCCTGTCGAAATAGCAAAAGCTTACCAAGATGCCCTTGATTCTGGACTTTCTCTCACTGAGCTTGCCAATAAAATTGGCAAAAGTAAGCCAGAAATTTCTCGTTCAATCAAAATTTTAGATTTGAACCAAAAAATTCATGACTATTATGCAATGCACAAAGCGGCACGAAAAGATGAGACTCTTTTATATGAACTCTCTAATTGTGTCAAAGACAAAGATAAACAATACGAACTTTTCATCATGTATCAAGAAAGTAAAATTGGACGCCAAGAGCTCTTGCGAATGGTTAAAACGCTCAAGCCCAAAAAGAGTAAAGAAGTGATGGTTGAAAATGATTTTAAAATTGCATACGACCATCAGGGTATAAAGCTTAGGGCATCATTTTTAACATCGATGGATGAAAAAAAGAAAGAAGCGTTTGAAAAAGCTATCAAAGAAGTGATGGATAGTTTTAGATTGTAAGATGAGACTTTGTGTCCAAGTTTATTGTACTTGGACACAAGGTGTCTGAGTATTTTGCTAAAATACCATTGTAAAAACCAAAAAGAAGGGGAGGGGACCATGGAAATCATTATGGGTGTTTCGATCACGCTGCTATTCTTTGTGCTTGCTCTTTCCCTCATTAAGCCTAAAAAGAAAAGCTTTTACCAGCAAGATGTGATATATCGCCCCTCCATCAAAGAAACGCATACACCTGATAAATCTACAAAATCGTAAAAATCCTTCAATCGCGTAAAACATTAGTTCAAAATTCCCAAGTCCTCATCATAGGAAAATTCTACAAAACGCATATTTTGAGTTAAAAAATGCCTGTATCTACAACGATGAGACATTATTACACGGCAGGCATCAATAAAAAACGCCATAAAGTGGCCTAGAAGGCTTAACATTCAATAAAAAGAAACTATTGAAGGGGAATGTACTCCCAAGCAAGAGTAAGCGCCACAGAAGAGAATAGGGGGCTTAAAATTGTATTCTTGGTCGATGGTGCTCTTCTTTGTTTAAACTTCTTAATTTTATCACACTTGTCTTGGATGAGCATTAAAATACATTATAAGCGTATATCTTAGTTATATTATGATAAAATATACACTATAAATGTATTTAAGGATAAAAATGATTTATGTGAAAG
>Ga0209398_1001412_pt1 | contig 12315 bp, 12 predicted proteins | sample AshMeaBigSpring_FD_184125 | JGI IMG/M metagenome (GOLD analysis project Ga0209398, IMG submission 184125) | Groundwater microbial communities from Big Spring, Nevada to study Microbial Dark Matter (Phase II) - Ash Meadows Big Spring (SPAdes)... | ecosystem: Environmental > Aquatic > Deep... | reverse complement strand
AAGGGGCGCCGGATGTGAAGCACAACGCGTTCGACTCTTCAGCCGCGCTGTTGGCCAAGCTGGCGGAGATGAATGTCCCAGTGCGCGCGTGCCCGTCGTGCCTGAAGGCTGCCGGAAAAACCCCCGAAGATCTGCTGCCGGGCATCAAGACCGCCGACCGCGACGAGTTTTTCTCGTTCACCAAGGGCCGAATTCTGACGCTCGACTACTGAGGCCATGTCCAAGACCATTCCAGTTGATGGAATCGATTCCCTCCCTGCCAGCGAGGCTTTTGAAGCGGTTGGGCCCATCCGACCGGCGGGCCGGACAGGCCGCTGAATGGCCCTGCTCTTCGGCAGCCTCGTGGGGCTCTCGCTTGGTCTGACCGGCGGAGGCGGCTCTATCCTCGCTGTCCCGTTGCTGCTCTACGGGCTGGGGCTTTCGTTCCGGGATGCCGTCATGGTTTCCCTCGCGGTGGTGGGGCTGACTGCGGTTTATGGATCGGTTGTGCAGCGCCGAAAGGTCGATTGGATGGCAGGCGCGGTTCTCGGAACTGGAGGGATTTTCGGTGCCCCCGCCGGAGCCTGGCTCGGTGCCAGGATGCCGCAAACTGTCTCCCTCCTGCTATTTGCCGGGCTCATGTTCGTTATCGGGCTGCGCATGTGGCGGGGGACGGACGATGCATTTCACCCGGCGATCAGGTGCCAGAGGCATCCCGACGGACGCCTCCACTCCGGGTGGAGCTGTGCAGGAAAGATGGCGGTCGCAGGGGTGCTGACCGGCGTCTTGTCGGGAATGTTTGGGGTGGGTGGCGGGTTCCTTGTTGTGCCCGCCCTGCTGGCTGTGGCCGCACTCCCGATTGACCGAGCGCTCGCCACTTCGCTGGTCGGAATCGCCCTCGTCAGCGCCTCCGCCTTCTTCGCAAATTTCCTGCTGCAGCCTTCGGTTCCGATTGAGCCGGCCGCCTGGTTTCTTGGTGGTGCCGCGCTCGGTATGACCGCCGGAGTGCGGATCAAGGATGTCCTGCCGGCCCTCGCGCTCCGCCGCATCTTTGCCGCGATGATTGTTCTGGTCGCTCTCTGGGTGGTTTGGAAAAATACCAGCATGTGACTGGGCGTCCGCCTGCTTTTGCCTCAGGAAACGAGGCATCAATGCCTGTGTCGATGGTGGATGTCGGGGTAATGGGGATGAGCATGAACGAGCCGCTGGTGCCCGTGGGAATGCGCATGTGGCTCGCCGGGCGGATCGTCCGCCGAATGCTCGTGCCGGTGGTGCTCGTCGTGAACGTGGAGATGATCGTGTGCCATCGGTTCATGAACATGCGGGTGCTCATGGCGCTCGGTTACGTGGAGCCAAATACCGGCAAGCATGAGAATGCCCGCCGCGCAAAAAGCCCCATCCAGCTGCCCCTGCCCGATGGCAAAGGCGAGCGCAGCTCCGGCAAACGGGGCGATCGAAAAATAGGCCCCTGTACGCGCGGTGCCGAGATCCCGAAGAGCCCGCACAAAAAGCGCAAGGCTCAGGCCGTAGCCGAAAAAGCCGATGATCGCCGCACCGAATACCACGCTGGTGGCGGGCATTTTTGATCCGAAGCCGAACGCGATACCCGTATTGACGATCCCCGCAATGAGTCCTTTCCACATCGCAATTTGAAACGGATCGCTGCCGGAAACTTTTCGCGTGAGATTATTGTCGATGCCCCAGCAGAGGCACGCCGCGACAATGAGCACCGCCCCGGGAGAGATGGACAAACTTTGCCCGTTGGGAAGTGACAGAAGGATGCCGCCGAGGAGGATCAGCCCGAATCCCAAAAGGATCCGCCTGTCCACGTTTTCCCGGAAGACGACCCATGCGATGGCAGCCGTCGCAACGGTTTCGAGGTTCAACAGCAGGGAGGCCGCGCTCGCGGGGGTTGTCATCAGACCCAGCAAAAGCAAAACCGGACCGAGCACGCCTCCGGCAAAGAAGCCCCCAGCCAGCCAGGGGAGATCTTTTCGGGAGACGGGCGTTTCCTTTTCGCCCACCCCCGAGGCCGACCGGACCCCGCGCATGGCGGCGAGCCCGACGCCCGACCCCAGATACAACAGACCGGCAACCAGCACCGGATCAGCTGACGAAATCGCCAGTTTTGCCAAAGGCGTGCTGGCTCCAAAAAGCAATGCCGCAGCGATCGCACTGGCAATGCCGGCATTCGGATTGGCATTCATGGCCCGCGCGAAAACTTTCACTTTGCAGTGGGCGCCAATAACCGGTGTTAAAACATCAGAGCAGCCTCATGCCGTCACGATGCGGTCCGAATCGCGGGCGGTTTCATGGTGGTCTTTGATCATTGAAAGCGGACAGATCAGGTGCTGGCCTTCAAGTCCAAGCTCCACGCCCCCGGCCCCTTGATCAGCACGACAAGGCATCCGGCCAGAACCACGAGCGGCAGCGCGAGCGGGATCTCCATCGGTCCCGGCCACTCCTCGATGACGAGTTTGCTGTAGGTCGCAACGATCATGGCGCCGGCGCCGATCAGCGCCCCGATGCGGGCGTAGAAGCCGAGTCCCAACGAAAGCCCCGACACAACCATGAAAACGGGTGCCAGGTAAAAATTGATTTCGGGGAACGGGATTTCGGCCCGCCGCAGGATTTCGAGCAGTGGCGACATTCCCGTGAGGTGGAACGAACCGAAGACAAAGAGCGGCAGGGCCGCGATCAGCCTTGGCACCAAAAGCCACTTTGCCGGCGTTGTTTTGCGGAGAGCGGCGAGGTTCATACGTGACGGGGAATCATGGGGGAAACGAATCAATTCAAATCACGGTTTCGGCTTCCCCTATTTCAGGAAGCTCCCGAGCATCCAGGCGGTTTTCTGGTGGAGCGTGATGCGGCCGATCATGAGGTCCTGGCTCTCCGGGTCGTTGACCTCTCCCGCGAGGTCGCGCGCGACTTCCGCATCCTTCACCAGCTTCTCGTTCGCAGCGAGCAGAGCCCGCACGTATTCCTCCTGCGAGAGCGGCGAAACAAATTCCTTCATCTGAGCGGCGGCGGCCAGCGCGCCGAGGCCGCCGGTCGCGTAGGCACCCAGAGCGCGGATCCGTTCGGCAATTTCATCGACCGCTACAAAAAGTTCCTCGTATTGAGTCTGGAACGCGGTGTGGAGAGCGAAGAAGCCGGGGCCCTCGACATTCCAGTGGGCGAGGTGCGTGAGCGACATCAGCGCATACGAATCGGCAAGAACCTGGTTGAGGCTGTCGCAGAGCGGGCAGGCGGATTGGGCGGATGAGATTTTTGATTTTTTCATAAGGAGTGCGGGGAGAAATTAAGCTGGTGCAGCCAACAATTCGAGCCGTATCTCAAAGCAATTGCTCCGCTCCGGAGAAGACCTCCTCGACGTGGAGCACGGCGGCTGAGAATCCCGGATACTCCGGCGGGTTGATCCGCTTCATCTCATCAAATTCCGGTCCGCTTTCATGGAGGGTGACCGGTCCCTTAATCTGAAAGGACTTCTTGTCCTTCGTGAGAAAAAGGAACGATCCGGTCGTGCCGGAAAGAATGTTTTGCTGGGTTTTTGCAAAGCGGTTGTTTGCGATGACAATTCTGCTCTCATCGAGAAGTCCGACAACCGCCGCGTAGATCGAGTTGGGGATTCCCTCAGGGCTCACGGTGGTCAGAACGGTCACGGGTTCGCGTTCGTTCCAGGCGTGAATCACGGATTCGGGTAATTTTTTCATAAGTGTTGGACGTGCTGGCCTTCCGCCCACCGCGCGGATTTTTTCGCGACCATCGTGCCGGTCGGTTCGCCGACCTGAGCGGCGACAATCGGGCATTTGACGGTGAAGAGGAAGAAAACCGGGGCGCTCACGGACGAGAGGGTTTCGTAATTACCCTGGCCTTTGGAGATGATGAGATCGGCACGCTCGAAGTATCCGCGGAATTCCTCCGAGCAATCCTCCAGAACGGTTCCCGGCGCATCGGAGCCGTTGTCGATCACCGGGATCAGGCCGGTGAAGCCGGCAAGCTCCGCATCCCTGCGCAGGGCGTCGTTGAGGATCGGCCGCCCCCGCACGGCGAGCGTCACTTTTTCGATGGGCAGGAAATTCAGCAGCAGGCGGTCGAAGACAATTTCCCCCGCGTTGTCGGCGAGATAGAGGATGCGTTCCGCTTTTTCCGCGGCGCGGAAAAGCTCGTGCGGATCGCCCGCCAGTGGTCGATCCCAGAGAGTCGCAAGCAACTGAGGCAGGTTCTCGGGCTGGATTTGAATCTTCGCGCCGGAGTCCAGAAGGTTCCCTGCCACGGCGACGCGCACGGCGGCTTCCCGGGGATCCGCAGCTGCCGCAATGCTGTTCGCGCAGCAGGTCAGCGCCTCCAGCGCCAGCCCGTTCATCCGGTCCTTGACCGCCCGATACGGATCGGGCTCCCCGGTTTCTTTGCGGATGATCCGATGCAACCGCTGGGCGATGGCCGGGGGGCTGGCCACCCAGTCGGCATCCGCCAGCGCATGGAGAATTTGCCGCAGGATCTTTTCCCGCCGCACGAGATCCTTTGTGGCGAAGGCAACGGCTTCCTCCGCCTGCCGCACGAAACACGGGATGCATTCCATCGAGGTCCGCATTTCAGAAAGTCAGCACGCGGTCGCTGCCCGCCACCCATTCGGCGAGATCGGACATCGTCGATTGGTGGGCTCCCTCGTAGTAGGGCTCGTTGCGGTGGATGCCGCAGCGTGCCATGCAGGTTCCGCAAACCTTCACGGTGGCGCCGGACGCGATAAGGCCCTTGAGAATAGCGACAAGATCCTGGTCGTAGCCCACAGGTGCAGAGCAGCTTTCCCGCGCGAGATCCACCGCGTCGTTCATCAAAAAGATCCGGATCGTTTGGCCCAGCCCGAGCAGTTTGCCCGCAAGGCGTAGCGCGTTCCAGGTGACGTCTGTCGTGTCATAGGGAGGCCGGTTGAGAATCAGAAGGATTATCGGTTGCGCCATAGAGTTATTAGCATATGCTCGCAAAATGACGCCGCAAGAAAAAAGGATGTCCGGGACAAATCCCCTCGCAGCCCCCCCTGGGCGCACCACCCCCGCGGAAAATTTCTTCCAGAGCATTCTTTCCCCGGGTTCTGAACGCATTCCTTTGGCTGGCGTTTTGTGCGATGGCAGGAACCGGGTTGCTGCTGGCGTTCCGCCTCCCTCCCGGTTCGCGGGGGGGGCGCGGGCTTTCGGCCTGGGGGCTGGCGCGGCATGAATGGGGCGACTGGCACACCTGGCTGTGCTATGCATTCCTCGCCCTGATTCTGGCGCATCTCGCCCTGCATTGGCGGTGGTTCTGGCAGGTCGCTGCCCGCAGGAAACTCTGGCCGCTCCTGCTGGGGTTCGGGCTCGGGCTGGCGCTGCTGTTTGCCCTGGCTCTCCAGCCCGTCGGAGAGATTGCGGATCACCGGGGGGCAGGGGCACAACATCAAAAGGAAAACGCCAGGAGGCGACCATGACGTCGCCAGTACTTTTTGTCGTGTTCCGGTTCCGTAATCACGAGTCCTTGACGACAAAACGGCACGGGTGATGCCGTCGGCATCAGGAGCCTTTACCGCTCTCTCTACAGGCCCCCCGGCCTTTCCATCCTCCGTGTCAAGACTGTCGACGCATGAGCTCCGTAGCCGCAGCTCGCGGTGCACGGAAGAAATTCCGGCGGCAGAGGAGCACGAGTGCTGCCAGCGCGAGCAAGGCCCATGTCGAGGGTTCCGGGACGCCGGTGTAATTCAGGATGATGTCCTGTCCCGACTGGGTAAGAGTGAACGTCGAATCGGGGAGCGCCTCGCTTAAGAGGACGCCGGTGCTGTCGGCCCAGTCGGTTGGCGCGAGGGTGAAACCGGCGAAGCCGACCGGGACGAATCCCGAATAAACGACCCACTGCCGGTTGGCGCCCCACAGTCCGTCGCTCCATTTGACCGTGCTGCCCGGGAGGTTGAAAACCAACTGCAGGGTCGCGACGGTGAGATCGACTGTGTGGCCGTCGCCGTCGATGCCGTCGTAGTTCACCCCGCGGCCTTCGGTCGTGCTCGAAATGAGCTCCCAGACCACATTCGACCCGCCCTCGTAAATCAAATTGCCTTCCACCGTTTGCACCCCCGGGCTGTTGCCGGGGCTGTGTGTGCCGAAGACATACACCGGGCGCTGGATCGTGCCGCTGCCGCCGAGCGTGGCTCCCGGTTCGACATAGACGGGATTCAAATAACTTGCCCCCGGCCCGAGGCGACCATTGATGCGCAGGGTCCCGGCTTCGACCGTAGTCGTGCCGGTGTAGGACAGGTTGCCCGAGAGCGCGAGCGTGCCCGCCCCGGTCTTGGCAAATGCGCCGGTTGTCACGGGCACGTCGCCGGACATGGTAAGATTCACGCCGCTGTCGGTCTGGATGACGGCGGTTTTGTTGGCGGAGATCGAGAAGCCACGGTTGGTGGTCGTCGCACTATACCATGCGGCCAGTTCCAACGTGCCGCCATCAAAGAGGATATTGGCGGGATCGGCCGTGGAAGCACCGAGGGCTCCGGGCGATCCGCCGTCGTTGAGGTTCGCACCGGTCCCGAGAACCCCTCCGCTCAGCGTCACCCCGCCGGTGAACAAATAGATCGGGCCTCCGAGCGCGAGCAAACCACCGCCGGCTTTGCGCAGCGCCCCGCCGCCGGTGATATCGGGTATGGCGGCGAGAGTCACCCGCCCGGGGGTGTCCACGGTGAAAACTCCCCCGTGGGTGATGTGGATGTCTTGCTGGGCGAAAACCAAATTTCCATCCGGGTTGGTGAGGTTCAATATGCCGCCATTGGACGTGATTGTCATCCCGCGATTCGTGGCCCACGAACCGTCTGTCACTTGGAGGGTGCCTCCGTCGAGGACCAGAGTGGAGGGATCGGTGGAGGCATTGCCGAGGTTCAGGATATTCGCGACGCTCAGCGTGCCCTCCCGGACGGTCACATTGCCGGTGAGGGTATTGTTGGCTCCGAGCGTGAGCGTGGAGGACCCGTCTTTGGCGAGCGAGCCATTGCCGGAAATGACCGTCGAGATCGTCGTATTGCCCGCGCCGCCGATGGTGAGGTCGCCCGATGCGAGGACGATGCCATGGTTGCCGGTGAAATAAAAGGGCGCGACCATCTCGATGCGCGAGCCGGTCCCGTTCACGGTGAACCCGCGGTTGGTCGAGGCGTTCCCACCAGTGTAAAGCAGGGTGCCGCCCTCGAAGACGATGTTTTGCGCAACCCCCGGCGCAAGGCCCAGATTGCTCGCCTGCCCTTCGTTGCCCCAAAGCGAAATGCTCAGCATGCCATCGGCGATGGTCGTGGTTCCGTCGTAGGTATTATTGCCCGCAAGAACCACCGTGCCGGGTCCGCTCTTGACCAGAGCGATTACCATCGGGCCGCCGTAGATCCATGCGTTGCCGATTTTGGAATTGATCACCATCGCCTCGGACGAATGATTGATGAGGCTGAACCGCCGGTTTTGGCTGCCGATGGCGGTATCCGACGAGGAAATCGTGCCCACATTCGGCGCGGTCCCGATGGTCAGTGCCCCCGAACCGTTCCCGCCGAGGATGCTCATGGTTTGAAAAATCTGATAGCTCTCGACATTGATCGTCACCGGCCCGCCTGTCGCGGTCTGCGCGATGCTGTGGATATTGGTGAGGGTCGTGGGCGGCTCGGGCGGAGGCGGCGAGGGCGGATGGTCGCCTCCGCCGCCCAGCTCGATCGGGCTTGCGGTTCCGGTGCCATCGATGATGCGGAGGATTTCATCCGGCGCGTTGTAGATGGTCTTCTGCCCCGAACTTCCCCGCGTCACATCGGCGTAAAGCGTCTCCACCACACCCAGCGTCGCATTGTAGGTCGCATAGCCGACCCCGTTGTAAATCGCCCAGTCGCCGAGCGCCGGGGCCTCCGTGAAGAAAACCCGGTTGCGGTCGCTCAGGCCGAGACCCTCCCCGGTAAAATTCACCGAGGCGCTGCCCTGGCGCGTGAGCGAGGCAAACGTGAGTGTGCTATTTTTTCCCGAAGCCGCCTGACCGTTTTCGATGATGTTGGTGCCGGCGTTCAGGGCCAGTGCGCCGAGCGTGTTGGTGACATCGGGCGTGGCGGCGTCGGTGCGGAAGGCCAGCGTGCCGCCGCCCATGGTGACCGGAACGCCGTTGCCGAGACGGTTGGAGACGGTGGCGTTGCCGGGGTTTTCGACGACCAGCGCGCTGTCGCCGGAGATGCCGATGGAGCTGGTTGGTGCAATGGTGCCATTCGCGCCGGAAATTACCAAACTCCCGCCCATCACGATGGTCTGGCCCTGGTAGTAATTTGCTCCGGTCAGCGTCTGAGTCCCGCTGCCCTGTTTGACGATCCCGCCACTGGACCAAGAAATGATTCCGTTGAACGTGGCATCCCGCGAGTTGTTGATCGTCAGGTTGTCTTGCGAGGAACCCGCAAACAAGCTGAGCTGCGTGCTCGCGTCCCCGGTGAGCGATCCGATGATCAGGTTCGATACGTTGGAGCCGGTGGCGAGCGTGGCGCCCAGGGAGAGAATGACATCCGAGTTGATGCCGAGCGGGCCGCCGAACGGGCCCGAATTGCTTCCCGCCACAAGCGTGGTATTCATCCCGCTCACGGTGGTCGGCCCGGAATATTGATTGTTTCCCGAGAGCAGGAGGGACCCGCCGCCGGTCAGCAAAATCCCCCCGGTCGTAAAAGGCACACTTCCGCTGAAAGTGATTCCCGTTTCGCCGACAATATCGAAATGGGCCGTTTCTCCCGACGTGATGGAAAATCCCCGGTCGGTCGTGGCGGTGAGGGAGTTCGAGTATTGCAGCGTGCCCCCGTCGAAGACGAGGTTCCCGGCATTCGAACTGGAGCTGCCGATACCCGAGGCGTGGCCGCCGTTCGCGATCTGCATCACGCTCAGGATGCCCTCGGAGATGATCGTTGCCTGATTGTATGTGTTGTTCCCGTTGAGTGCGAGCGTGCCCGCGCCGGTTTTCTGAAGGATCGCGACACCCCCGCCCGTGCCGTTCATCGCCAGCGTGGAACTCTCCACGATCTCGAACGTCGCGGTATTTGGGTCGGAGGAGGCTCCGGCTCCCATCGTCCAATCCCAGTTCGTACTGGACGCGGTCCCGAGATGGCGAAGTGTCGCATCGCCCTGCGTCGCCATCACGAAAGCTTTTTCGTCGGCCCCTTCGATTATGCCTATGCTCGATGGCTGGTTGTAGTTGGCGAGCGACGTTACCACCAGTGTGCCCTCTTCGAGCATGAAGCCATCCTCCGTATTCATGAAGGCATTCGCAGGGTTCAGCAACTGCCAGGTGCCGGTGCCCTGCTTGATGATGCCGAGGTTCGCGCCGAGTATATTGATCTGCGAACTGATCGTGCCGACGCCTGTGCCGTTGCCGGTCAGGTAAATGGCGCTGGCAAATTGGCTGGGATACGAGTGGGGCGCAGTGATGCTGGCTCCCGAGAACGTGAGCGAGGCGGCTGATTCGTTGGTGAAATAAATTTCCTGGGCGACGACCTGCGACATGTAAAGTTCGATGTTCGCGGCAATGGTTTGGTTGTTGGTCACGCCGGCGTTCACCGTGATCTGCGGGTTGGCATAGTTCAGCGGTATCACGTAGGTTTGCCCCGCGGTCCCGAGCGTGTAGGCCGCAGCCCCGGGATTGAACTCGACCACATGGTTTGTGGGGCTGCTGCCGAGGTCGATCACCGTGTTGCCGTTGCCGGCATTGTCGAAGATCGCCAGGGCCAGGTCGGGCTCGAAGGGATCGGTGATACCCGGGACGCCGTTCGGATTCCAGTTCTGCGGGTTCGACCAGAGAGTGTTATCGGCTCCGGTCCATGTGAATTGGGCAGACACGGGCGCAGCCCAGAAGGCTGCTCCCACGACAATGACCAGAAATTTTACTGGGATGCGCGAGATTTTCATGGCGAGAAAGTTCTGGGGATTTCTTGACCGCACCAATCTCCTATGAGAGTCGCCACATCTTCTCTCGCCCGTCCATGACGCATATCAATCTTCTGCCCGCTTGAGAAAGAATGCGGAAAATCGCAGGCTGAACGAAGCCGCGATCCTTATCATGCCCAGCCTCATCGATTCCCTCGTCGATTCACTCACCCGCGTCCAAAGCTTGATCTCCGAACCATGAAATCCCCTCCAAAAACCTCGGATGCGGCGAAGAGGCGAGCCCCCTCACGAAGCGCTTCGGAGGACGTGATTTCCCTTTCATGCTCAATGACAGGCGCGGAGAGAAGGACCCGGAAAAAGCGGGCGATCGAGTCCGTTCTTCGCAAGCATACCAACCCTCTCGCCCCGGCTGAAGTCCTGCAATTCGCATTGAAGGAAGTGCCAACCATCGGGATCGCCACCGTCTATCGGTCGCTGAAGGCGCTTTCGAAAGACGGGCAGGCGTCTCCGTCGAGATTCCGGGGGAGCCTCCCGGTATGTGCGCGCGGATAAGGGGTATCATCATCATTTTTATGCCGGACGTGCGGCGGGGTTTTCGATTTGACGACGTGCCTGGAGGGCATCAAAAAAATGGCTCCGTCGAAGTTCCGCGTCGAGGATCACGAAATCATCCTTTACGGGGCCTGCAAGGATTGCGCGCCGAAGAGCAAACCCTCCTACGCGACGGGGAGCGAAGCATGCCCATTGAGGGCCTGGGGGCTCAGGAAACGCGCATCCGTCCGGTGGTGAAAAATACCGGATACCGCTGCGGGCCGGTGCGTCCCGGCTTTTCGACGCGGTGAACGGTTTCCATGCTCACGAGTGTGAACCCGGCGTCCATCATTTGACGGACGAGATGGTCGCGGGAGAAGCCCTTGTGCTCCACGCCTGTTGGGTCGGTATGGAATGATCCGTCTTCTTGATCGAGGTCGGCTATCGCCAGAAAGCCCTCCGGCTCCAGCATGGAGCGAAATCGGCGGAGGAGAAGGCCAGTGTTCCGCACATGATGGAGTGTCATCGCGCAGAGGATCACATCGAAGCGCATTCCGTCGAGCGGGCCGGTGCAGAGGTCGTGGCGGAGGGTTTTCAAATGACAGATTTCCGCCGCCCTCGCTTGTTGCTCCAAGCGGGAAAGCATCCCGGAAGAGATGTCCACAGCGAGAATGCTGGAGCACCTCGGAGCCAGCGCCATCGAACAGAGTCCGGTTCCCGCTCCATAATCCAGAAGTCTGGGTCGGATGCTCCCGCCAATCTCCCTTTGGACGGCGCGGACAATATCCGCCGCCAGCTCATGTTTGCCGGCATCGGCATCCCAACCCACCGCCTTGCTGTCAAAATGCCCTGCGACCAACGCGTCTCTCATACCCGGCATGCCTCCAATCCCGATACGATTTCGTCCCTCTGCAGGTTCCTTCCGATGAAAACCGCCTGAGTGAGCCGTTCGTCATCCGCCCACGCCTGCCCGAGCGTGATGCGGAACATGCCGTGAACGCCTTGGAAAACCATGCGCTCCGGCACGTCCCGGATGGCGATGATCCCTTTGCTGCGAAAAAGATCCACGGCATGCTTCTCGACAAAATCCTCCAGCCAAACGCGGAACTTGTCTCCATCGATCTCACCGGGAAGAGTGAGCGAAACGGTTTGGATTTCATGCTCGTGGGTTTGGGTGGAGGACGGCTTCGCGTCTCCGTTGCTCGAACAGCCGCCGACGCCCTTTTCGATCCGCTTCAAATCGAACCCGCCGATATCGAGGATTTTTTCTGCAGGCACTTTGGCGTCCTGAGCGAAGATGTGTTGGCAACCGGCATTGATGCCGGCCATGGCATCCACTACACGTCGCAGACCTGACTCGGAAACCAGGTCCACCTTGTTGATCACGAGCAGGTCGGCGTAGGCGACCTGCTCGTCCGCGTGCCCGTCCTGCCCGAGATGATCGAGGATGTGCTTCGCATCCACGACCGTCACCACGCCGTCGAGCCGCATGTGTTCCTTGAGGAACGGGTCACCGAGAATCGCGTGCGCGACCATTCCGGGATGCGCGACTCCGGTTGTTTCAACCAGGAGGCGGTCGTAGCGCTTCCTGGCATAAGCAATCAGATGCAGCAGCCGGAGGAACTCCTCGCGTGCCGTGCAACAGGTGCGGCCCTGCACCGTGTCCATCGAGCCCAGGTCGGTGCGCAGCACGAGATGATGGTCAATCGGAATCTCGCCCAACTCATTTTCAATCACCGCCACACGTTTGCGGTTCATCGTGGCGAGCAGGTGGTTCATCAAGGTCGTTTTGCCCGAGCCCAAAAAGCCGGAAAGAACAGTCACGGGGAGACGGTCGTCGGTTTGCGTCATAAATAGGGCTTGTGTGATATTGGCATATGCCCATTATTGTCGAGAACAAAATGACCTCCCT
>Ga0209398_1001409_pt1 | contig 12319 bp, 11 predicted proteins | sample AshMeaBigSpring_FD_184125 | JGI IMG/M metagenome (GOLD analysis project Ga0209398, IMG submission 184125) | Groundwater microbial communities from Big Spring, Nevada to study Microbial Dark Matter (Phase II) - Ash Meadows Big Spring (SPAdes)... | ecosystem: Environmental > Aquatic > Deep... | reverse complement strand
GCCCTTCTTGGAGTTCCGCTTTCCCCACTACGGCGACCTGGTGACCGACAACGGCATCGACCTGGAGCTGCGCGGGGCCATCGAGCCCTGGCACGTCCTGGGCGAGGAGGTCACGGCCCAGGGCACCGCCCGCTTCGTCGACTCGGCGGTGGAACGGATGCAGGTCAAGGTCACCGGCATGGTCGGCGACCGGCACGTGGTTGCGTGCAATGGCCGGCGGGTCCCGCTGAGCCCTACCGGGCGCAAGGGGGAGTACGTCGCCGGGGTGCGCTTCAAGGCCTGGAGCCCGCCCTCTGGGCTGCACCCAACCATTCCCAGCCACAACCCCCTGGTCTTTGAGGTCGTGGACCTTTGGAACCGCCACAGTCTGGGCGGCTGCACCTACTACGTGGCGCACCCTGGAGGGCGGAGCGAGGACAGCTTCCCGGTCAATGCCTACGCCGCCGAGTCCAGGCGTATCGCCCGCTTCCGGCTCATGGGTCATACGCCAGGGCTCATCGACCCGCCCCCCGAAGAGCCGGCGGGGGACCATCCCTACACCCTGGATCTGCGCTACCGGCCCGGGTGCTGAGGGTCGGCGGGGGGTTGCGCTGCCGCCTACCAACCTCAGGGACGGCGCCGGCCTTTGGGGCAGCCCTGTCGGGGTCGCATCAGCGGCCCGGGGCGCGATGGCCACGGCCCAGGGCCCTTGCCCCCATCCTGGCCGGCCGCGATCGGGCACGGGCGATGGGGAGCGCGCCGCGCGCGCGTTCCGTATTAAGATCCGCGGGCCCGCTACCGACGGAGTACCGCCCCCATGTCCAGTCTCAGGCGCATCGCCTGGTCCCTGGTCCCTGGTCGCGGCCAGGACTGCCCGTTCGGGCGGCGCGGCCGTCGACGGGAGGACACTTCGAGGGTGTCAGGGAAGGCCCCGATACCACCGCCGCGGTGACGGGCTCCTGATGATCTCCCGCTGGCTGGACAGGTCGGCGGTGGGCACTCGGGCGGCACCGGGTCGAGGGGGGCTCGTTGGAGGGCCACTCGCCCTTGCCCTTACCTTGTTGCTTGGTCTGACCGTCCAGGGTCGCGCCTGGGCCCACTGCCCGGATGGGCAGGGCCTGATCCTGCTGCACTTCAACGACTTCCACGGTCAGCTCGAGCCCTACACGGACCCTGAGACCCAGGCCCGGGTCGCGGGCATCGCCCGCCTGGCGGCGGCGGTGAAACAAGTGCGGGCGGAGAGCCGGGAGCGGCCGGTCGTCCTGCTGTTTGCAGGAGACCTTCTTCAGGGGACCCTGACCTCCAGCCTGTTCCTCGGCATCCCCGATGTGGTCCTCCTCGGCCGCATGGGGGTGGACGCCGCGGTCATGGGCAACCACGAGCTGGACTATGGCCAGGAGGTCTTCCGCCGGTTGGCCGGGTTGGCCGCCTTCCCCTGGCTCACCGCCAATGTGCAGACGCACCCGGAGCCCCTGCCGGTCCGCCCCTCTGTGGTCGTCGCCGAGCCCGGAGGGGCCCGGGTGGCCGTCCTGGGTCTGACCACCCCGGACCTGACAACGGCCACCCACCCGCGCAACGTCTATGGGGTGAGCGTGGAGGAGCCGGTGGCCGCCGCCCGGCGGCTGATACCGGGGCTCGCCGCTGGGGCGGAGCTGGTGGTGGTCCTCTCGCACATGGGCATGGCCGATGACCTCAGGCTCGCCCGGTCGGTCCCTCAGATCGACCTGATCGTCGGTGGGCATAACCACAACCTCTATCCGGAGCCGGTGCTGGAGGCCGGGGTGGCCATAGTCCAGGCGGGGGAGCGTGGCCGCTGGCTGGGCCGCCTCGACCTGGAGTGCCAGGGCGGGCGCCTGGTGCGCACCTCCTACCGCCTCCTGGCCATGGATGCCGAGGCCCCAGAGGATGCCGAGATGGCCGCCGAGGTGACGCGCATCGCCGCCCAGGCGGACTCGGAGCTGACCCACACCGTCGGGCACAGCGCCGTGGAGCTGAGCGCCCGGCGCGAGGAGATCCGCCGCGGCGAGGCCGTCTTCGGGGACTTTGTGGCCGATCTGGCCCGGGAGATCACCCTGGCGGACGCGGCGCTGTTCAACGGCGGCGGCTTCAGGGCCAGCATCCCGGCGGGGGATGTGACCCTCAAGCACATCTACCAGGCCTTCCCCTTCCGCAACATGCTGGTGGTGGGCGACCTCAGCGGGGCACAGCTCCTCGCCGCCCTGGGGCGCAGCGCCTCCCTGGACCCCAACGACAATCCCGGGGGCTTCCTCCAGGTCTCCGGGTTGCGCTATACGATCGCCGATGGCAGGCTCGCCGATGCCAGTCTGAGGGATCGCCCCCTGGACCCGCAGCGCATCTATCGGGTGGTGATGCCCGATTTCCTGGCCGAGGGCGGGGACGGTTATGCCATGCTCAAGGAGATGCAGGGGCGGGTGGACACCGGCCGCCTGGTCTCGGACATGGTCATCGAGGCCTTTCGCGCCGGGGGGCCCGTTGCCCCGCGCCTGGATGGCCGTATCCTGCGTCACTGACCAATCAACCAAATGGAGTCACCGTTTATGAAGTCGGCCCTGTCAATCCTCGTCTTTATGGCCCTGGCGGTCCCAATGGCCAGGGTCTCGGCCCAGTCGGACCCCAACGTCAAGCTCCTGGAGCTGGAGGCCCGCATCGACCAGCTCAGCCGCCGGGTGGAGGTGCTGGAGGCGGGTGCCCTGGCGGCCGGCGATGGGGGCCCAGATGGTGGTCCGGGGGTGCGCATGGACAAGGACCTCGCCTGGCACCTGGATGCCTATCTCGTGGAGTCCCCCTTCAAGGTCTCCCAGCAGGAGCTCGACCGCAAGACGGGACGGGTGGACCTGCTCCTGAACCTGGTCGCCGAGCCCGCCGATGGGGAGCTTTGGCGGACGGTGCCGACGGGGGGTCCGGTCCCCGTTGAGGTGACCGCGATCCTGACCGGCGGCGGCACCGTTGGGCCCGTCGCCTTCGCCCTGCATCGGCGCACCAGCTTCGACATCGGGACCCATGTCCACATCCTGGCCCAGCTCCCGGTGGAGGACGCCAAGGCCATCCGGCGCCTGTCCGTGCGACACGCCGGGCTGCGCTGAGCCGGGACGCGCCGGCAGCAGGTCGAATCCCCGCGCCATGGCCCCCAGGACCGACGGCTCGCAGGATCACGCCAAAGGCCGCGGGAGCCCGACTCGGGCTCGCAAGCCCCAGCGCGACGACCCCCGGTCCAGGCTCGAGCGCCTCCAGGCCGCCGCCGACGGCGACCCCGCCGCCTTCCCCGAGGTCGCCCGCGCCGCCCTGAGCGACTCCCACCCCTTGCCGGTGGCCCGCGCCGCCCAGCTCTGCGGCGATCGCCTCCTCTATGCGCTGGAGGGCGACCTGATCGCGGCCTTCGCGCGCCTACGCCCGCTTCCCTACGCGCAGGACCCCCAGTGCATGGCCAAGGGGGCCATTGCCCGGGCCCTGGTCGCCCTGGATTGCCAGGACGTCGAGCTCTACCGGGTGGGGTTGCGCCTGCGCCAGGCCGAGCCGGTGTGGGGCGGGAGTGTCGATACCGCGGTGGACCTGCGCGCTACCTGCGCCATGGGCCTGGTGCAGACCCGGTATCCGCGGGCCCTCATCGACCTGGTAGGCCTCCTGGCCGACCCCGAGCCGCGCGCCCGTGCCGGGGCGGCCCGGGCCATTGCGTGTGCCGAACCGCTCGCGGCGGAGGCGGTGCTGCGGGCCAAGGCCCTGATGGGGGACGCCGAGCCCGAGGTGACAGGGGAGTGTCTGGCGGGCCTGCTCCAGGTGGAGCCGGAGGAGTCGCCCGCGTTCGTCGCCGGCTTCCTGGACGCCGCAGACCCAGGGGTCCGGGAGCAGGCGGCCCTGGCCCTGGGCGGGTCCCGGCTCGACCTGGCCCTGGGCCTGCTGCGCGAGCGCTGGGATGCGGAGCCAATGAAGGGCGAGGCGCAGCGCATCCTGCTGCGCGGGGCCATCCTGCACCGCAGCGCGGCCGCCTTCGATTGGTTGGTGGATGTTGTCGCCCGCGGCGACCCGCGCATGGCCGCCTGGCTGGTGGAGGAGTTGGCGGTCTACCGGTCCAATGCACGCCTGGGTGAGCGGGTCCAGGCGGCCGTCGCGGCGCGTGCCAGGCCCCAGGTCAGCGACGCCTGGCGTCGTGCCTGGGGCGAGGGTGACTGAGCCGGGTTCAAACTCCTTGGGCGATCCGGGGGGAGCTGCCTTATGATCATCTTCCGTGTCGGGCAGCAGGGCCTGCGAGGCCGGCAGGTCGGGCCCCTCGACTGCCGGTGGACCCGGCAAGGGGCCCTGGCGGCACCAAGTCCGCCCCGACGTTTCTCCCCGGGAACCTCCATGCCATCCACCGCACCCCTGCTCCTGGTTTCGTCACTCGCCCTGCTCGGACTGAGCGGCTGCACCCTATCCAGGTCGCCGGAGCTGGGTCTGGAGCTTGGCCTGGGGACGGTGGAGATCCCCGCCGGCTCTGCCCACCGCGTCTTCCAAGGCGGGCGCCCAGTCGGGGCCAGCAGCACGCTTGAGCCCTTTTGCGAGCTGGAGATCGCCACGGTCTCCGAGCAGCCTCAGCAGGTTCAGCCGGTACGCGCCAGGGTCACCCGGGTGAGCCAGGCCCTGCTCAAGGACCCGATCACTCGGATCCCCGCCCTGATCGCGGGGATCAACTGCTTCGAGCCCGTCTTTCGCGAGACCATCTGGTGGCTGGCCGCGGATCGTCCGTCCCCCGTCCTGTGGTTGCGTTGCCTGGCGCCCTACTTCCACTGCCGCATCGGCGGGCCTTTGTCGCCGGCCGAGGTCCAGGCGGTCATGGGGCCGACCCTCGAGCTTGGCGTCGGCCCATCGCCGGCGCCGCCCTGAGAGGATCGGAGGGATTAGGTGCGTGCCGGCGTGGCCTGCGGGAAGCGGGATTGCCGACGAAGGTGCGAGAAAGCCAAAGACCCGCCGTCGGCGGGTCTTGGTGTCGGTACATGGGCGTCCCTGGCCAGGGCCGATGCCCTGGCCGGTGCAAGGGTACTACTTGATCTTGCCTTCCTTGTACATCACGTGCTGGCGCACGACGGGATCGAACTTCTTGATCTCCATCTTGCCCGGCTGATTGCGCTTGTTCTTGGTGGTGGTGTAGAAGTGCCCGGTCCCGGCGCTGGAAATCAACCGAATCTTCTCACGTGCTGCCTTTGCCATTGTGATCTCCCCAGAAGATTGTCGTCAGACCTTTTCACCGCGGCTTCGCATCTCGGCCAGGACGGCGTCGATCCCCCGCTTGTCGATGGTGCGCATGCCCTTGGCGGTCAGGCGCAGGGTAACCCACCGACGCTCGCTCTCGACCCAGAAGCGGTGCGAGTGCAGGTTGGGGAGGAAGCGCCGCCGCGTCTTGTTGTTGGCGTGGGAGACGTTGTTGCCGGTGGTGGGCCGCTTGCCGGTGACCTGACAAACTCTGGACATGGTTGAATTCCTGAAAGCAATATCGCCGCCGCCGTGCTGGCGACCCGACTAAAGGGTGGGAATGCTAGCACCAAGGCGGGGTGCTGACAAGCCACCCTAGATGAGCCCGCGCTCCGCCAGGGAGGTCCCTTCGCCCTCGCCGATGATGAGGTGGTCCAAGACCCGCACGTCCACCAGGGCCAGGGCCTCCTTGAGCCGCTCGGTGATGCGCAGGTCCGACTGGCTGGGCTCGGCCACCCCGGAGGGGTGATTGTGGGCAAAGATCATGGCCGCGGCATTGTGCTTGAGGGCCGCGCGCACGACCTCGCGGGGGTGGACGCTGGCCCCGTCGATGGTGCCCCGAAACAGCTCCTCGTATTCGATCACCCGGTGGCGATTGTCCAGGTAGAGGCCGGCGAAGACCTCGTATGGGTAGTCGCGCAGGCGCGCCTTGAGGTAGGCGCGGGTCGACTCTGGGCTGGCGATGACGTCGCGCCCCTTGACCTCGTCATATAGGTAGCGGCGCGTCATCTCCAGCACCGCCTGGAGCTGGGCGTACTTTGCGCGCCCCAGGCCCTTGGCCTCGCAGAAGCGCTGCTCGCTGGCGGCGAAGAGCCCATGCAGGTCGCCAAGCTCGGCGAGCAGGTCGCGCGCCAGGTCCACGGCGCTCTTACCCGGGATCCCGGTGCGCAGGAAGATCGCCAGGAGCTCGGCATCGGTGAGGGCCTGGGGGCCCCGTTCCAGCAGCTTCTCCCTGGGCCTTTCGTCTTCTGGCCAGTCCTTGATGGGCATCGACCGCACCTCCCCCGCAATGTGATTCGGACCGCACGGGCCCGCCATGCCGCGCTTGAAGCATAACCAAATCGGGTAAACTCCCGAGTGGTTTTTCTCCCGGGCAAGATCACTCTCCAAGACCGCGATGCGCGTTGGGCAGGCAACCAGGGTTCTGATCGGCGTGAGCGGCGGCATCGCCGCCTACAAGGCGGCGGAGTTGGTCCGTCGCCTGCGCGAGACAGGGGCCGAGGTGCGAGTGGTGATGACGGCCGCGGCCCAGGCCTTCGTCGCGCCCCTGACCTTCCAGGCCCTGTCCGGCCAGGAGGTGCGCACCGAGCTCCTGGACCCGGGGGCCGAGGCGGGCATGGGTCACATCGAGCTGGCCCGCTGGGCCGACCTGATCCTGATCGCCCCGGCCACAGCGGACCTGCTCGCCCGCCTGGCCCACGGCCTGGCGGACGACCTGCTCACCACCCTGGCCCTGGCCAGCACCGCACCCCTGGTGGTCGCCCCGGCCATGAACCAGGCGATGTGGCTGCACCCGGCGACCCAGGCCAACCTGGAGACCCTGCGCGGGCGGGGGGTGCGGGTGCTGGGACCGGCGCAGGGGGACCAGGCCTGCGGCGATACGGGGCCAGGGCGGATGCTGGAGCCCCAGCAGATCGTCACGGCCCTGTCCCCCGGGTGCGCCCTGCCGGTCGGGTGCCGCGTCCTGGTGACCGCGGGCCCAACCCGGGAGCCCCTGGACCCGGTGCGCTTCCTTGGCAACCGCAGCTCAGGGCGCATGGGGTATGCGCTGGCGCAGGCCCTGGTCGCGCGGGGGGGCGAGGTCTGCCTGATCAGCGGCCCGAGTGCCCTCGCCCCGCCCGCGGTGGCGGAGCTGGTCCGGGTGGAGACGGCGGGCGAGATGCATGCGGCGGTCATGGCGAGGGCGGGGCGGTGCGACATCTTCGTCGGGGTAGCCGCGGTGGCGGATTACCGCCCCGCCGCCCCTCTCGCGGCCAAGCTCAAGAAGTCCGAGGCCGAGCTGACCCTGCGCCTGGTGAGGAACCCGGACATCCTGGCGGAGGTGGCGGCGCTGCCAGGCGGGCCCTTTACCGTCGGCTTTGCGGCGGAGACCGAGGCCTTGGAGACCCACGCTCGGGCCAAGCTCGAGGCCAAGGGGCTCGATATGATCGCCGCCAACCTGGTCGGCGGTGCGGTGGAGGCGTCGGGCGGCGGCTTCGAGGGCGAGGACAATGCGCTCCTGGTCCTCTGGCGGGGCGGCGCCCGGGCCCTCCCGTCGATGTCGAAGGGCCGGCTCGGGGCCGAGCTGGCCGACCTCATCTGCGAGCGCTACCTTGCGTCCACTTCAGGTTAAGGTTCTCGATCCCAGGCTGGGCGCGGAATTCCCGCTGCCCAGCTATGCCACCGACGGTTCGGCGGGTCTGGACCTGCGGGCCATGCTCGCGGCGCCCCTCGACCTGGCCCCTGGGGCCACCGAGCTGATCCCCACGGGTATGGCGGTGCACATCGCCGACCCGGGCCTCGCCGCCCTGATCCTGCCCCGCTCCGGACTGGGGCACAGGCACGGCATCGTCCTGGGCAATTTGGTGGGGCTGATCGACTCGGACTACCAGGGTCAGCTCATGGTGTCGTGCTGGAATCGCGGCTCCGGGCATTTCCGCATCGCAGTGGGCGAGCGCATTGCCCAACTGGTACTGGTACCCGTGGTCCGTGCGCGGTTCGAGCTGGTCGACGAGTTCGCCGAGAGCGAACGGGGCGCCGGCGGTTTTGGTCACAGCGGACGGGGTTGAGCGGCCCGGCAGGGCGGCGCGATCCTGAAGCCAAGAATCAGGCAATGGGAGTGGCTATGCATTTGCCGCGAGGCGGGAAACCGGGAGCCGCTGGCGAGGCGCTCAAGCCTGTGGCCGGTTCGGGGCTGGCGCGCTTCTGGCTCGTTGGTTTTCTCGCGGTTGCCTTGGTCCTCCTGGCGGCGTTCGTCTTGGTGGTCCGTCTTTGGGTGTCCCACGATGAGGCGCTCGCCGATCGTCGGTTGGCTGCGAGCGTCGAGGCCAGGGCGCGCGAGGCGGGCGAACGCGTCTTGGCCCTGCGGCGATTCCTCGGCGTTTGGGCGGCGGGTCCGGCCCTGCGCGAGGCCTTTTTGACCAAGGGAGAGGTCAGCCTCCGGGCCCAGGAAGAGGCAATGGTGCGGCAGATCCCGGGCGCCCTGGGTGTGCGACTGGCGGCGCCCAACCAGGCTGGCGTGATCGTTGGCGGCGGGCCCTTCATGAGCAATGCCGCCATCGATCTGATGGGGCGTGCCCTTCATGAGCGCGACCCGTCACCCGTCGAGGTCCATCGGGTGGCGCAGCCGGACATGCATCTGGCCATCGCCAGCGCGGTCCTCGACCAGCCGAGTGGCGAGCCCATCGGCGTGGTGCATCTGGCGTTGCCGTTTTCCATGCTGCCTGCGATTGTCGACGATGGTGGGGACGCCGGGCGGGTTCGCTATCAGCAGCGTGTTGGCGCCAACGTCGTTACCCTGCCGCTCGGCCAGACGTCTGACCCCCAGGAGGCGGTCCCTGCGCATGCTGTCGAGATCCCTGGGACTGCCCTGCGTGTTGCGGGTTGGGCCGATCCGGGCGGTGCGCCGCGTACCCAGGTGATGGTCCCGGCCATGATGGGCTACCTCGCCGTTCTGATCCTGGTCGCCCTGGCCCTTTGGCTAACTTACCGATGGCTGAGAAGGTCCCTGGTGTCGGACCACGATGGCCTCATTGCCCTGGTTGGCGATGTGGTTGCGCGCCGGGCCGTTCGTCGGTACCCATGCCGGATTGCCGAGAACCGGCTGCTACACGAGCGACTCCTTGCCTTGCTGGGCGCGATCCCGCCCTCGGGCGGCCCAGCGATGGCGGCGCCAACGCCCGAACGGGTTGCGGACCCAGATGCCGCAGGTAACGGGAGTGCCGCTCGCGACCTCGCCCGATCGACCCCGGTGGCGGAAGCGGCACCATCGCTGCCGGCTGGGTCGAGGATTGCCCCTGGCGCGAACGGCGCTTTGACGCCGGCGGACGGCGATCGCCCGGCCCGCGCAGGCGACCTGTGCAGCGTGACCGGGCCGGAACTGGATGCGGCGCGGATGTCTGAGATCGGGCTTGTACTGGGCAGCGAGGCCGCGGGGCTGGGTGATGGCGCCGTGACGGTGGCCCGGGATGGGCGACCGCCGAGCGAGGTATTGACCAAGGCGCTCATCGGCGGGTTGCGCGCGGGTGGGTGCCAGGTTCGGGATCTGGGGGTGGCACCGACACCGCTGCTCTATTTCGCAACCTGTTATCAGGGGGACAGCACCGGTGTGATGGTCACCGCCGGTCACAACCCTGCCAGGCAGGCCGGTTGCAGGATCGTCGTCGGCGGCAATGATATCGCTGAGGGTCAGTTGCGGGCCGTCCGGCAGCGGACCCGGGCACCCGATCTCGCCGAGCGACCTGGTGGTGGGTACCAGAAGCTGGACCTGTCCGGGGCCTACCTTGAGCGTGTGCGCAGGGATGTTGCGGTGGCCCGCGGTCTCAAGCTGGTGGTCGACGGCGGCCAAGGTGCGGCGGCGGTCTTGGCCCCCCGGCTCTACCGCCGGCTCGGCTGTGACGTCTTTGAGCTCCATTCCGACAACGGTGGGGGTCTCCCGGATGGACCGGGCGCGGACCCATCCCGTGCCGACGACCTGGGCCCCCTGTCCGCGGCCGTTAAGGCCCGTGGCGCCGATCTCGGTTTGGCCCTCGATGGCAACGGTGATCGCCTGGGCGTCGTCGACTCCGATGGCAACTTCATCGCCATGGATCGGGTCCTGATGCTGTTTGCCGCTGACGTCCTGTCGCGCCAGCCGGGGGCCGACATCGTCTACGATGTCGCCTGCACCCATTTGCTGGCGACGCAGATCCGGCGCTGCGGGGGGCGGCCGGTCATGTGGCAGTCCGGCCATGCGCCCTTGAAGGCGAAGCTGCGGGAGACCGGCGCCCTGCTGGCCGGCGCGCTGAGCGGCCACGTGGTATTCCAGGAGCGCTGGCTCGGCTTCTGTGATGCCATCTATGCCGGCGCGCGCCTGTTGGAGCTGCTGGCCCTCGATCTCCGACCTAGCGCCGAGCTGTTCGCGGCCCTTCCCGATGCCGTTGGAACGTCTGAGATTCTGCTGCCGCTTCGGGAGGGTGAGGCGCAGCGGATCCTTGGGGAGATCCTGAAGCTGGACATGCGGGCCGAAGGGGTGTCGATCACCACAATCGATGGCTTGCGCGCGGATTCGGATCGTGGCTGGGGTTTGGTGCGTTTCGCTACGACTGAGCCGGGCCTGTCGTTCCGCTTCCAGGGCGATGACCAGGGCGAGCTCCACAGGATGCAGGGGCTGATACGGGGCCTCGTGAAACGTGTCGCGCCGGCCCTTGATCTCCCCTTCTGACGATCAGGGCGACGCACGCCGCCCGGCTTGGCCTCATGATCGATCCCTCACCCCGGCCCCCCCGCATCGAGGGGGAGGCGTGGAGCGCAACGCGCGCGTCTTCAAAACCAACGAGCTTGGCCACCGGGCGGCCACCTGCTCCATCCTTTGACCCATGGGAGCCGAGATGTCACTTCCGAACGAACGTGCCCACAACATCGCCGCCGTCCTGATCGAGGCACTGCCCTATATCCGGCGTTTCCGGGGCAAGACGATCGTCATCAAGTACGGCGGGAACGCCATGGTCGATGACCCCCTGAAACACGGTTTCGCGCGGGACGTCGTCCTGATGAAGCTGGTCGGGGTCAACCCGGTGATTGTGCACGGGGGAGGGCCCCAGATCGGCAGCCTGCTGGGGCGCCTGGGCAAAGACAGTGTCTTCGTCCAGGGGATGCGGGTCACGGACAGCGAGACCATGGACGTGGTTGAGATGGTGCTCGGTGGGCTGGTCAACAAGGAGATCGTCAACCTAATCAACCGCCATGGCGGGGCCGCCGTGGGCCTGACCGGCAAGGACGGCGATCTGATCCGAGCCCGCCAACTCGTGCTCAGACGCGATGCGCCGGAGCTGGCCGAGCCGGAGATCATTGACCTGGGCCACGTGGGCGAGGTGCAGAGCATCGACGTTGCCGTTGTCCACATGCTCGTTCAGGGCGACTTCATCCCGGTCATTGCACCCATCGGCGTGGGCGATGACGGGCGTTCTTACAACATCAACGCCGACCTGGTTGCGGGAAAGCTCGCCGAGGTCCTGCAGGCCGAGAAGCTCCTCCTGCTGACCAACACCCCGGGGTTGCTGGACGAACAGGGGCGGCTGATTGCCGAGCTCGACGTCGGACGGGTGGAGGAGCTCATCCGGCAAGAGGTGATACGTGGCGGCATGCTGCCCAAGGTGCGTTGCGCAGTGGAGGCAGTCCAGGCGGGGGTGCGGTCGGCGCACATCATCGATGGGCGGGTCGAGCATGCGGTCATGCTGGACCTGTTCACCGACCAGGGGGTGGGGACCCTCATCAGGCGTCGCTGATGCGCCGGCCAGCGGCGACCTGGATGCCGGCGGCGGCCCCTGTAGTCGGCCAGACAAGGTCTCGGCCACCAGCCCCGGGGGGCTTAGGGCGGCCGGGATCTGTCAACCTCCCCCGCCAACCCCCACGACGCCCGCTTTGAACCCGTCAAGGATCGCCTGGGCCGCCGGGCTGGTGCAGGTGGTGTCGCCCTTGGGGGAGGGTTTGCACTGGATATCGAGGAACAGCGTTGCCCCCTGCCCCTCCTTGTCGGGGATTCGGGCCAAGGTGATGCCCAGGTCATCGTCCCCGCGGGGTGGAGCCGTCAGCAGGACGTTGGGGCCTGATGTCAGGGTCGGTGTAGCCGCCCGAGCGCGGACATAGGCCGTGGCTCGCTCCCACAGGCGGTCGCAGGTCTGCGAATCGGCACAGGTGATCGCGTTCCTGATGGCCATGTCCGTGCCTGGGGGCGGTTCGGCTGGCCTGACCTCACGCGCCTGCCGGGCGTCCTTGAGCTCCAGGAAGCGCTGCAGGTCGCTGGCAAAGGTCGTGTAGATCTGCCGCCTGTGCTGCTCGCGCGACAGGATGGCGGAGTAGGCATCCGCGATGGACTTCTCCGCCGCGGTGATGCCATCGTTGAGCTGACTGGGTATGG
>Ga0209398_1001407_pt1 | contig 12333 bp, 10 predicted proteins | sample AshMeaBigSpring_FD_184125 | JGI IMG/M metagenome (GOLD analysis project Ga0209398, IMG submission 184125) | Groundwater microbial communities from Big Spring, Nevada to study Microbial Dark Matter (Phase II) - Ash Meadows Big Spring (SPAdes)... | ecosystem: Environmental > Aquatic > Deep... | reverse complement strand
CTGGCTCATGATGGCCGTATTTGCCCTGGTCACTGCCCTTATCATGCAACTGATCGATATTGGCGTCGTGATGCCCATCATGAACCGTCTGATTGGCCAGACAATCGACTACAGCGGCCTTGCAAGCCTGCAGGGAAATCTGGGGCAACTTCTCACGGTCCTGGCATTATCGTGGACGTTGGCGGCCGTAGGCGAGGAATTGGCGTATCGCGGCTACGTGTTGCGAACGCTTGGTAGACTGCTTGGTGAAGGGGCGATCGGTGTTCTTCTTGCGATGGTTCTTTCTAGCTTGCTGTTCGGCTTGGCGCATATTGAGCAGGGTCTGATAGGCGTTGTAGTGACCACTATCGACGCGTTGGTCTTCAGTTGGCTGAAGTGGCGCTTCGACGACAATCTATGGGCGCCCATCCTGGCACATGGCTTCTACAACTCTGTGGGCGTCCTCACCTTCTATTTCACGGGGCCTATCTATGGTCTGTTGTGAACGCGCGACACTCAGGCGCGATCGCGTGTTGTAGGGAAAGGAAGTGAGTATGGCAAGGCTCGTGTTTGGAATGAATCAATCCTTGGACGGCTACGTCGATCACATGGCGTTTGCGCCAAGCGCCACGATCTTCCGCCACTTCATCGCGGAGGCGCAAGGGCAGGCGGGCAGCGTGTACGGTCGGCAGATGTATGAGATCATGCGCTACTGGGACAACGATCATGTAGAATGGAATGCAGACGAACGCGCGTTCGCAGCGGCGTGGCGGAACCAGCCGAAATGGGTGGTCTCGCGCACGTTACAGTCGGTCGGCCCCAACGCCAGCCTTGTGGGGGATGATCTTGAAGGCGCGATTCGCCAATTGAAGGCCGCGCGCAACGGGGAGATCGAAGTTGCTGGCCCGAACCTGGCGCAAAGCCTCGCCGAACTTGGCCTGATCGATGAGTATCGCATCTATCTGCACCCGGTTGTGCTCGGTCACGGCACGCCCTATTTTGCCGGTCCCCGGCCCCCGCTCCGCTTGGTGGCGCATGATCGGATTGGCGAGGATGTGCTCAGGTTGACCTACGTGCCTGCTTGAGCGCGCGCCGCGCCCATTCAGCGTGGCGCGGCCTGACGAAGCGCCAGGTCACGCCATTGGCGATCTGCGCCAATGCTGCCGTGCTACTGGCGAGTGACCTTGCGGCCGGCATGACCGCGACCATGGCCAATGCGACGGGCGGCGCACAGGTCGACTAAGCTACTGGCATGACACGGCGCTATATCACGCCAGTGGCGATGCCCTATGAAAACGACAATCTAAAATATCAGTGAGAGGATTGAACGCATGGCGACGATCACCTGCGTGACCGAGAACACGGCGCGCACCGGTTCCCGCTTCTGGGGAGAGCACGGACTGGCTTTCTGCATTGAAACTGACCAGGGCTGTGTAATGTTTGACACCGGGCAGACGGGCGCAGTCTTGCTGCACAACCTGGCGCTGCTCGGAAAAACGCTCCACGACATCGACGCTGTTGTGCTTAGCCACGCACATGACGACCACACAGGTGGGCTGCCGGTGGTGCTGGCGCAGCGTCTCGGGCTGCCGCTGTACGCCAGCCCAGATATCGAATGCCCACGCTACAGCCGCAAAGACGATCGCTACCGCTACATCGGGATGCCACTGTCCCTGACTGCGCTGGCGCAGCTTGCCGATCTGCGGCTCAGCGCCGATCCGGTGGAGGTGCTGCCTGGCGTCTGGACGACAGGCGAGATTCATACGCGCCCGGAGCCAGAAGGACGCAGCGCCAGTCACTTTGTCCCCGACGGCGAAGGCTGGCGGCCCGATCCCTATCAAGATGATCTGTCGATGGTGGTGGAAACAGGAGCTGGGCTGGTGGTTGTCTTGGGGTGCTGCCATGCCGGGCTGCTGAACACGCTGGCGCATGTCACCTGTGTCTTTGGGCGCCAGCCGATTGCTGTCCTCGGCGGCACGCACCTGATCAGCGCCGCGGGGATGGCGCTACAACACGTGATCGATGTGCTTCAGGAAACGTATCCTACGCTGCGTCTGTACCCCAATCACTGCACCGGGCTACACGCCTACGTTGCGCTGGCTGGCGTCCTGGGCGACAATGTTCAGCCCTATCCAGCCGGTACGACGCTGCACTTTGCGTGAAACGCCACTTACCGTGCCTACGCCTCCTCTGCCAGCCGCGCGTAGATGAAGGTATCCGTCCACAACGGTGCGCCGGCAGCGTCGCGGCGGAAGAAGATATTCTGCCGCAGCAACCCCTCGCGGCGAAAGCCGATACGTTCGAGCAGCCGCCAGGAGGCAGTGTTCGCCGGGTTGCAGTGGGCGTAGATGCGGTGCATCCCGCGCATGGCAAAGGCGCACTCGACCAGCGCCACGACGGCTTCGGTAGCGTAGCCTCGGTGCTGATAGGCTGGGTTGAAGATGTAGCCCAGTTCGCAGGCAAGCAGTTCTAGCGGCGTGACGTGCTGCAGGTAGAGCTGGCCGATCTGTTTGCCGCTCGCAGCGACTTCGACAGCCCAGAAGTCGGGCGAGGTCGCCATGTCCATCGCCATGACGCGCGCCAGGTCGCGTGTGACCGGCGCCCCTGGCTCGAAGATGTAGGTCTGCGGGTCAGCAAGGTATTCGTATAGGTCAGCGGCATCGGCAGCGCGAAAGGCGCGCACGATCAGGCGGGCGGTGTGGATGGGTTGGCGCGTTTCTGCATGCATAGGAATGTCCTGGAATGGGCGCTGGCTATTCTTGAAGTATGATACTGCGCACTAGATCGATTTCGCTAAACGTAAAGGGTTGCCCGTGACGACGCCTACCTCACTGCCAAAACGCCAGATGTTGCTGCCGCTGTTGATCGTGCTGCTGGTCATCGTCGTCGATCAGGTGACGAAGGCGCTGGCGCGGGCATGGCTGGCGCTGCGCCCGCCGCTCATTTTTGGTGAGGAAATTGTTACAGATGGTCTGGCGCGTCTGACCTATTTCGAGAACCCGGGGGCGTTTTTGGGTTTGGGCGCCGATCTGCCGCCGGTGCTGCGTTTCTGGATTTTCACCGTCGTTGCCGTGCTGTTGCTGACGGGACTGGTCATCTACGCATGGCGGGCATCGGCGCAGACCTCGACGCTAATGCTGGTGGGGATCAGCCTGCTGGTGGCCGGCGGCCTCGGCAATCTGATCGACCGCATCGTCAACGACGGGCGCGTGGTTGACTTCATGCTGGTCGGCATCGGCTGGCTGCGCACCGGTGTCTTCAACGTCGCGGACATGGCGTTGACGGCGGGCGTGGTCATCAGCGTGGTTGCTTCATTGCGCCGACCGACAATGCATCATGAGGCGGCAGAACACCAAGTAGAGGCGCCGAACCAATGAGGTCATTTGTTGCATCTTGTTCCCTGGGACAATCGAACGCACATCACAGTCTGATCAACCGTTCTGCAAGCAATACTGGCGCTCACTTCAGCCCCGACAGCCCCGCCATACCTTGCAGAAAGCGGCGCTGCACGGCCAGGAAGAGCAGCACCACCGGCGCGGCTGCGATCACGGAGCCAGCCATCATCAGTTCGTAGCGCGTCGTGTACTGCTCGCGGAATTTGGCAAGACCGACCGGCAGGGTGCGCAGTGCATCGCCGGTGGTGACGACTAGCATCCACAAGAACTCATCCCAATTCGCCACAAATACGACGATGGCCAGCGTAATCAGCGCCGGCTGGATCAGCGGGAGCACAATTTGGAAGTAGATGCGCCCCTCGCTGGCGCCGTCGATACGCCCGGCGTCGATGTAATCGTCCGGCACGCCCAACATGAACTGGCGCATCAGGAAAACGCCAAAGGCCGACATCGCAAAAGGCATGATCAACCCTTGATAGGTGTTGACCCACCCAAAGTTGCGGATGATCAAAAAGAGCGGGATCAGAATCGCCGTGAAGGGCACCATCACGGTCGCCAGGATGAAGAGCAGCAGCACGTTCTTGCCTGGATAGTTGAACTTGGCCAGGCTGTAGCCAACCATCGGCGAAAAGACCAGGTTGAGTATCACCACTGCCCCGGTCACGAGCACGCTGTTGCTGAGATAGCGCAGGAAGTTGAAGCGCGCAAAAACCTCGACGTAGTTCTCCCAGTTCAGGGACGCGGGCAGGAACTTCACCTGTGTCGAGAAAATCTCGCTGCTTGTCATGAACGAAGCCGAAAGCATATAGAGCGCGGGCGCCATGATGAAAATCGCACCCGCCAGCAAACCAAGCTGCCCAGAGATGGTGCCCACAAGTCGTAGCGTGCGCCGTGACATGGAAAGTTTCCTCTTACACTCAGTCGCTTTGCTGAAAGCGCAGCAGGCGAAACTGGAAGACGGCCAGCAGCAGCAGGATCAACAAAAAGATCACTGAGGCCGCGCTGGCGTAGCCCATTTTCAGATACTGGAAGCCGTTCTGGAAGATGAACATCGACAGCACGCGCGTTGCCGAGCCGGGGCCGCCATTGGTAAGCAGGTACATTGGCGTGAAGACCTTGAACGCTTCGATGATCGAGATCACCATCACGTAGAGAAAGACCGGGCGCAGGAGCGGCAGCGTAATAAAGAGCAGCCTTTGCCAGGCGCGGGCGCCGTCGATCTGCGCCGCTTCGTAGTAGTCACCCGGAATGGCGCGCAGCCCGGCGATGAAGATCAGCATGTAGACCGGCGTACCCTTCCAGATGCTGAGGATGATCATGCCCAGCATGGCTGTGGCGGGGTCGTCCAAGATGCGCACACCGGTGATGCCAAACCAGCGAATCACGACGGTGAACAGGCCAAAGGTCGGGTTGTACATCAGCAGCCAGATCAGTGACCAGACGGTCAGCGAGATCACGGCGGGAATGTAGTAGGTCGTCAGATACGCCTGGCGTCCCGCAAAGGCCTGGTTGAAGATCAGCGCCAAACCGAGTGCGACGCCCCAAATCGGAATCACGACGCCGAACGCGTAAAAGAACGAGACCCAGATCGCATTGAGAAACTCTTTGTCGGCAAAGAGCCGCGTGTAGTTCGTTATGCCTAGAAAACTGGGTTCGTCGAGCAACCCCCACGAAAAGAAGCTGACGTAGAAGGTCTGGAAGAGGGGATAGACATAGAACGCGCCGAAGAAGAGAAACGCCGGCACAGCAAAGAGCAACCCAAAGCGCTTTTTGCGCGCTTCCAGCGTATTGCCAAACAGCCCATTGTTGCGAGGCTGTTTCGGTTGGTTTGTGGCCTGGCGTGACGCAAAGATTGCAGTCATCGTCGCTCACCTCTGTGTAGATCACCTACCAGGAAGTTCATCGCTTCCTGGTAGGTTGAGAACCGAAATGGGCTAGAATGCTACTCCGTCATTGCTGCGTCGGCCTGCGCCTGTGCATCCTGGAGAACGGTCATCACGTCCTCCCCGGAGAGTACGCGATCCTGCGCACGCGTCCAAATGTCGGACAACTCGAAGTACTTGGTCGAGCGGAACTCGGCTTTGCCGTAGGGGTAGTCAGCGAAGATCGTCGCCAACCGTTCGTCAGACTGGGCGTAGTATTCAGGTAGCGACATGCCGTCGACTTCAGCCTGGCGCGCCTGGACGTAGCCGACCTTATCCCACCACTCCTGTTGCTTGCTCGTCAGCAGGTTGACAAACTCCCAGGCGGCCTTCTGCTTTTCCGGCGAAGATTTGGCGCTGACAAACCACGCCCAGGCGTAGAGCGTCGTGACGCGATCCACGGCATCGGCGAACTGCGGCAATGGCGCCGTCTCCCAGTTCAGGTCCGGGTTGATCTCACTTAGCGGCTTGGCAGCCCACGGCCCACCGAAGATCATGGCGCTGCGTCCGCTGGCGAAATCCTGCAGCAGGTCGGTGTAGGTCGCCGGATCGATGCCGCCAGCATTGCGCAAGTTTTGCAAGTAGGTCATCACGGCGACCATCGGCTCCTGCGTGAAGTCAGCCTTACCCTCGGCATTGACCAACTCGCCGCCTTTCTGGCGCAGCATCGGCTCCTGGATCAGCACCGTCCAGATCGGCGTAGTAAAGGGCCAGGCCAGGCCGACGCGCGTCACGGCGTCGCCATCCTTGACAGTCAACTTGGCCGCGATATCGGCAAGTTCCTCCCAGGTGATTGGTTGATCTTTGGGCAGCGGATCGATGCCGGCTTCGGCAAACGCATCGACGTTGTAGATCAGGCTGAAGGTGTTGTATTCCGAGACGCCGCCAGTGTAGATGTTGCCGTCCGCCTTGAAGGCGTCCAGCGCACCAGCGTCGAAGAGTGCCTCAAACTCATCCTGGCTGGCGACGCCAAACGCGGCCGGATCCACCGGCGCGACGATCCCAGCGTCGAGGAACTGCGGCACCATCCAGTCACCGGCCCAGAAGACATCCGGTCCTTGACCGCCGGCAAAGGCAGTGAGCACCTTCTGTTCGTAGTTGCTGTGTGGCGCGTTGTCGAAGGTAATCTTGACATTGGGATGCGACGCCTGAAATTCGGCAACGATCGCCTCATTGACTGGGATCGACTGCGCATGGTTGTGGGTCATGTACAGCAGTTCAATTGGCTGGTCGGCGACGGGCGCGGCGGCGCCGCCGGTGGGCGCGGCCGCGGGCATGGTGCAGGCCGAGAGCAACATGGCACTGATGATCATCAGTGCAAACAGGGTGTAGACACGCGTCTTCATCTGAGATTCTCCTGATTGACAGATTTGTGGTTCCAGTTAGCTAAACGTGAATCAAGGACTTACCGCCAAAAACAACTGAAGTTCCGCTCGATAGTGTCCCTCCTCTCGCGAATGCAAAGGTGACGGTCGCTCCCGATCGTGATCGCCACCGTGTCACTGCGCCCTCATGCGCCGCCCGGCGCCAACGTGCCAGCAAGGGTTAGCGCCGCCGCCCAGGGCAGGTCGAAGCGGCCGTCGACGACTGGCGTCAAGGCGCCGTCATCAAGCTGTACAGTGCTGCCGGCAGGCAGATGCAATCGCAGCGCCGTTGGTCGTCGCAGCCAGGATGGGTCGAGCGCAATGCGCAGATCAAAGCGCCGATTCTCCCCGATCGCCAGCTTCAGCGAAACCGGGCCGAAGCGCGTCGGCGTCGCCGTCACTTCCGTCACGGCGCCCGGGAAAATCCAGTTTTCCGGCAGACCGGGCAACAACTCCAGCATCTCCTCACGCTCGAAGACGAGCAGATGGCGCACCAACCGGATAAACTCGGCCGACGCCCAATTGTGCGGCATGTCGCCGATCAGTTGACCATTGTGCGAGCTTTTGAGCGATTGCTCCTCGCGCCAGACGCGGGTCGGCGCCGCGTGGTTGGCAAAGGCATAGAGGTAATCGATTGCCTTGTCGGGCCGCCCCGCGTAGAGCCAGACGTGCGCCGCAAAGGATGCGTGGTAGTTCCATACCGCACGGTATGGCAGCCAGCCGGTCGTCGCCGGGATGCCTTCTTCGTCGTCGACCAGGTCGGTCAGGTGCAGCAGGTTCTGCACGATGGGATCGTCCGGGGCAAAGACCTCGCCGGGCCAAATCGTTTGGCATAGCGCCCACGTCGCCGATTCTGGCTGGAGCTCGTTCTGACGCTGCACTTGCTCTGGGTAGCCTGGAATCCAGTGGTGAAGACCGCTGTCGTCATAGACTGGCGGCATGTAGGGCGTGCCGTCGGGCAGCAGCTTTTGATGCTTCGTGACGTGCGCCCGGAAATTGGCCGACAGCGTCGCATAGTCCGCCCGCAGCCGCGCAGCGTCTTCAGCGTACCCAAGTCGTTCGGCAGCATCGCTTGCCGCCTTAAGCCCGAAGAGCATCCACACCGGTGTCGTGTATTCGCCGCGGTCGCCCCCAACGCCCCCGTCTCCAAACGCGGCCGGCACCAGCCCATGATGCGGGGCGTCTTCAGGCATTGCGTCGGCCTGGGCGCGCAATCCTTCGATATAGGTTACGGCGTTGCGAATCGTTGGCCACAGTTCTTCAAGATGGTCATCTTGGCCAGCGAGTTCCATCTGCCGGATCAGTGTGGCGATCGCAATGCCGCTCTCCTTGGTGTGGAACTGCATCCGCGCGATCGAGCCGTCGGGATGGACATGTTTGAGCAGTGTCCCGATCGCACGCTGCGCATCGTCGCCGTAACCGAGATATTGCGCCGCTTCGAGGAAGAAATGACCATCGACGATCCACAAGCCGCGATAGCAGGTCGGCCCCACCTGAAAAACCGGGAGGTTGTCCTTGATCTCGCGCGCCTGCAAGATGTTGCGCGCCAATGCCACGACCATATCCATCACCGCCGGGTCAGGCACACGGATCGTGTTGCGCAGCAGCGGAAACTCCGTCCAGAAACGCTGCATGTCGGTCAGCGCCTGCTGCGCCCATGCCAGATCGAGACCGGCGCTCTCCTGGTAGTTCAGCGGCAGGATGATCGCCCCGCCGATCACCTCACCACCCTTGACGATAGACAAGTCTGTCCCCAGACTGCCTGCGTGCCGGAAGCCGGTGGGGTGAATATGCACCAACTTCTGCGGCGACGACACCAACATCAGTTCGCCTGGCGCCGGGTCATCTGGATTCTCCACATGATATTCACTGATCGCACGCCAGAACTCCGGCGGGGTGAACTCGGCGATCGGTACGGCAAAGATCGTACGCGCTGGCGCCACCGATCGTCCGGTGAAGACGGCGCCCTGCTCCGTAAGGTCAATGTGCAAACCGGTCAGGATTTCGTCGACATCGGCGTTGACGCGGATTTCCCAGAGCACCACATCGGTGCGCCGCCCGTTGGCGTCCTGATGCGCAAAGGTGCGCAGTTCCAGCACAGCAGTTGGGTAGGTCAACGTCGTGATGACAGCCGGCACACGTGCGCTTTCCGTGCGCTGTGCGACAGCCAGTGGCTTGTCGGCGGAGATCAAACTGAATTCGATCACACGCTTGAAGTGCCAGCTAAAAAAAATCATCTGCTCGAAGCCGTAGAGCAATGCTCCAGATTCGCTCACCAGCGACTTGTACGGATCGTCGGGCAAGCAGATACTTGTCCAACTGCTAGGGGGTGCGTAGCGAAAATCAATTGTGCGTTGTGAACTCATACCAGGAAACCTCAAACCTTATCAGTTGTGAATCGTCAGCAGTCCGCTGTGAATGGTGCATCCCTGATCGCCCACCAATCACCGCACGTCTACTTCCCTAAGCGCCCGTTCCCACGATCTCCACCACATACGCGTTCCGACTGCGCAGATTGTCTTGCTGATGTACGGTGAGTTCGAGTTCGTAGGCGCCCAATGCGAGATCGGCGGGCAGGTCAAGCGTGATGACGCCCAGCGCGGCGACGCTGTCAGCAGCAATGGTGGGTAGGTTGCGCACCACCGTCACGGGCACGGCATTGTCTCGCCGCAGGGCGACCGTGAGTCGATAGCCCTCTAGCGCGGCATGGTCGTCATTGACAAGCCAGCAGGCGATCTGAAAGGGGCGGTCGTGGCTGCCCAGATCGCAGCTAAGCAACACCTTATTGCGCCGGATCTCAGCCACAGGCAACACCGGTTGATAGGCCTGCTGCAAGGCGCGGTAGCCCTGCTTGGGCACGCGGGCGTAGGAGAGCACCGACCAGGTGATCGATGGCCAGCAGTCCATAAACATGAACTGGAAGAGACAGCCGATCCTGGTGTATTTGTGAACGCGATAGCGCTCGATAGCGAACTTGAGCAGATCGGCCTGATAGCGCTGTGAATTGGCGACAAATTCTTCCAGTGACGCCCCCAGCTCGATGCCGGCGACATGAAAGGTCTGGTCGTACTGGAAATCGTGATAGGCCAGCCCGCGCCAGTCAGGTGGCCACTGCTCGCCCCCGCGCATCTGGCGCACTTCGACGGCCGAAGGCAGCGCCTGTGCGCCAAACTCGGTCAGGATTGGGGCGCCGGGCAGTTCGATATAGTCGCGTGGTTCGCCCCAGTACCAGCCCGGATAGGCGTGCTCGGTGAATTCGGAGGTGGCGCGCACGTAGCGCGAGGAGTCACACTGTGCGGCTGCCTGTGCCAGCACCGGGTTGAGGATCACCTTGTTGTGGAAGGAAGACTCGTTCTGCGTACACCAGAGCGCAATGCAGGCGTGGTTGTAGAGGTGGTTCACCATCTCCTGCACCTGGCGCACCGCTTCTTGCGTGAAGCGTGGGTCAGTGGTGTAAGCCCACTGCAAGGCGAAATCCTGCCAGACGACAATGCCAGCGCGGTCGCAGGCGCTGTAGAACTCATCGCGGTTGATATGGACGCAGACGCGCACGCCGTTGATGTGCGCGTCTTTGAGCAGATCAATGTCGCGTGCGATCATGGCGGCGTCGTACTCGCCCAGCCACAGCGTTGGGATGACGTTCGTGCCGCGCACGAAGAAGCGCTCGCCGTTGACCGTCCAGTGGCCTGTGTGGGGGTCGAGACTGATTTGGCGGACGCCAAAGGGCGTCGCCCAGTGCGACACGCCCTGCTCCGCTCTCCCCAGTTCGACCGCAAGTGTGTAGAGATACTGTTCGCCGAGATCCCACGGCCACCACAGTTTCGGGTCGGCCAGGTGCAGCACGGTGACATGGTGCGTGCGTCCGCGCGCCACCGGGATCGTCAACTCGATGGCGTGATCGTCCAGCGCCACGCGCAGTGGGTAAACGCCGGCCTGCGTGCTGTCTACGTCTAGCTCCACGCGCACGATCGCCTGCAAACCGCTGGCGTGCTCGTCGGCCGCATTGGAGAAGGAGTCCGATGCTTCTTTCGGGGTAAGCGTAGCCGCCGCGCGCACGTTGGTCACAAATGCGGCTGGTCGCACCTCGACATAGACATCACCCCAGATGCCGCCGGAGTTCTGCTCCTGGCCGGCTGCCAGGTCCCAACTACCGGGACGTGCGTCCCAGTGATTGAGGATGCCTTTAATCACCCACTTGTGATCAGGCCAAACTGCGCCTGGCTCCTCCAGCGGACAATCCACATCGACCTGAAGCCCGTTCTCGCCGCGGCGCAGCACCTCGGTGATCTCAAACTCGAAGGGTTGGAAGTAGCCGGCATGCTTGCCCAGAAGCTGCCCGTTCAGCGTCACCTCAGCAAAATAATCTACGCCACGAAAGACGAGGAAGGCGCGCTCACCATCATTCAACGGTGGTGCAACAAAGCTGCGTGTGAAGCGCACGCGTCCTTCGAAGCTGTTGAGGCTGCGCAACTGCCAGTTCATCGGCAAGCTCATCTCACCCGCTGGCGGCAAATTCGCTGTATCTTCCGAAATCAAGCCGTCGGCGTGCAGTGTGGTCCACGCCAGCGGCTGATAGCGCCAGACGCCATTCAAATCAACTTGTTGCTGCATCGTGACTCAAACCCTCTTTTCGTCCGGTTAGTTTGTTGAGGATGGTCGCATCGACCGCCACACCGCCCGCCTGCAGCGCCAGCAGGCACGCGCCGATCACTGGCGGCAGTTCGGGCATGACGATGGACGCCTGCGGCAGCGTTTCTGCCAGCACCGCGCCGAAGGGCGTCAGCACCACCTGGCCCGCACGCCAGAGACCGCCCGTCAGCGTCACCTCGCACGGGGCGTCCTGCCAGCCAAGTCGCCGCGCTACCGCCGCCACCATCTGGGCGAGTTCACGCATGCCCTGGCGAATCAACTGCTGCGCCTGTGCGTCGCCAGCGGCAGCGATCTCCATCACCAACGGCGCAAAGCCGGCGATTTCGGCCTTGCTGATGCCCTGCGTGTAGAGCCGCTGATGCAGATCGGCGACGTCTGCGATTCCAAGCTGGCGCATCACCGGCGCATAGAGCGCAGTCTGCCAGCGTCCGTCACCCGCACCCGCCGCCAGCCGAATCGCGTTCCAGCCGAACCAATAGCTGCTGCCCTCATCCGAAATGATGTGTCCCCAGCCGCCAGATTGCCAGCGTTCGCCTGCCGCATTCATGCCAAAGCAAGATGATCCCGTGCCGGCGATCAGCGCGATGCCAGGCCGCCCAGATAGCCCGCCTGCCAGCGCAATGCGGATGTCGTGATCGACGTGGATGACGGCGCCAAGTTGCAGGCGCCGCGCCACGGCACGCACGATGTCGCGATCCGCCGTGGAGACGACGCCCGCCATGCCGAAAAACACGCTGGCGAAGGGGGCGTCGGGCAGGCCAGCCTGATCCTGCGCGGCTTCCACCGCCGCGCCGATGCTCACGGTTGCCACATCCGCGCCCACGCTGTCGATGCCCGATGCGCCGCCCAGCCCAACGCCCAGCACGCGTCCCGTTTCGTCGCAGATGGCGACCTGCGTCTTGGTGCCGCCGCCGTCGATGCCGAGAAAGTAGCGCGCCATCCTATGCCACCACCCCTTCGACCCACGTCGACCGCGGCTTGACGAACGCCTTGACGACGTGAAGCTCGCTGCCGTCCTCGCTG
>Ga0209398_1001406_pt1 | contig 12334 bp, 10 predicted proteins | sample AshMeaBigSpring_FD_184125 | JGI IMG/M metagenome (GOLD analysis project Ga0209398, IMG submission 184125) | Groundwater microbial communities from Big Spring, Nevada to study Microbial Dark Matter (Phase II) - Ash Meadows Big Spring (SPAdes)... | ecosystem: Environmental > Aquatic > Deep... | reverse complement strand
ATAAATTAGCAACAATAAAGCTTTCAGATTTTACTTTAGTTGCTACAGTTTCTTCTACTTGTGTTAATAACTGGTTTAATTGTTCTTGTTCCATCTGTATAATAGACGGCTTTACATCACTGTTCATGATTTATCGTTTTATGTATATTTAAATTTTTAATTCTTGAGCAAAAAAAATCAGATGGCAATAAAAAAATCGTTTGAAGTTGGCTTCAGGTAAAATAAAATCCTTTGAAGTTTACTATTTTGCTCAATTGGATTGCAAATGTATAGTAGTACAACTTCATAAAAAACAAATGCCATCATAATGCTTTGTTAATTCATAAATCTCCTACGTTTGCCAAAAATTGACAGCATGTTCGATTATTCAAACAGCAATGTTGAAAAAGTTTCTGTTCACCAAGTTGGTAATAAAAATAATGGCGACTATTTGGTGCTATCTAATTCACCTTTAGATACAAGTAATAGTACTTTGAAAGAGATGCTGCAGCGTTATTTTTTAGCATCGTTTACAACAGATGAATTATACCATTTTACTTTTTCGAACGACGATTTTAAACTAAATCCCTTGTATGTTTTTGCGGATACAATGTTTGCTAATAAAGATGTTTTTCATGAAAACTCCATCAATATTGCCAAACATTTATTTGAAGTTTCGTTGCATCCACAAATAAAAGCAGGCGATTTGTTTGTAGCTTATATAACCGATGTTACGGTTGATGGCGAAACAATAGATGCTATTGGCATATTTAAGTCTGAAAATAGACATGCATTTTTAAAATTAGATAGAAATGGTATGGACTTTTCGTTAGTAAACGATGAAGGAATTAATATTGAAAAACTAGACAAAGGATGCTTAATTTTTAATACAGCAAAAGATAGTGGCTATAGAATAGCTGTAATTGATAAACTGAATAAAACAAGTGAAGCACAATATTGGAAAGATCAATTTTTAATGTTAAGAACGGTATCAAACGAATTTCAACACACCAAAAACTTCTTAAACATTACTAAAAACTTCATTACCCAACAATTGCCTGAAGATTTTCAGATGAGCAAGACCGATCAAATTGATTTGTTAAACCGTTCGGTTAACTATTTTAAAACACATGAACATTTTGAAAAAGAAGTTTTTGAAAAAGAAGTTTTTTTTCATGAAGAAACGATACAATCGTTCAGAAAATACGACGAAAATTATCGTCAAAACCATGAAGTAGAATTGGCAGATAATTTTATCATTTCTAATCAAGCAGTAAAAAAACAAGCGAAAATTTTTAAAAGTATTTTAAAATTGGATAAAAATTTTCACATTTATATTCACGGAAACAATGATTTAATTGAGCAAGGAACTGAACCCGATGGAAGAAAATATTACAAGATTTATTATAGAGAGGAAAGCTAGATTAAAGATTTGTATTTATCATTTTCGCTTCAGATTATCTTTAACGGTATCCCAATATTCTTTGCCATAACCTACTAGTATTTCCGTATTTTCTGCAATATTTTTTGTGGCCTCAATATACACTCTACAATCGTCGTCCACTACAAATTGAGCATTATTGGTAATTCCCTTTATTCTTGTAATGCCTTTTGCATCGTTAATATATCTAGCAAGTGATTTTTTATAATTCAAGCCATCAATTACATAGTCTTTATTCACAAAAAAAATATACGGATTATCTCCACCCTTATGACAAGCATTTTCCCAAGTTGTTATTTTTCCTTTATACTCTACAATTCGTTGACCTTTTTTTATCGATAACGATGTAAATAAACCCATACCTGCATGTGGAATCGTTGAGGGATGAATAAAGAGTTGCTTCTCTAAAAGTGGCATTTTTTAAGGTGTTGGTAACAAAATTGAAAGATAATTGAAGAAAAACGATGTAACAAAAAAATTAGTAATAAATATTTGTTGACATGGAATTTATCCGATAACTCACTTTCAAATTCATCATAAAAAAATGCCGATTTGTTATCACAAATCGGCAGTAATAAAGGATAGTAATATAGAATATTTATTTTTCGCTAGGTGTTTTCTTTCCTGCATTTAATTTCTCAACCACAGCGTCTATTCTTCTTTGCTTGGTTTCTTCTTTTTTAGCTGCTTCAATCCAATTAACATATTCGTTTTGATTGGTAACAGATAATGACGTAAAAAATTCTTTTGCAGATTTATGCTTCTTAAAAATTTTTTCAAGCTCTACAGGAGGAACTACTAATTTTTTATCAAAATCTACCGTTGTTGAAGCGGCACTCGCTTGTTTGGTTTCAACATTTTGAGCTTTTTCTTCAATAATCACAGGTTCAACAATTACAGTTTCAGCTTTTTTAAAACGCATTGCACTCCAAACATGGTCTACCTCTTCTAAGGCTGTGCCTTCATATCCATTATTACACAAAATATCCCAACTACAATCTCTGTTTAAATCGCTTACAATTTTACTTGTATGTTTAGGATAGGCTACCCACAACTTACTATCTGCCCTTAGTGCAGGCAATACTTCTTTTAATATGTTGTTAAGCTGGTTTTGATTAATTGCAAATACAAGTGCAAAATCTACTTTTTTGGTTTTCAAAAGCGGCGTTACATTTTTTGCATATGATAACTTCGCAAATTGTTTTTCTAAAGACGACGGAATTCCTTGAATTAATAAAGATTTCTCGTCTTTCAGTTCTAATTTTTCAAACAAACTTTGATTAGACATGCCTAAATAAATGTTTTTAGGTGATGTGAAAGAGGTGCAAAGGTAAATTAATGTAACCGTAATTATGCAATTTGTAGCATCTATTTTATTTCAAGGTGTATTTTTAACATAAAAAGGTGCAAAAATTGCTTTTTTATTGCTGTTTGTAATAGTTTGAAAGTATTTCAGGCATAATTTTTTGCAATTGTTCTATTCTTGTTTCATCAGCAGGGTGTGTACTCATAAACTCAGGAGGTTTTTGTCCAGACCCAACTTTAGACATTCTTTGCCAAAAAGCAATTGATTCTTTAGGATCGTAACCAGCCAATGCCGAAAACATCAATCCTAATTTATCAGCTTCTAATTCGTTTTTTCTACTAAAAGGTAAAATACCTCCAATTTGGCTACCTAAACCATAAGCATTCATGAACAGATTGCGTGTTTCTGCCGGTTTGCTTGATAATGCAGCAGAAAGTGCGGCTCCTCCAAATTGTTGAATCATCCCTTGACTCATTCTTTCACTGCCATGTTTTGCTAGTGCATGTGCAATTTCATGCCCCATCACTACAGCTAATGTAGCATCGTTTTGTGTTATTGGTAAAATACCTGTATACACAACAATTTTGCCACCAGGCATACACCAAGCATTTACCTCGTTGCTGTTTACCGTATTAATTTCCCAATTATATCCAGCAATTTCATTAGCCAATCCTTTTTCTGAATAATATTTTTTAATAGCGTTAATTACCTTGTTTCCAACTCTTTGCACAGCCAATGCATCTTTATTTCCGCTAGTTGTACCAATTACTTTATTGGCACTTAAAAAATTTTTATATTCAGAAGCCGCCATTGTTTGTACTTCTGATTCTGAAATAAGGCTTAATTGCTTTCTTCCTGTAATCGCATTTGTAGCACATTTTTGAAAAACGAATGATACAACAATTGTTGTACACAGTAGTAAAATAGTATGTTTCATATTGATTGCGTAATTTGCCTTTAAGTGTAAGATAATAAGGCAAAAATAGTTAAGATAGCATGAAGAAAAATATGTAAAACGGAGTATGAAATTATTTCCGTCTTTGTTTACGACGGTCTCTGTACTTGAAAATTGGTACTTTGCTTTCTGTTCCCCTTAAAATTCTAGTAATATTTTTTTGATGCGTAAGTACAATCATTAAAGCTACCAACACAGCAAAAATTCTATATAAAGGTTCATCTTCATTGAAAATAAATAAGATAAAAACCATGAAGGCAATACCTGCAAGTATAGAACTCAATGATACAAAACGAGTTAAATACAAAACCATTAAAAAGACACCTACACAACATAAAGCCACAATTGGTTGAATAGCTACTGCCATTCCAAAAAGCGTTGCAACACCTTTACCACCTTTAAAATTTGCCCAAATTGGAAAAATATGACCGATTACAGAAGCTAAACCCAAGCCAATCATAAAATTGGTTCTATGCAACTCGTTATCTAAATAATGTGGTACAAAAATGTATAAAGAAGTAGCAATTACACCTTTAAGCATGTCAACAATCATTACAAAAGTGCCCCATTTTTTTCCTAAAACTCTGTAAGTGTTAGTAGCACCTGCATTGCCGCTACCATAATCTCTAATATCGATATCGAAGAAATATCTGCTTACCCAAACACTAGTAGGTATAGAGCCAATTAAATAGGCTAAAACAATGAGAATCAATTCCTGCATTTATTTCAGTGGTTAAAGTTATTCTTACAAATATACTCGCTGTGTCTGTAAATTCATAATTATTTAACACATTTTTTTAGGCGGTTATGCAGCGAATTTTAAAGCTATCCAATTTCCTTTGGTACAAGTTTCTACATGTTTCCATCCAAAATGAGTGGATGCAGCTACAATTTCTGACTCGTCTTCTTGTAACAAACCGCTTAACAATACCATACCACTTTTAACCACAGATTTTGCCAAAAGCAGCAAATTATCAAGAATAATATTTTTATTAATATTTGCAATTACAATATCAAATTGCTCATTTGTGGCTGCAGTATCTGCTTTTAATAAATCGATGAACGAAACACTATTTTGGGCAAAATTTTCGGTTGCATTTTCAATACACCAATCGTCATAATCTACTGCTAAAATATTGGTAGAACCCATTTTTGCGGCTAAAATGGCAAGAATACCCGTTCCTGTACCAAAGTCAAATACTGATTTTTCTTTAAAGTTGATATGCTGCATCAATTGCATCATCATATACGTTGTTGCATGATGACCTGTTCCAAAACTCATTTTGGGCGTAATTACAATTTCGTATTCAGTATTTTGGAATGAGGGATGAAAATGAGCTCTAACACCTACAAAATTATCAACTGAAATAGGTTCGAAATTGCTTTCCCAAACCTGATTCCAATTTTGTTGTTCAATAATATTGACGCTACATTTTACTTCAAAATTATGCACTATTTGCATGGTTTCTGTTTCTTCAAATATGTTTTGTGGTATATAAGCTTTTAAAATGGTTTCGGTTTCTTCAAAACTTTCAAAGTTGAGCTTTAGAAGTTCTGCCATTATTAATTCAGATTCAATTGAATTTTGTATTTCTACTTGTATTTCTATGTATTGCATGTTTAACAAATGATTCTTTTGAGATGTATGATGAGAACTGAAAATAGGTTTATTAAAAAAGAACGAACCAACAATCAGTTGATTCGTTCTTTTTTAATTCAATAAGCAAAATATATTTATTTGCCACTATCTGCTCCCATCGTTTTTCCCATTTCTGGTACTTGAATTTTAGGGGCATTGTAAGCTTTTTCCATTTGTTCTAAACCTTGCAAATAGCTTTCAGCCATTCGTTTTTCTTCTTCCATATTAGCAGCTTTGTTGCCTTGAAGCGTATTGTAATACTTAATTTGCTGTTGCAAATCTTTTTTAACAGCAGCAGCAACTTTTGCAGCTAACTCTTTTGCATCGGCACTGTAACATGCTTGTAAATAAATTAAACTAGTACGGTTATGATAATTACCACGGCTAACCATTCCATAAGGATAATTCGACTCGTCAATATTCTTATCAACTTTTTCTAGTGCTTTTCTAGCTTCTTCTTTTCTTCCTTTAGCAGCTAATTCTCCTGCTAATTCGGCATAAGCTGCTCTTATACTTTGTAAGTGACGGCGATTTTCTTCATCAAAATAAACACCTTTAATATCTGCATTACCAAAAGCAAATTTATTCATCATTTTATCTAAAGACCAATCTTCGTTTACTTCATCATTTTCTACAGGAACCAATCGGTAGCTTAAACCATCTCTACGTATATATTTTCCAAAGCCTAATTCTCCAAATGGAGATGTAAAATAAATAGGACGTTTCCATTTGTTTGCAGCAATAATAGCCAATACAGCTAAGTCGTTTTTAAACAAACTTTGTTTTGGAATATCAAAAACAAGCTCTTTTACTACACTATCTTTTGCGTTTACTGTTCCATTAGATTTTACCACATTTTCGTCTACAGGAACTGAAACTTTATGTACAGGGAACGTGTTTAAAAAGTCGCCATCGCCTCTACTTTGTACTTTCATAGGATCGTCGCTTCCTACATAATTCTTCATTATATCATATAAATCGTAGGCTTTGTTTTCTGGCATTGTTGGCAAAGCTTGAAACGGCACGTAATCTCTTTTTCTACCTTCAATTTGATCAGCAGAATAAATAACATCTATCTTATCACTTTCATTTACTTTATAACGTAGTTGATTAATATACCAATCTATTCCTAGTAAGCTGTTGTTAATTACACGAACATCTTTTCGTATGCCTTCTACTTCTTGTGCATACCAAAGTGGGTAAGTGTCATTATCGCCAAAAGAAAATAAAATAGCGTTAGGAGCACAACTTTCTAAATAATCTTTTGCCAAATCTCTCGATAATACTTTTTTGCTTCTATCATGATCGTCCCACTCTTGTTGAGCCATTAATACAGGTACAGCAAGCAAACAAATTACGGTAGCTAAAGAGGCTGCTGTAGTTTTAGAAATGGCTTTTGCTATCCAATCTCTTACATTTAAAACGCCTAATCCAATCCAAACTGCAAACGCATAAAAACTACCTACATAAGCATAGTCACGTTCACGAGGTTGATAACCTGCTTGATTCAAATAAATTACAATTGCAAACCCAGTAAAAAAGAAAAGTAAGAAGTTGATGAAAGCATCTGCACCTTGCTTTTTAAAATGATATACCAAGCCAATTACACCTAAAATAAAAGGAAGTAAATACAACTTGTTGTGTGCTTTGTTATTTTTTAAACTATCTGGCAAAGCAGATTGGTCACCGTATAAAAGATTGTCTATAAAGCCAATTCCAGTTATCCAATTACCATCTCTTACATTGCCATCAAACATTCCTTGAATATCGTTCTGTTTACCGCTAAAATTCCACATGAAATAACGGATATACATCCAGTTAATTTGATATTGAACAAAGAATCGAATATTGTCTGCCTGTGTTGGTTCTCTGTCATATTTACCATCTTGTGTTTTATTAATCCCCAACATATACGCATAATAATCTGCATGGTTTTGATCGTTGCTAGCATCCCAAACTCTGGTAAATACCATTTTATCTTCAGGCATGTAAACATACTTTCCATCTTTTCCAAGTGAAATGTAACTGTCTTTACCTTTTTGAAATTTCTCTTTTGTAGTTTTATAATCTACTGGTTGAGCTGTAAATTTTTGGCCATATAAAATAGGAAAATCTCCATATTGATCACGACCTAAATAACCTACTAAACTCATTGGATTATCTACGTTGTACATATCAACCGATGGATCTGCACTACTACGAATCATAGTTGTAATGTAAGTGCTGTATCCTATTAACATAAACGTTACACACCATAGAGATAAACGTAAATAAGCCCAACCTTTTTTGGTAGCATAACCCAAACCCCAATAAATTAATGCTGCTAATAAAACAAAGAAGAACGCAAAACCACTGAAAAAAGGCAATCCAAAATTGTTTACAAAAATTCTGTCAAATGTACCTGCTAATCCAACACTGTATTGAATTACAGCTACTTGCACAACACCAGTAACAACACAACCAATTAAAAAGAAAATGTACATGCCACCGTAATACGATTTACGAGCTTTATTCAACCCCTCGATAAAGTACAATAAACCAAAAGCAGCCAATGTTCCCAAAATTACCAATCCTGCCAATGTAGAATCGGTAGGAACACCTCTTTCAGGATTTGATTCACTAGAACCAACAATTAATGCACCAATAAACCCAATTATTCCACCACCAATTAGTAAACGTATAAACCATTTACGAATTAAAGTATAATTAAACTGTTCTTGCTTTTTGAAATAATACACCATTACAATAGCAGGAATGGTTAATAAATTCAGCAAGTGAACACCAATAGACAACCCCATTAAGAAGAAAATAAACACAATCCATTTATCAGCACCAGGTTTATCTGCTGCATGTTCCCACTTAAGAATAGCCCAAAATACAATCGCTGTAAAAAAAGAACTCATGGCATACACCTCACCCTCTACAGCAGAGTACCAAAAGCTATCGCTAAAAGTATAAGCTAAAGCACCTACAATACCTGCACCCATGATACTCCAAACTTCGTATCCGTTTAAAGAAGCATTTACATCTACTTTCACAATTCTACGAGCAAAGTGCGTAATACTCCAAAACAAAAACAAAATTGTAAAGCCACTAGACAAAGCACTCATGATGTTAACAGCTTTTGCCGCTGTATTTCCATCATCACCAAATAAAATAATAAAAAATCTACCTAATAATACAAATAGAGGTGCTCCTGGTGGATGCGGAATTTGTAGTTTAAAACAACTACTTACAAATTCGCCACAATCCCAAAAACTACCGCCAGCTTCGGCAGTTAAAATATAAACGGTACAAGCCACTAAACATACGGCCCAACCAACGATGTTGTTAATCTTGGTAAAATTCATTCGTTAATTTTTTAAACAGGTAGGCAAACATAGTTTATTGATTGCAAAAAGTGAAATGCAGTTTTTGCAATTACGCATCCATTTTATCATATATACATTCACTAAATAGGCTACACAAACAGCATTAGTCAGAATTTAGCATTATAAACCCAAAATAACCGTAGTTATAAACCAACTTTAAAGAATATAAGAAGAAAAATTATATTTTGATTAACAGAATAAATGATTGATTACTAAAGATTGGGCGAATTAAATAAAAATCTCATTCAATTTTATTTACAATCACAAGACCAATCTGTTTCTAAATCAATACAGGTAACAACGGTAACTTTTTGGTTACAAGGAGCAAAAATGATTCGTAAATGTTGACCATCTTTACTAAATCCTTCTACTGCATACTTCTTTTTGCATTCACTCGTTTGTAGCTGGCTTTTTTTGTAATTAATCGTTCCGTTTTTAAGAATTTCTATCACTTCAGATTCTGACACTTGACGGCAACTCATTCTACATCTTGCATGTTTGCTGTACAGTATTTGTGTAGGGTTACGATTTAAACCACGTTGTTGAGCAACAACACTTGTTTTTGGGCTTGTATGGGATTGCTTTTCTTTGGCATTGCATTGTTTAAAAACAAGTGCACCAACAGCTAAAATAACAAGCAAAACATAGGGTAAAATTTTATTCATTTTCATGATGAAAAAATGAATGACAATTTAATAAATGATAAAAATAGGTGAAACTAGTACAAATCTATAGGATATTTTTTTTGAAAAATCTGCTTCATTTCTTAAATTAGAATCGTAAAAATCTACATGTAATTTTTTTTATTTTTCATCAATTATAATACGTTCTTATGAAAACATTGTCTCAAACATGGTTTGCTGATGGATACATTGATTTTGAATTGAAAAAATATACACTATTGGCCTATTTACAAGAAATTGGAAAATGTTTTAATGCCAATAAATTGTATCCTCAATTGGCAGATGTTATTTTTCACTACAACAATTTGGTAGCATTTAGAGAAAACAAAAAATATTTACAAGAACAGTTTCCTAAAAAGCTTACTGGCATTCAAATAGAACAACTACAACTATTGTATGAAAGCATGATTGAAGACGATGATTTGATGAGAGAATTGGAAGATATTATTGAATATGCTACTAAAAAAATGAAGAATACAATTCATGAAGGAACTGAAATTTATGAATTTGTAGAAGAAAAATTGAATATTATACCTGTAGGAATAATGCCTTTAGACCATCAAGAAGGGTATTTCTTTTTGTGTGAAGGGAAAGCAAATAATACATGGGTGTATCAATATAGATTGAGTTTTTTTGAAAAACATGATGCTAAATACAGAGCCATGAAAACAGATTTTATAAACGTTTGGCAACGTAACTATGTAAATACATATACCAATATTAAGGCTGAATTAATAAAGAATAGAAGCAGTTTACCCAATCCTGCTGTGTATGCAGTAGAAACTGATTTAAGTTTTCCATTAGAAGAAACTTTATTACCGATTGCTAAAAGATGTTTGGTACGGTATATTTCTATAAATGGATAACATTTTTGTAACTATAAAATGCTAATATTTGATCACCGCTTTTAATTTACCCCATAATTCATTATCAAAACTTGACAATGCCAATTGAACATTTCCAGCAGATTCACCCATTCTAATCACTACAATTTTTTGTGAAGGAACTACATATATTTTTTGATCGTTTTTCCCCAAAGCGGCATACATATCTGCTGGTGCATTTGGGGTAAGCATTCCTTGAAAAACAAACTGTAGCGTTGGTAACATGTAGTTTGATTTTCCATTTAACCAAGTTAAATAACCATAACTAGGGTTTAGCGTTTGTGAACTATTAATTTGGTTATTAAAATAAGTGGTATCGCTTAAAATTGGAGTTGTATTCCACGTTCCTTTATTCATAAGCAAAAGGCCAAATCTTGCCATACTTCTTGCATTGCTGTATAAAACATTGTTGTACAAACCTGTACGAACCCATAAGCCTTTAATACCTGTTGGTGCTGTAATTTTTTCTTGAAAATAAGCATTAAAAGTTTTGCCTGTAGCATTCTCAATAACCTTATCTAATAAAGTATATGCACCATTATGATAAGCCCATCTTGTACCTGCATCAGCTTTGTATTGCAAGCAAGCAGGTAATGTACAATCATCGTCTGAAAGGCCATCGTCTAAACCTGTAGTCATGGTTAATTGATGACGAACTGTAATTAGGTTTTCTTTTACCAATGGCAACGATGTAAAGCCTGTTCCTAAATATTTTGAAGATTTATCGTTTATATTCAAACTTCCCTCTTTTTGTGCAATGCCTACTAAAAAACCAGTCATGGTTTTACCGGCAGAAGCCCAATACCAAACACTATCAGCAGTAAATGTTCCAAAATATTTTTCCAGAATTATTTCACCATTTTTTAAAACAATAAATGCCTTTGTATTTTTTTGCTGTAAATAGGTATATAAATTAGGAATTTCTGTTTCATTCCAACCCAAAGCAGCTGCTGTATTTGTTTGCCAAGTTGTACCAGTTATTGGAGGAAAATAAACGTTAGTTGTTGTAGTTGTATTATTTGGATTAGATGTATTTTTTTTACAAGAAAAAATAAAAAGAGTAAAAAAAGCGAATAGAATACGCATTGTATGGTGGTTTGATGCATAAGACTACGTAAAATATTGAAGGTTTAAGTAGATTCATCAATAAATTTTAATCCATCATCTTCACTCGAATTACTTGAAAAGAATAAGCAGGAACTGAAATAGTAAATTGTTTATTTGGAACGGAAATCACAGAATCTTTTGGACTGATTAATGTAGGATTATCTAGTGAATTGGTTTGCAACAAATTATTGCATTGTAACATAGAAATAGTTGCATTTTTTGCCAATTTTTTAACACCAGAAAATTCTAGTGTTTGTGTACGATCTTTATTTGCTGTGTTTACAATTTTAATACACAATTCTTTAGATTTAAAGTCAATACTTGCTGTAGCATATAAACTATCCTCACCAGCAATTACGTTTCCATTAGAAACAATCGGAATCACTTGATTGCCTTTATTTAATGAAAACATTTTTTGTACATAGTAATTGGGTGTTCCATACGAACGAAGGTTATCCATCCAAATTAAATCAGGAGTCCATTGCCAAGCATCTACATGTGCAAATAGTGGAGCGTAAGAAGCCATGTAAACTACACCAGCATTGCGTTCTAAGCCTGTCATAAATGCAGCTTCAGACAAAGCACAATTCCAGTTATTTCTATTTTCACTACTTGCAATTCCTTTACTTTGAGCAGCATATTCACCAGCAAATACTTTAGATCCATTCAAATTATAACTATCGTATCTTTTTGCATTTTGCCGAAACCAAGCAGGATCTCTATAGTAATGTTCATCTATAATATCTGCATTCATTTTTCGTAGTTCCGTATTTAAATAGTCGAATCTTTCACCTGCATCATCAGTACCTGAACTGTTAATCAACTGTATGGTTGGATATTTTTCTTTGATGGCTTTGATAAACACTTTTACACGTTCTATATATTGAGGTCCCCAATTTTCGTTACCTATTCCTAAAAACTTCAAGTTAAAAGGTTCAGGATGCCCTAAATCGGCTCTTAATTTTCCCC
>Ga0209398_1001405_pt1 | contig 12348 bp, 10 predicted proteins | sample AshMeaBigSpring_FD_184125 | JGI IMG/M metagenome (GOLD analysis project Ga0209398, IMG submission 184125) | Groundwater microbial communities from Big Spring, Nevada to study Microbial Dark Matter (Phase II) - Ash Meadows Big Spring (SPAdes)... | ecosystem: Environmental > Aquatic > Deep... | reverse complement strand
CCTTCTATCCGAGGAAGATGGCGCCATCTTCACGCCGGCCTTCGGCGTGGCGCTGCGCCCGGCGTGGCTGTGGCAGGCGCCGCTGCCCGACCCGCTGGAGGTGCTGCGCAGCTGGGCGTGGTGTAAGCCGAGGCGATTTTGTCCAGCCTTCTGCCGATCACGGCGGAGAGGATCCTGGGCGCCAGGGAAAATCTGACCTTGCGCGGCGTCATGTATCTCGACCAACTGGCGGACATGTTGCGCCAACCGCCATCCCGCCCGACGATGTGGTTCCCTACCGATAGATATTCGGCTTTGCCAGTGAAACCCCCGCCACCAACCCGGTGATGAAGGCGACCAACATGAGAATGATAACAACGGCTTCCAGTGTCATGGTGTGTCTCCTTGTTGAATCCGTAGATGCTGCATTGGCATCCTCTGCAGCAATAGGATGCGTGGGCGGCGCGTAATCTTTCAGTTTTCTCAAGGAGATTCGGTAATGGCTGCTTCCCTCGATCCGCTCACCCTAATCCACGAACTCGAACAGCGCGCCCGTGATCATGCGCGGCCCACCGGTCCGCCGATGTGGGGTCCGCACATTGAGCAGCCTGCGTTTTGGCAAGTCTCCGGGCTGGCGCGCTTCTGGGATGGCGATGTGGCGCGCAAAGAAGGCGGCAGCGAGATCGATTTTGCTCAGCATCTGTGCGACCTGCTGACCGGGCTGCACACGCCGGGGCGCACCGTGCGCTATCTAGTCACGGGGACGTCCGACGGCGTGGGCGTCTATCTCGGCGTCAGCGACGAACCGGCAACCGGCGCCGACCCGCTGCCGGTGATGCTGCGCGGGATCTTCCCCGGCATCGAACTGGCGGCGCAGGCGCAGCGTCATCTAGGCAAACCGCTGAGCAAGCGCGGGCTTTTTGCCGCAGTAGGGATGCTGACCGGCGTTCCCACGCTCAAGCTAAGCGCCAAACCGCAGGAAGGGCGCGGCGTCACGCAGCAGATCGAGCGGCTGCTGCGTGGGTTGGCCGGGCAGACGTGGGGCTATCTCGTCTGCGCCGACGCCGTGCCGCAGCCGACCGCGCTGACGCTGGCAACGCAGGGACTACAGCAGATCACGCAGGTCTCGGCGTTGGTCAAGCAGCAGGTCAGCCGCCAGAGCGCGCAAAAGGAGCGCGTCGACGGCCACATCCAGACCACGACCAGTTCCGCCGAGCAGACCAACTACGACGCCAAACAGTGCCTGGAATTACTGGAGAAGAACCTGGCGCGCTGGCAGATCGGCAAGGCGGAAGGCTTGTGGCAGGTCACGGTCTACTACTTTGGCGCCACACCCGCCGTGCGCGACCAGGCCGGCGCGCTGCTGCGGGCGATCTTCTCCGGCCCGGACTCCGTGCCCGAACCAATCCGCGTCTTCGCCCGCCAGACCGATCCACAACTGGCCGACCAGGATCACGTGTTCGGTACGCTGCTCACCAGCCGCGAGGTCGGTACACTCTGCCAGTTGCCGCGCGCCGAATTTCCTGGCTACGCGCTGCGCGACTTTGCCCGCTTCGACACCGACCTGCCGCCAGGAGCGCCCGCCGATCCAGTGACGCTGGGGCGCGTGCTCGATGGTGGACAGCCGCTCGGTCATGCTTACGCGCTGGCGCGTTGCGACCTGACCAAGCACGGGCTGATCGTCGGTGTGACGGGCGCTGGCAAGACGACGACGGTTTTCTCACTGCTCGACCAACTCTACGCGCAGGGCAAGGGCACACCCTTTCTGGTGATCGAACCTGCAAAAACCGAGTATCGCCTATTGCTCAAGGCGGGTGGCCGCTTCCCGAACCTGCGCGTCTACACCCTGGGCGATGAACGTAGCGCGCCCTTCCGGCTCAACCCCTTTGCCTTTGCCATTGGCGCCGCACAGCACCGCATCCATGTGCAAACGCACATTGACTTTCTCAAGGCGGTCTTCAACGCCGCGTTCGTACTCTATGCGCCGATGCCCTACGTGCTGGAGACCTGCCTGCATGAAATCTACACTGACAAAGGCTGGGATCTGGCAACCGGCGTCAATCTGCGCCTGCCGTTGGCGCAACAAGGCAGCGAGGCGGACTGGCCGGTCTTTCCGACGCTCACCGACCTCTATCACAAGGTCGAAGAGGTAGTAGATCGGCTCGGCTACGAGGAACGCATCGAGATGGATGTCAAGGCCGGGCTGAAGACGCGCATCGGCAGCCTGCGGCTGGGCGGCAAGGGCTTCATGCTCGACTGCACACACTCACTGCCGATGGCGGAGTTGCTGGCGCACCCCACCGTGCTGGAGATGGCTTCGATCGGCAACGAGGACGAAAAGGCGTTCATCCTCGGTTTGCTGCTGACTGCCCTCTACGAGCATCACATCATTCAGCAGCAGATGGCGCCGGCGCCTGCCAGCGACCTGCTGCATCTGACTGTGCTGGAGGAGGCGCACCGTCTGCTCAAGAATGTGTCGACCGAGGTGGATACGGAAAGCGCCAACACACGTGGTCAGGCCGTTGAGACCTTCACCAACATGTTGTCAGAGATTCGCGCCTACGGTGAGGGTGTACTCATCGCCGAACAAATCCCGACCAAGCTGGCGCCCGATGCCATCAAGAACACCAATCTCAAGATCGTGCATCGGCTGCTGGCGGGCGACGATCGCGAAGTGCTGTCTGCTACGATGAACATGGACGACGCGCAGAGCCGCTATCTCACCACGCTGCGCGCCGGGCAGGCGGTCATCTACGCCGAAGGCGCCGACCATCCGTATCTGCTGGGCATGGAGAATTTCAAGGCGCGGCTGTCCGGCGCACGCGTCACCGACGCCGACGTGCAGCAGTTGATGGCGCCGGTCGTGCGCAGCCCCATCTACGCACCGACACCGGACTTCGACCAGTACTTCCCGCCCGCGTTGGTGCAGATGCTGGCGCAACAGAACATCCCGCTCTCGCTAGTGCGTAACCGTGCGCTGCAATTGATCGATGCGGCGGAATTTGCGGGCAGTTTTGACCGCTATATCCTCGGCATCGTGGAGAAACCAGCGCAGGCCGTAGCCGCGTTTGGCTGGCTGCGGCGGCTGGCGCTGCAGCAGTGGGTGGACACTGCCGCGCTGCGCCCCACGATTCTCTATACGGTGTTGGTGGCGCTGGAGCAACACGCTGAGCGTCGCGGGCGCTTATATCGGTGGGCCTATCATCGCACGGGCAACGCTTACACACCGCTGCGTCGCGCCCTGGCCTATCTTGCGCAGGAATACCCCTACGTCGCCGCCGACCCTGCCCAGGCGCAGCAGAGCATCGACCAGACAACCGTGCAGATCGAGGCCGATCTCCTGGCTTTTGGCGCTGCTTACTGCAAGCTGACGACGGTGAACGCGCCCTACAATGGCTGCCAATACTGCCAGACGCGTTGCCGCTACCGCAGTGAAGCCGCGCGGGTGGCGGAGCGTCGCGATCTGCGCGAAGGCTTCAGCCAGGCGCTGGAGACCCCTGACGACGTTCAGATGTGGCAGCGTCTGGCCGAGCATTGCCAGGACGCAGCATTCCAGGTGATGGGTGTGAGCAAGGCTGACCTGCCGGCGGATGCCGTCATTTGCTATGCGCTGCACGCCGCACAGGTCATGGAGTTGAGTACGAAGACGCAGGTGAAAATCCTGAAGAATGTGGCGGCGCTGGTCAAGCGGCAATAGAACACGGATCAAGAGAAGCAGCGGATTGGCGCGCTGTCTGATCCGCTGCTTCTCTTGATCCGTGTTCTATTGCATCACCGCAGCATTGCCGAGAGCAGCAAGCCGCCAAAGATCGACGCCAAGATCGCCAACGCAAAGTAGAGCACAATCAGCGCGGGGATGGCGGCGATCGTCCACTTGAGGATGAAGACCACCATTGAGCCAAAATCCATGCGGAAGTCTTGCACGATGACCGGCCGCGCCACACTCTGCAGCCCGACCAGTTGACGCAGCGTGTTGCTCTGCGCCTCAAGCACCTTGCGGATCGCCTCCTGATCGGCGCTGATCTCTTTGAGGGTTTGCAGCAGTGCTGGCGACATGTTGCCTTCGATGTTCACGACCGGCGCCGGATCCGCACAGCCCGGCAGCGTCGGCAGAGTGGGCAGACGGACGGTCTTGCCTGGATCGATGGCGCTTGCCCGCATCATTGCGGCGGCCTCTTGCGAAATGAACTCGCGTCCACACGACCAGCAGACCAGGCGGGTGGTGGGCTGTGGCTGCCCGCAGCGCTCGCAGATGATCTCGTTGGGACGATCTGCAACCGGCGCGCCTGTGGTCTTGTCGCCCAGTGCCGCTTGCTGCATGACTTCAGCCAGCACCGCCTGAATCGCAGCGTCAAGTTCAGCATCATACCTCGGGTGCAGTTGTGTCAACCGCTGTTCTAGAGCGGCTTGATGTGGGGCGGATGTAGGATGATTCTCGAAAGCCAGCAGGGTGCTGGCGAGCGCAGCATCATCGCCACAAAGCTGCAGCAGCCGTGAGCGCAACGTTGCGTACAGCGCCGCCATGCCCGGCGCACGACGCAGCGGCGCCCCGTCCAGGATTGCCTGCAAGAGAGCTTCCATGTTCATTGTGATCTCCCTTGTTACTCCTCGATCAAAGCGCGCAACTGTCGGAGTGCGCGATGGCGTAGGATGTGTACGATGGCCTTCGACTTGTGCAGGCGGGCGGCGATCTCGTCGTCGGTCATGTCGGCGAAGTAGGTGTAAGCCACCACCAGGCGGCGTTCCTCGCTCTGCATATGATTGATGGCGTCGATCAAGGCGTCCATCTGGGCGCTGCTGTGAGCGGGGTCGGTTGCACCATGATTGGCGGCAGCGCACATGAACGCACGCGCCGCAATGCCGATCCCGTGCTCCGCCATCTCGTCTAGCGAGTGCATAGTTGGGTCGCGGTCGAGCAAATCCTGCGAGCGCGTCCACACCTGCAAATTCACGTTTTTCAGAATCGTGTACAGCCAGTAATCCAGCGGCACGTCGCAGGGATAGGGATGGGAAAGTGCGCACTCGCACGCCTGCTGCGCGATCTCGGTTGCCTTGTCACACGCACACCCCATCCCAACGCCAGCGCGCATCAGCAAATGAATCGCTTTGCCGGTCAACTGCTGCGCCAGCGCCTGCCATGCTAACTCGCTGTGGTGATGCAGCGCCAGGATGCGTTCGCAGTCATCGGCGAAAACCACCAGGACGCGGTGTTGATAGGCAAGCCAAAGCATCTCCCAGGTCAGCGTCGGCGCGTACGCGATCGCGTGATCCCAAAATTGGGTGAAAATCTGACGGCTGGCGCGCATCTTCGCCATCACGCGCGCAGCGCGTCCTGAATGTGCATTGATGTCCAGGATAGCAGCGACGTATTGATGCGCCGTGACTGGCAAGGGCGCCAGCAAGTCGGCGTCGATTTCCCACGCATCACTGGCGGGCGCTGTAGATTCTGGGTTCAGCGTAATGGGCGATGTCTCGGTGAGGGTTCCCCATATCATGGCAAGCATGCCTCCTCAAACCCGGCGGAAATAAAATGCGAGCACTGAAAGCGTGAGCGGTGACGTTGCATTTATTGGTGTAGGCGCTGCAATGCGCAGTTGGGGTCGGCGTCTTCATCGGCGTCAGACTTTCCCTACTAGAGTACCGTTGATTACCCTGCGCATTTCTCTAAGAAACCTATTGACTTTCTCGATGGAGGAGATGACGCCCATGAATTTTTGCCCTTCCTGCGGTGCGGAGAACCGTCCGACCGCCCGCTTCTGTCATCAATGTGGACACGCGCTGACGCTGGTGGTCGAGACGCCAGCGCCAGCGATCGCGCCGGAAGTGGACGCCGAACACGTCGATGACACAGAACGCGTCAACGCTGGTGATGTAGGTGACTCTGCCATGCAGGTGGCGCCAGCTTTTCTGGATGAGCCTGATCCGCCCGCTGGCGAGATTTTTCGCGAAGAGGTGGCCGCCAGCATCGCATCGTCAAACCCCGTTGTATCGACAGATGGCGCGGACGTCCTGCCGCCAGATGCAGACGTATCCACGATGGACATCGAGACCATGCGCGCGGGCGCCCCACATGCGGCGGAGCTCCATGTGGAGGTTGGCGCCATCTTAGCCGGGCGCTTTGTCGTGCAAGATGTCATCGTGCAGGAGGACAGGCGCGTGCGCTATGCGGTCGAGGATCGCGGCGTCTGCCCGACCTGCCACGCCTTGATCCAGCCGAGTGACGAAGAGCCGTATTGCTTCGAGTGCGGCGCCTATTTGATGGCGCCCGATCTGCCGCGTCCGCAACGGCTGCTGATGGTGGCTGCTGATGGCGACGCCGATGCCGGCGACCGCATCACGGCGGACGGGCAGATGTTGATCTTGCTGCCAGAGGCGGCGTCGCCAGCTACGGAGGCAGGCGCCGCTACAGTGGTCAACCCCTTCCCAAGAGGCGTGCAGTTGCTCGCCGGGCAGCGTTCGGACGTGGGATTGGCGCGCGCCGACCGTCCCGATGAGGACAGCGTCTTTGCGCTGACGTTGTCGGCGATCTATGAATCGCAGGCGGCGCCGACGCTGGGTCTCTACTTTGTGGCTGATGGCATGGGCGGGCACGGCGATGGTGAGATCGCCAGCCGCCTGGTGACGGAGACGGTGGGCAGCGCACTGCTGCAATCGCTGGTCGCACCTGCATTGCAGGGCAAGACATCGTCAGCGGAGACGGTCGAGGCGCTGCTCGACAGCGCCGTGCAGCTAGGCAATCGGCTGGTGCGTCAGGAGGCGACGGCGCGTGGCAACGACATGGGTTCGACGTTGACATTGGCCTTCATCCACGATCACCGCGCCTTCGTCGCCAATGTCGGTGACAGCCGCACCTACCTGTGGCGCGGCGGCGTGCTCCAGCAGATCACCGAGGATCACTCAGCGATCTTTCAGCTTTTCCGCGTGGGCACAATCAGTGAGGAAGAAATCTACACCCACCCGCGCCGCAACGAGATTACCCGCAACATGGGCTTCCGGCTGACGGTGCAGCCCGACTTCTATCAGCTCGACCTGCTGCCGGGCGACACGCTGCTGCTCTGCTGCGACGGCTTGTGGGAGATGCTCCACAACGACGGCATCGCCGATGTCTTCCTCACCAGCTATGGCGACCCGCAGCAAATCTGCGACGAGTTGATCCGCCGCGCCAACTTGGCCGGCGGCGACGACAACATCAGCGCCATTGTGGTGCGCGCCCAGGCATAGAGGAGGGAATATGGCCGGCATCATGAAGAAACTGCGTAACGAGACCGAACGCGCCAAGTTCGAGGCAGGACGGGCGCTGCGCCTCCAGCGCGAACAGGGCAAGTTGAGCCAGCTTCAGAGCCAGCGCAAAGATCACGCGTCAGCGTTGGGTGAGGCCGTCTGGGAGTTGTATCAGACGGGTCAGGTGACCGATGCGCGCCTGGTCAGCATCTGCACCCAGATTCGGGCGACGCAGCAAGAGATCGCCGCCCAGGAGCAGACCATCGAGGCAATCAAGCAGGAGCAGCCCCCGGAGCCGCCGACCTGTCCGCAATGTGGCCGTGATGTCAGCAGCAGCGATGCCTTTTGTCCTGGCTGCGGCGCCGCCATCACAGCCACTGCGGTGACGTCCCCCGCCGTAGCCAGCGCATCAACGCAGAACTGTCCGCAATGTCGCAAACCCGTGCGCGTCGGCGCGGCCTTCTGCCCGGCATGCGGAGCGCGCCTGACCGCCTAGAGTTTCGCTCAGATTGGAGGTTTCATGTCCGGTGAAGTAACACTGACGACCCGCCTGAATCGTACGGTTTTTCAGGCGCTGCCCACGCCGCAAAAACTCTACGTCCTGATCGATGTCGTGCCCACCGGCGAGGGGGTGGCTGTGCAGATGCCGGTGAACCTGGGGCTGGTGCTTGATCGCAGCGGTTCGATGGCTGGAGACAAAATCCGCAAACTGCGCGAGGCAGTCAAACTGGTGCTTGGCCAGCTTTCACCACAAGACCTGGTCTCGGTTGTGCTCTTCGATGACAACGTCGATACGCTCGTGGCCTGCCAGCCGGTGACGAACCTGGCGCAGCTTCACGCCCAGATCGACCGCATCACCGATCGCGGCGGCACCACCATGTCCAAGGGGATGCGGCGTGGGCTGGACGAGATGCGGCGCGGCCTGGCGCAGGATCGCGTCAGCCGCATGCTGCTGCTCACCGACGGCGAGACCTACGGCGACGAAAACGACTGTCGCCAGCTTGCCACCGAGTGCGGGCAGTACGGCGTCGCTATCAGCGCGCTGGGACTGGGCGAAGATTGGAACATGCCGCTGTTGGAGGCCATCGCCGGGCAGAGTGGCGGCGTCGCCGACCACCTGGCGACCCCCGACAGCATCCTCACCGAGTTCAAGCGCACGGTGGCGACGATGCAGGGCAGCAGCGTGCGCAATGCGCAGTTGACGCTGCGGCTGGTGGCGGGCGTCACCCCAGCAGCGGCGTGGCGCGTACTGCCAACCATCAGCCAGTTGAGCCAGCGCACTCTCTCGGACCGCGACATTCAGCTTGTCCTGGGCGACCTAGAGCATGGCAAAGGGCAGTCGGTGCTGGTCGAGTTGGTGATCCAGCCCAAGGCTGCAGGCAGCTACCGTGTAGCGCAGGCCGACGTGATGGTCGACATCCCAGCGGCGAACCTGAGCGGTCAGCACGTCCGTCAGGACATCCTCGTCACGCTGACCGAAGACCCCAGCCAGGTGACGGCCTTCGTGGCGGATGTGATGAACCTGGTCGAGAAGGTGTCGGTCTTCAAGCTGCAAACGCGTGCGCTCAGCGAGGCGCAGGCGGGCAACGTGGCGTTAGCAACACAGCAATTGCGCGCGGCCGCCACGCGCCTGCTCAATCTCGGCGAGGCCGATCTGGCGCAGGCCGCCCAGCAGGAAGCCAACAACCTGGAGCAACAGGGACAGATGTCCGCCGCTGGCACCAAGAAGTTGCAGTACGGCACGCGCAAGCTCACACAGCGTCTCGACGATTTAGACGCCTGAACATCTGGCGCTTCAGGCATCGCATCCATCATTTCACGATCACATCAGGAGGTTGCACACGATGGTTACCTGTCCCGTTTGCGGCGCACAAAATGATCCATCCGCCGGTTTCTGCGATCAGTGTGGCACATCTCTGCAGGGGCCTGGCGCGGCGCCGGCGCCGGCAGCAGTCAGCTATGCACCGCCGGCGGCCCCCGTCTACACGCCGCCGCCCGCTACGAACTTCGGCGGCGCCGTTTGTCCTCAGTGCGGCGCCCAGGTGATCCCTGGGGAGATGTTCTGTGAGAACTGCGGCGCGGCGCTCGGCAGTGCGGCGCCAGCCCCGGCAGCCGCCAGCTATGCGCCGCCGCCCGCACCCGCCTACACCCCGCCGCCGGTTGCCGCGCCCGCCGCGCCCGTCTACAACCCGCCGCCGCCCGCCGCCACTGCCTCTCTGACCGGCATCGATGGTCAAACCTTCCAACTCAGCGGCAAGACGACCTATCTACTCGGGCGCCGTGATGATGTCAGCGGCAATTATCCCGACGTGGATACCAGCGACGCCGGGCTGCAGGCTGGCGTCAGTCGCCGTCACGCTGAGTTGTATCAGCAGGGCGTGCAGTGGTTCATCCGCGACCTGAACAGCGTCAATGGCACGTGGGTCAATCAGCAGCACCTGCCCACCAATGGCGCGCAGCCCGTCAATCCGGGCGACACGATTCGCCTGGGCAAGTGGACGGCGACCTTCCGAGTTTGATTCACCGATGATAGAACTCACCGATCGCCAGCATCTTAAGAAGAAAGAGAGCCGCTTTTGCAACCTGTGTGGCGCACCGTTGGGCGCCACATACCACGTCTATGCGCATACTGGGCTGGGGCGACGGCTGGCGGTCTGCAATGCGTGTGCGCAGCATAAGGTCGTCTGTGCTGGCTGCGGCGTCCCGCTGGCGGATGGCTTTGCCCGGCTGAGCGACGGTCGTCCGATCTGTCCCACGTGCCGGGCATCAGCGGTGGATGATGTGCTGGCGGCGCGGGCGCAGTACGAGCAGGTAATCGAGCTGGTCGAACGCGAGTTGGGGCTGCGCGTCCATCGTCGCCCAGGTTTTGGGCTGTACAGCCACGACGATATGCAGCGCTTACAGGCGGCGCTGGCGCACCCCTCGGAAGGGGGACGGCTGTTGGGCGTCTATGTCAAGATCGGCGCGCGGCGTGAGATCGCCCTGGAAACCGGGCTGCCCCGGCTGCTGATGCTGAAGGTGATCGCCCACGAGTACGGTCACGCCTGGCAAGGCGAGAACTGCCCCTTCCTGACCGACGCGCAGTTGCTGGAGGGTTTCTGTGAGTGGGTGGCCTATAAGGTGCTTGGCGCCATCGGCGCAACGGATGTGCAGATGCGGCAGATTGTGGCGCCAGGCTTTTATGGCGACGCGCTGCGGCGCATCCTTGACATCGAGATGACGGGTGGAGTCGAGGCGGTGTTGAGAACAGTTCGCACGCCACAAATAGAGCGGGGTCTTCATTAGTTCTAGAAGAGGAGGAAACAATGTCCGGTTTTTCGAGTCTGTTCTCAGGTCTCAACTTTCGCAACACGATTCAGAAGTACGCGGCGCAGCACAGTTGGCGCGTGGCGGAGGTGGATAATGATCATGCCGTGCTGCGCTTCAGTATGTCGTCAGGCCGTACGCAAATCTTGTACATTGTGCGCTACGACACAACCCTGGAATTCTCTGTACCCAGTCTTTTGAGTTACGACAGCGATAGCGAGATTCCTCACTACCTGTCCACCCTGCTGCTACAACGCAACGCCAGCCAGAAATATGGCTTCTGGTGCATCGAAAAAGTGGGAGGGAAATATATCTTCTCCTACATGCACAACGCCGAGATCCAACTCATCGATGTCGAGTACTTTGGCAAGGTGGTGCGAGCGCTGCTAAACGAATGTGACGAGTTCGAGGGCACGATTCTGAAGATGCTGTAGCCGCGATCCCAGCGCAGTTCACAGTCATCTCTGTTGAGAGATAGGAAGTAAACCCTATGGCCTTCTGTTCCAATTGCGGCGCCCAGAATGCGCCGGCTGCCAAATTCTGCGCTCAATGCGGACATGCCATGACCGGCTTCCTGCCGTCAGGACAGGCCGGCGCGTCGACGCCTGCCACTTCGCCACCACCTTCACCACCGATCAGCCCCGTTCAGCCCGGCGTGCTTGCCGCGCAGACGGTGCTCCACACGCGCTATCAAATCCTGCGTCTGCTTGGGCAGGGCGGGATGGGCGCCGTCTATCTGGCGCAGGACAAGAACGCCTTCAACCGGCGCTGCGTCGTCAAGGAGATGCTGCCCTACTACAGCAACCCCGCCGAGAAACTCAAGGCCGAGAAAGATTTCGAGCGCGAAGCGCGCGTGCTCGCTACGCTGCGTTTCGACGGTGCGCCGCAAATCTACGAGTACTTCATCGAGCAAGGCAAGTATTACCTGGTGATGGAGTTCGTCGAGGGCGAAAACCTGGAGGATCGACTGACGCGGCTGGGCGGCAAGCTGCCGTTAGACGAGGTGCTGGAATACGGCGCGCAGCTGGCGAACACGCTGGTCTATCTCGCCAGACAATCGCCGCCTGTCATCCACCGTGACATCAAGCCGGCCAATATCATCCTCGACCAGGATCAAAACAAGGTCAAGCTGGTCGATTTTGGCCTGGCCAAGGAAAACGTGGGGTCAGGCATGACCGGCACGCTCTCGGCGCCGCTGGGCACGCCCGGCTACGCACCGATGGAGCAGTACACCAACCAGGTCGAGCCGCGCACCGATGTCTACGCCCTCGGCGCCACGCTGCATCACTTCCTGAGCGGGCGCGACCCGCGCACCGACAATTCCTTCGACTTCCCACCCCTCAGCCAATTCCTGCCTGGCGTCCGCCCCGAACTCGAGACGTTGATCGCTCGCATGGTGGCGATCAAAGTGAGTGACCGCCCCGCCGCCGGCGAGGTGCGCGACGAGCTGGAAGCGATGGCGCGCCCCCAGCTTGCGGCGCTTGCCAGCGGCGTCAAGCCCTTTACGTTCCGCGCCGGGCCGACAGCAATGGACGCGGACGAACTGGCGCTGCTGTGCGACCAGCACTGGGAGGATGGCATCTATCACCTCTACGCCGGGCATTTCGAGGCGTGGCTGGATTCAGTCAACCGCCACGATCTTGCCGTGCGCGCCGAATCGATCCGTATCCGCGGCGGCGACCAATCCGCCGGGCTGGAGGAATTCCTGCGCGCCGCCAACCCGACGATCCCGCTGCCGTCGCTGGCCGTGAGCACACGCGCACTCGATTTTGGGCGCGTCGAGAAAGGCGCGACCGCACCGGCGACGGTGCAGATCAAGAACGCCGGGCGCGGCTGTCTCTA
>Ga0209398_1001404_pt1 | contig 12351 bp, 10 predicted proteins | sample AshMeaBigSpring_FD_184125 | JGI IMG/M metagenome (GOLD analysis project Ga0209398, IMG submission 184125) | Groundwater microbial communities from Big Spring, Nevada to study Microbial Dark Matter (Phase II) - Ash Meadows Big Spring (SPAdes)... | ecosystem: Environmental > Aquatic > Deep... | reverse complement strand
TTGTTAGATTTGCAGATTTTCGGATTTGCGGATTAGCGGATTGTTAGATTTGCAGATTTTCGGATTTGCGGATTTGCGGATTAGCGGATTGTTAGATTTGCAGATTTTCCGATTTGCGGATTAGCGGATTGTTAGATTTGCAGATTTTCGGATTTGCAGATTAGCGGATTGTTAGATTTGCAGATTTTCCGATTATCAGGTTATTCGAACTATTGATCAGATAAATGATTATTCGGACAATCTCTTTTTTTCTTTCAAAAAAATACAAATAAAATGCACAGATATAAGGATATGTTAATTTGGAAAGAGTCAATGGATTTGGTCGAACAAATCTATTTGATATCGGATAAATTTCCCAAAACAGAACAATTTGGACTTAGTTCTCAGATTAGGAGATCAGCCGTTTCTATTCCTTCAAATATTGCAGAAGGAGCTGGGAGAAATTCTGATCCAGAAATGAAAAGGTTTTTGCACTATGCTATGGGATCTATATATGAATTAAATACACAATTGATGCTCGCCTCTAGAATTGGTTATATCAATAATGAAGATGCGGAAAAATTAGAAAAAAGAATAGAACAAATAGTCAAGATGATGCAAAATTTCAAAAATCAGTTGCCAGTATAAATTCCCTATCTATTCTTCAAATTCGCTAATCTGATAAAACCCTGGGCTGGAACATTCCTGACCTCTCTACTATCCCTGAGGCAGTGCCTAAATAGGAATATGGCTACCTGAGCTAGCAAGCTTTCATTCTATTTCTGTTATGGTAGGTAAAGTGGCATAATCTACTATGGTATAACCAAGGTTACTATAATACAATAGTTCTTCCTCCGACAGCCATACAAAAGCCTGGCAATCATTATAAAACATATGCTCCATAGCCCATTTATCATTCGTAAGTATCGTACATTCATCCAGCTTATACGGCAATAGGTAAGATAGATAATCCATTCTGCCAAAGCTGTGCGAACAGATTCTCATTCTTTCATAGGAATACCGGATGGGTAGTAATATTAATAAAATCACTACTATCCAAGCCCATGGTTTTATAAAACCATTCCTTATAGACTTTATAATATCCAAAATAATAAAGGAATTAATTAAGCAAGTAGGAGCCATTAGTATTTGCAGATAAGTATGACGTTTTGTCTGGCATATAGAGAGTACAAATACTACACTTAATACTAAAACCAGCAAGGAAGTTTTGATGTCTCTATCAACTCTGGTCGTTTTTTTATTATTTATCCATAACCACAAAAAAAGACCCAATAAAATAATTTCGCCATATATTTTTGAGAAACTTAGCAGATAATAATACCAGTATCCGGAATGTCCCTGTATAGAAAAGAGAATGGGCTTATATAAGGATTTTACAAATAAAATAATTTCATCCGGATAGTAACATAATGCGTAAGAAAAATAGATCATTACCGGAGCAGATACACCCATAATAAATAAAACTAAAGGCTTAGGTCCTGTTCTTTTTCGCCAAAGCATATAAAGCATCCAGGGGCATATAAAAAAAACAGCTACCCATTTCACTAAAAAAGCGACCCCTATACTTATACCGCCTATACATAGAAGAATTTTTTTAGTAAATAAATGATAGCTGGCCAGCAGATAAATGGAAAGAGAGATATAAAAAACAAAAGCAGTATCTATATGATCAGAAGATATCATTCCGCTATTAGAGGTAATGTAGAGTCCATTTATAGCCATAAAAAACACTGAAAGCAAGGCCACACCTGGAGAGATGAACTTACCCAATAAAAAAGTGACCATGCAGCTTAACAGGAAGTAAATCATAGAAACAATTCTGATGGCTATGATATCTCCTCCAAATAAGCGGCACCCCAGGGCCATAGAATACAATCCCACAGGTCCTTTGCTCAGCCATTCATTGCATTTTGTCCAGCTACGGTGTTTCTCCATAACAGGAATCCTATAAAGACGAGGTACGCTTAGGTCTGACGCAAGATTTTTTGCCACCAGCGCGTGGTATTTTTCATCCCATTCGTGTATATTATTATCTATAAGCAGTGGATATCTCAGACCTATGCCCAGCAGTAATAGAAAAAATAAGATTAATAATTCGCTGGGTTTATTCACTGGTTAGTTATACAAATGCTATAGATGAACTCCCTTTTTATCTAAAATATCCATTGCCCACAAGGGCAAATAAACTTGTTGTATTTTTTTACTTAACGCTACAATTTTGCAAATATATAAACTATTTGAATAAAGTACTCATTTAGGCCAGGTAAAGTCGACCTGTAGAATGCCCATAAAAGCACAGGTAGGATGGTGGGGAGAAGGATAATGGGCTAAGGTAGTCATAGTATCTTATTTCAGTATTGGCTTAGTAAAGGCTTCTATCTTCTTTTAGCCGCTAAAGGAATCAGGTAGAGTCGTATAAATAAAAAAAGCAACCTTCTCAGGCGAGATATTGGCAAATTTGCTGTGGTAAGCAGTAACGAAACTAGTTATTTAGAGAACAAAATGCAGGCTAAGCCAATTAGTTAAGGGCACCTCTAAAAACTAATAAAATTAATAATTTTAATGAGCATAACACATTGAATACCCAATGTTTAAATTTTGATTTTTTGGATAAAATGGGGGTTTTTATATATGCCCTTAATAATTTTGTGTGATCCTCCATCAAGTTTTTCAAACGATTTTATCACTGATCCTATCCTATGGATAAACCCAGCTTCCGTGAAGCATTAAAATTTTGGACAAAACTGGGATTTATAAGTTTTGGCGGTCCGGCAGGACAGATCGCCATTATGCACGAATATCTTGTTAGTAGAAAAAAATGGATCAGCCACAGTAAGTTTTTTCACGCGCTAAATTACTGTATGATATTGCCGGGTCCTGAGGCGCAGCAATTAGCTATCTATAGCGGCTGGCTACTACACGGCACTAAAGGCGGGCTTGCTGCAGGCATTCTTTTTGTGCTTTCTTCTATGTTTATACTTCTGGGCCTCAGTGTACTGTATGTATCCTTTGGCAGCTCACCTATATCGTTTGCCCTCATTAGCGGTCTCAAACCTGCAGTGATAGCCATTGTAATTCTCGCACTCATAAAAATTGGAAAAAAATCTCTTCTAAGTTCCCTTCATTATTGGGTGGCACTAGCCGCTTTTGTGTGCCTATTTTTATTGCATATTCCCTTCCCACTTATCATCCTAAGTGTCCTTATTCTCGCTGATATAACGAGCTATTATTTTCCCCATTATTTTGCCGGAAGTATAAACAAATCAAAGATCATTGAAGCCGGTGAGGGAGCTTTTTATATAATTCATCCTACACAGCTAGCAGATCTGGGATTTCGGCCACTGAGATTTTGGAAACAGATAGCTACTGGTCTGTTTTTTTGGCTAATACCATTTAGGCTCATTTATATTTTTACCTATGACAGTGCGTATTGGCATCCCTTATCTCTTTATTTTACGCGTGCCGCCTTAGTCACCTTTGGTGGAGCTTATGCTGTTTTACCTTATGTGGCACAGGTGAGTGTAGAAAAACATCACTGGCTCACTAATATGCAGATGATAGACGGCTTAGTCCTGGGTGAGACTATGCCCGGACCACTGATTATGGTTCTTGCTTTTGTGGGTTTTATGGCGGGCTACCATCATTTTGAAAGCTCTCTCATGATGGGCGCGCTGGGACTTGTCCTCACCACGTTTTATACTTTCCTGCCTTGCTTCCTCTTTATTTTTATAGGTACCCCCATCATAGAAAACACCCAGGATAATGAAAGGATAAAAGAAATGCTTTCCCTTATCACAGCGGCAGTAGTGGATGTGGTTCTTAATCTCACCATCTATCTGGGAAAGGTGGTGCTCTTTCCCGGCTGCCTCACGGTGGCAGAGATAGACTATGTTTCGCTAGGCTGGATGGTTATTTCATTTTTAGCCCTAGATCGCTACAAAACAGGTATGATAAGCTGGATAGTGGTAAGTGCTATTTTCGGGATCGCCTATTATTTTGCTACTCACTATTTGTCTTTTTAGAGGCTTAGTGAGATGGGCATCTGCCCCTAGTACCCGATAAAATTACGCGTATGATTTTTATTTTACTAACACTGGCCTGTATCATACTTAAGGACCATGTATAAGTAATTATTCTAAATATTTTATCAGTCCTTTTTCGTCGCTCAAAGCTAATTACATAGAGGACAAAATACAAAAAGCGGACAGATTTACATCACTGTTAGGATTGATTATTATCATTGTATTCAAGACCTCAAGAGAGGTACCTTTGTTGGGGAGATTAGGTATGGCCAGTTTTTCTATACCGAATAGTCATTTAGTGATTTTATAAGATGAAAGAAGTAAAAAATATTCTCTGTCCGCTCGATTTTTCTGAGCATTCCCAAAGAGCTTGTGATTTAGCTTTTCTATTAGCTCAGGCACATAGATCATCGGTAACTTTAGTCTATGTTTTTCCGCGTTTTAATTATTATGATTTGGGTATGCCGGGTATGTACTATCCTATTCCTATGGAAGATGTAAATGCCCTTATGGCGGAATCTAAGCACAAACTGGAAGCGGTAGCCGAAAAATATAGATACCAACATCCAGATATCATTATAGCTACTCGCTTCGATGAAATGAGTGAGGCAGATGATGGCATACTCAGTGCAGCAGAAGATATAAAGGCCGATCTTATCGTCATAGGTTCTCACGGTCGTAAAGGGCTGAATCGGTTGCTTATGGGCAGTGTAGCTGCGTCCGTACTCTGCCACGCTAAGTGTGATGTTATTATTTTAAAAAGCAGTTAGTTTTTTTCTCTAACTACCGCTCATAATAATATTAATCGCAGAAATAGTTAACTGAGTAGCAGCAGGGATTGGGCAATAGCAAAAAGTCATTTGGATCTGCCATGGAATCGGCTCTTTATTTCTTTTTTCTCTTTGCTATAGGTGCTATCATATCGGTTATTCACTTTTTATTTTTATCCGGATTTAGTTCTATCCTGCTCAGTGTGATTCTCTCTGCCCTTGGTCTTTTTTTTATTGGAGTCGCTATCCCTTTATTTAGGGGAAAGCGTAGCTGGTTTTCCGGATTTCGTCAGGACTTTTTTGGGTTTTGAGCCGCATCTATCATTTTCGTCATAAGCTGGCTGCTAGGGGTAGCTGTGGAGTAATGGCGAGGGGATTATTTTCAAAAATTTGGCAATGACTTATGAGACCATCGTCGGCGTTTTTTATTGAAAATTATATGTCCATCGCATCATTAACTGATAGGCCTGGTAGATAATAATTTTCGGCTTACTCAGCAGAGATAAGTATGACTATTTATAATGTCCGATACAGGAAACTAATGTTTTGGGTATTTTGTTTTATACAAAGTAATTTTTCAATAGTTAAAGAAAAATATGGAATATAAAGATTATTATCAGATACTAGGGGTAGATAAAAAAGCCAGTGCTGAGGATATAAAATCTGCCTACCGGAAGTTGGCAAAAAAGCATCATCCTGATAAGAATCCGGGCGACAAGGCCGCGGAGGAAAAATTTAAGCAGATAAATGAAGCCTATGAGGTGGTGGGTGATGCTGAGAAGCGCAAAAAATACGATATGCTGGGTGAAAATTGGAAACAATATGGACAACCCGGAGGGTCAGGCGGACCCTTTGGTAATTCTGCAGGGGGCGGGGGTTATGGTTTTGAAGGAGATATAGGCAATCTTTTTGGCGGAGCGGGCGGGGGTCAGTTTTCAGATTTTTTCGAACAATTTTTTGGTTCCGGAGCGGGAGGCAACAGAGGCCGATCTAGGACAAGCCCGCGTACATATAAAGGTCAGGACTATGAATCCGAATTTCAAATAAGCCTTATGGAAGCATTTGCTGGCACCAGTCGCATCATTCAAGCCGATGGGCATCAGCTGCGGGTGACCACCAAACCGGGAGCATATAACGGACAGGTATTGCGAATTAAGGGCAAGGGTGGCAAGGGTAGTGCTGAACAGCACCACGGCGATCTCTATGTACGTATAAAAGTAGTACCCCATCCTTCTTTTATACGGAAGGGCGATGATCTATATCTCACCCATAGTATAGATTTATACACTGCCGTACTGGGTGGCGAAGTAATCGTACCTACCCTCACTACACCGGTAAAACTGCGTCTTGCTCCCGGCACCCAAAATGGCAAAACCATTCGCCTCGCTGGAAAAGGAATGCCCATCTATGACAAACCCGGCCAATATGGACATCTCTATGTTCTATGGCAGGTAGAAATACCCAATAATCTAAATGATAGGCAGCGTAAACTTTTCGAGGAATTGCGCAAACTGGATTGATGGCTAGAAAAAGTGTTTCTGTATGCACAAATAATATGGCCCCCTATAATCATTCCTATATGTATTTATTAGAAAACAAGGGTCATTTAAAAGGAATGATGCGGCGATAGGGTTAGCTACCTATCAGTAATTAGGGCTTGTTTAAAAAATTATAAGACCCTTAGTAGAGCAAGTATTAACTATTTTCTGCTTAAAAGATTAACACCCAAAGCGGCGAATGAATGCAAAATAGCTTGCATCCTACATAATAAAATGAGGATAATAAACACTGTTATGAGCTTATAGCAAAAGGTGATATTACTGCCCAATAGAAGGAGGTTACTTCTATATATGAAGGCCCTGTATTATTCGCGATAGGGATAGGAGCGAATATCCTTTTAGGGTGTGAGGAAGAGATGGAGAAACAAGAAAGAATGAGGGGCAAACAGGATGCCTAGTCATTCGAAAATACAATGGAAACACCCTAAAAGATAGTAGCGGATAGCCCGGGCCTGCCCTTCGACTACGCTCAGTGACAGCCCATAGATCCCCGAGCAGAGCTATGTGTAATAGCAGGGCAGGCATCGCCCTAATCACCTAATAGGGTGTTATGGAGCAAGCGGTAATAATAATAATCTTTTTATCTTTGCCATAAGGGGGGATAGGGTAGAGACTCAGGGATTACATACGAGTTGGCGATCTTAGATGAATGTCCTAATGAGAAGAATATGATAAGCAAAAAAGCATGGCACTATTTTCATATACTATGAATAATATATTTTATTGAAAAGCAGTAGTGAAATATGGATGCTACTGGCAGGCATAGGATTTTTCCTATATGGGATGAGCTTGCTGGAGCAGGTATTGCGGGAGTCATCCGGCCGATGGCTCAAAGTATTTATACATAGCCATACCCAGCGTATGCCCCGGGCTATTCTAGGCGGCGCGCTCGTCACCGGCATTATACAAAGTAGCTCAGTAGTATTACTTATGATTCTGGCATTTGTGGAGGCGGGATTGATGCATTTTAGCAATACGGTGGGTATCGTACTGGGTGCTCATGTGGTCACTACCCTCGATAGCTGGGAAGTAGCTACGCTGGGGTTTAAGGTAAATGTGTTAGATTATACCTTGCCCCTCCTATCCACAGGTTCCATAGGCATGTTTATTTTAGATAAGCGGCCGCGGCATTATCCTTTTTTTACCTTCATCTTTGCTGTGGCACTCATTTTTTTTGGGCTGGGATTATTAAAAGATGGAGCCGATCTTTTAGTACATCGGATAGATTTATCTCAGTATGCCACTTATCCCTCCATCGCCTTTGTATTTATAGGTTTTCTGCTCACGGCCATTATACTATCCAGTTCGGCCACTGTGGCTATTAGGCTTGCCGCCCTTCACGCCCAGGCCATCAGATTTCCTGCCGGTGCAGCTATTGTTATCGGATCGGAGGTAGGTACTACCCTCAAGATGGTATTATGGGGTATGAAGGGAAGTGTAGAAAAAAGAAAAGTGGCATGGGCCGATTTTTTTTACAATGTATTTACTGCCGTGGTAGCCTTTGCCCTGCTGCGGATGATCATATACTTCATCAGTCATATACTGGGGATAAAAAATCCATTAATAAGCCTGGTATTTTTTCAGACATTTATAATTGTACTGGCTCTCTTTCTTTTTCTACCCTTTATAAAGCCCACTATTTATTTGCTAAACAGGTATATAAAGCCGGGGAAAAATCAGCAGCTATCTTATGTGAGTTCTCATCTGCCCCTACAAGGTGAAATGGCTGGTGAAGCACTGCACAATGAGGCCGAAAATCTGTTTTATAAAATGCTGGGATTTATACGCCTCAATCTGCTTATTTCTGCCCCAAAAAGTACAAGTATTTTTGGGCACATACGATCGCTGGCAGATAGCACTCCTCTTCTCAGCGAAGATTATGAACGCATAAAACATACCGAAGGCGATCTGCTCCAGCATTTCGGTAAAATGGTGGATAAAAGTCTTTATCCAGAGGCTACCGCTCCACTAGAACAGTATATACATTCCGTACGCAAGTCCGTTTATGCCGCTAAATCCATGAATGATATTCATCATAATATCTCAGCGTTTTCATCTTCTGCTAATGATGTAGTGAATAAGCAGTGCGATGTGATAAGAGAGGAATGGATAGATTTTGAAAATAACTGTCTGGAGTGGATGAATCCAGCACTCATAGGCTCCTTAGGCTCTAAGATAGATATGGCTAGCTCAAAGGCCAGTGTTACTGAAGAGATGCACAAAGCAGAGGTAGTACAATGGCTTAATGAAAATACCATTAATGAAGTCGAAGCCTCTACCCTGCTCAATGTATATCGAGAAATGCTTTCTGCAAAAAAATCATTGCTACTAGGTATCCGTTATCTATTTATAAAAAAATTTTCTTACCTATGATTAAAATTCTTGTATGCACCGATTTTTCTACTAATTCTAAAGCAGGTATTCGTTTTGCTCTGGAACTAAGCCATCAGATAGCCTGTGAGCTCATCTTCTGCTACATAATGGAGCTAATGAAGCCGGTGAGCTGGAGCGAAGAAAAATACAAGCATTTTATCCGGCATTATGAAAAAAAGAAAAGCGGTGAGCTAAAATTTTTTGTAAAAAGGATTAGTAAATCCAGTGGCATAGTACTCCAGAATGAGCATTATCTCATAGGCACCGGGATGGAGCCCACAGATGCTATTATGCAGTGTGCAAAAACTTCCCACGCTCATTATATCTGTATGAGTACGAATGGGGCCGGGGTTTATAAAAAGATTATTGGCACTACGGCTTCGGCCTTAATAACAAATGCAAAAATACCGGTATTTGTAGTTCCTCACGGATACAGGCATAAACCCATTTCTTCTCTCTTTTTCCCCATTGATCTGGAAGACCCCGGCTATGAACTCCGAACCTTAAATCGCTTGATAAAGGGGTTGCAAATTCCACTAAATTTATGTCATTATGATATTCACAATAACCGGAAAGCTGCCGCCCAAAAAATGGAAAAACTCGCCTCCTCTTATGATTCTGATCGTCTCAAATTTGAAGTAAAATCCTACCATCTGCAATGGTCCTTAATGGAGCATATTCGCTGGGATTTACGGCACTTAAAGCCATCGTTAATGGTCCTATTTACCAGACAAAACCTAAACTGGTTTGATCGCCTATTTCTATCGAGTAAAACGGCAGAACTCAGTTTCGATACCCGCACCCCTATGCTGGTTTATAAAAAGCGGGTCTTGAATAAATAAGGTTCATAAGATCCGTAGATACCCCATAAAACCAAGCGATGGGGCAGCAATAAGCCCATCTTACTAGATAGTTTTTATAAATGGGTCGAAGAATTATTTTTCTAAAAAAACTATCATCCGATATTGTGTCATAGATTCTGTTTATATAATAAAAAGTATCGGCGACTAGCGGTTTAAAGTAACAAAATAGATATCCCTACATAAAACTTGAATTTATTAGATTCAGTATTTTCGCCAAAGAGGATAAAACGGAGGTTTATATTACCAGCGGGTAAGGCTGCCAGGTAAATGATGGCCGCACAAAATACAAACAGGATGCCAGACTAGTCTTCACTAAATAAGCCAGCCATCTCTCCCCGCAGCCGGAGATGGAAATGATACTATTTTACCATTAAGTTTCCTAAGGTCACCCTTATTAATACTCATTCGTTATTATTGCTTAATATTGTAGTCTGTATTTAACTATTAAAAGGATGAAATTATTAGTTCCCACCGATTTTTCGGATTTATCGAAAGTAGCCGTGAGTTATGCCGTAAATATGGCTAAGCATTTAGAATCTGAAGTGATTTTGCTCAATGTAGTTTTTATTAATGGTGTACCGGGGGCAGTAGCAAATTTTCAGATGTCTAAAATAGAAGCGATGATGATAGAGGAAGCCGAAAAAGAATTTGAAACACTAATAAAAGATATAAAGGAATTGCATAAGGGATTTGGTTTTATTTCTTCGCACACTATTACCGGCTACCCTATAGAAGACGTGATAGAATCCTTTGCAAAAAGTGCTGAAATAGACCTAATAATAATGGGTACTAAAGGTGCTACAGGACTAAAAAAATTGCTGGTGGGCAGCAATACCGCCGCTACCATCGCCAATAGTTCTATACCCGTGCTCTCTATACCTGCACAAGCTCCTTATAACGGTATTAAAAATATTCTCTATCCCACCGATATGGTAAACTTGCGTGAGGAGATAGAGCTGATCGTGCCTATGGCTTATGTTTTTAGTGCCACCTTACACGTTCTCCACATAGCTAATCCCTCGGATAATGATATCACCGACCACAAAAACTTAGCTGACGAAATAATCAGTCATAATCTATACGACAAAATAGAATTTCATCAAATGACTAATGCAAATATAGTGGATGGCATAGAAGAAGATATTCACCTCACTAATGCAGATATCTTGGTGACTTTTACACACAAATCCACTTTTTTTGAAAAGTTGTTTGGCCAGAGTGTCACCAGAGAGTTAAACATGGCTCCTGTGGTTCCCATCTTATCTTTTAAGCGCTAATATAAGTCCATACAGCGAGAATAATATTATGAAGTATAAAGACCCCGCCTCCCTATTTTGGCCCCACAGGGGGCTTCTTAACTGCGCTGTTTGTATTCTGTTTTCAGTAAACTTTTTGCCATTATGACCGATGAAGAAAAAACCAGGGCTATCAGAGTCGGCATCTTAGATGCGGGCAAAAAACTGAAACACCGCTATCCGATATTGACCCGCCAAAACGCCTGGGGTATGTCTTTTTTTCTGCTTTCTATTGTTATGATAATGGGGGCAGCCTGGTGCTATCTCTCCCACGGCGCACCGGCCTGGGCAGTCATACTCTGGATAGCTTTCTGGACTTCTATCCTCCACGAACTGGAACACGATCTCATTCACTATCTCTACTTTAAAAAACAACCCCCTATCCAAAACCTGATGCTACTAGTGGCGTGGCTCTTGAGACCTCTCACGCTCAATCCCTGGATGAGACGCCGGCTGCATTTTCATCACCACAAATTCTCCGGCACGGAAACCGATATGGAGGAAAAAGGAGTGACTAATGGTATGGCCTGGGGGATACTCCGACTCATAGCCACACCGGACCTTTTCTTTGGCAATGTGCTGCGCTTCCCCTGCTTCCAAAGAGAAGTGCGTGATCTCTATCGCTTAGGAAAATTATCGCACGAGGACACCCTCCACTTGAAGCGCACCGCCTTGCTCGGTTTTTTGCCCTTCGGGGTGCCTCTCCATTTATTATGGTATAGCTATGTGCTTATCTGGCTAGCTACTATTTTAGCTGATAATGGGCTTATCGCCTTGTCCCCTGCATTCATCCATTGGCAGCGTGCTGTACATCCGCTGATGATTCTACTGGTGGTACCCAATCTATTAAGGCAGTTTTGCCTACACTTTATCACCAGCAATATGCATTACTATGGCGATATAGAACGCGGCAATATTTTTCAACAGACACAGGTACTTAATGCCTGGTGGACATGGCCCTTTCAGCTCTTTTGCTTCAATTTTGGCAGCACACACTCCATTCATCACTATATAGTAGATGACCCCTTCTATCTGCGACAGCTTATCGTGCGGCCCAGCCATCTTTTGTTTAGAAAGTATGGGGTGAGGTTTAATGATACGGGAAGTTTTGCCCGAGCCAATAGGTATGGGCTAATTAAATAATGGATATAACATAGAACTCACGTCTCTCAAATACAAAGCCTCTATCTTTGTTATTATTCCGTTTATATGGTAAATATCATCAAATAATAATTGCCATGTTCAACCATTAAGCGCAACACTTACCTTTGTGGAGCAAATATACTTCATCTGGAGTTAAATAGGCAAATTTTCTAACAGGACGGCTATTTATCATTTTTTCAACTCTTCTTATTTCTCTCGTATCTACCAAATTAAAGTTCGTTTTCTTTGGAAAAAATTGTCTTATTAATCCATTTCTATTTTCTACGGTACCCTTATCCTGTGATGTATAAGGCCTTGTAAAATAT
>Ga0209398_1001395_pt1 | contig 12408 bp, 12 predicted proteins | sample AshMeaBigSpring_FD_184125 | JGI IMG/M metagenome (GOLD analysis project Ga0209398, IMG submission 184125) | Groundwater microbial communities from Big Spring, Nevada to study Microbial Dark Matter (Phase II) - Ash Meadows Big Spring (SPAdes)... | ecosystem: Environmental > Aquatic > Deep... | reverse complement strand
TCCGCCATGGACCTGATGCCGGTCCGGTTGAAGCCGACGCGTTCCCCAAACCTCCCGAAGGGTTTGGGACAAAACGACAAAAAACCGTTTACTCTCAACTATGATGAGTGGCGCACCGGGCAGGATTCGAACCCACGACCCCCAGATTCGTAGTCTGGTGCTCTATCCAGCTGAGCTACCGGTGCTGTCGCGTCCGCTGGCCGCCGCAAGCAGCCGTGCCGCGGCGCTCGTCTCGACGCGATGCATCCTCTAGCGGCTCCGGTCCGGCCACGCAAGGGCAAGATTTCCGCGCCCTGTCGCCGCCTCTGGGCTGAGCCCGCCGTCGGTCGACCCTACTGTCTCCTGCCTACTGTCTCCTGCCTACTGCCTACTGCCCACTGCCCACTGCCTACTCCCTACTGCCTACTCCCTACTGCCCACTGCCTAAGCCGCGTCGAGCTCTGGAACGGCTCGAAGAGGTGCGCCCGCGCCCGCTCCGGGATGCCGGGGCCATTGTCGGCGACCGTGATCAGCACCCGCCCGTCGCGGCGCACGCCATCGACCTCGATGCGCCCGGACGCGGAATAGTTAACGTTAGTGGGAGCAAACACGGGGATGCGCGTCGACTTGGGTTGGGGCGTGGTGTAGTTCTTCTGCCACGAGCGGGTCGAGTAGCGACGGTCGAGAGGGCTGAATCGAGTGTTGGTTCATTTTGCCTTCGAGAGCGTTCGCGACTTCTTCGGCGCTGCATTCCCCAATCAGACGACCTCGAACGGACAAACCGACGACAAGGTCCACCTCGAGGCGGCGGCGGCGTTCATTCTGCGGTCCATTCAGCAGGGCCATGGACGCGCATCCTCGAAGGGGTACAAGGTCGGCAAAGGGTGGATGCCACCGTATCGGGAGACGACGGGTTACATAGTCCCGACGCTCTTGGATCTGGCCGACAATCTCGACCGGCCTGACCTGGCTTCGACCGCGGAGCGCCTGGGCGATTGGCTCGCGCAAGTCCAGGAACCGGGTGGCGGCTTCGTCGAGCGCGATCTCCGGCAGGCTGACAAGCCGGTCGTATTCAATACCGGGCAGATCCTTCATGGCTTCAACGCGCTGATACTGCGGCGGGGACGCCAGGATCTCGTTCCGAGCGCGCGTCGTGCGGGCGACTTCATTGTCTCATCGGCCGACGACACAGGGTCCTTCGTGCGCAACGAGCACTACGACATGGCGCACGCCTACAATGTCAGAAGCGCCTGGGCGCTGCTGACATTGGGGCGAATACTCGGCGAGAAGGCATACGAGAACGTCGCTCTCGCCAACGCCGACTGGACCGTGGCGCAGCAGACTGCCAATGGCTTCTTCCGCAACAACATTTTTCAGCCGGGCTGGAATGCCAACACGCACGGCATCGCCTACGTGCTGCAGGGACTGATCGAGATCCACTGCATCTCGGGGCGCGAGTCATACCTCGCCGCTGTTCGCCGCGCCGCCGAGAGCATCGTTTCGGCTTACAGCGCCAACGGCTACTTGGCATCGGAGATAGGTGAGAACTGGGAGTTCCGATCTCGACACCTGTGCTTGACGGGCTGCGCACAGCTGGCGATCGTTTTCTTCCGGCTCTACGTCCTCGAAGGCGAGAAGCGGTTTCTCGATACGGGCCTCAGCCTGCTTGCCGATGTTGCCGCCACGCAGGACGTGACGTCACGCGGATCCCCGCAATATGGCGGCATCAAGGGATCTCTCCCCATCTACGGCCGTTATGCCCCTCTGCAGTACCCGAACTGGGCGACGAAATTCTTCATCGATGCGTTGCTCGCGAAGAAGCATGCGCTGTCGGCCCCAACGGGCCGCCGGTTGCTGCAACCGTCTGCTGGTTGACACCTCCGATGGCCATACCCATCCCCACAGCTCCGGCTCGATTTTGTAAAGACGCCGACACGCTCGCGCGCTTCGCCGACGGCGAGATCGCGGCTGACCTGCACGTCGCAACCGACGGCCAAGCCGACTACAGCGGGGCGAGCCTGGAGGAGCGGCCTCAGCCGCTGACGATGCGAAAGCTGATCGACGACACGCTGGGACGCCGCCGGTTCGCGTCAGATCGAGCCGCGCCGGCCTGAGCCGAGGGGATAGGCATGACCGCTTGAGGCCGGAATCGATCGTGAGCGGACTCAAGATCCAGCGGGTCTGCGAGGCGCTCTAGCACTAAAGAAGGCTCAGCGCGTTCAGCGGCGCGGGCCTGGGACAAATCGGATGGCGCTTCGCCATCAATGCAAAAGGAATGACGATGGATCTCGAGGCAAGAGTTCTGAAGGTGTTCAAAGAAGTGCTCGAGATCAAGGGAGACGTGGACCCGAGTACCCTGAAATATAACGAAACCGCAAACTGGGCGTCACTGGCGCACATTACACTGGTTGCGGCGCTGGAGAGCGAGTTCGATATCATGCTCGAGCCGGACGATATACTCGCGATGAGCAACTATGCCGAGGCCATAAGGATCATTCGAAAGGCCGCCAATGCAAGTTGATCTTTCCGACCGGGTGGCGATCGTCACAGGCTCGTCGCGGGGGATAGGCTTTGCGACGGCCAAACGTCTTGCCCTCGCGGGCGCTCACGTCGTGATCAATTCGCGGCAGGACGATCCGCGCCTGGCGGAAGCGGCCGAGGCGATCCGCGCTGTCGCGACAACGCAGATATTGCCGGTCGCGGCGGACGTGGGAACCGCCCAGGGCGCGGCCGCGCTCGTCAAGACCGCGTTTGAGAGCTTCCGCCGGGTCGATATCCTCGTCAACAACGCTGGCCTTCTCAAGGAAGCACCGATCGGGATGATCGGGAATGATGACATCAGAGCGTTGATCGATGCCAATCTGGGCAGCGTGCTGAACATGACCCAGGCCGTCAGCAGGGTGATGGCCCGGCGCAAGGCCGGCACAATCGTCAATCTGACGTCGATCATGGGACGACGCGGACGCGCCGGGCAGTTTGCATACAGCGCGTCGAAGGCCGGCGTGATCGGCGCGACCTTGGCGGCCGCCAAGGAACTGGCGAAGTCGGGAATTCGCGTCAACGCCGTGGCGCCGGGCTACATCGAGACCAGCATGACCGGACACATCACTGCAGATCAGAAGGCGGCACTGCTCACCAGCATCCCGGCAGGACGGGCTGGCACACCCGAGGATGTGGCCGCTGTCGTCTGTTTCCTGGTTTCCGATTTCGCGAGCTATGTCACCGGTCAGGTTCTCGGGGTCGACGGCGGAATGATCGCGTGATGTCACCGAGCGCTGCATGGTCGAACGAACCTTGGCACGGACTGATCGGCCAGAGCGCGGATGATCGCCCCTGCATCAAGGACGATCGCTCTGTCTGGATCACCCGGTCCGACCTGACGCGGGCCGCGCGCGAGCTCGGTTCTCGACTGGTGGAAGACGGTCCCGGGCTCGTGTTCATCTTTGCGTCGAATGATGTGCCGGCCGTGGTGGGATTATTGGCCGCATGGTGGGCGCGCATGCCTGTCGCGCTGCTCGACCCGAATATGGCCGCCGAAGGGGTCGAGAGACTGATCGGCGCCTACCGTCCCGACATCGTGCTGGGCCGCGACATCGCCGATGCGAACCCACTCTACCGGTCCGTCTCCGCAAAGCACTCCCTCGGAGTCGACAGCATCGCGCTCGCTCGTGCGCCGCGCCACGGCCCGATCAATCCGGAACTCGCGCTCCTGCTGTCGACCTCGGGGAGTACCGGATCACCGAAATTCGTCCGGTTGGCCCGCAGCGCCGTTGTCGCCAACGCCAGACAGATCGCGAAGGCGCTTGCGATCGGCCCGGCTGATGTCGGCATCGGGCATCTTCCGCTTCATTACTCCTACGGTCTTTCCGTGCTTACGTCGCATTTGTTCGCCGGTGCTTCGGCCTCGCTGACCAATGCCCAAGTGACGGAGCCCAGGCTATGGAAGCGGATCGCGGAGGATTCGGGCACGCAATTTCCAGGGGTTCCGTTTCACTACAACGTGCTGGATCGCCTCGGCATCAAACGCATGGTGCCCGCATCGGTGCTCACCTTCACTCAGGCGGGGGGTAATCTGGACCTCGCGACACGGCAGCGATGCTACCGGGCCATCTCGGAGAGGGGCGGCAGATTCTACGTCATGTACGGACAAACGGAGGCCGGCCCGCGCATGACGACGTTGCAGAGTGAGGATTTCCCAAACCACAGCGCGAGCGTCGGGCTGGCACTGGAGGGCGGCACGCTTTCGATCATCGACGACAATGGCGTCCCGCAACCCCCGAATATCGAGGGCGGCGTCGTCTATCGGGGGCCGAATGTGATGATGGGCTATGCGACCGAGCGAGAGCATCTCGCGCTGGCAGATTCGCAGTGTGGCCATCTCGAGACAGGCGATCGGGGCGTGCTGTCAGAAGACGGCTTTCTGACGCTCACCGGGCGCACCCAACGCTTTGCGAAGATCGCCGGTCTTCGCATCGCCCTCGACGAAATCGAGGCTAGCGTCGGCGCCGGCGGTTCCGTCGCGGCCGTGGCTCCAAACGACAAGATCATTCTCTACGTTCACAAATCGGTGGTAGGGGACGTGAAGGGCAATCTGATCCAGCTTGCACAGCGCCTGCGGCTTCCGACTTCAGTTTTCGTGACGCGGCCCGTGGATGCGATCCCGCTCAAGCCGAGCGGAAAAATCGACTACACGAAACTGGAGCGGCTCGAGTGATGTTCGAGGACCTCGTTTCACGACCGGCCTTCACGGTCCCCGACGGCGAAAAGAAGCCGCTGCTGCTTTCCGGCCTCACAGACTTGACGCACCACCACTATCGCAGCTGCCTCGCGTATCGGAACATACTCGAGGCCGCCTACGGCACCCGTCAGTCCTACGAGCGAATAGAAGACATTCCCTACCTGCCGGCTGCGCTGTTCAAGCGGATGGAACTGTCTTCGACCGCGAAGCCGATCCTGACCCTGCAATCCAGTGGGACGACAGGTCAGCAAGCGAGCCGGATTGTCGTGGACGCCGAAACATCCGAGCGGCAATCCCGAGGTCTCGTTTCGGTATTCCGTCCCGTATTGGGCGCGCAGCGGCTCCCGCTACTCGTCATCGATACCCGAAAGGTCATTACAGACCCCCGCATGCTGACCGCGCGCGGGGCAGGCGTGCTGGGGATGATGAAGTTCGGAGCCAAAGCCACCTTCGCGCTGGATCCGGACTTGAACCTCGTGGAAGGCGAGGTTGTGAAATTCGTCGAACGGCATGCGGGGCAACCTTTCCTGATTTTCGGCTTCACATTTCTCGTTTGGCTCAAGTTGTTCAAGGCCTTCGAGGATCGCGGTCTGGATCTGCGCAATGCCATCATCGTCCATTCGGGCGGCTGGAAGAAGATGGAGGAGATGCGCGTTCCGAACCGGACTTTCCGCGAGCAATTGAATGGCAGGTTCGGTGTCCGCCACATCTATAACTTCTATGGGTTCGTCGAGCAGCTCGGCTCGATTTTCCTCGAAGCCGACGATGGACTGCTCTATCCGCCCAATTACACCGATGTCATCGTTCGCGATCCTGTCACGCTACAGCCCCTGCCCAGAGGGCAAACCGGCCTGCTGCAGATCGTGTCGCTGTTGCCCAAGTCTTACCCCGGCCATTCGATCCTTACCGAAGACCTCGGAATCGTGGAGCGGGTCGACAACGGCCCCATCGGGCGCTTCGGCAAGGGAATCCGCGTGCTCGGACGGCTTCCGGCTTCGGAGCTTCGGGGATGCAGTGACGTCGTCGCGGCGGCAGCTTAGAGGACCTGTGATGAGTTTGCGGGTCTACCGGGGCGGAGGGGAGTTCGACACCGTCGGACTGGAGGACCTGCTCGCGCGGCTCGAGGCGGGCCGATCGCGCCTCGCGTCTCCTTTTGCTCCTGAAAGGATTGCCCTCGTCGGCGAACTGTCGGCGCGCCTTCTTGCAGATCGACGAATTGTGGAGCAGCCGGCCCTCGCGTATTTCGCGCACTGGGCACGCCGCGGCGCGCTGCGCGACTTGGCGGCTCGCTTCGGCGCCACAATGCCTGCGGGCACCATCGCAGCACCCCGCGGCCTTGCCATCCACTTCCCGCCCAGGAACGTGGAGACGATCATGCTGTTCTCGTGGGTCCTGTCGTACCTGGCTGGCAACACCAACGTCGTGAGGCTGCCGAGCGAGCGCGGGACCGGGGTGAGGAAGGCGATCGACCTGCTGGTGGCGGCCCTGCGCGAGGCCGGTGGCGACGATCTCCTTATCCAATATCCTTCCGACGGAGTGGAGGTAGGTCGGGCTTTGTCCCGGTCCTCGGACGTGCGCCTCGTGTGGGGCGGCGACGGCAAGGTTCGAGCCTTCGAGTCCCTGCCTCTGCGAAACGGCGGAAAGTCGATCTGGTTCGGGGATCGATACTCCTATGCGGTGATATCAGGGCAGGCGCTCCTGGAGGCGAACGCCGCCGCGATCAGTGAGCTCGCGCGGAAACTGGCGGTCGACATCTTCACGTTCGATCAGATGGGGTGTTCGTCCCCACACAAGATCTACGTGACTGGCAGCGTCGAGGCGCACGGCGGTGCTGTCGCCGCGCTGATGAGCGCCGTGGGCAGTGCGGCCCAGCGGCGTGGCGCCGAGATCCCGCCATCTCATACGATGGTCAAGATGACCGAGGCTTTGGCCCTGGCGGGCAGGGAACCCGGCGCCATGGTCCCGAGGCTGTCGGGTGAGCTGATAACGGTCGTATTTCCCCACCTGCGACACACGGAGGATCGTGTGGGCGGCGGCTTCATCGTCGTCGAGTTCATCATGGACGTTTCCGCTCTGCTCGGGCGCGTTCGGTCGGCACACCAGACACTGACCTACTACGGGCTGCCAAAAACCGAGCTGTCTGAGTTTGCCAGGTCGGCTTCACTGGCCGGATTGTCACGCATCGTGCCCGTCGGTCAGGCGCTCAGTTTCGACGCAATCTGGGACGGGTACGACCTGCTGCGAGAGCTGACGCGAACGATCCGGGTCGGTTGCGAAGGGACATGGCCGTGATCGACGACATGCCGGACCTGAAGGTCGGTTATCGGATCGAGTTTTCCAAGACGGTCGGGGCCGACGACGTCCGAAAGTTCGCCGATGTGACGGGTGACGACAATCCGCTGCATTGCGACCCGGCCTACGCGCGCAGAACCCGCTTTGGCGAATGCATCGCCCACGGGATGCTGGGCGCGGGGTTCATTTCGGCCGCAATTGCCAGGCTCGCACCACACGCCAGCGCCGTCTACCTCACCCAGACGCTGCGGTTCCTGCGCCCCATCGGCATCGGCGATACGATACGCGCGGTCGCCGAGGTGAAGAGCTTCGATGAAAAGGCGTCCACCGCGACCCTGACGACGGTTTGTTACAACCAGCGCAATGAGCAGGTCGTGTCCGGCAGCGCGCTCGTGCTTCTCGAGCCGTTGAAATAGTCGAGCGTCGGCTTCATTCGAGTGCAGCAGGACCTGGTGGCCTCACTCCGAGGCTGCCGGCACTGCGCCCGCTGCCGGTGCCGTGCTTTCATGCCGCATCAAGAATCCGCGCACGTAGCCTGTACCACTCGTCCGGTGGTAGTAGTCCCGGCCGCTCGAAATGAGTGAAATGAAATAGTCGGTCATGGGGGTCACATCGACCAGCACGAAGGGAATATATCCCCGCAGATTGACCCGCTTGACGATGCCGCGGCGCTCCATGTCGGGGTAATAGTGCCGGGGGTCGATCTGAGCGCTGAACACGGGGTTGTGCATGTAAACGGACACTCTGCGCTGCTGACCCTGCCAGTCGACGACGCGCATGTCGAAAGGCCGTTCGAGGTAGGCGTCCTTCACCGGGAACCGCTCGCGCAGAACGCCTTCCACGGTATGCATCTCGGTGAGGTGCCAGCCATCGAGTTCCATGAACAGCACCTTCCCGCCCTGGCGATAGAGGCGGCCATAGGGGCCGTTCAGATGAAACGGCACGGGGTCGCTGTCATGCCCGGCGGCCCACGCTTCGGCATCGTTCCCCCACAACGCTACAGGATGCGTCGGATGCACGCTGCGCGTCGTGCCGCGGCTACGCCGGAACAACTCCGACATCAGTCCCATTTGTGAGGGTGTACGGCGAACATTGAAAATCGGATCCGACTTTGCGTATTCCCACATCGCACCGCGGTACGGCGACGTGGTCATCCAGAGCAGGCCCTTGGGTGTCACGCGTTCCTTGAGGTGATCGATGAGGCCGTTCAAGCCGCCTTGGACCTGGGCTAGCGCGCCGCTGTGCGCGTGGACACTCAGCCGATCGCCGCCGGCGATCCCGAGCCGGTCGAGGACGGCCGTAATCTCGTCCATCTCGAGCAGGCGTCCCGCTGCCAACTCGCGCTTGAACCGTCGCTCGTGCCTGGCGCGATGATACTGATAGAGCCTGCGGGCCTGATCGGACAACTGGGTCATCATGGTCGCATTCTCTCGTGATCAGACCGCGAAGCCATCGCAGAAACGTCCCGACATCAATCGATTCTCCAGCCGAAAGCGCTGCTTCGACGGCACGTTAGTGGTGACGGCCGGGCGCAGCAAGCCTCGACCGGAAACAGGCTTACGGCTCTCGGTTTGTCGAGCCGTCGGACCTGCTCATGCTGATCCGCCCGCCTTCTCCGATCCATCGGCGGCATCGGTTCGGTCAGCCCGTTCCGCAAGGCCCTTCTCGGCGCCATCATCGACCGCATCGAGGTCGACGATGCCGTCATCCGAACCGTTGGCCGCAAGGACGTGTCGGAACGGGCAATACCGGCGAACGGCGGTCGCGTTGTCAACGTCGGGGTGCGCGATCTTGTTTGCAAGTGGCGCACCGTACACGATAAAAGTGCGAACACCTATATTCTTGAAATAACGATATAAAATGTGCGGAACTGGCTTGCGCCATGATATGTTCGTGAGCGGTCGATGGATGGCCCTGTCAATTGCCAAGCCCCCGCTCCGCCGCCGCTACCATGTAGCGTCAGGGCAAAAGCCGGCAACGTTTCTAGGCAACTCTCCGCAAGGAATGGGATTCCTTGGTACAGGGCCCTTTGTCTACGATCACCTGCGCCCTCTCGGGGCCCGGTCAACAGCGACGGAAGCCCCCGTGGCGAGTTTTCGCATCTGGCGGCGCAAGACGTCCTGGAAGGCGAGCACAGCCGGTTCCGGCGCACGGCTGCTGCGCCGAATGACGACGATATCCCGCGACAGGACCGGCTCGATCAGTGGACGGGCGACCAACTTGGTTTGCGGTATGGCGAGGCGCGCATAGGATGGCAGCACAGTCATCCCTAACCCGGCTTCGGCCAGCGCGAACGCGGTTGTGATCTGCGCGACTTCGAAGGCCGGCGACAGGGGGATCTGCGCCGACTCAAAGCCGACCTCGACGCGCAAGCGGATGCCGCTCGATTGCGTCAGGGTGATCAACGGGTGATTGGCGAGATCCTTCCAGCGGACTGACCCGCGCCGGCGCGATAGCTCGCTCCCTGGCGGGCAGAAGAGCATCAGGTGGTCTCGCCCAATAGGCAGCCGTTCGATGCCATCCTCACTCGTCGAAAAGGTGCCGCAACCGCAGTGTGCCTCGCCTTTTCTGACGGCTTCAACGATGCGGTCCGCCGTTGTGTCCAACAGCACCGTTTCGATGCCGGGGTGGCTGCGTCTCAACTCGACGATGGTCTGCGGCAGCAGCACACTGGCGAGGAGCGGCGGGGCGGCGACGACGACGCGCCCGCGGCGGCGAGACGCGAGATCACCGGCAAGACGGATAGCATGATCGAGGTCCTGCAGGATCTTGGCAGCGGTATCGCGAAACTCGCGACCTCCGTCCGTGAGTTCCACACGACGCGTGGTGCGATCGAACAGGCGCAAGCCCAAGTGTCCTTCGAGGGAACGGACGATCTGCGACAGCGCGGGCTGCGCCATGTGGAGCCGCTCGGCCGCCCTGGTGAAGTTGCCATGCTCGGCGACGGTCAGAAAGGCGCGCAACTGCGGAAGAGAGACGGTCATCGCGCAACTCATAAGGTGGATGTATGAATTTATATATATTAGCAGGCTTCTCTTATGACCAGTCGCAGGTCATCGATTGTGTCATGAGATGTGCGACCTCGCCGGTCGTGGGCGTCTTCGAGGACCGAGATGCGATCGTACCCCGAACTCAAGCACTACATTGGCGGCGCTTGGCGATCATCACCCGAGCGGCTGGCTGTCCTCAATCCAGTTAACGAAAGCGTGGTTGGTGAATGCCCGGTCGCAACCCGGGCCGATCTGGACGCGGCGCTTGATGCAGCAGCGGAAGGACTGAGGGTCTGGAGCCGCATGGCGCCGCGCAAACGCGGTGAGATCATCATCAAGGCGGCCGCGCTGATGCGCCAACGGGTTGAGGAGATCGCCCAGACCATTACGCTGGAGCACGGCAAGCCGCTCGCCCAGGCACGCCTCGAGGTGGAGCGGGGCTCGGAGTTCTTCGAGTGGGATGCTGCCGAAGGGCAGCGCCACTACGGGCGCGTGATCCCGAGCGAACCCGGAATAAACTATATTGTCCGGCACGAGCCGATTGGCACAGTGGCGGCGTTCTCGCCGTGGAATTTCCCGATGAGCCAGCCGGCGCGCAAGGTCGCGGGTGCACTCGCTGCGGGGTGCTCGGTGATCCTCAGGCCGTCCGAGGAAACACCCGGAGGCGCGGTGCATATCGCGCGCGCCTTTCATGATGCTGGACTGCCGCCAGGCGTGTTGAACGTTGTCTTTGGCGTACCGTCAGAAATCTCGTCGTACCTGATACCGAAGCCTCAAATCCGGCTCGTCGCATTCACCGGGTCGACGGCTGTCGGCAAGCATCTGTCCAAGCTTGCTGCCGAAACCGTGACGCCGGTCCTGATGGAACTCGGCGGGCATGCACCAGTCATTGTCTGCGACGACGTTGATCCGGCGAGTGCAGCCGCCGTGTCAGCCCTTCGCAAGGCACGCAACACCGGGCAGGTCTGCACATCGCCGACGCGTTTCTATGTACACGAGCGGATCTATCACGCCTTCAGCAAGGCGTTCGCCGAGAAGGCGCGTTCCATCACGGTCGGCAATGGTCTCGACGCTACAACTGGAATGGGGCCTCTTGCCAACAGCCGCCGACTGCAGACCATCCACGAAATGGTCGTGGATGCGCGGGCCAAGGGCGCAAAGGTGCTGTGCGGTGGCGAGCGGATCGGCAACCGAGGCTACTTCTATCCCGTCACCGTGTTGTCCGATGTTCCCGACGATGCACGGGCGATGCGCGAGGAGCCGTTTGCGCCGCTTGCACTGATCACGCCGATCAAGTCCATCGAGGAAGGCATCGAAAAGGCCAATGCGCTCCCGTTCGGCCTTGCCGCCTATGCATTCACGCACTCGGCCCGCAATGCGGCGTTGCTGGCGGACGGGGTTGAGGCCGGCAACCTCTCCATCAATACCTTGGAGGCCTCTGTCGCCGAGACACCGTTCGGAGGCGTCAAAGAGAGCGGCTACGGTCGCGAAGGTGGTGCGGAGGGTCTGTCGCATTACACCGTCATCAAGAACATTTCGCATCGCATGACGATCGCTTGAAACAACGGGATAGTCGTCACTATGAAATATGCCAAGAGCGACGCCAAAGCCTATTCTCGTGCCACGATGCGCGGCATCTGGGCGGCCGCCAACATGCCGTTCAACGAAGATGGATCGATCGACGAGCGCGGCTTCCGCTCGAACATGCGCCACTGGATCGACGACCTCGCGATCGATGGGCTTTTCATCTCCGGCAAGCAGGGCGAGTTCTTTTCGATGTCCGTTGCCGAGCGCAAGCGCTCATTCGAGCTGGCCATCGACGCGGTCGGGAGCAGGGGCCAGACCATCGTGTCCTGCTCCGATCAGAACCTGGATGTGGTGATCGAGCTTGCGCGCCATGCCGAAGCGGTTGGGGCCGACTACATCGTCGTGCATGCCCCGATCCTTCATTTCCTCAAGGCGCAGGATGAGACAGTTCTCGCATACTACAGGTACGTCGCCGCGCAGGTGAACATCGGTATTGCACTCTGGAGTCACCCCGACAGCGGCTACCTTATGAGCCCGCAGCTGTGCGCGCGATTGGCCGATATCGAGAATGTCGTTGCCATCAAATACTCGGTGCCACGTGAGATGTACGCCGAGCTGACACGCCTTGTTGGCGACAAGATCCTGGTTTCGACGGCCTCCGAACACGAGTGGCTCGACAACATTATCGAGCTTGGCTGGCAACTCTATTTGTGCTCGTCGCCGCCTTACCTTCTGCAGACAAGATCGGATCGGCGCATGCGCGAGTACACCGATCTCGCCTTTAACAGGCCACTGAAAAACCCTCCACTCGACTCGGCCGTGCGAACATGATTCCTCTCTGCCATCGGCAGGAGGGACGGGCATGCGCGGGTCGGACAGCCA
>Ga0209398_1001394_pt1 | contig 12414 bp, 6 predicted proteins | sample AshMeaBigSpring_FD_184125 | JGI IMG/M metagenome (GOLD analysis project Ga0209398, IMG submission 184125) | Groundwater microbial communities from Big Spring, Nevada to study Microbial Dark Matter (Phase II) - Ash Meadows Big Spring (SPAdes)... | ecosystem: Environmental > Aquatic > Deep... | reverse complement strand
CATTGCGCCGTGTGCCAAAGGTGAAGGATTTCGAGCAGAAGCGCCCCCGCCGGGCCTGTACGGATGAGGAGGCCACCCGGCTTCTTGCGGTGGCTCCTCCCGAGCGCCGCTTGATTTACCTGCTCGCGCTGCATAGCGGCCTGCGGCGGGATGAAATGGCAACCTTGGAATGGCGCGACGTGTTTCTTGATGAGGCCGCGCCATGCATCCGCTTGCGGGCCAGCAAGTCGAAGAACCGCAAGGGGGATACCGTTTGGCTGCATCCCGAACTGGTCGAGGAACTGCGGGCCAATCGTTCGGGAGGCGTGAAGCCCTCCGCTCTGGTCGTGCGGATGTTTCCCCGCCTGCGAGCGTTCAAGAAAGACCTGGCTGCGGCCGGGATCGCTTTTGAGGATGAATTCGGCCGACGTTTCGACCTTCACGCCGCCCGGAAAACCTTCAACACCCGGATGGCGACGAACGGGGTTCCGACTCGCGCCGCCATGCACGCCATGCGGCATTCCGAGGAAAGGCTGACGACCCAGGTTTATACGGATGCAACCCACCTTGCCGTTGCCCAGCATGTGGCCTCCCTTCCCCGGCTCCTGAAACCGGCACAGGTATCAGCCATAGTATCAGGTAAAAGTGCATCAGAGGGGAACACGACGCCACAAGCTGACACGATGGCGTTAGATTGGAAACCAACGGAAAGCCCGGAAAATCAAGGGTTTAGCTACTCCCTGACACACGGTGCCACACTCGGGCACGAAGGCGAAAATGGCTCCGGCGGTTGGGATCGAACCAACGACCTAGTGATTAACAGTCACCCGCTCTGCCGCTGAGCTACGCCGGAGTTGGCGTCCTTGCGGACGCGGGCGGGACGATGGGATCCGGGGGGCTGCCGTGGCAAGGGAAAAATTCCCCGGCGCTCTGAAATTGTGAGGCTTCGCGGGAGTCATCCGCCGGCGGCGAGGGCGACGATTTCGACCCGTGCGCCGGGCTCGACGAGGGTTCGGGCGTAATCGCGCGGGAAGACCGCCTGTTCATTGAGTTCGACCACGACGGGTTTGCCGGCGAAGCCGATGGATTCGAGGAGGCATCCGACGGACACGGGCCCCGCGATTTCGTGGCGGGCACCGTTGAGGGTGATGGTGGAGGCGGGGTTCATCGCCATTGGAGGAGTTGTTCGGGGAAGGGGCAGTCGTGGCATTCGGAGAAATCCTCGAGGCAGAAATCCTGATAGACCTGGAGTAGGGCCTGGTGGTGGCAGACGCGCCGTGTCCAGGGCTGGGCGGCCTTGGGGGAACCGAAGAGGCGCAGCGAGCAGCGCTTCACCTTGTCGTTGGGCGAGGAGTTTCGGAGTTTGCGATAGGAGGGGAAGGTCATGCCGTTCTCGCGCATGGCGAGGGGCGCGAGGTGGTTGGCCACCAGTTCGAGGGCGTGGGTCCGGCCGAAGAGCGAGACGCGGCCTGGGGAGGCGGCGGAGGTGAGGGTGTGGCGGCGCGACCAGAAGTCGTGGTCGAGCGAGTGGAGGAACTCGATGAGCGGCTTGACGGCGAAGGGGCGGGCGAGGGCGAGGCGGCCAGTGGCGCACCAGCGCGGCGAGCGTGCCGACCCTGCGGTGCGGGTGGTTCGCGGGGCGTTGGCCGTGGGTTTTCCATGGGATGGAACGGTCCGGGGTGACCTCGAAGCGGGCGCGGCTCTTCCACCATGCGTCCCAGAGGCCGCGCAGGTAGTCGCGGGTGTCGGGCGGGGCTTGTTCGTGCAGGTGGGGCGAGAGGAAACCGGCGGTTCCGAAGAGCACGGCCTCGGCGGCCTCGGCCTCGTCCTTGAGCAGGGCGAGTGGGGCGCGCTGGGCGAGCAGGCGCATTTGCAGGGAGTTTCCGCGATAGCCGAGGGTTTCGGCGGTGGCTTGGAACAGGGCGGCGTCTCGTCCGTGGGCATCGGCGGTCTTGAGCCAGCGCGTGGCCTTGAGGTTCGCGCGGTGGATGGCGGCTTCGTCGAGCAGGCTGTCGATCGAGGCGGTCGAGAGGTGTTTGAGCGGATGGACGCAGCGTCCGGGGTGGGCGATGGCGACTTCGCGCTGGGGGCGGTTGAGGGCGTCGGAAAGCTGCATTTCCGTGATGACGATCTGGGGCACCTCGCGGTGGTCGCAGGTGCGAATGAAGTCCTGGCGGCCGCCTGACTGGAACACGACGTGGAGGATTACGTCCCGGAATGCGGGGTTCACCGAGTGTCCGTGCGCCTCCCAGGCGGCGGAATCCGGATCCAGCTCCAAGGGGCCGGTCCGGAGGTCGCCGTCGATTTCCACCGCGGTTTGGATGAAATCCGGACCTGCGCCGCGGTTCCACTCGCCGAACTGGACGATCCTGACGGGCTTGCCGGAGGTGCTGCGGAAGTCGCGCCCGAAGGCTCCGGAAAACCAGAGCGCCTGGAGTTCGACTTCGGACGGAAGGGCCGGTGCCGGGGTTTCGGCGAAAAGGAGCGGAGGATGCCAGACCGTCTCTATCAGATATCCGTAGGTCATTTCAGGGATGGCGGACGGTCATGATTTCTTCGGAGCGGGAGCCGGTGGATTCACCGCGGCGGGGGCTTTGGTGGGATCCGCGGGTGGCGGGGGAGGGGGATCGAGGATATCGAGCCAGCCCTTGAGGGACTCCGCCTCCGGGAGTGCGCTGTAGCGGGTCTCCGCATCCCTCAGGCCGCGCACGGCGAGGTCCTTGCGCTGGGAGGCCCGGTCGATGGCGATGACATGGAGATCCTGGCGCAGCTTGTCGGCGTCCTCGGTGTAGAGGCCCTTGGCGAGGCGGAAGCGGGCGGCGGCTTCCGCGGTCAATCCCTGGGTGAGGAAATCCAGCCCCGCGGCCTCGGCGAGCGTGCCGCTTTGCCGGCGCTCGGCCGCCTTGTCGAGTTGCTTGCGGCGTTCCGCGGGATTGCCGCCCCATTGCAGCATGGCCGCCCGCAGGGCGCGGAAATCGGTGTCCGGCTCGGTGATCTCCCCGCTGCCGTCGAGGCGGGCGAAAGGCTGATAGAGAGGATCGCCGAGGACGACCCCCTGCCACGAGGTGACGGGCATGGCCATCCAGCAAGCCTCCACCCATGAGAAGCCGGACAGCAGCCGTTGGTGGAGGAGTCCGAGATCGTGGGTGAGGTGGAGGTAGGGTTCGTAAACATTTCCGACGGTGACGGCGGCGCCGCGCTCCAGAAGAGGGGCGCTCCAGTTTTTCGTTGGATCCGTGAGTTGTTGCGCGCTGAACGAGTGCAGGTGGATGGCCACCGCGCCCTTGCGGAACTTGAAACCCGGAAGGAGGAAGGGTCCGCTCACATTCCAGTCATACCAGCCGTAATAGAGCGCCGCATCGCGCATCGGATAGTTCTTGGGAAACGTGTCGTTGAAGCGGTCCGCCACGGTCGGGAGGCCGGATTTCGCGTTTTCCTTCACAATGGTCTCCAGCCACTGGTCGCCTTGCGGGAACTTGTTGGCGATGTCCACGTAGGCCATGCCCCAGAGGCCGGTTTTTTCCGTCTCGATGGCATCGCGGATCATGCGCTCGCAGGTGGCGGCGCTCGGGGCGTCGATCCGCGCGGTGAGGATGAGGAAGGGAAACTCCGATTCGGAAAGCGGCTTCTCCGATTTGAAGAACCGGTTCTGCAAGCCGCCTTCCGCGGGCACGCCCTCGACGCCGAACATGGCCAGTTCCGAATCCACCGAGGCCTCGTCGTGCCCGCCGAGCGGGTCTTTGGGCGGGGGCGGTGGCTCGGCGGGTTTGCCGTCCGCCGGCGGGGGTGGCGCGGGTTTCGGCGTCTGCTGGATGCGCAGCGGCACGCCTCGCACTGTCACGAGCACCCGGATCTTGTTGAGCACGGGCAGAGTGACTCCGGCGGCGTCCCTCCCACGCCGCCACCAGCCGCGGCGGTCGAATTCATCGCGCAGCGGGCGGGCGATGAAGGAATCGTAGTCTCCGCGGGAAATGTCCTGCGCGAGAGGCATTTTCAGGGCGATGAGGTTTTCCGCCGGAATGCCGCGGGCCTCGCGGTAAAACTCGGCGACCTTCCGGGATTCCGGGTCGGCGGAGTTGTAAAGGACCGCCACCGATCCAGGCGCGGGCGCTCCTCCCGCCGATGGCGGCAGGGCGGCCAGCAGGAGCAGGATCAGGGCAAAGGCTCGCATGCGCCGGAACATGCGCGGAGGACGGCCGACATGCAAGAACGGCGAGCGCTCAGAGGCCGATCTTCAGGCCGTCCCAAGCCACCCGGACGCCCGTCGGCAGTTCCGCCTGCAACGTGGCGTGATCGTTTTCATGCCCGAGGTGCGTCAGCCATGCCTCTGCGGCTTCCGTGTCGCGGATCGCCTCCAGCGCCTCGCCGAGGCAGAAGTGCGTGGGGTGCGGCTTTGGCCGGAGCGAGTCCACCACCAGCACGTCCACACCGTGCAGACGCTCCATCGTGGCCGCCGGGATGCGTTTCACATCCGGCAGATAGGCGAGGCTCCTCATGCCGCGCGCCTCGAAAAGGAATCCGATCGTTTCCACCGCCGCGTGCTCCACCGGCAGAGGGGTGATTTTTAGATCGCCGTATGAAAAGGCCCCGTCGATGAGGCGGGGATCCGGCTTCACGTAGCCCAGATAGACGTTCTCCTCGGAAAACGCCCAGCCGAACATCCGCTTCAGCGTGGCCATGGATTCCGCGGTGGCATGCAGCGGCAGGGGGCCGTCCTTCCTCCAACAGAAGGCGCGCAGTTCGTCGAAACCCGCCACGTGGTCGAGATGGGCGTGGGTGTAGATCACGGCGTCGATGGCGCAAAGCCCCTCGCGCAGCGCCTGTGCCCGCAGGTCCGGTCCGGAATCCATCAGCACCGCCACCTCTCCCGCACGGATCAGCGCGGAGGACCGCAGACGCTGGTTCCGCGGGTCAGGAGATTGGCAGACCGCGCACTTGCAGCCGATCACCGGCACTCCCACGGAGGTTCCGGTTCCGAGAAATGTGAATGAAGCGTCCGCCACGGGAGGGAGTATGGACGCCAAGCCGCACGCCGCAACACCAGAGCGCCGGCATGATGATTCCCAACGTCTCGCTCATCCGCGACACTTCGCCTTACGGGTCGGGCTTGGTCTGCCCCACGATGCGGAAAAATGCGGATGGGGCCGTGGAATCCGTCAAACGCACGCGCAGCAGGCGAATTCCGGCAGGCATGCCAGCCGTGCTGTCATCGGCGATGGCGATGCCGTCAGTCCGCCAGCGGGATGAACCGAGATCGGTCGACCATTCGATACGATACTCCGCGTCCACCAACGTTTCCCTCACGCGGAACTCAAACAGATTCTTGCCGTTTCTGCGGACCATGGATGGCGCGTTCTTCGGCTCCGCGGTGCCCGGATCACTTCCGGTGATGAACTCGATCAGATTGCCCATTTGGTCTCCGTCAGGATCCGCCGATGAACTCCATTGGGATCGTTCCAGCGGGTTCTGCAGCATCTGGTCGCTCGAGAAATGCTCTACCTGCCATTGGTGGAAACTGTTTTCAGGCAACACCCTGAGCGCCACGGGCAGTTCCACCACGGGCCGGGACGGATCATTGGAACTCACGGCGATCATCTGGCTGTAGCTTCCGGGTGCAAGTTTGGCGGTATCGAGAGCCAGCGGCACGGTCTGGCCGCCGCCGGCCGCGATGGAGCCGGAAGTCAGCTTCGGCTGTAGCCATTCGGGAACCGTGGCCTTCAGCGCCCGGTACGCGTTGAGACGGCCGTTGGATGCCACCTTGCCACCCAACGTGGCGAGAGAGTCGGAACCGAACATGAGAAGCTGTTTGACCAGGGCGGGCTTGAGCGACGGGTTCCGGCCGAGCAGCAGCGCGGCCGCTCCGGCGACGTGGGGCGTGGCCATCGAGGTTCCCGAGGACGTCCCGTATTGGCCGCCGGGGCGCAGGCTCAGAATGTTGGATCCGGGGGCCGCGAGATCCACGCTGACCGCACCATGGTTCGAAAAATAGGAGAGCTTGTCGCTTTCATCCGACGATGCGACGGAGACGATGCAATCCAGATCGTATCCGGACGGGTAGTTCGGACTGAGGTCGGTGTCCTTGTTGCTGTTGCCGGCCGCGGCGATAAACAGCGAGTCGGCCTGTCCCGCGGCCTGGATGGCATTGTAAAGCGACTGGGAGAAGCCGCCACCTCCCCAACTGTTGTTGGTGATCCGCGCCCCCATCCGCCATGCATAGTTCACGGCGGCCACGGCATCGGAAGTGAAGCCGCTTCCTTTGTCCGACAGGAATTTCACCGGCAGGATCCGCGCGTTCCAACAGACGCCCGCCACACCGAGAGCGTTGTCGCCACGCGCCGCGATGGTTCCTGCGACATGCGTGCCGTGGCCGTTGCCGTCGCTTGGATCGTTGTCATCGTTCGAGAAATCCCAGCCGTTGACGTCGTCGATGAAGCCGTTGCCATCATCATCGATGCCATTGCCCGGAACTTCCCCCGGATTCGTCCAGAGATTTCCCTGCAACTCGGGATGGGCGCGGTCCACGCCGGTATCGATCACCGCGACGATGCTCGGTGCGTTGTCCGCCGTGATGGACCAGGCGTGCACGGCATCGATGCCGCCACTCGCGGCCTGCGGTTCCCGCATCGCCCACAGCGAGCCGAAGAGCGAATCATCAGGCGTTGTGGCGGGATCGGATGGCGGTTCGTGGGATGAACCCGCGCTCTTGAGGGCGAGATTCCATTTGAGGGAGCCCTGCCCGGTATTCCCGATGGTGAAATTCCGGGTGCCGGTCGTATTGGCCAGCATGGACACATCCAGCCCCGGCGGATCGAGGGTGATCTGCGGGACTCCCAGCCCGGTGCCGCTCAGCGGAACACTGAAGAGCGGGTTCGCGGGATCATTGCTCACAATGTCGAGGCTGCCGGTCAAGGCTCCGATTGCCTGTGGTCTGAATTCCACCGGCACGGAAAACGTTCCGCCCGGCAGCAAGTTCACGGAATGGTTCCCGTTCAGGCGGAAATGGCTGCTTGTCGAGGTGACGCTCCCGATTTGCAGGACGTCACTGCCACGATTCGCCAGTGTCAGATTCCATGTCTGCGAACCACCCACCGCAAGCGCTGGAAACAAGAGCGACTGCGGAGAAACCGACAAGCGCGGGCCGTCGGGCAGCGTGCTCCCCGCTCCGTAGGCGAAAATCCGCACGTTGTCCAAGCCGGCGCGGCCCGTGGTATTGCCGCTCACGTGGAAACGGATTGCGGTCAGGTCTCCTCTGGAAACGTCAAACAGCCCGCGGTATCGCGAAACTCCGTCCACGAAGACCTCCCACGCCGGTTCCAACATGTCCACGTCCACCGCGATCCGGGTCGTCTCCCGCAATGGATAAGCGCCTATCGTTCCGGGCGATGGTATGTAAGAATGAGAAGCGCTGACCGTACCATTGGTCTTGAAAGTGAGGCTCTGGATGCCGCCCGGGCCGTCAAAAATCACCGTGAAGTCTCCGGGCAGATCCATGTACAGATCGAACTCCAGCCGGTAAGCCTCCGCGCCGTTACTTGTGGCGAAGCGTACCTGCTGGTATCCGTTGCCATTGAATTCCATCGCCGGTCCGGCCATGGTCCCTACCTGCGAGCGCACTGTGGGACTGCCGAAATTGATGCTGGTCGGCGCGAAGGGGCCGCCCACGGCGGTCAATTGGTCCACCTGGTGGATCGGCGCATCCCACGTCACGTCATATACAAGCGGCGGCTCCGGGGGTGCGGGCGGCGTGGTTTCCTGCCCCTCCACGATCACCGCGATGTTGTCCGCCATGAGCAATGAGGTATTCGCGACCACCTTGGTCAGGTTGGTGAAGCTGCTGTCGAAAGTGAAGGTCTGGAAATCTTCCAGAGGCCCGGTCCCATCAATGATGCCGTCCGTCCTGAATGACTGCGTGACCGTGCTGCCATCCACCTTGTGGCCGGTGAAAACCACCGTCAGCGGGTTGGCATAAACCGTGGAATACTCGGATAAATCCAATGCCAGAATCGTGAATGGCAATCCCTCGCGATGCCTGACGGTGAAATCGGCCGCCAACGGTCTTGCGTAGAGCGTTCCGTTGTTCGGGAAGCCTGTGCTGGATGCGCCCTGAAGGAAGACTCCGCCAGCGCTGCCGATCCGCATGTTCTGCTCTTCCATGTAGGGGTTGTAGCTGCCTTGGCCACCGAGGAAATTCGGCGAGTCGAAGGTGACGATGCGACTTCCAGGCGGCAGATCGAGCAAGCGCTCCTCCGTGGCCGCCTGCTGGGATGCAGCGTCCATCACCGGGCAGTCCGGCGGTTGGATCGTGCTGGCGTCGAGCGCGGCTTCCACATCACGCGCCACGCCATCGACCTCGTCGATGTCGATTCGGGACTCGGTGATGTCGGACGCATGAACGAGGAAATCCGGCTCCGCGTAGGCCACGCACCCGCTGGCGGTCAGCGCGGTGATCGCCTTCTCCACCGAGTCCAGCGCGGCCGTGGGAGAATGCACCAGAAACGGCCCGTCCGGAGCCAGACGCGCGCCCAGCCTCAACCCCGCCGCGGCCACCAACTTGCGGAATTCCTCCTCCGCGAGTCCTTCGCGCGGGTTGACGATCACATGGTCCGCCACTTGCGCTGTCGCGTCCGTCAGCAGTTCATCGGGTGCATTTTCGTCGCCCGCGGGCGGTGTGCCCGTGAAAACCACCAGCGGATATTTTTCCTCCACGCGCAGCAAGCGGGCGCGCCGCACGCTGCCATCGGCCGCGCGCCGAAACTCCGTTGCCAGCACCTGCGGATTTCCAAGGCGACTCCAAATGCCACGGTCCGCCGCCGCCTGCCGCGCCACGGAACGCTCAGCCGCCGCAGAGGCCGCCTCCCGGGGATGCCCATCGCGCGCCGCCGGATCCTCCGCCGGCACATGCAGCATCTCCGGAACAATTCCCCGGGTGAATGCCGCCGGGTCGCGAAAAGCCAGCCAGCAGGTCGCTGCCAACCCCAGGATCACAAGGACAAACCGTCTGACAGGGGAATTCACGTTCATGCGGATTCGATGACATGCTCACTTCCAAACCCCTTGGCAAACAACCAAAATCTCACATTTTCGCCACCAGCCTCCTTGCCGACGAGACCACGGACCCGCCGCCGTGCAAAAACCCCGCGATTGCGTCCCTCCCGGCCGTTTGAGTAGTGTGCGCCCGTCACCGAATGCTCACCCTTCTCAAAATCCGCAACCTCGCCCTCGTCGATGAACTCGTCTGGGAACTCGGCCCCGGCCTGATCGGCGTCACCGGGGAAACCGGCGCCGGCAAGTCCGTCATCGTCGGAGCCCTCAAGCTCGTGCTCGGCGAGCGCGCCGACAAATCCCTCATCCGAACCGGCGAGGATTCGTGCTCGGTCGAGGCCGTGTTCGAACTCGGCGATCCGCGCGAAATCAACGCCATCCTCGAAGACGGCGGCCTCGATCCCTGCGAGGACACCCAGCTCATCGTCCGCCGCGTCATCGGCCAATCCGCCAACCGCCAGTTCGTCAACGATTCGCCCGTCACACTCAATTTGCTCAAGCGCCTCGGCGAGCATCTCGTGGACCTGCACGGCCCGCACGACCACCAATCGCTGCTCTCCACCGAGCGCCAGCTCGCCATGCTTGACGCCTATGCCGGCGCGGAAAACGCCCACGCCGCCTACCGCGACACCCATCGTGCCTGGCGCGCCAAAGCCACCGAACTCGACGAACTCCGCCATGCGGAAAACGCCTCCGAGCAGGAGATCGAACTCCTCCGCTATCAGATTCAGGAAATCGACGCCGCCAACCTGAAACCCGAGGACGAACAGGACCTCGAAGACCGCTGGCGAAGGGCCTCGAACTCCAGCCGCCTCGTGGAAACCGCCGCCAACGCCGCCGCCGCGCTCGGTGGCGAGGACGGCGTGCTCACCCGCCTCGCCGACGTCCAGCGCCTCGTACGCGACCTCGAAAAACTCGACCCCTCGATCCGCGAGCAGACGGCCTCGCTCGAAACCGCCGTGCTCGAACTCCAGGACCTCGAAAGCAACCTCACCGACTACGCCGGAGAGCTCGACATCAACCCCGCCGAAGCCGCCGCGCTCGAAGAACGCGTTAACTTGCTAGAATCCCTCAAACGCAAATACGGCCCCTCGCTCAGTGACGTCATCGCCCGCCGCGAGAACGCCGCCGCCCGGCTCGACACAATCGAGAACCGGGGCGAGAAACTCGAAACCCTCGAACGCGAACTCGCCGCCTGCCGCGCCGCGCTCGACGCCGCCGGCAAATCCCTCACCGCCACACGCCGCAAGGCCGCGCCCAAGCTCGCCAAGGAAATCTCCAGCCAGCTCAAGGACCTCGGGTTCAAACAATCCTCGTTCGAAGCCCCGCTCGTCTCCCTGACGGAACCCGGCCCGCAAGGCTTCGAATCCATCGAATTCCAGTTCGGCCCCAACCCCGGCGAACCTTTGCTGCCGCTCCGCCAGATCGCCTCGTCCGGCGAGATCAGCCGCGTGATGCTCGCCGTGAAATCCGCCCTCGCGGAGCAGGACGCCACGCCGCTCATGGTCTTCGATGAGATCGATGCCAATGTCGGCGGTGAAGTCGCCCGGGCCGTCGGCCGCAAGATGGCCGCGCTCGGCACCCGCCACCAGGTTGTGGCCATCACGCATTTTCCGCAGGTCGCCGCCACGGCATCGCTGCATTTCGTCGTGGAAAAGGAAGTGGCCAACGGCCGCACCCGCTCGCGGCTGTTTCCGGTGAGCGGTGAGACGCGCATCCAGGAGCTCGTCCGCATGCTCGGCGGCGGCGGCGAGCAGGCCCGCGCCATGGCGGCTTCGTTGTTGGGCCAATGATCAGGCTAGCAGCTCCACCAGATGCCTGAAGACATCGGTGTTCCTCACCATGCCGCTGAAGCGCCGGGCCTGCGGGCCCAGGGCGGAGACGAGCGTGGCGTCCGAGGTGTGGGTGGTTCCGGTCCATCCGATGCCGGTGTGGTTTCCGGCGAACTGGCCTAACAGGCCTTCCGGCTTTTCCAACTGGTGGTTCCACTCGACGATGGGCTCCTTGTGGATGATGTCGAGAAGCGCTCCGGCCTCGTCCGGCTTGAGGGTGAAGTCGAGGTGGGCACGGACCAGTTCGGTGAGCCTCGCGGCATCGCCGTTCCGGGTGCCTGCCCAGTCGGCGAAGATGCGTTCGTGAGAGGCCTTCATGCGCGGGATGCGTTCGAAGCGCTGGGTGCTTTCGGTGTAGCCGCTGCCCATGCCGTTGAGTCCGGGATTGGAGTTGCCGTGGTCGCTGGTGACCACGACGAGGATGTCGTCACGGCCCTCGGTCGCGGCAAGCACGGCGGCGACCGCGTCATCGAAGGCGATCTGGTCGCCCAGGAGGCCGGCGATGTCGTTGAGGTGGGCGGCGTGGTCGATGCGCGCGCCCTCGATTTGCAGGAGGAAGGGCGCGTCCCCGGCGAGGAACCGTGAGAGGGCGGCCATGGCCATTTCCGAGAGGGTGGGGACGCGGGCGGCGAGCTTCGCATCATGGTCGCGGTCGATGGAGAACGGGAGGTGCCCGCGGGTGAAGGTGCCGAGGAGTTTCTCGAAGCGGGCGGCGAGCATGGCGTCGCGGTGGTCCACGAAAGCGTGGCCGGCCTTGATGAAATCACCGCGGAGATCGCGTTGGTCCGGGCGCAGCTTGGGATCGAAGAATCCGGATCCGCCGCCGAGGATCACGTCCACGCGGTCGAGGTATTGGAGAGCGATGTCGTTCTCGCTGGAGCGCGAGGAAACCGAGGCGGCGAAGCCCGCGGGTGTGGCGTGGGTGACGGTGGCGGTGGTGACGAGACCGATGCGGGCCTTGCGGGATTTTTTCAGGATCGCGGCGATGGGGGTGATTTCGCGGCCGTCGGTGGAGAAATTGATCGAGCCGTTTTTGACGCGCTGCCCACCGCCCCAGGCGGAGGAGGCCGCTGCGGAGTCCGTGACCATCGAGTTCGCGGAGGCGGTGTCCATCAGGCCGCGGGCGGCCGCGGGATGGTTGAGGAGCTGCCACCAGCGTGTGCCGCGCTTGCGGGTAAGCTGGGAGTAGGCCTCGGCGAGGGTGAGCACGCCGGGGCTCATGCCATCGGAAACCATGAAAACCACACCGCGGACGGGCTTTTCCGATGACAGGGCGGGCGGCTGGGCGCGGGCGCTCGTGACGAGCGAGGCTCCGCCGAGAGCCGCGCCTTTCAACCAATCGCGGCGGGCGATTCGAGTGTTTCCGGAGGAAGATTCCATGGGAGAGGGTTAGCAGGAAACAGGGTGCCATCAAGCGGGGATGTCCGGCGGATACGGGCAATTCCGGCAGCCGTTTCCGCAGCATGTTCCTTGCTTGAGGAGATACCATCTGGAGAAGACGAGGTTCCCTTGTTCGACCGAGTAATCGATGTGTTCGATGAGGCGCGGGGAAGGCGGCTGT
>Ga0209398_1001392_pt1 | contig 12420 bp, 16 predicted proteins | sample AshMeaBigSpring_FD_184125 | JGI IMG/M metagenome (GOLD analysis project Ga0209398, IMG submission 184125) | Groundwater microbial communities from Big Spring, Nevada to study Microbial Dark Matter (Phase II) - Ash Meadows Big Spring (SPAdes)... | ecosystem: Environmental > Aquatic > Deep... | reverse complement strand
TGCGACTAAGAAGGGGAGGGCATCAAGTGTGGGCATTAACCCTATGGATAGCTCTTGCGGTTGATCCGTGATCACCGGTTGTTCTTGTTTTTTCTCGTTTCGGCACGAGACTAGACAAACAATCAAAATGGCCAGGATGCATAACAACTTTTTCATGTTTATATAGATCAGATAAAGTGGTAAATTATGAGTAGAGGCAATTCTTAAAAGAAAGAATTGCCTCTTGATATAGTTGAGTTAAAACTCTATAACTTTCTTATTCCTGTATTGCAGCAATACCCGGAAGAAGCTTACCTTCGATCGCTTCAAGCAATGCTCCACCACCGGTAGAAACATAAGAAACACCGCTAGCAAGACCGAACTTGTTTACACAAGCTACAGAGTCGCCACCACCAACAAGTGAGAAGGCACCGTTCTTAGTTGCTTCAACGATTGCTTCGCCAACTGTACGAGAACCGTGAGTGAAGTTTTCGAATTCGAATACACCTGTCGGACCGTTCCAAAGGATTGTTTTTGATTCTTTGATCACTTTAGCGAAGATTTCTTCTGTCTTCGGACCGATGTCAAGACCTTGCCATCCATCAGGGAATTCGTTTACGTCGCAGAATTGAGTATTAGCATCGTTAGAGAAAGCATCAGCAAGTTTAGCGTCAACCGGCAATACCAAGTTTACACCATTTTCTTTTGCTTTCTTAAGCAGTTCAAGAGCTAATTCCAATTTATCGTCTTCACAGATTGAGCTACCAATCTTACCGCCTTGTGCTTTATCGAAAGTAAAGCTCATACCGCCAGTGATGATCAAGTTGTCTACCTTGCTCAATAAGTTTTCGATGATATCGATTTTTGAAGAAACTTTAGAACCACCCATGATAGCAGTAAACGGACGTTTGATGTCGTTCAATACTTTATCTACGGCTTTCACTTCTTTTTCCATCAAGAAACCGAACATTTTATTTTCAGTGTCGAAATATTTAGCGATCAATGCTGTAGAAGCGTGAGCACGGTGAGCTGTACCGAAAGCATCGTTTACATAGCAATCAGCATAAGAAGCTAATTTCTTAGTAAATTCTTTTTGGCTTTCTTTTACTGCTTTTTTAGCAGCAGCTTTTTCTTCATCTGTAGCATCGTCAGCCAAACCTCTTGGTTTGCCTTCTTCCTCAGCGTAGAAACGAAGGTTTTCGAGCAATAATACTTCACCTGGTTTCAAAGCAGCAGATTTAGTTGCAGCTTCTTCACCCATGCAGTCGTTAGCAAACTGAACTTCTGTTCCGATCAATTCAGCTACATGATTGATGATGTGTTTTAATGAATATTTGTCGGTAACGCCTTTTGGACGACCTAAGTGAGAACCAATAATGATGCTTCCACCGTCTGCTAAGATCTTCTTCAAAGTAGGAAGAGCAGCACGAATACGAGTGTCATCTGTAATGTTGAAGTTTTCGTCCAAAGGAACATTGAAGTCCACGCGAACAAATGCCTTTTTACCGGCAAAATTGAATTTGTCAATTGCTTGCATAATACTCTATTTATTTTAAAAGTGTTAGTCTTTCTCTATATTTCACTAAGACTGCAAAGTTACTATTATTTTTCACTTTTGCGTAACGAATTTATGAATTATTCTTCTCTTTTACCGCTTCTTTTGTCACTTTGTAGGTGTTGCAAAAATAGTGGCACATCAATTGTAAACCGCACTTGTCACATTTAGGGGTTCGGGCCTGACAGATGTATCGTCCGTGTAAGATCAGCCAATGATGGGCGATAGGGATCAACTTTTCAGGAATATTTTTAACGAGCTCTTTCTCTACGCTAAAGGGGGTAGAGCAACTCTCTGCTACTAGTCCGATGCGGTGGGCAACCCGGAATACATGGGTGTCTACAGCCATAGCTGCTTTGTTGAATACAACCGATTGGATGACATTAGCTGTCTTCCGTCCCACTCCGGGAAGTCGTGTCAGGTCTTCCAAGGAAGAGGGAATCTCACTCTCAAATTCTTTTACCAACATCTGTGCCATTCCTACCAAATGTTTGGCTTTATTGTTGGGGTAGGAGATGCTTCGGATATATTCGAAAACAACCTCCGGTGTGGTAGCAGCTAGAGCTTCCGGCGTCGGAAAGTCTTGAAACAACATAGGAGTAATCAGATTAACCCGCTTGTCGGTGCATTGGGCAGATAAGATCACTGCGATTAATAGCTCGAACGGATTGTTGTAGTGTAGTTCCGTTTCGGCGATGGGTACATTTTTCTGAAACCAGGCAATTACTTTTTCATAACGTTCTTTCTTTCTCATCTCAATTTGTTTTTATGGTAATGAGGAACTACTTTCAGATTAAAATACAAGAGAGATAGGAGCGTCAAGCCAGTGCCGATAAAATAAGCGTTGCTGAACGTACTGATCTCTGCAATGGCACCTCCTGCCAAAATACCTATTCCGAGTCCTACGTCCCACGAAGTGAGATAGGTGGAAGTGGCGGTGCCGCGTTGATTATTGGGAGCTAGATTTACAAAAAGAGTATTGTAAGCGGGAAACATAATCCCGAATCCGATACCCAACAATAGAGCAATGGTGAAAAAGATGATTGTACATGAAGCGATATTCCAGTGGGCAAAATAAACGCAACTAGATAATAAGAGAAAAGAGATAGCCACAATATACAACCCTACTGAGATAACTTGAGTGATTTTACCATGGTCGACAATCTTACCGGCAAATATACGCGAGATGGCCATTCCGATTGCCATCAAGGTGAAGAAGAACCCTGTTTGTACGGTGATGCCTATTTGTTGTGCATACATAGCCACGTAATTGGTAGTCATCCCATAAGGTATAGATAATAGTAAGAGTGAGAAACCTGCCGGCAACCCGTTGATCAGGATAAAACGGTCCAGAGAGATCGGTTCCCGTTTAACGGGAGGTTTATACGGTGTTTTAATAAATAAAGAAGCTAATAAACCGAGTATACATGCCCCTAATGCATAACAGAAGATAATATTGTACGAAACTCCTGCATCGTGAAGAAATAATCCGAACATCGGACCGATGGACATGGCTGTGTTGTTGGTAAGTCCGTAATATCCCAACCCTTCTCCACGCCGTGAGGAAGGCATGATGTCGATCACCAGAGTGTTACCGCCCACTGTTACCATACCGAAGGATACCCCGTGAATGATGCGTAGCATTATAAATAATGTAAGCGATCCGGCAATGAGGTAACCGGAAAAGATCATCATGAAAATGAAATAGGAGAATAGGTATAAGGGTTTGCGGGCAAACGTATCGAGCATATACCCGGAGAACGGACGGATGCAAAGTGCTGCGATGGTATAGGCAGAAAGCACCAGACCGATCATGGAATTGGTTGCATTAAAAGACTCGGAAAGATAAAAGGGTAAGACGGGAATTAAGAGCCAGAAACCAAAATAGAGCAGAAAGTTGGCTGCAAGTATAAAGCAGAAGCTGGGGGTAACAAGTTTATCCTTTGCCATATACGATGAGGTTAAAAAAGAATTAGTGATTAGCGGACTTTCTACTTGAAGAATCAGCAGATCAAGTTTGTTTGCCCACTAATCACTAATAAAATTAATATGCTGACTCGAACTCTTTTAAGAAACGAGTATCATTTTCTGAGAACATGCGAAGGTCTTTAACCTGGTATTTTAAGTTTGTGATACGTTCAACACCCATACCTAACGCATAACCGCTGTATGTTTTGCTATCAATTCCGTTTGCTTCCAATACATTCGGATCGACCATACCACAACCTAAGATCTCCACCCAACCGGTGTGCTTACAGAAAGGACAACCTTTACCACCGCAGATATTACAACTAATATCCATCTCTGCACTTGGTTCAGTGAACGGGAAGTAAGAAGGGCGAAGGCGGATCTTAGTCTCTGCACCGAACATCTCTTTAGCAAAAAGCAATAAAACTTGTTTCAAATCGGTAAAGGAAACATTTTTATCAATGTACAATGCTTCTACTTGGTGGAAGAAACAGTGTGCACGATAGCTGATAGCTTCGTTACGGTAAACACGTCCCGGGCAGATGATGCGGATAGGAGGTTGAGTCACTTCCATCACACGGCTTTGTACCGAAGAGGTATGAGTACGCAAAACAACATCAGGATGAGCTTCGATAAAGAAAGTATCTTGCATGTCGCGTGCCGGATGATCTTCTGCGAAGTTTAGTGCAGAAAACACGTGCCAGTCATCTTCCACTTCAGGTCCTTCAGCGATACTGAATCCCAAACGGGCAAAAATATCGATAATCTCATTCTTAACGATTGAAAGAGGATGACGAGTACCGAGTTCTACCGGATAAGCAGAACGCGTTAAGTCGATCCCTTCGCAAGAGTTATCTTGAGATTCAAACTGTTCTTTTAGTGCATTGATTTTTTCCTGAGCCAATGTTTTAAGCTCGTTCAACTTCATGCCGACTTCTTTTTTCTGTTCGGCAGGTACGTTACGGAAATCTGCCATCAAGTCGTTAATGGCTCCCTTCTTACTGAGGTATTTGATGCGGAGAGCTTCGAGTTCTTCGGCATTGGAGGCATGCATAGCTCCCACCTCGTTCAGAAGTTGTTCAATCTTAGCTATCATATTTTTGATTTATTGTTATTCAATTTGTCGATAAAAACTTTGCAAAGATATAATTTTATCATGATACCTCGAAATAATTTGCACCTTTGTTCATTCAGATATTTGTGAACTCTAATCCATTAGGAACTTGAAGAAGTAAAAATAAAGAAAAAAGGTAATCCTATTCTTTTTTCTTTATTTTTGTGTTACACTTTTCATACTTCTACGTTTATAGTATAAAATAACAGAAACAGAACCCTCATGAGCGAAAAGACACTGGTTATGACCTTCACGAATCTGCGCAAAGGTTTTTTAAGACTGGCATATCATTTTCTTCAAAATGAAGAAGATGCTGATGATGCCTTGCAGGAAGCCTTTTGCAGATTATGGCCAAAGCGCGATGACATACAAACGATGCAGGAGGCTGAGGCTCTGACGGTAACTACTGTGCGTAACTTGTGCATCGATCAGATTCGTAAGAATCATGTGCAAACGGTCGATATTGCTGAATGGCGTGATACCGACGGGAATGAAGGGGTTGATGTTGTGATGGAAAGGGAAGAGCAGTTTCGTGAGATTGAAATGATCATTAACGGGCATTTAACCCCACTGCAGCAACTTATTATTAAAAGAAAAGAATACGAGGACAAAAGCATTGAGGAGATATCGAGTGAGTTGAATATGCAGCCTACCGCAGTGCGAATGCAATTGTCACGTGCTAGAAAAACGATTAGAGAATGTTATCAAAAACGCAATGACTATGGTAAGAAAAGATAATAATATGAATCTATCCGGTCACTCTTTAGAAGAATGGCATCAGTTAGTCGAGAAATATTTCGACGCTGAAACTACAGAAGATGAAGAGAAAATATTGAGTCGTTTTCTCACGAGTCGCTATTGTCCGGATAAGGAGTTTGATGAGGTGAAGGCTGTGATGGGTTTTCTGGTTACCGGAAAGGATATTCATAAGAAACGTTCAACCTTCAAACTATATCGTAAACCCTATCGTTGGATTGCAGCTGCTATGATAGTGCTTATAGCTGGATCGGCTGCCTGGAAGATAACCGACAATCGAAATAATGTGTGTGTGGCTTATATAGCCGGTAATAAATGTACGGACAGTCGGGAAGTGATGAATCAGATGAGGCTTTCTATCAACAATGTGAATTCGGTAGAAGCGGACAATTCTGTTGATGATCAGCTAAAAGATATTTTCGGAACAATTAATGATAGTGAACAAAATAATTAGAATAAGATGATAAAGCGTATATTAATATTTCTATTGTTTGTGCTCATCAGTCTATGGAAGGCGGCGGCACAAGACGGACTTACTATCTCTCCTTTATTTGACGGTCGCTACAACAATAACTCTAATGCCGTTGAGGTGTTGGTGAAAGGTAAAAAGCTTGCCAAATACAATCTTTCACTCTTCAGAAGTCTGACACTTAAAAACTCGCCCGACCAGTATCGTCAGATTGAGAATATGGTTATGACCGATGGTGCCAAAGCAGTGAACAAAGAAACTGGAAAGATAGGAAGCCGCCTCTTTTATGGCTTCTTTCAACTCCCTTCAAAGGATGGTAAGAATAGATACCTCTTTTATCGAAATAACTCTTTGAGTCGGAATAAATCAGATGAGATAACTCTAGTCTATATGGAAGGAAATACTACAATCGATGAATTAAAAAACATGTTTAAATAATCAAGTTATTATGAGAAAAAAACTATTTATGGCTTTGAGCCTAACTATGATGGCCGTTGCCGCACATGCAGAATTGACAAATGATACTACAATAATAATCAACAATCCTGAACAGATAAAAATTAAACAGTCCGACAAATCTCTCTCCGTTGAGGTGAAAGGTAGCAAAGCCAATCCTGATTACCTTTACTCTACAACCTTGTCGTGTGGCGAAGATGCTTTGGTTGTTACCGAGGAAAAAAGCAGAGAGTTCAACTTTAACTTCCCTTTTGTGAAGAATAAGGATAGCCATCAAAGATATAAAAGTGAGATACAGATGGGAGGTTTTGGTTTTGGTATGGTAAATGCTTTGAATACTCCTTCGGATATGAAAGTTGATATGGGTGCTTCTTACGAATTTATGATCAGCAATCTGTTAGCCTGGCAATACCGTCCATGGAATAACGGAACGGCCTTTTCTTTAGGCTTTGGTCTTGACTGGAAAAATTATCGCATGACCGGAAAAACACAGTTTATCAAATCAAATAATGATTTGATCTTAGGAAACTATCCCGATAATGCTGATATAAAGTTTTCGCGTATTAAGGTGTTCAGTCTGACGGCTTCTTTTACTTTTGTTCAGCAGATTAACCACGATATCAAGATTGGAGTGGGACCGGTTATTAATTTCAATACGCATGCTAGTCTGAAAACACGGTACGAATTAAACGGAGACAACGTTAAAATCATGGATGAAAACATTCATCAGACTCCCGTTACTGTTGATTTTATGGGTAGTATCAGCTTTAAATCAATCGGTCTGTACTTTAAATACTCTCCTTCCAACGTATTGAAAACAGACTTCGGCCCTAAATTCTCGTCCATGTCGACCGGTCTAATATTTTGTTATTAATTACATCCTATATTTTATTGTTTTACTAACTAGAATATTCTTGGCTGCTGAAGATTGAATTCAGATTTAATTACTACATTTGCTTTCATAAAAGAGATACTCGGATAGATCTGTCAGATACTATTTGTTCGAGTATCTCTTTCGTTGGGTACAAATAAATTGAAACTTAAAGTAAATGTAAAGGAACAATGGAACACGAATGGGCTAACCAAATGAACTGTGCTGTCACTGTCTGTGATAAAGAGGGAATTATTCTTTTTATGAATCAAAAAGCACGGACTACTTTTGCCAAGTATGGCGATTTAATCGGAAAGAATTTATTTGAATGTCATTCACCGGCATCTCGTGATAAGATCAATGAATTATTATCGACTGGGGGAAGCAATAGCTATACCATTGAGAAGAATGGTATCCGTAAGATGATCTATCAGACTGCTTGGTTTAAAGGCGATACTGTTGCCGGACTTGTTGAAATATCGATGGAGATTCCTAATGATATGCCGCATTTTATACGTAGCTAACATACAGGTTTTATCTTTCGGGACATGTTTTCTCACGCCTCCATAAAGTTTGTTTTTTGTGTTTTATCTGCAACACTGCAACACTTGTGCTTCAATGTGTTATGAATTAGTTGATTATGTGTGTTGCAGATCGGGTTGCAGATACTGTTGCAGATAAGTATCTGCAACAGTAAAATATAGTCATATTATCAAATTATAATTACCTCTAGATTCTTATTTTCCTGCACAAACGGCAAGACACTTTTATTTTCGCATTGTAGAGGCATTTAATCTTTTCATTAAGCAGGGGAATGTGTCCGTTTGCCAGACTTAGTGCAAACTTTATCGGACAAAAATAGGCACCATACCCATTAATCACGGATTTTCTTTCCAAGTTGTTAGTTTGTGCTTGTTCGTTTCTACTCACCAACTAGAACAAACTGACCGCATCTTTGGCGGCAGATGCTCATTCAAGTTGTTCTTTATAATCTTTTTGAAAATGCATACGGTCCTATTTCCTCCGAGATACGGTAACATTTTCTCCGAGATACGGTAACATTTTCTCCGAGATACGGTCCTATTTCTTTAGAGATACGGTGATATTTCCTCCAAGATACGGTCTTATTTTTTTTATGATAAGCAAACACATGAGTCGGTTTACAAAAACCATGGTGATGAGCTCGCATTTAATATTCCTCAATTATATCGTAATTCTTTTTTTTATAAATTATTCGATAGAAAAAATTTCTTTGTCTTCATGAATATTTATTACATATCACCTTGGTGACTTAGATATTTTTGATAATTTTGCAATCGAACATACAATTGAGTTCTTTGGTAAAAATAAAAGTCTAATTATAAAAATATGAAATTCAATGTGTAAATTTAAAAGGTTGAAAAATAAGCCAAAAGGAGCGTGCATATTATTAATTACTGTCCTATCTTTTATGACTATCCTAACTTCTTGTAGCAAAGATGAAGAAGGAGAGTTGCCTCTTGAACCCTCCAAAGAGAATACATGGTATTGGGGATACTTTAATGGGATTATAAATGGAACGAGGATCTCCTTGAAAAATGAAACACCTGTAAACAAACCAATTAATAGTTCTCGTGTTGGTGTTCGGGAATTTGAAGGCTCAGCATGTCCCGTTTACAATAGTCTGAGCACATATATTGATTACGATCCCTGTTCAATACTTGAGATCTCTTTATACGACTTAATTCCAAGTGAAAGATATGTAACTTTATCGTTTACAGAGAATTTGAAAGACAACTCTGTTTGTGCCATTGTTTATGCTAATCCTTCCAAAAATTTCAATGAGAAAAAAGCTGTTTATGTAATAAACAAGGAACATCCGTTTCGAGTGGAGATTCTGGATGTAATGTGGGCGTCTAACAGCGAACCTATTATTGAGGTGGAATTGGATGGAGTACTCTATAATAGAGAAAATCCGAATGATGTACTTATTATTAAAGGTGTTTATGGCGCTCGTTAATTGGACGATCATTTATAAAATACAAAAGAAGATAATGATGAGAAAAATACTATATATTACATTTACAGCAATTTTCGGTTTGATGTTTTCATTGACATCGTGCAACGAGGATGAACAGATAGAGAATTCGATACCTTCCAAAGAAAATACTTGGTATTGGGGATACTTTAAAGGAGAGATAGATGGAGTTAATGTTACATTAGAGAATAAAGATCTTCAAACTAGACCTATCCGATCTGTGACTCGAGAACTTCGGGAAGTTAATCAATTCGCATTTTATGTATACGATTATGTTGGTGCAATGATTAATTATAATGATCGTTCGGTACTGAATGTCTCCTTGTCGATTTCGACGATTGGTGAACGCTATTTGGATTCTTTCTATAAAGATAAATGGAGTGAAAACAGTATTTATGTTGTGATATATGCTAGTCCTTCGAAAAAAAACAATGAACAAAAATCTATTTATGTGCCGATTAAAGAACATCCATTTCGGGCAAATATCATTGATCTGACTTGGTTATCTGAGAGTGAGCAGGCCATTGAAGTTGAACTGGATGGGGTCCTTCAAAATATTGATGACCCTAATGATACACTTCGCATTTGTGGAACTTATGGTATTCGGAAATAAGTAACTGTATCTAAAAAAAAGTGTTTTATCAACTGATATTCAGTGATATAATTGTTTTACATCTTTGGCAAATCTGCAAGTTTTTGTATCTTTAAATATTAAAACTTGCAGATTTTTATAATAAATACAAGTCCATTTTCTCCATCTCTGTTCTTGTCCCTAAACGATTTACTATACCAGCAGCATCCTTGTCTAAACTCTCTCACAAGATAAACTGGTGTGTATTTGAAAACGTTTTCACGCCTCTTTACTGCTCAGACAATAGCCATCCTGCTAAACCAACCCGTTTAATGTGTGGTTTACTGATCCTCAAACATCTGCGCAATATTTCTGATGAGTCTTTAGTGGAACAATGGAGTGAGAACGCCTATTTTCAGTACTTCTGCGGAATGCATAATTTTGTGCCCTCTTCCCCTTGCGCTGCATCCGAGCTTGTTCATTTTCGCAAACGGATAGGTTAGAAAGGAACTTATTCATGCAGAAAGCATCCGTGTGAATGATGACAAGACTGGTGATGACCACCATGATACAGCCTTTATAGGCTCTATCGTACAGCAGAAGAATGTGACCTATCCCACAGATTCTAAATTGCATAAAAAGATAATTGGCAAAGTTCTAAAATTGTAAAAGATTTCATTCTGCCCATGCGGCAGTCCTACATATTTGTTTTGAAAGGCATTTATCGGTACCAACGTTTTCGTAATCATCCCCCAAAACTACAGGAAAACCATAAAAGTTGATAAGCGTTTACGCACCATTGCCGGACGTTTGGTCAGAGAACTGGAACGTCACATAGGAGAGAACCGGCAAAATGATGAATTACTGTCAATTTTTAAAAAGATCCTTTTACAGCGTCGCAACTTTATCCATAAAATTTATTCAATTCATGAACCTGAAGTTCAGTTCGTCAGTAAAGGTAAAGAACAAAAGAAGTATGAATTTGGAAACGAAGTCTCTATTATACGTTCTGCCACCGGTGTCATATTTGGTTTTTGTTCTTTCCGCAATGAATATCATGGACACACAATTGATAAGAGTCTGGAACAGGTGCGAAGGTTTACCGGAAAAAGTATCCACCGATTAGCTGGAGATATAGGGGATCGGGGAAGAAATATATTAACGGGACACAAATACTAATTCCCGATAGACGAAGAGCCAAAGACATATTCTACCAACGAAAAAAGAAACAGATGTTATTTTGCAAGCGGGCAGGAATAGAACCAACTATCGGACACCTAAAGACTGATTATCGTTTAGGACGAAACTTTTATAAAAGATTATTGGGCGATACTATCAATGTTATGTTAGCTGCCGCCGCATATAACTTCAAATGAGCCATGAGTATTCTTTTGCGACTATTGGAAAAATTCAGCGAAACAATCATAGGAGGATATGTTTCGCTGAATTATACTTTTATAAAAGACGACTGAGTAATACTAATTTACTTTATCTAATTCTATTATTGCTAAATCTTCTTTATTAGGGCTTGCTTCATTTTGTATAAGAGTTATATGGTTTTTACTAAATGACTTAATAAGCCAAGGAGTACCTGCCAAATATAAAGCATTGGCATTAAAATGCATATATTTCCCTTTTATCTCGTAGGTAATGTTAATTTTGTCGTATCCTTCCCAAAAAACGTTACCATTCTGGGTGTCTATAAATTGTATTCCTACACCCATGTCTTGAACAGTCCAAGCTTTGCAGTGTCCAGTACCACGCCACGAAGTTTGATACAAATCTTGGGGCGTAAGATTTTCTAAAATCTTAGAATCGTTATTATCACAACTTATAAAACTTATATTTATCAAGAAATAAGTTATGAACATAAACATAGAAGGTAATTTAAAATATAATTTCATATATAATTTAATTTATAAACAAAAAAGTATAACAAATAGTTTCTTAAATACATTATTATACAAATATTATTTAAAACAAATATTTTGTACAGATTGTTTTTAATAATATATTTTCTTAATAATAATTAATATAACGCATTGAAATTACAGTTTTTCGAATATATCTAAAAGCGTGTAGTTCATCGGGGGCTTACAGTTATTCCTCATTTAATTTTTTATAATCTTCCAAGAACTTCTTTAAGCCGGAATCTGTAAGGGGATGGTTTAGTAAACCTTTAATGGCACTAAGCGGACAAGTAGCAACATCGGCTCCTGCTTCTACACATTGGATGATGTGACGGGTGTGGCGGATCGAAGCAGCGAGAACTTGTGTTTTGTATCCGTAATAGCGATACATATCGACAATTTCCGACACTAATTGAACACCGTCTTCTGAGATGTCGTCCAATCGTCCAACAAAGGGTGAAACATACGTAGCTCCGGCTTTGGCTGCCAATAGAGCCTGACCGGTTGAGAAGACGAGGGTGCAGTTGGTGCGGATTCCTTTTTCGGTAAAATACTTCACCGCTTTTATTCCATCGGCAATGCACGGCACCTTCACTACAATGTGCGGATTGAGTGCGGCAAGTTCTTCTCCTTCACGGATCATCCCTGCATAATCGGTTGCGATCACTTCTGCACTAACATCTCCTTTTACAATGTTACAAATCTTCACGTAATGTTCGTGCTGATTCAAGACTCCTTTGATACCTTCTTTGGC
>Ga0209398_1001391_pt1 | contig 12454 bp, 8 predicted proteins | sample AshMeaBigSpring_FD_184125 | JGI IMG/M metagenome (GOLD analysis project Ga0209398, IMG submission 184125) | Groundwater microbial communities from Big Spring, Nevada to study Microbial Dark Matter (Phase II) - Ash Meadows Big Spring (SPAdes)... | ecosystem: Environmental > Aquatic > Deep... | reverse complement strand
AATTAACCCACAAAATTTTGTAATTGCTGCACCTGCAAACATTCGACAAACCGCCAATTCGGTGCTTACATTAACTAAGAATAATCCACCAACCAATGGAAATTTATTGAGTTTGCCCGATTTTTTAAGCAAATTACCAAGAGCATTTACGCCACAATTTTCTGCACAAACAAACCCTTCTAGCGTAACTAGACCAGCTTATAAAAACTTTGTAAGCGATACAAGTAAACTAAAAATTGCAGGAGAAATTACCATTCCATTAGAAGGTAGAGCTAGTAATTTTTTAATTAGAGATACTTTTGATTACGATTTTGGAGATGTAGATAATGTGGAATCATTTGTTTTAAGAACTTGGTTTAACAATGGCTTTCCTGTTACACTTTCTCCTAGGCTTACATTTACAGATAACAGCTATAATGTAATTCATGTAATTGATGGACAAACAAACGCATTAATAAAATCTGCACCCGTTGATGCCAATGGAAAAGTAACTTCAAAACTAGCCACACAATCAGATTTTACCATACCATCTTCTGTTGTTCAAAATTTAAATCGTGTAAAAAAAGTAATTACAACAGCTGGCATAGCTACAGCAAACAATGGCAATCAAACCGTAAAAATTTTTTCAGACTATTTGATTGATGTAAAAATTGGTGCAAAAGCAAAACTGAAACTATAAAGTACTGCATTACCAATTAATCAAGTTTTATTTATTCAACTTCAATCAAAACAATCATGAATACTAAATACATTTTACCACTTTTCTTCATTGGTATATTAATCAATCATATTGTAAAAGCACAAGGTAATTTAACGTTATACCATATGCAGGGCATTCAACAATCGATGTATCAAAACCCTGCAAAAATGCCCAACAATAAGTTTAATTTTAATTTACCTATTATTTCAAATGTGGCTGTAGGCTATAGCAACAATGGATTTGCTTATACCGATGTTGTAGCCAAAAGAGCAGATGATAGTTTGGTACTTACGATAGATAATATGCTATCAAAATTAAAACCAAACAATACCATTGCTACATCTGTAAATACAGATTTACTCACTTTTGGATTTAAAGTAAAACGAAGCTATTTATCTTTTAATGCCTCTTTAAAATCTGATATTTCTGCTAGTTTTTCAAAAGATATGATGACGTTGGCAATGAAAGGAAATACAGCTTTTTTGGGCAGAGAAGTAAATTTAAACTTTAATATAAACAGCAATACCTACATGGAATACGGTGTAGGATTTGCTCATAGTAACAAAAACAATACGCTGAATTATGGCATTCGGTTTAAGCTGTTGTCTGGTATTGCAAATACACAAACCGAAAGAAGCAATATCAGTATTTTTACCAACGAAAACGATTATTCAATAAAAGCAACTTCTGATATTGTATTCAATACTTCATCAATAGATACAGGTGATAATGATATAGATGTAGGCAAATATGTTTTTGGAAAAAATAGAGGCACTGCTTTTGATATTGGCTTAGAATTTAAACCCATTCAAAAACTTACACTTTCTGCTAGTGTTGTAGATATTGGAGCAATACAATGGAAAGAAAAAGTAAGTAATTACAAAAACAAAAAGCCAAATACCACTTTTGAATTTAATGGATTTAACGCTCAAAGTTTTTTCGACAACAACAACGATTTTCAAAATTCGCTAGATAGTTTAAGCGATAGCTTAACCAATACCTTCGATTTGGTAAAAACCACCAATGAATATAAAACAAGCTTACCTACCAAAATCTATGCAGGTGCTAGTTATCAACTTACAAAATCAATTAGTGTAAACGCTCTTTTTGCTGGTAGAATTATAAGCAACAGCTTACAAAACAATATTTGTATGTCTGTAAATGCTAGTGTAGGAAGATGGTTACATTTTACAGGTAGTTATAGTATTGCAAATGGTATAGGCAACAATATTGGTTTTGGAATGTCTGTAAATGCAAGTTTTTTGCAATTATATGCTGTAACAGATAATATTACTGGTATTTTTCATCCAGAGAAAGCTCAATTTGTAAATGTGCAAGCAGGTTTAAATCTTCGTTTTGGCCGACCTAAAAAACCAAAGAAACAAGCAAATGATACTAAACCTGATACCTCAGGAACAATTAATTAAGTGTTGATAGCTCAAAACATATTACCTCTCTACAAATTATCATTTTTGTAGGGAGGTTTTTTATTTCAACATTTAATCACTTTTAAATTGAAGTAATAAACCTTTTGTACATTAAAAAACACCAACAAACAAAACGGTTTGTAAAAAGATAGTAAATACTTCATCTTTGCAAACTTCTGCAACTATTGTGTTGTAGAAACACATTTGTAAACTCAGCATTTTATGTTACAAATTAGTAATAGAGGCATGCAAATGCCAGCTTCACCAATACGAAAATTAGTACCTTATGCAGAAGCTGCTAAGCAGAAAGGCATTAAAGTATACCATTTAAATATTGGACAACCAGATATAGAAACACCTAAGTTAGTTTTAGATGCTGTACGTAATAGCGATTTTAAAGTGCTAGAATATAGCCATAGTGCTGGCAACGAAAGTTATAGAAAAAAATTAGTTACTTATTACAATCAAGTTGGTATTAATGTTACACACCAACAAATAATGGTAACAACAGGAGGAAGTGAAGCCATTTTATTCGGCTTTATGGCTTGTTTAGATGCAGGTGACGAAGTAATTATTCCTGAACCTTTTTATGCTAATTACAACGGATTTGCCGTTGCTGCTGGCGTAACAGTTGTGCCAGTTACCTCACATATAGAAAATGGTTTTGCATTACCGGCAATTGAAGCATTTGAGCAAAAAATTACGGCAAAAACAAAGGCAATTGTTATTTGCAATCCCAACAACCCTACAGGATATTTATACAGTGCTGATGAAATGGAACAGCTAAAGCAAATTGTATTAAAACACAACTTATACTTGTTTAGCGACGAAGCTTACAGAGAGTTTTGCTATGAAGGAACACATACTTCTGCCCTACATTTAACAGGTGTAGATGATCATGTGATAATGATGGATACCATTAGTAAAAGATACAGTGCATGTGGTGGAAGAATTGGTGCTTTAGTAACTAGAAACAAAGCTGTTTACGATGCTGCTATGAAATTTGCACAAGCAAGATTAAGCCCACCAAGTTTTGCACAAATTGCAGGTGAAGCAGCTATAGATTTACCAGCAGATTATTTTAATACCACTAAAGCAGAATACAAAAAAAGAAGAGATGCTATTGTTAACCGATTGAATACAATGGATGGCGTTTTTTGTCCAAATCCTGGTGGAGCTTTCTATGCCATTGCACAATTACCGATTGACGATGCAGACGCTTTTTGCCAATGGCTTTTAGAACATTTTAGCTATCAAAATACAACGGTAATGTTGGCTCCTGCAACTGGTTTTTATGGAACAAAAGGTCTGGGTAAAAAAGAGGTTCGTTTAGCCTATGTTTTAAATTTAACAGATATTGAAGCAGCAATGGATTGTTTAGAACAAGCTTTAAAGGTATATCCTAATAAAATTTAAAATCATCAAATACAAAAAAGGATACTTCTTGTCAAGGTATCCTTTTTTATTTAAGCTTTTCTTATCATTTCTATATGATCAATTCCATCTTCTAGGTACACATCACTTGTTTGCACAAAACCAAAACTTTCATAGAATTTTTTTAAATACAATTGTGCCCCAATTTTAATATCGCCTTTTCCAAACAAATCGAAACAAGCTTGAATCGAAGCAGCCATCAATAGTTTTCCAACACCCATTCTTCGGTATTTTGGCGAAGCCACTACTCTACCAATGCTCATTTCATTGTAACAAATACCAGGAGCAATTAATCTACTTGTAGCTGCTAATTTATTTCCATCGACCCCCATTAAATGGTAGCAAAGTTGGTCTTTATTATCAATATCTAAAAAAATACAATTTTGTTCTACTACAAATACTTCACTTCTTAACTGCAAAACAGCGTACAATTCATCTACGCTTAATCTACTAAAAAACTTACAATCCCATTGTAAAGAAAGCATCATCAATAATATTAAGGGTGTAAAACTATTTCAGAACAGCTATTGCCACAAATTGTTTTTTAAATTGGCATTCTATGTGTAATAATCATTTCAATCAAAATCAATTCTATCAATAATATCATCACTTTTGTGTTATGCTAAAAAACATATTGTATCTACACCAACAACACTATTCTGCAGTTGTAGAAGTAAAAGATTCTATCATTAAAAAAATGAACCTTACAGAATCAAATACTGAACTTACCAGCAACATTGTAAATAATACAGCATTATTTAGTACATATATTGAAAAAGATTTAGCAAAAGCTAATGCTGACTTTGGAATTGGTGGCTACAACGAACACAGAACTGTTTACAGTAGAAGTACAGTTTTTGATGATGCAACAGAACCAAGACGTTTACATTTAGGAATAGATATTTGGGGAAAAGTAGATACTCCCGTTTTTTCTCCACTTGCAGGCACAATTCATAGTTATGCATTTAACAAAGAATATGGTGATTATGGAGCAACAATTATTGTACAACACATTTTAGATGGTTATACATTTTATACTTTATATGGACATTTAGCATTGAAGAATCTGAGCAATTTATCAGAAGGAATGTCAATAGAGGCAGGACAACAAATTGGGAATTTTGGTAATGAATTAGAAAATGGTCATTGGCCTCCACATCTTCATTTTCAAATCATTGAAAATTTAGATAGTAAAAAAGGAGATTATCCAGGTGTTTGTAAATACAGTGAAAGAGAAATCTATTTGCAAAACTGTCCAAATCCAGATATTATTTTACAATTAATAAACAAGGCTGTTTAATTATCAAATGCCACGTTAACGTGGCATTTGATAATTTAGAAGTACTAAGATTTCTTTTTGTTTTCTTTAAATCTTTTATCAGGTGTACCATCTTTTTTCAAAGGCACGGCTGGTTTCTCTGTTTTATTTTCTTTAAATCGTTTGTCAGGCGTTCCATCTTTTTTTAAAGGAACAGTTGGTTTTGCAGCCTGTACAGTTTGTTTTACTTCTTTTGCAGTTGATTTTACTGCATTAGTAGGAGCCGTTTGAGACCAACAAACGCTTGAAATAAGCAATGTAAGTAGAACACATATTTTTTTCATATTGCAATGTTTTAGAACTAAAATACTTAGAAAAGAAGGTATTTTATATGAAAATGAATAATTTCCCTATCTCATAGCAGATACTTACCTTTGCAGCCCGAAATAAAAACCTTCGGATTTTTTTATGAATTTTTTTATTAAACAACTAAATGCAGATGCACAGGATAGTGCTGCAACTCCAGAAGAAGTTGTAGAAGCTACAACTGCAACAACAAACGCACCTGTAGAAGAAGCGGTAGTAACTGCTCATGACGATTTTGATTGGAGCGTAGACAAACGTAATGTTAGTTTATACTCAAAATCTGAAAAAGAAAAGTACGACAAAGTGTATGAAAATACATTTGTACAAATCGCTGATGGCGAAATCATTAATGGTGGTGTAGTAGCACTTACAAAAACAGATGTTGTTGTAAACATTGGTTTTAAAAGTGATGGGTTAATTTCTTTGAACGAATTCCGTGATGTTCCAGGTTTAAAAGTTGGAGACGAAGTGGAAGTAATGGTAGTTGAAAAAGAAGACAGAAACGGAAATCTTACCTTAAGCCGTAAAAGTGCAAGAATTTTCAGAGCATGGCAACGTATTATGGAAGTTCATAAAACTGGTGAAGTGGTTACTGGTTTGGTTACAAGCAAAACCAAAGGTGGTTTAATTGTAGATGTATTTGGAATGGAAACATTCTTACCAGGTTCTCAAATAGATGTGAAACCAGTTACAGATTACGATCAGTTTGTAGGTAAAACAATGGAATTTAAAGTAGTGAAGATTAACGAAACTATTAAAAATGCTGTTGTATCTCACAAAGCTCTTATTGAAAGCGATATCGAAGCTCAACGCGTAGAAATCATGAGTAAATTAGAGAAAGGTCAGGTATTAGAAGGTACTGTAAAAAATATTACAGACTTCGGTGCCTTTATGGATCTTGGTGGCCTAGATGGTTTATTATATATTACCGATATTTCTTGGGGTAGAATTTCTCACCCAAGTGAAGTGGTGAAAATGGATCAAAAATTACAAGTTGTTGTATTAGACTTTGATGATGATAAAAAACGTATCAGCTTAGGTTTAAAACAATTAACGCCACATCCTTGGGATGTTTTACCAGAAGGTTTAGCAGAAGGAAGTGTAGTTTCTGGTAAAGTTGTAAACATTGAAGATTATGGTGCTTTCTTAGAAATTCAACCAGGTGTTGAAGGTTTAGTACATGTAAGTGAAATTACATGGGCTAACACTCCTATCAACGCTAAAGAATTCTTCAAATTAGGCGATGAACATAGTGCAAAAGTGGTTACACTTGATAAAGATGCTCGTAAAATGAGCTTATCTATTAAGCAAATGACCGACGATCCTTGGAGCACAATTGAAAACAAATATGCTGTTGAAAGCAAACACAAAGGATTGGTTAAAAACATTACTCCTTACGGTGTATTTGTTGAATTAGAGCCAGGAATTGGTGGAATGATTCACATCAGCGATTTAAGTTGGTTAAAGCGTTTCAATCACCCAAGCGATTATGTAAAAGTTGCTGAATCTATCGATATTATTATCATGGGTATTGATAAAGAAAACCGCAAATTACAATTAGGTCATAAGCAATTAGAAGAAGATCCTTGGAATGCATTAGAAGATACTTTTGCAATTGGTAGCGTACATGAGGGTACAGTTACTCGTAAAGATGATAAAGGAGCTTTAGTTCAATTAGCTTATGGTTTAGAAGGTTTTGCACCTGCTCGTCATTTAGTAAAAGAAGATGGCAAAGCAGTAGCAGCAGAAGAAACTTTAAATTTTGTTGTAATTGAGTTTGATAGAAACGAAAAACGTATTTTATTAAGCCACAGCCGTATTTGGGAACAAGCACAAGCTGAAGAAAAAGAAGCAGTGAAAAAAGAAGCAAAAGTTGAAGCTGAAAATACCAAAAAAGCAGTAAAAGCAGTTCAAGCTAAAGTTGAAAAAACAACTTTAGGCGATATTGGTGCTTTAGCAGAATTACGTGCTAAGTTAGAAGGTGGCGAAAATAGTGGTAAATAAAAATCCCATTTTCAAAATAACAAAAATCCCTCTTGGTAACTCAAGGGGGATTTTTATTTCAAAAAATCATCAAACTCAATTTTATCAAACACTTTATCGTGAATAAATAAACCTTAACTTCACTTTCAATTATCCTATTTAAATACAAGAATTTGCTAAAACGCATTTCCAATATCTTACTGTTTCTATTGCTAATGCTTAGCCATGCAAAAGCCAATGAAGATACACTACGTGTACAATTAAAATGGTGGCATCAATTTCAATTTGCAGGATACTATGCAGCTCAATTAAAAGGATATTATCAACAACAACAACTCAATGTTCAGCTAATTGCTGGCGATAAAAAATTTTCTCCTACAGATGAAGTATTGAACGGAAATGTAGATTTTGGTATTTCTGGTACTGATTTGTTAAGCTTATTTACAAGTGGAAAACCAATTGTTACTCTTGGTGCCGTTTTTCAACATTCACCGTATGTTGTAATTGCAGATGAAAAAAAAGGAATTAGAGTTCCATCCGATTTAATTGGTAAAAAAATAATGGCATCGGGTAGCCAAGGATGGATAGAATTACAAGCTCTATTTTTAAGAGAAGGAATTCCATTAGACTCGTTACGCATTATTAAACATACTTGGAATAATAAAGACATCATTGATGGCTATGCCGATGCAATGACAGGCTATCAATCTGTAGAAATACAACAATTAATAAATCTTGGCATTAAACCAACATATATTCATCCTGTAAATTATGGAATCGATTTTTATGGAGATATTTTATTTTGTTTACAATCTACAGTAAAAAGAAAACCAGAAGAAACAAATAAATTTATAACTGCTACTTTCAAAGGGTGGGATTATGCCATGGAACATCCTGAAGAAATTGCAGCTTACATTCTTACTTTACCAGGTGTTAAAGAAAGGGGGGTAACCCTTGAAGATCTATTAAAAGAGGCTCATGCAATGAGAGATCTCATTGTTCCAGATTTGGTAGAAATAGGCCATATGAACGAAGGTAGATGGGAGCATATTTTACAAATACATAAAGATCTTGGCTTAATTGAAAAAAATAAAACCATCAAAGGTTTCGTTTACAATGCATCTGAAAGTACTTTATCTAAAACATTACAAAACTTGTTGTATGCATCCATTATCGGCTGTATCATATTTCTATTGATTACATTATATGGTTTTACACTCAGAAGAGCCGTTAAAAAAAGAACAGAAGAATTAAACATTGAAATAAGAAATAGAACACTTGCTCAAGAACAACTACAACTTAGTGAAGAACGACTAGAATTGGCTACACAAGCTGCAGGATTGGGAGTTTGGGATTGGGATATTGTAGCAAATGAAGTGTATTTTAATGATCAATGGAAAATTATGTTAGGTTATGCACCGCATGAATTAAAAAACGAATTTGCAACCTTTGCTAAACTATTACATCCAGAAGAAAAAGATAATTTACTCGTTCAATTGTACGAACACATTGATGGCAAAAATAAAAACTATCAAGCTGCCATTAGAATGCGTAAAAAAGATAATTCTTGGAAATGGATTCTCACACTTAGTAAAGCAATACATAAAGACGAAAATGGAAAAGCAACTAGGCTTACAGGTGTTCATTTTGATATTGACGAAATAAAAATGAAAGAAACCGAATTACAAGAATTAACCAATGAATTAATCAGTAGTAATAAAGAATTACAACAGTTCGCTTACATCACTTCACATAATTTAAGAGCACCTGTAGCCAACTTAATTAGTCTTATCAAATTATTTAAGAAAGAAGAACTTTCATCTAAAAATGCTGCTTTTTTTGAGAAAATAGATTTTTCAATACATAAGCTAAATAGCACTTTAGAAGATTTAAACCAAATTCTTTCTTCCAGAATTAATAGAGAAGGAAAAAATGAATTATTACATTTTGATACTATTCTAAAAGAAACAAAGGCATCTATTAACGAAACCATCATAAAGAAAAAGGCATCTATAACCAGTGATTTTTCAAAAGCCCCAATTCTGTTTTGTATGAAGAAAATTTTGGATAGCGTTTTTATAAACATGCTTACCAATGCCTTGAAATACAACAAACCCAATACAATACCTATTATTCATTTCGAAACAAACTATTATGGCGAATTTGTTGTTTTAACAATCAGTGATAATGGACTGGGTATTGATATGGAAAAATATGGAAACAAAATTTTTGGCCTCTACCAAAGATTTCATGAAGAAATAGAAGGTAAAGGAATAGGATTATACATCATTAAAAACCAAATTGAAACACTTAGGGGAAGAATTACTGTAGATAGTAAATTAGGAGAAGGAACTACATTCAAAATATTTTTAAAAAATAAACCAGATCTGTATGACGCCCAGAAAAATTAGCTTTTTACTTGTTGATGATGATATGGTGAATAATTTTCTTACGAAAGAATTTCTTGAAATTTATGTTCCTGAGGCTGAAACATATACAGCATTAAATGGTAAAGAAGCACTAGATTTTTTGCTTACCATGGTAGACACACCTGAAAATCTGCCAGACATTATTTTACTTGATATAAATATGCCTGTTTTAGATGGATGGGAATTTTTAGATAAGTTAGAATCTTTAAAAAATCCAATCTTAGAAAAACTCAATATTTACATGTTTACATCGTCTGTTTATTACAAAGACATTGACAAATCTAAAACCTATGCCTCTGTAAAAAATATTTTTTCAAAGCCATTAACAGAAGAAATCATTCATAAAATGTTGAATGAAATTTCTTTTACAAACGCATAATCCACTACCTTTTAACGAATAATTGTTACTGAACCATTAATAGGTTGTCTTCCGTTTTTGGGATTAATGATGTAATAGTACGTTCCTACAGGTAATGCTTCACCTGATTTGGTATTTCCATTCCATCCATTGCTGTTTCTATAGCCTGTTACTTGATACACCATCTGACCGTATCGATTAAATACACTCACTTCTGCTCCTGGATAACTGTCTATATACTTTATCTGCCAAGTATCATTGATGCCATCTCCATTCGGTGAAAATGCATTCGGTACTTTCGGTGGATGTAATATCGTTAGCACCAAACTATCTATTACAGAACATCCTCCCTCTCCTGTTAACCTTAATTTGTACACAATACTGTCTAAAAATATCGCTGGCGTTGATTGTGGTGCTAAAACCGTATCGCTATTTAAATACACATTCGGTGTCCATCTATAACTCAACTGTTTGCCATAATAAAACTGTGGTTGCAGTGTAATCGTTCCACCTTCTAATACAAACAGATTTTTCCCTAATTCTAATTGTGGATAAGGATGTACCACTACTGTTTGGCTAACCGTATCGCTTACACAGCCTTCTCCATTGTAACTGTATAGGCTTATCGTATACACTCCACTGTCTTTGAAAGCTCGTTGTGGGTTTTGTACCCTTGCTGTATTGCCTTGTGCCAAATTCCAATGCCATTGTTGTACTGTACTGCTTTTGCCGTCGGTTCTGTCGGTAAAGTAAATCGTATCTCCCATACATACCGATGTATCTCGTATATCAAAAGCCGTTTTTGGTTGTGGATATACTTTTGTAAATTGTTGGGTAAGTGAATCAATACAATTGTCTTTACTCTCTATCTTCAATTGTACTGCATAGCCGCCTGTTGGTGCCAATGCTGTGTATCGGTGCTGTTGTATTTTGCTGGTGCCTCCTGTGGCATCGTTCGGATTGTTAAAGTTCCAACGATACCTAAACAATGCATCGCTATTGTCGGCAATACTACTGGTGCTGGTAAACGTTCCGTTGCCATCGGGTAAGCAAATATTGGGCAATGTAAAACTAATTTGTGGCAATGGATGAATGCGTACAACTTGACTATTGTATGTACTTCTACAACCACTATCGGTAATTACACGTAAACTTACATTGTAATTATTGGCTGTTGCATATTGATACAAATAGGGTTGTCCACTATTCTTGATGCTGGTGCTGCCATTGCCATAATTCCACTCCCATCTAGTAATGTTGCTGTAATTGGCTACGGAGCTATCGGTTATTCTAAAACTATTTCTTTCACAAGTGGTATCGCTGATACCCCATTTAGCAGTAGGTGACGGCCATACAGTAATGTTTTGTGTAGCACTATCGGAACAGCCAGCTACACTGGTATACTTGTATTGAATGGGATAAGTACCTGCCGCTACTGCTCGTGGATTGAAAACACCTACACTATTTACGCCTACTCCACTGAACGCATAACTACCTGATATATTGCTGACTTCACTTGCTTGGGTAATCATTCTACTGGTAGTATCGTTACAAATGCCTGGCAATGTTGTAAAGCGTACTTGTGGGGCTGCATGTACCGTTATGCTTTGTTCGCTGCTATTGATACAAACCCCTCCTGAATAGGCTACAAAGCGTACTTGATACGTTTTGCTGAGTGGTGGTTGCTGAAAGTTGGAATATTGATGGCTGTAGATTTTACCGCTAATACCATCTTTGCTAGTGGGATTATCATCTACTTCTTTTACGCTTGGTTGATTGATATTATCCCAATAAATCTCTACTCGTGTAATGTTCCCAAACTCTACTGTTGATATGTCTTGTATACGTACCGTATCGTTTGAACACAACATAGTCGGTTGTAATACACTGAACTTTGAAACAGGTATCGATCCATTAACAGTAAACAACTGTGTTTTGCTTACAGCACAACCTCTATTGGAGGTTACTGTAGATTGTATGCTATACACATCGGATTTTTGATACGTAGCTGATGGATTTTTAATGTTTAAGGCTGATACATTGCTAATGGTGGGCGTAATATTGCTGGCGTTTAAATTCCAACTGTATGTAAATTGGCTTTCAGTGCCATCGGCTATTTTACTGGTATCCATAAATTGGGCAGAAGCATCGGCTAGGCAAATTTCTGGAACAATAAAACCTACTTGTGGTAAGGGATAAACCGTAACTACTTTTTTAACCGTATCACTTTTGCAGCCTTTTGCATTTTCTACCATTAATCCTACCGTATAGCTTTTATAAGCAGCATATGTGTGGCTAAACTGGTTGCCATTACTCGTATCAATAACTCTACCATCTCCCATTTGCCAATTCCATCGTTGTATGGTACTAACAGACGAACTGCTAGTACTCACAAAATCTACTGGTCGCTGCTCACAATAAAAAGATGCACTCACAGTAAAATCTGATACCGGTAAAGGATTTACAACCGTTGACAAACTAATCGTATCGCTTAAGCAA
>Ga0209398_1001389_pt1 | contig 12464 bp, 11 predicted proteins | sample AshMeaBigSpring_FD_184125 | JGI IMG/M metagenome (GOLD analysis project Ga0209398, IMG submission 184125) | Groundwater microbial communities from Big Spring, Nevada to study Microbial Dark Matter (Phase II) - Ash Meadows Big Spring (SPAdes)... | ecosystem: Environmental > Aquatic > Deep... | reverse complement strand
ATTGATCTACTTAAATGATACATCTATATGAAAACGAAAGAAGAAATTGTAAACAATTGGCTACCCAGATATACGGGTGAACAGTTAGAAAATTTTGGTAAATATATTTTACTTACCAACTTTATTAACTATGTAAATCTATTTGCTAAATGGAATAAAGTAGAAGTAATTGGAAAGGATAGACCATTTCAATGTGCTACAGCTAATGGAATTACCATTATTAATTTTGGAATGGGTAGTCCAGGTGCGGCAACAGTAATGGATTTGCTAAGTGCTATTGAACCAAAAGCAGTATTATTTTTAGGAAAATGTGGCGGCTTGAAAAAGAGAAATAAAATTGGTGATTTGGTATTGCCAATTGCAGCCATAAGAGGAGAGGGAACTAGTAACGATTATTTACCACCTGAAGTTCCTGCAATGCCAGCTTTTGCTTTACAAAAAGCCATTTCTACAACCATACGTGATTATAATACAGATTATTGGACAGGTACTGTATATACCACCAATCGTAGAGTTTGGGAACACGACGATGTATTTAAAGAGCATTTAAAACGTGTTAGGGCTTATGCTATTGATATGGAAACGGCTACCATTTTTACAGTTGGTTTTTACAATCATATTCCAACAGGAGCGTTGTTGTTGGTGAGTGATTCTCCTATGGTTCCTGATGGTGTAAAAACAGAAGCTAGCGATAAAAAAGTAACCTCTCAGTTTGTAGATCGACATTTAAAAATTGGCATCGATTCGTTAAAACAATTAATTAATAACGGAGCCACAGTAAGACATTTAAAATTTTAATTGCTCTTATTTTCTCTGTAAAGCCTTTCAACTTAAAAATGAAAGGCTTTTTTGTATACAACAGTCGGTTATATTTCTTCCAAAAAATTAATATTATCTTATTGTTAAGTTTTGATAACTTTATTGAAAATAATTTAATTGTTATTAAAACGTATCATACTCATCTTTTGCTTACCAACCATACTTGGTTTTCAACCCATTTCTGGTCAGCAAAATCATCCACAAATCAGCATTCTTTTTTGTGGAGATACTGTTTTGTTGCCCATCCATCAAACTATGATGGTACAAGAAGATGATGGTTTTACTTCTGAAAGTGTATATCGTTTTTTCAATCAAGTAAACAATAGTCAATATCAACCCTTCATTCAATCACTTTTAAACTACAAACAACAAAATGAGTTAGAAGATTGGCTGTTTTATCAGCTAATACGTTATGCAGCAGAAGCCATTTGTTCTAAACAAAAAAATTACCAATATTACACATTGTACAAATGGTTTTTATTATCTAAATCTGGCTATGCTTCTGCACTGAGTATTAAAAACGACCGACTATTATTCTACGTTCAAAGCGATGAAAATATCATGAACATACCGTATCATTTTAGAAACGGTAAGCAATACGTATGTTTAAATTACCACGATTATCAAGAAATAGATTTTACTAAAGAGCAGTTTTTGCCTTTGTTAATCGATGTTCCAGAGGCAACACAGTCATTTTCTTATCGAGTAAAAAAGTTACCTAGTTTTAAGCCTGAATCTTATTCTGTAAAAAATGTACAGTTCGACTATAAGCAAAAAGCCTATTATTTTAAATTGATGGTAAATAGTCAGGTCGAAAAATTTTTCACCAACTATCCTGTTGTTGATTTCGAAAGTTATTTTAATGTTCCAATGAGTAATGTTACGTATACATCATTAATTCCATTGCTAAAAGAACAAGTAAAAAAGATGTCACAAGCAAAAGGCGTAGATTATTTAATGCATTTTACACGCTATGCCTTTGCCTTTGAAACCGATACAAAACTGTACGGAAAAGAAAAAAGATTAACGCCAGAGCAAACTTTACTTAATAATTTTAGCGATTGTGAAGATAGAGCTGCACTCTTCTTTTTCTTGGTAAAAGAAATTTATAATTTGCCTATGATTGCCATTGCTTATCCAACACATGTAACTGTTGCTGTAAAATTTGATACACCCTTGGGTAAACCTATTACGTATAATGGACAGCAATATTCAGTTTGTGAGCCAACACCTCAAGCTAAAAATTTAAAAATTGGACAAACAATTCCTGCTCTAAAACATACATTTTATGAGGTAGTATATGCCTACAATCCATAAATTATTTTCTGAAATACAAATAAAAAGGTGGTATCATTCGTAAACTCGATTTTCATTTTATTTAAGCTTAAAATTTATTTTGTTGTTCATCTTATAGCTAGCCGTAAACTAAAAAGCTATAAGATATAATTATTTTAGCTATAATTTATTCATTAACATTGTAGGTTTACTACATATATTTGACAAATTTTTTCCTATTCATTATGCCTCAAAAAACTGTAGAAATAGCTGTTACAGACGATCATGAGTTGTTTAGGAAAGGTCTTATTTCACTAATTTATGCACTTGATGGGAGTTTTAAAGTAGTCATCGAAGCTACCAATGGTAACGATTTAATTGCCCAGTTGCAAACATCTGGTAAAATTCCAGATTTAATTATTTTAGACTTAAACATGCCTGGTAGAAATGGTTACGAAACGGTAATGTGGTTAAATGAGCATTTTCCCAACATTAAAGTATTAATCATTAGTATGATTGAACGTGAAGAAAGTGTTATTCAAATGCTTAAATTAGGCGTTAGAGGTTATTTAAGTAAAGATATTGCTCCAGAACATTTAGAAGAAGCCATACTTGCAGTAACAGAAAAAGGATTTTATTACACCGATTTTATTACTGGAAAATTATTATTAGAGTTGCAAAAAGAAGGTAACGTACCCAAAGCTCCCGTTTACTTATCCGATAAAGAAAAGGAAATTTTGCAATTAATGTGTACAGAACTTACACACAAAGAAATTGCCAATCAATTAGGCGTAAGTGTAAAAACCGTAGATAATTATAGAGATGTTTTATGTAAAAAACTAAATGTAGTTTCTAGAATTGGATTGGTTACCTATGCTATTCGTAATAAAATTGCAGAAGCATAGAAAATATAGTAGTCTATGACTAAAACAATTTCATCTCTTTTCTAAATACGAAAATTAAAATCGTTTGTTTATCGCTAATTTCACCACCTAAATTTTAAATATCATGAGCATTGTAGTTGGCCAAAAGGCTCCAGATTTTACATTATTTGATAGTGATAAAAACCAAGTAACACTATCTTCATTGCAAGGTAAAAACGTAGTATTGTTGTTTTTCCCTTTAGCATTTACAGGTGTTTGTACTGCAGAATTGTGTAATGTTAGAGATAATATTGCAACCTACAACAATACCAATGCAACTGTATTAGGTATTTCTGTAGATAGCTTGTTTACTTTAGACAAGTTTAAGAAAGAACAAAATTTAAACTTTCCATTATTAAGCGATTTTAATAAAGATGCATCAAAAGCTTTTGATGTGTTATACGAAACTTTCCCAGCTTTTGGAATGCAAGGTGTAAGCAAACGTGCAGCTTTTGTAATTGATGCAGAAGGTACTGTAAAATATGCTGAAATATGTGCAACTCCAGGCGATTTGCCAAGTTTTGAAGCTATTCAAACTACTTTAGCAGCTTTATAATTCATTGAATTTTACATAAAAAGCAGACTTTATTTTAGTGGTAAAGTCTGCTTTTTTATAGTAATATTGGTAGAATTTTTTCTAAAAATCTCATTTTTACATTTTTTTTGGGTTTTATTTGCACAAAAGTTATTCTTACTAGAACATAATGGCTATATTTATTTTATGAAGAAATGCTACACATTGCTTTTACTAACATTATTCACTATCGCTAGCATACATGCTAGTGCAGGAGAAGGTGTAGGTGATGGAATGGTAAAAGTGGCACGTTTTTATCCTAATCCTGCAAGTGCTGTTATTAATTTCGAGTTTAAAGGAACAGATAAAACTTACAATATTCAAGTGTTTAACTTCTTAGGAAAAAGAATGATAAACCAAGCAGTAACAGCAAACAAGCTTTCCTTTTCTTTAGAAACCTTTTATAGAGGTTTATACGTTTTTCAACTAAGAGATCAAGCTGGAAATATTGTAGAAAGTGGAAAGTTTCAGGTTGTAAAATAACCATTCTCCTTCATGAAAGAAACCGCCAATTAATGTTAGCGGTTTGTAACTTCAACAATCAAGAATTTTAAGTAATTGGTATTTTCCATTCCCCAAATTATTGGATGATCGCTAGCTTGAGCCTTAAATGTTACTTGTCTAATTCTCTTTTTTGCATCTTTTGCCGCTGCATCAATCGTTTGTAAAAACAATTCAGGATTCACCAAATTGGTACAGCTACTTGTAACCAAAAAACCGCCATTTTTCACCAATTTCATTCCTCTTAGGTTAATTTCTTTATATCCAGTTACCGCTTTATGAATGCTTTCTCTGCTTTTTGTAAATGCCGGAGGATCAAGCATTACAACATCATACAACTTTTCTTCTTTATCCCATTGTTTTAAAGCATCAAATGCATTCATTGCTTCAAATTTGCAAATAGCATTTAAGTTGTTTAGAGCAGCATTATTATTGGCAACGTCAACCGCTTGTTCGCTAATATCAATTCCTAAAACGCTTTTAGCACCATATTTAGCAGCATGAATTTCAAAAGTACCTGTGTACGTAAATGCACCTAATACATCAGCATTTTTACAAATAGGCTCAATAGCTCTTCTATTATCTTGTTGATCTAAAAAGTAGCCCGTTTTTTGTCCATTTTCAATATCTACATGAAATTTTAATCCATTTTCTCGAATAATAATATTGGTATCGAAAGTATTGTGTAAAAAACCTTTTTGTTGTGGTAAACCTTCCAATTCTCTAACCGGAACATCGTTTCGTTCGTAAATTCCCTTAGGATTAAAAATCGAAACAAGTGCTTTTACTATTGCATTTTTCCAAACATCAATTCCATACGATAAGGTTTGAATTACAAAATAGTCGTTGAATTTGTCAATGATTAATGCAGGCAAATAATCGGCTTCGCCAAAAACCAATCTACAATTTTCGGTGTAGCCTAAACGTTGTCGATATTGCCATGCTTGCCAAATTTTATTGTGAAAAAAAACATCGTTAATTTCTTCTTGTTTCCTAGTAAGCAAACGCACCATTATCAACGATTGAGGATTTATATAGCCTCTGCCAACCCATTTTTTATCATGATAAAAAACGTCTACAATGCTACCAGCAACAACCTCACCATCTATTTTTTCAATCTCATTATTATAAATCCAAGGATGTCCGTTGGCAATTCTTGCAGCAATCTTTCTTTTTAAAAACACTTTTATCATTTGGCAAATGTAGGGTTGAAGCGGCTATTCATAAATAATAAATCAGTAGCCAATCTTTTGAATCGCTATGCAACTGTGGTCCCGCTGTACGGCTGTAGTCCTCGGCACAAATCCCTCACACAAACCTTCACCTGTGGGCTACTTGCCTGCCATCGGGGCTATTTTTTCAGCAAATACATCTTTATTCAGCTGTACTATAGAAAATTGCGACTACGAATTTTATTTTCATTCAACTGCCAATTTTTCCATTTTCTTTGCATGGCAAAAAAATTGATGAGTAAGGCATTACAATTAATGTACTATGGAAGAAAAAGAAATATTAGAATCTACCGACAATGTTACCAACGATATGGATATCAATGCTGACGAAAATGCAGCAGGATCTACACATTTAAACGAACCTGTTTCAGAAGAATCAGAAGTTGAGAAATTAAAAAATGAAATTCAAGAGCAAAAAGATAAATACCTGCGTTTAATGGCAGAGTTTGAGAATTTTAAAAGACGCACTGCAAAAGAACGCATTGAATTAATACAAACAGCTGGTAAAGACATTGTTGTAAGTCTATTAGATGTATTAGATGATTGTGATAGAGCAGAAAAACAATTGGCTGGAACCGCTGATATTACGGTGCAAAAAGAGGGCATTCAATTGGTGTTCAACAAATTACGTAGCAGTTTACAAGCCAAAGGCGTAAAAGCAATGGAAAGTATACACACTGAATTTGATGTAGAAAAGCATGAAGCCATTACAGAAATTCCTGCACCAACAGAAGATTTAAAAGGTAAAGTGTTAGATGAAGTTACCAAAGGCTATTACTTAAATGATAAAATTATACGTTTTGCAAAAGTTGTTGTAGGCAATTAGTTATTGGGCGTATAATCGTTTGTATGCCTTCGAAATTTTTAACGAAATAAATGGTTGCCTTTTGTAGGCAAGATGTTATGAAAAGAGATTTTTATGAAATATTAGGCGTAAGTAAATCTGCTTCTGCCGATGAAATTAAAAAAGCCTACCGAAAAGTGGCCATGCAATATCATCCTGATAGAAATCCAGGTGATAAAGCAGCAGAAGACAAGTTTAAAGAAGCAGCAGAAGCTTATGAAATATTGAGTGATGCCGACAAAAAAGCGAAATACGATAGATACGGTCATCAAGCATTTGGTCCAGGAATGGGCAGTGGTGGAAGAGGTGCTAGTAATATGGATGATATTTTTAGCCAATTCGGCGATATTTTTGGCGATGATGCTTTCGGCAGTTTTTTTGGCGGTGGCAGAGGTAGAAGCAGTGCAAGTGGAGGAAGAGCAAGAGGACAAAGAGGTAGCAACTTGCGTATAAAAATGAAATTAACTTTTGAAGAAATTGCAAAAGGAGTTACTAAGAATGTAAAAGTTAAGAAAAACGTTATTTGTAATACATGTGATGGAAGTGGAGCAAAAGATAAAAGTAGTGTACAATCTTGTAGAACTTGCGGTGGAAGCGGCCAAGTAAAAAGGGTTACAAGTACATTTTTAGGTCAAATGCAAACGGTTACTACTTGCCCAAGTTGTAATGGTGAAGGGCAAACCGTAACAGCAAAATGTGGAAGTTGTAGGGGAGAAGGTAGAGTGTTTGGAGAAGAAACTATTAGCATTGATATTCCTGCAGGCGTTCAAGAAGGAATGCAATTAAGTATGAGTGGAAAAGGAAATGCAGGTGAACGTGGTGGTGCTTTTGGCGATTTAATTATTCAAATTGAAGAAGAACAACATGCAGAGTTGCAACGTGATGGTTTAAATGTTGCCTACGATTTATACATTTCTTTTCCTGAAGCTGCTTTTGGAACCAATGCTGAAGTACCAACAATTGATGGAAGAGCTAAAATTAAAATTCCTGCTGGCACACAAAGCGGTAAAATATTTAGATTAAAAGGAAAAGGATTTCCTGAAGTTCAGGGCTATCAACGAGGCGATCAATTGGTATATGTAAACGTTTGGACACCTCAAGATTTAAGTAGCGAAGAAAGAACTTTACTAGAAAAATTAAGTAATAGCAACAACTTCAAACCAAAGCCAGATAAAAACAATAAGAGCTTTTTTGAAAGAGTAAAAGAAGCGTTTAATTAACTGATTTATTAAGTGAATAATACTTTTACCAAGCCACCAAATTTAGGTGGCTTTTTTGTTGAATGAAGTGATACTGTACAAGAGTGCAACGCCACAGCAGCTGAAAAAAGAATCTACTGTCGACTACATAAAAAAGACAATTTGAATGAAGTATGAGTAGAAAATAAAACAAATGAGACAAAAATTCGTAGGCCAAAACTTGAATTTGAATACAGGTATGACAATTTTGCACTTGAAATTGTAGTGGCATAACAATTGACATTCATAAAACAGTTAAATAATAATTTATGGGCAAAATAATTGGTATAGACTTAGGTACAACAAACAGTTGCGTTTCTGTAATGGAAGGTAACGAACCGGTTGTAATAGCAAATGAAGAAGGACGTAGAACAACCCCTTCTATTGTTGGTTTTTTGAAAAATGGAGAACGTAAAGTTGGTGATGCCGCTAAGCGTCAGGCAATTACAAATCCTCAAAATACCATTGCGTCTGTAAAGCGTTTTATGGGACGCCGTTTTGACGAAGTAACAGAAGAAATTAGCCATTGGAGCTATAAAGTAGCTCAAGGCGATAACAATACTGTACGTGTAGATATTGATGGTCGTTTATATACACCTCAAGAAATTTCAGCAATGGTTTTGCAAAAAATGAAAAAAACTGCTGAAGATTATTTAGGTACAGAGGTTACAGAAGCTGTAATTACAGTGCCTGCATACTTTAACGATGCTCAACGTCAAGCTACAAAAGAAGCAGGTGAAATTGCTGGTTTAACAGTAAAAAGAATTGTAAACGAACCTACAGCAGCGGCTTTAGCTTATGGTTTAGATAAGAAAAACGTAGATCAGAAAATTGCAGTTTTCGACTTAGGTGGTGGTACTTTTGATATTTCTGTTCTTGAATTAGGTGATGGTGTATTTGAAGTAAAATCTACCAACGGAGATACGCACTTAGGTGGTGATGACTTTGATAAGGTAATTATGGATTGGTTAGCCGATGAATTTAAAAACGACGAAGCAATTGATCTACGTAAAGACCCTATGGCTTTGCAACGTTTAAAAGAAGCGGCTGAAAAAGCAAAAATTGAATTAAGTGCAAGCTCTGAAACAGAAATTAACTTACCATACATTACCGCTGTTGATGGTGTACCTAAACACTTGGTAAAAAAATTAAGTCGTGCAAAATTTGAAGCTTTAGCCGATAATTTATTTGCTCGTTGCTTAAAACCTTGTGAGGCTGCTTTAAAAGATGCTGGTTACAGCACTTCTCAAATTGATGAAGTAATTTTAGTTGGTGGTAGCACTCGTATTCCTAAAGTACAAGAAATTGTAGAAAAATTCTTTGGTAAAAAGCCAAATAAAGGAGTAAACCCTGATGAGGTAGTGGCAATTGGTGCTGCAATTCAAGGTGGTGTTTTAACAGGTGAAGTAAAAGATGTATTGTTATTAGATGTTACGCCACTTAGCCTTGGAATTGAAACAATGGGTGGTGTAATGACAGTGATGATTCCTAGCAACACAACTATTCCTACAAAGAAAACTGAAGTTTATTCTACAGCTAGCGATAACCAACCTGGTGTTCAAATACATATTTTACAGGGTGAACGTCCGATGGCTACTCAAAATAAGAGCTTGGGTATTTTTAATTTAGATGGAATTCCACCAGCACCAAGAGGTGTACCACAAATTGAAGTAACTTTTGATATTGATGCTAACGGTTTATTAAACGTAAGTGCAAAAGATAAAGGAACTGGTAAAGAACAAAAAATTAGAATTGAAGCAGGAAGTGGATTAAGTAAAGAAGAGATTGAAAAAATGAAAGCTGAAGCTAAAGCAAATGAAGCTGAAGACAAAGCTGCTAAAGAAAAGGTAGAAAAAATTAATGCTGCTGATAGCTTGATTTTCCAAACAGAAAAACAATTTAAAGAGTTTGGTGACAAAATACCTTCTGATAAAAAAGGAGCTATTGAAACAGCCTTAGCAAGCTTGAAAGAAGCACATAAGAGCCAAGATTTAGCTGCTATTGAAACAGCAACTGCTGCTTTAAATACTGCTTGGACTGCTGCTAGTGAAGAAATATACAAAGCACAAGCAGAGGCACAAGGTGCAGCACCACAAGATGCAGGAAATGCAGGTGCTCAACAAAACGCTAGTGCATCAAACAGTGATACTGTAGAAGACGCTCAGTTTGAAGAAGTGAAGTAAGAAAGAGCATACAAATATTAAAAGAGGCTGTCTCAATTAACTGAGACAGCCTCTTTTGTTGCTATACGTTTTATAAAATTACATTGAAACTATAATTTCAAAAATTTCTTGTTTTCAATTGAATTCTCTGATACAATTTGTAAAACATAAGATCCTGGTTGTAATGAACCTATTTCATTTATGTTGATAACAGTTTTACCTGCATTGATCATTTGTTGTTGAGAAAGTATTTCCTTACCTGTAATATCAATTACTCTAAATTTTACATTTGTTTTTTTAGCTACATCGAGTGTTACTATAAGTGTATTATTTACAGGGTTTGGAAAAATGGTTGATGAGTTGGTGTTAGATTGAAAGCCTTTTTTCATTTCTAGTTTCAAAACATTACTAAATTCTAATTTACCAAGCTTATCAATTATTCTTATTCTATAGAATATCGACTTCAGATTTTTTTGTCCTTTAAAGTTGTGATTATAAAAGTAAGAAGTTAATTGTTGTGTATTTTGGGGTGTTTGTTTAGCTAGTGAAGAATAGCTAATGCCATCAGGACTTGTTTCAATTTCGAATAAACTTGCTTCATTTGAATTAAAAACACTGAACGAAATCTTCGATACTGAATCAGTAAGTAAATTAACATTAAAATCATTAAGCTTGATCGGTAGTGTTACGTTTAAACCGCAAGAGTCAATGTTAAAGCCAGAACAACTTGGATTAGTTGTACTTATACTTGCATTATTAATTAATGTGCCATTCCAATTACTATTACCTTGAAGATTTGTAAGTGAATTAAAAATATAATAGGCTTTTAAATCTGTTAGTGAACTTGGATTAACTAATGGAGTATTCATCGTACTTTTTATTTCTTCTTGCGTTCTTGCAGATGACCAAATTCTTACTTCATTTATATAACCCAAAAAATCTGAGGGATAAATGGTGGTTAAATCAGCAGTAGTACCAATTGTTGTGATATAATTATTGGTTACTAAATTACCTGTTGCTGAAACTTGTTTCATTAAAAATCCATTTCTGTAAAATTTTAATGTGCTTCCATCATATACCATCGCAATATGATATGTTTTATTTAATTCGATATTGCAAGGGGCATCTACTCTAAAAAATCCCATAGTTGTTGTTATAGAGGCACTATTTGGTCTTAATAAATAATTTACATTAGTAGGATCTTGATGTTTGGAAACTATTTCTCCACCACTGAATGTAAGATCATAAGTTTGTGTACGATTAAAGATGCCCTCTACTGTAATTTTATTTCCTGAAATATCTAAATCTCCAATTCGAACACCTGATTTTATGGCTGTTACATTCAGAAAACTATTACATTGGGCTTGTAAACGTATGTTTAAAGAAGTAAAACAAAATGCAATGAATAAGGAAGAAAAAAAAATTAATTGTGTTTTCATAAAGTATAGTTTAAAATTAATAAATAAAAGTATTTAATTTATCATTACGATTCATTTTTTATGTTATTTTTTTTTAATTTAACTGTCAAGCATCCTAGTACATTTTATGAATATTAAAAATCCTATAGTTTCAATTATTATCCCATGCTATAATCAAGGCAAGTATTTGCAAGAAGCTTTGACTAGTTTGCAAAGTATTGATAACACAATTGTTGAAATTATTATTGTAAATGATGGCTCTACTGATGCATTCACAAATGATTATCTCTCTACCTTAGATACAAAAAAATATACTATAATCACTCAAGAAAATAAAGGATTAGGTGCTGCTAGAAATACTGGAATATTAAGAAGTAAAGGAAGATATATTTTACCTCTAGATGCTGATAATGCTATACATATTCAATATATAAATAAAGGAATTGAAATATTAGATGCAGACGCAAACGTTGCAGTAGTATATGGAAATGCTGAATTATTTGGTGATAAAGTAGGTGTCCTTGCTCCAGGAAAGTTTAATCTACAACAATTAATGTGGATTAATTATATTGATGCTTGTGCTGTTATTAGAAAATCTGTGTTAATAGAAGTTGGCTTGTACGATACAATGCCTGTAATGGGTTATGAAGATTGGGATTTGTGGTTACGTATTGCTTTCAAAGGATATAAGTTTTATTATATTAATGAAGTAATGTTTAGGTATAGAGTTAATTCAAATTCAATGATGAGAGATTTGAAAAAAGATAATATGAGAAGAAATAAGATTGAAGAATATTTAACGCATAAGTACGAGGATAAACTAGACTTCGATTATATTTCAAATTATTTTTTTTATCATTTGAAGAAAAGACCTTTCTCTATTTTGTATCGTTTAATAGTGAAAAAATATTTTCCCAATCATTACAATAAGTTAATCTTGCAAAACAAACTTTATAAGGGACATATTTATGATTGAGGCAAAAAAATATGATAATACATTTTATTCAGAAATGGAGTTGTCATCATATAAAGCGGCAAAAATTATTTTACCAATTATATCTGAAATTATTCGCCCAAAAAGTGTAATAGATATTGGTTGTGGTACAGGTATGTGGCTGAAGGTATGGAAAGAAGATATTGGTGTTGAAGATTATTTTGGAGTTGAAGGCCCTTATTTAGAAAAAGAAAAAATTCAGATTGAAAATAACAAGATTCTTCTTGCCGACCTAAAAAAAGATTTTGAAATTGGAAAGCGTTTTGAAATTGCAATGTCCTTAGAAGTGGCAGAACATTTGCCTGAATCTGTAGCTACTCAGTTTGTTAAAAAGTTAACCAGTTTAAGTGATGTGGTTCTTTTTTCTGGTGCAATGCCGGGTCAAATAGGAACTTATCACATTAACGAGCAATATCCAGAATATTGGATAGATTTATTTAAAAAAGAAGGGTTCATTGTTTTTGATTTTATTAGAGATAAAATT
>Ga0209398_1001387_pt1 | contig 12485 bp, 18 predicted proteins | sample AshMeaBigSpring_FD_184125 | JGI IMG/M metagenome (GOLD analysis project Ga0209398, IMG submission 184125) | Groundwater microbial communities from Big Spring, Nevada to study Microbial Dark Matter (Phase II) - Ash Meadows Big Spring (SPAdes)... | ecosystem: Environmental > Aquatic > Deep... | reverse complement strand
TCAAGCTTCTGTAGAAGGGCTAGAAAAGACCGTTAAGGCTTTGGAACAACAAGGGAAAGTGAATTGTATTACCGTTGTTAGCAGGGAGGGAAACGTTCTGGATCAATGCTCACCAAAAAAGGGCGAAAAAAAAGCTTCCCTGGCTATTAAAAAAGCGCATTCCCATTTGAGTTCAGCTCAAAAAAAAGAAATTAAAGACAAATGGGATCGAGTTTTGGAAATTATGAGTGACCGAAAAGCTCCAGATCGAGAGATTCAAGCAGTGAAGAAGGTTAAGAGATTCACAAAAGACCAAGAACGCTAAAGAAAAGGAGGGCGAATACTCGACACGACAGAGGGAAATCGTAGGGGGAATTGTTACGCTGAGCAAGAAAAGGGGGGGGAAATCGGAGCGAAAGTTTCCACCGACAGAGGGAAATGGTAGGGGGAATACTGTGCACCTTGCGAAAAGGGGGGGGCAAATAAGCGCGAAAGATGCCCAGGCAAACCCAATCAGCGCAAAAAGATAGGGGGGATTCTGCTCATGAGCGAAAAAAATAGGGGGAATAATGTGCGAAATAGCAATTTGGTAGGGGGGATTTGTCTGAAATTTAGGGGGGATTTGTCTGAAATGGGTTTTTACGCACCCAAAAAATGGCAAAAATGGGCAAAAATCCCCCCAAAAAACAAAAAGAGGTAGGGGGGATTTGTCTGAAATGTTGCAAAGGTTTCAAAAAAACAAAAAGAGGTAGGGGGGATTTGTCTGAAATTTGTTTTTAGGCAGGTAACTAGGGGGGATTTGTCTGAAATTTAGGGGGGATTTGTCTGAAATTTAAAACTTTTTTCATTCGTAAGTCCTTGATTTTCAACGATTTAAAAAAGTTATTCACAACGCTATCCTTTTCTTTAACCTTTTAACCTATACATGAGGAACCAAAAGTGAAGCCTCCGGCTTTAAAGTTTTTGGCTCAGTACACTGAGCCAAAAAGAACATCAAACTGCGTTCCGATGAATAAAGACCTCGAAAAAACCAATCAAACGCGCTAGGAGCTGTTTTTTAGCCCTAAAGAGCTGCTAGGGGAGTCAAGACACCCAAAAACGACTAAAAACGGCTAGAAACAGGCATTTTGAAGCAGCAATCACGAATCAAGCAAGCTGACGGGAAGCTGAAAGTGAGCCTTCGGCTTTTGATTAGAAGATTTAAGGAAAGAATAAGGCAGATAAATGGAGTCGGTAAATTCACCCTTGGATTAAAAGTGATTCTTTTTTAATTTAGTGGACAACAATTTAAAAACAGCTATATTTAAACCATGACAACAACGCTTAAAGGATATGAATTTGAGCAGCACATGTTCAAAGTTGAACGACTTCAAACAATGGTCGCCCGTTGCAGAGCGCAGCTTCGGAGAGTTATTGTTATTTATAAGGAAAAGAAAAATTTAGCAGGGGAACCTCAAGATGCAGCTTGGCTGGAAGCGATGGAGGAAGAAAGTCATCGACTGTATTCTTTACGACAATTTGTTTATTTTAATCCTCAAGAAATTGATTTCACATTGACCGCTTTAAAGGAATACGAACTTCCCCAACCACCACAATGAACGTACTCAGAGAAGAGCAAAACGAAGAAATTTTTCGATCAGATATATTACCCGATTACGAACGTTATTTAAAATCATCGAAGTCTCCAACTTTGCTTTTTGTAGCTGGTCAAGGTGCCGCTGGAAAATCGACATCCATTGAACGAGCGAAAATTGAAATGCAAGAAAAAGGGGAGATCGTTATGTTGTTGCAGCGTGATGAGTTGCGAGAATATTTCCCTGGCTATCGTGACCAGTTGAAGACTCATGGCGCAGAAGGTTATAAATTTAGCGAGGAAGATACATGGAAATGGTATGAAAAACTGAAGACCGAAGCGATCAAACACAGTGCGTCCCTGATTGTGGAAACTACCTTTAGAAAAACAAACGAGATTTTAGCCGATGTTGAGCGTTTTTCAAAAGCTGGTTATACCGTGAATGCCCGAGTTTTGGGAGTTCACCCTGAAATTAGTTCTGTTGCTACGTTTCTGCGATATGAGGATGAAATAAAGAATTATGGATATGGTCGTGCGGTGGATCCAAAAACACATCAAGCTTCTGTAGAAGGGCTAGAAAAGACCGTTAAGGCTTTGGAACAACAAGGGAAAGTGAATTGTATTACCGTTGTTAGCAGGGAGGGAAACGTTCTGGATCAATGCTCACCAAAAAAGGGCGAACGAAAAGCTTCCCTGGCTATTAAAAAAGCGCATTCCCATTTGAGTTCAGCGCAAAAAAAAGAAATCAAAGATAAATGGGATCGAGTTTTGGAAATCATGAGTGACCGAAAAGCTCCAGATCGAGAGATTCAAGCGATGAAGAAGGTCAAGAGGTTCACAAAAGACCAAGAACGCTAAATCAAGTTGCTCTCGACTTCCGGCGAAACTGTTAAAATCGGTATATAAGTTTGGTGGACTGGGGCAAACCCAATCAGCGCAAAAAGGTAGGGGGGATTCTCCTCATGAGCGAAAAAGGTAGGGGGGATTTGTCACAAATTTAGGGGGATTTTGAATACGAGAGGAAAATAAGGCAAAGAAAAGTTGGGTTGGAATCTCCCGAAGCCTTTTCTTTGCCTTATTCAATCAAAGAAATCTCAAGAGAATGACACAACCGGCGATTGCGGCCGTAGCTATCCAGACCGCCGAGAGCATTTCTTTTTTAGCTTTTGTGATTGCAAGGGAGACATGCTGAATATCGGTTTTTTCGGTTTGTTTGAGTGTATCAAGCGCACTGGTGAACGCGACCAGGAACTTCTCTATGTTCTGAGCGTGTTCTTGGTTAAGTTTTTTGAGTGTGAATAAATGGTTTTTTCCCTGATCGTCAAATTTTTGTAAATTTGCACCAATCGCTCTATCTGATAGCTGCTCGATGATCCGGAGTTGTTCATCAAGCAGACATTGAACGACGACCGCATTCAGTAATATGGGATCGTCTTTCGCAATCGTGGATCGGGTTTTCTCGTAAACCGCTACGATAATTTTATCTAAATCCGGCGTCATTTGTCACTGGTGAAGTTAATTGCGTCTAGTCGTGCAAAAAAATCTGCTTTGATTGATTTTAATCGGGCTTTGTTGAAAACCTTAAAAGCGTCAGAATTAGCAACTTCCTCATAGGTAAGCTTGGAGGTGACCATTCGCTTCACGTCGTCTTTTTTCGTCTCGCTGTCCCAAACTGGAATTTTTACGACACCCAAAATATCCTGTTGAATGGCAGTAAAGATTTTAGTTTTTTCGAGAGGAACGCCGTTATGTGACAGGTCGCCAAAAAACGGATTTTCCCAAATAATGTATTTCGCCGATGCACCAATGAAATCGTAGACCATTTTTAGACCACCGAGGTTATCAACAAAACCTTGACCACCAGAAATGGGACAATGGATAACTACTTGCTCGATACCTAATTCATCCGACATGGAAAAGAAGTTGATTTCGTGACAATGGTTTAGAAATGGGTCAATGATGGAAGCTCCAATATCAACGACCACATGAGAGGTCTTAGCTTCAATGATGTTTTCAAGCAAAGTGTCAAATTTTCGAGTGTCAACTTTTCGCGGGTTATCATCCATGCGTATATCGACAGGAACCGCTTGGAGTGCTTTAAATTGGCTAAGAGTGTTATTTGCCGAATCCAGATCGAAGGCTTTTACTGCGGTGTTTTGTGCAAGATACTGAATGAGGTGCAGAGCGGTAAATGATTTACCAGCTCCACCTTTTGGTTGAATGACGAGATGTAATTGCATGATTTTGTTGTTGTTTGGCTTGTACTCTAAATGAGATCGGTATCGGAAAATTGTTTGCTCGAATCGAAATGGGAAGTGGGAGGAGGAAGGGTTTTTTGTGCTGGCTCAGGATTGCTGGTCGTGACTTTTCTAACTGCCTTATTTTTTTTTCCTCTTCGGATAAATGCGTAGAAGCTAGTTATATGAGGGATTGGGTAGGAGGCATTTTTGAGAACGTCACTGAGTTCTCGAAATATATCGGAAGGTAAAATTCCAGCGGTGAGTCGGTCAAAAATCGGGATGCGATTAAGAGCAAACAAGCTGTGTGGAGTCAGCTTATTTGGAGGTGAAACGAAAGGCGCGAACATTTGGCTAATGTTCATCATATTGTTTTGCGAAGTCAAAAAAATATTCAAAAATTCGCTACTGAACGCTATTTTTTTCAAATGGGTTGTTCTGAACGCTAAAATTCTCTTTTTTTTGCTATAATTTTCTACGAATAGAAAATTATAGGGAATTGTTCTGAATTGTGGGGAGTTGTTGACTTTAGGAGAGGGCAAGATATTGTTTTGTGGCACATTTGACATGAACCACAAAACTTTAAAACTTACTCGCCAAGGCTCGACGGATGACGGTTCCACCGGAAAGGTTGACCAGGAACAAAATAAGGCAGGTAAACGCCATACTCCTTCGGTCGCTTTTTCGGAGGAGGAGATGGCAAAATTAGTTCAAGCTGCTGCCAATGCAGGATATGCAAAAGGAAAAATCACCGGCGTTACTCGGTATATTCGGGATGTTGTTTTAGGCTACAATCCGCCGAGCGTTTTGGATCATAAGCTTTTAGTTGAATTGTTTAAAATGAGAGCTGAACTGAGTTCGGTTCGTGCCGACCTGGGGAAAGCGGCCGGGTTATTTAAAATGGCACACTTTGACGGGCGAAAAGATTCCGAATTGTTGCAGTACGCAGATCAAATGAAGGATTTTGCAACAAAAGCGAGTCGGTTTAATGAAGGCTTTGCCGAGCTGATTCGGGAGATAACCGAAGGGAAATGGAACGCATGATAATTAAAGTTTCGCCGATTCATGCTTCTGAAAAAAGCCAATTCGGAAAGTTGGTCGATTACATCGCCAAGCCAAAAGACAATAATGCGGAAAGGGTTGAAAAAGTTTGGTTAGATAATTTTGGAATGGACGATACATTGGCAGATGCCAAATTGATTGTGCAATCGGCTCATGCTCAGAAGGTGGATGTAAAAAAAGCGAAAACGTATCATGTTATTATAAGTTTCCGACCGGAAGAAGCGGCAAAACTAACGGAAGAAGATTATGCAGCTATCGCTAAAGAGGTTGCGGAATCGGTAAAGCTTGGGAGTCATGAACGAATTACTGCATTGCATGGAGACACGAACAATCGACATTTGCATTTAGCTATAAATTTGCTCGATGAGCAAAACAGGATTAAACATCCGGCGCATGATTTTAAAATCTTCAAAGAAAAACGGCATGAGATCGAAAAGCGTTATGGGTTTGAGCAAGCTGAAAAAGGAGCGGAAATATTGACCGAGGAAAATATGAAAAGGGAACGGCATGGCAATACAGCTTCTTTTGAACGCTGGTTAAAAGAAAATGTAGCTGCCAAGATGGAATCACTTTTAGAAGGTGGTTCTAATTGGTCAGAAGTGCATAAAATGCTTGCTGAAAATGGAGCGGAAATAAGAAAGCGTGGTGCCGGTTTTGTTTTTTCAAATAAAGAAGAAACCGTGTTTATAAAGGCGTCTAAAGTTTCTCGGAATTTTTCCATTTCGGCTATAACGAAAAAATTAGGTGAGTTTGTGCCGAGCGATCAGCAAACCGAGACTAAGCGGAAGTTTAAATCTGCGTCGATCATCGGCAAGGAACTGTATGAGCAATATAAGAAGGAAGCCGGTGAACTCAAAAAACGGAGGGAAGAGGAAAGGAGTAAACTCGACCAGGAACAAAAAGCGGTGAAAGCGAAGGTGACCGCAGAAATCAAAAACGCAAAGGAGGTTGTTTTGAAATTGCCCACCAGTCAGCAAAAATCGGTCAAGTTGAAATTGCTCACATTGCAAAGGGCAAAGTTGATGGAGAAAATTGCTGAAGAACGGCAGGATAAGGCAAAGAAAATTGCAGAGAAATATCGACACAAGACTTGGTTAATTTGGTTGCAGGAAAAAGCTAAAGAAGGGGATTCCAATGCAATCGAAACGCTTCAGCGGCGAAAGGTGGAAGTTTTTGTTTTATGTGTTGGATGAGCACAAAAGTTAAGTGCTTTATTTTCAATACCTTACGAAGTTAATCACGATTCTGTTTGTGATGAAGTGGTATGAATAAGGCAAAGAAATGGATCTTTCTCTTGAATTAATTTTTAATTTAGTGGACAAAATTAAATAAATCAGCTAGTCTGTTGTCAATGAGAGCAAAGACAATTGAAATTACACGATGGGAAACCGCTGAATATCATATTGAATTGGAAGGGATAAACAAAGTGGTGATTCGTGATGACCACGGAAATCTATTAGCGGAGTATGCGGGATACGAGGGAAGGGATTTTGAAATTGTGCAGGATCGAACTGGAGGAAAACCTGTTCTATTTTTCACCCTCGATGAGCTGTTAGCTCATTTTGGGATCGAGAGTGAAAATCGGAAGCGTTACAAGGCGATTGTTTCCCATCTTGTAGGAATGGCTAAGATTTCAAATCATATGGCGATAGATGCGCGAAAAAAAGGTGACTCTTACTATGCAATTCATCAAGTAGGGCAAATGAGGGCATATATGGCAGCCGCTCGATCCTGCCGAGAGGATCTATTGAATTACCGTTCTTGATTTATGGAAAACTTAAACTTGTCAAATGAGTCAAAACGTGGTCGAGGACGACCGCCAGGAACAAAAAGCCAGCCGAAGCCAGGGATTAAATTGGGACGACCAAAAGGATCGGTAGACAAGGGTGCTAGAGCGATGAGAGCCGACCAGGAGCACGGCCCTACAAAATGTGTCTTCGTAGATGCAGCGCACCATCAAGCGGCCGTAAAAGAGGTTGAGCGGTTGGAGGCAAAGGGTGTACCGGCTTCAATCCGGACGGTTATGTTCGACTGGGTTGAAATTGGTATGCGTGGAGCGCAGTTTGAGAATCGTTCCCCTACTCAATCGGCAGCCAATGAAAAAGCGCATACAGTTGAATATTTAACGAGTATCGCCAATGGTTTGCATCGCAAATTGCGTATTGTTCCAATCAGCAGCAGTGGCGTTGTCGGAATTTTAGAAGATGGCTTGTCGGAGCCTCTGGTCGTGTTTGCTATCGGTCAAGCTGTAATTCCTGTAGCTCCAGAAGATCTCAAAGCAATTCTCTCTGCCCTTCCTTCGTAAAACAAAGACCGGCTCTCTATGGGAGTCGGTTTTTATTTGCCTTATTTCATGCAGTTCAATATGTGTGCAAACAGTTTAAAGAGGTTAAACAAGGGAAATAAGGCAAAGAAAAATTTATTCTGGTGAAAGATTCGATAATTCAAGGAAAGAGGGTTTCGTTAAATTCTTTTTTGTTTTAGTGGACAAAATCAAAAGAGGTGCTATATTCAAATCATGAAAGTGATTGAAATTCAAGTTTTGGACAAAAACGGCAATGTTGAGTATTCGCTCGATTTCGATACCAAGAAGGAAGCCCGCGCGTGGGTTAAGCAAGTTGGGAAAGATCGGGGATTTTGGGTAAGACTGTCAGAGTCGGAGTATTATCCGACGACTCTGGACAAAATTGAACTTCTTGTTAATGGGGAGTGTGAAGCCGATTGGTTTCTTAAATTTGCTGCCTAACGCTCAAAGAAGAATGAAAACAAAACCGGCTCTCGATGGGAGTCGGTTTTTTCTTTGCCTTATTTTATGCAGTTCGATATGTGCAAACAATTCAAAGAGGTTAAACAAGAGAAATAAGGCAAAGAAAAATTTATTCTGGTGAAAGATTCGATAATTAGAGGAAAGAAGGTTTCTTTAAATTCTTTTTTGTTTTAGTGGACAAAATCAAAAGAGGTGCTATATTCAAAGAGTGATCGAGAAAAACACTGTTAAAAAAAGTATGGATGCTAGATTGAAAGAAATGATCTTAAACCGAATCGAATTTGATTATTTTCGGAAGAAGGCGATTGAGGAAGACGGAGTTCTCTTTTTTTCTCCGGTGCTTGGGTGGGGAAACTGCACGAGTGCGGTTAAGGTTCCCAAAGATGCAACAGTATTTAAGCTCTTTTTAAAAGAGCTTAAATTGATGGATGCCTTTCAATCCATTGCAGAAAGCATGGAAGATTTTTAGGAAAAGTGGGAGTCTGCTTTCCGCAGTCTCCCACTTCCTTTCAAGTTAAAAAACAAATAACCGAGAAATAAATATGGATGTAGAAGAAAAGAAAGTTCAGGCGTGGAAAAAAATAGACGATGCTATCGAAGCTGGAATTTTATATGCCGCAGATGTAATGGAAAATTCCGCTTACATCTATTACGAGCCAACCGGAAAAGAATGGGAGCATGGTTCCCATTACGAAAAAAAAGATGGCGTATGGGAAAGTGTGAGTGATACGCATGGTGACCTTCTCGGAGCAATAGAAAGAGAAGAAGCCTACGTGCTCAATGCGCTTGGACTAAAGGACGATTTTTCTATCGTTTATGAACTGAGCGTGATGGATGAAGCCGTAGGGGATGAGTGGGAAGGATACCGGCAAGATTTTAGCACGAAGGAAGAGGCAATCCAAGCCGCCGATGCGCTTAAAAAAGAAGTCGAAAAAATAGCCATTAAAGCAAAGAGATACTTTTCGATAAGGGTTTTTGAAACAGAGGTTGTCGGAGGTGAAAGAAAAGATGGCGAGCAGGTTTACGCAATAAAACTGAACGAAGAATAATTGAATTAAACCGGCTCTCGATGGGAGTCGGTTTTTTTTATAAGGCAAAGAAATGAAACATATAACAATGAATACAGGTCATTCAATGACCGTGGATGAATCGAAATTTTTACCAGAGGTGGTCGAATGTCTTTCCCCACTGGTCGATAATTCCGGTGGAAACATCCCTTTTTGCTCACCGTGGAGAGTTCTTTTGGTGAAAGAAAAGGGTTGTGCAACGTTTGATATCCGAAAAGGGACGAGCGATATTGTTTGTTTGAATTCGGTTGCGTGGACCTCAGAGGGATCGGAAATTGCCTGGTCATTGATGGAAAAAATTCACCTCGATGTTAGCGACCGATTGTCCCAGTTGGGTATGTTGGCTCCTGGTTTGGATGCATTTCCAGAAAAGCCTTCAACGCTGCCCTGGCTTGCAACATTTATAATGCCGCAAGCTCAATGTTCCGTTTGATAGGGATGTTTATTTGGTCATTCAGGACGACACTGAAATGCTGACACTAAACCCAAAAGTTGAACTTTTCTTTTGGCTAAAGGACGCAGGGAAACGAGCAAACGAACTCTGTGAAGAAATTCGGCACGCTTGATTTCAGTTGAAATAGAAACCGGTTCTCACATCGAGAGCCGGTTTTTTATTGCCTTATTTTAATGCAGTTCAATATGTGCAAACAATTCAAAGAGGTTAAACAAGAGAAATAAGGCAAAGAAAAATTTCTTTCTGGTGATAGATCGGAAAGTTTGATAATTAGAGGGAAGAAAAATTTCTTTAAATTCTTTTTTGTTTTAGTGGACAAAATCAAATCAATCAGCTAATATCATTAACAGTTGCTCAAACTTGAAACTTATGAAGATCGAAATTAAATTTAATGAATCCTCAATTAATCTGAATGCGCTAAAATGCGACTGGGCAGAAACCGCAAGAGCGTATACTGATTCCGTCAAATATTTATGCGAGCTGGAGTTTCCAGACGCAGAGGTTGAGGTGATCGAAGGGGAATATGCAGGGCAGGGCATAACGGTATTAAATTGTGGTGATCTTCGCGAAGAAGATGTTAGCTCCGAGGTTCACAGAATTTGTGAGGAGGTTTACGAGGCTGGAAATTTTTGGTCATAAAATTTTAGAACTGGAGATCGGTTCTCCCATCGAGAGCCGGTTTCTAAATCAAAACTTGCATTATCAGCGCAAACAATTAAATAGGTAGATAAGGCAGTAAAAAACTATGAAGACCTCCAAAAAAATTGCTCTTATCGCAAATAAGGGTGGAGTTGGGAAAACTACTATTGCGCTTCTTTTGTTTGAGGCGTTTCGGAAGGCTAATAAGAAAGTTGCTTTTCGGGATTACGACATTCAAGGAAGTGCTTCAAAGGCTTTGGAATATCAGGGTTCTCAAGACCATGCGGAAAAAGATGGTGAAAATTATGATGTTGTCATTATTGACACGCCGCCTTCACTTTTGGCACCGGCGACAATTGCCGCAATCCACCAGGCTAACCTTATTCTCATTCCAACGTCGCCGAGTCCGTTGGATTTCTGGGAGGCAGAAGAAGCCGCGCGATTTGTCGGTAAACATAATCCGGCAAGTGTTGTTCGGGTTGTGATAAACAAAACGCAAAAAGGCACGTCATTAACTCAAAACTTGAAACAGATTTTAAAAGATTTTCCTGTAAAAACATTATCCAAAACACTTGCATTGAGACAGTCCTATGCTCATGCAGCAATTTTGGGCTGGAAAGCTCTAGACCGGAATTGCCAACAAGAATTTCTAGAAATGGCATTTGAAGCCGCAACTGCATTGTAATATTTATGAACCAAAAGCCAAAAAAAACCAATAAAAACGAAGAACTTTTTAATGGATTAGGAAGAACGGTTAAGCCGGTTGAGCAACCGATTTCAGCACTAGTACCAGCAAAAGGGGTTCCAAAACGTCACAACAAACACAACAAAAACGTTTATGTTTCTAATGAGGACATGATTCAGATTCAGGCTATTCGGCTGCTGGCAGCAACGAAGGGATTGAAAGTGTCGGACTCAATAATTATGAGAGCATCATTGCATGTTGTTAAAAAGGAAATTGAATTAGTTGCAGAGATGGAAAAGCTGGTGGAACAAGATTGTCGGTTAGTCAAAAACAAAGAGGAGATGAAATAATGAACATACGACCGATAACTATGGATAGTTGCGTTTTTACTCAGGTGAAAAGGAGAGCTATTTTCCCTTTTGAAGATGATGGAGAGATAATTGATTATTTTATTGTTTCCTACGGGACAAAACAGATTCCAGATGGATATGAGCAAAAAATTGAAGAATTCATTGTTCAGCAGGAGCTGGCTTTTTGTGAAATGGGACAAGCACTGGTATTTCAGCATCAGCGGATTTATACGAAATTTCGTTTTCTGCCTGTTCACACCTGTGTCATGGGGGGAATGGAAATGTCTTTTTTCGATTGGAATGGTAATCTTTCTAGTTCTGATATGGGGAGAGCTAATTACAGTTATATAGGTGAAATACCAGCAGAGAGCAGTGATGCTGATAAACAGGCATATCTTGAAAGGATGGCTGCTGACAAGGCAAAGGAAATATGCTGGTTGGAGCGGCTTATGGCTGAAAACGAAAGGCGCAAAGAAGAACGAGAGAAACGAAAAATTCGCAAAGCGAAAAAAGCTCTTGCTGCAAAAACCGCATCAACTTTATGAGCGAAAAAAAATCCAAAGCTTCGTTAGCCCGTTCCACGCAGAGAGCAGAACAACTAACGCTTTTTCAATGCGGTTTTTTCTCCGAGAAACCAAGCGATTCTCGGACGCTGGATCTAATTGACGATCTTCCTTTTTTCCAACCGGGTAAGTCGGGAAAACAAAAAACGCCAGAACCGATTGTGAGAACAAAAGAGTATGATGGCCATAAAATCTATTTTAAAACATCACCTGTGGGCGTTGCAATTGAAGGTAAACCGGCTGTTTTGATGGTGCCCGCAGCGAGAGAATGGTTTGTTGAACGAGCTATCCGAAAACTTGCCGTTCAACAAAATGCTCCGACAGATCTGCTAACGGATGATCGAACTAGAACGAAAGCAATCCATGTTTGTTTTACCCTATCGCAACTACGGAAAGAGCTAGTCACGTGCGGACACGGGTACAAAATTAGCGAAATTAAAGAGGCTTTGGTTGTCTTGAGGGATACGCCGCACGCAATAGAATGTTTAACAGATACCTCACTGCATGGAAAAAGGGTGAATATTTTTACTGATATTACATATAACTATAAGCTAGGTGACATGGAGGGAAGCAGATCTTATGTCTCTGTGATGTATCATCCCATTTATTCTCACTATTTCCTTAAAGGAGCATTTATGCCAATTAATTATTATCGCGTAATGAAGCTGAAATTTGGTTTAGCTCGATGGCTAACGGAAAAAATCGCTAGAAGGTATCGTGGGGTTAATAGAAGCGTGCTCAGCGAAATAATGAATTTTGAACGTACAGGTAAAGGAGGGTACAACATATCCCTTGCCACTATTCTTTCTGAGGGAGGTATGGAGAATCAGCCAACGGATAGCAACAATGTGACTTTTGTTGAAATAGCACTAGAGGAAATGAGTAAAGCAGGTGTGTTGCACGAGATTATGCCATTCAAGCGTAAGGATAAGTGGGAGGTCACAAAAAGTGGCCGCAAAAGGCGCGAAGGAGTTGTTTGGTATCTCTTTATATCTAAAAACTTCGCGTGCGAAATTCTGGACGGACTGGCAGAAATGAAAAAGATCCGTAATGCGGCAATCAAATAAGAGCAAAAAAGGGGGGGGAATAATGTAGACGAGAGCAAAAAA
>Ga0209398_1001385_pt1 | contig 12499 bp, 5 predicted proteins | sample AshMeaBigSpring_FD_184125 | JGI IMG/M metagenome (GOLD analysis project Ga0209398, IMG submission 184125) | Groundwater microbial communities from Big Spring, Nevada to study Microbial Dark Matter (Phase II) - Ash Meadows Big Spring (SPAdes)... | ecosystem: Environmental > Aquatic > Deep... | reverse complement strand
ACTTGAAAAATCGAATTCACCTTCTTTTTTCTCAATCATTTCCCAAGAAACAGGCACCAATAAAGTATTGATATTGGCTTCTTTAATTTTTGGCATCAATTGCTGCATATAGCTAATGTTAGATGCAGACGAATTATATACCTCACCTGCCAATAATAAATAAGGCTTTTGCTTTACCACTAGTTGTGTTGCACCATACTTATTTTTAGATAAGCTAGGAGTTTGTGCAGTTACAACAACTATTGCTGATATAACCAAACAAGCTATTAAAAAATGTATTTTCATATGGTACAATTGTTATGAATCGGAAGAATCCTTTCTTGGTTTTTTATTCAATTTTATTGTTTAAAAAAAATTCTTTTATGCAATAACTTTCCAATTTTTAGGTTCCAAAATAAGTATCGGTATCTGTTTCTTTCCATGGATTTTGAGATGGTAAACGACCTGCTTCTTCTAAGCTTGGAAGCTTTTTTCGATACTTATCTATATACAATCCCATTTTATCGAATTTAATTTTGGGAAAATCTTTAATTACTTCAAACACAGGAGCATTTGCTTTAAGATTTAAATTGCCTTTTGCAGCATCTATAAATCCAGGATCTTTATCTGTTACAAAATTTTTATCGATACGAATAAGCGTTGTATCTATTTTATTTTCTTTACTCATTTTAATAGATGTAGGCTCTCCCTTTTTTATCCAAACCAAATTCTTTGAAAATTGGGTTCTTAATGGCAATTCAGGACGACTATTTAAAAGCGTAGCCATTTCTGGAAATTCAATACTCCAAGGTGGTAGTGTTGCATTAATACTAGCAACACCTGCTAACAATTTTTTGTTGGTAGCATATCCTCTACTTCTCCCTCTATCATCCATACCAAAAACTGGCCCTTCGTTTTTGATGAATATATTGTTCATCACTTGATGGTCAGGACCACTAGCAATCCAAACGCCTGTTTTGTTTCCTGAGAAAATATTTCCATATACAAATGTGCCAGAAGATCCATCATCTGGGTTTACACCACCAACAGTGTGATGTATATAATTATACCGAATTACAATACCTCTTATAGTCCAATCTAACCAAGAATAAAATGCTCCCACATCTGCTGTTGCATATCCACTACGATGAATTTCATTGTACTCAAATACAATTTTTTGTCCGGCAAATAAAATAGCATCTCGTTGTGCATGATGAATTAAGTTGTTGGCAACCAAAATGCCTACTGCATCTGCATTTTTATTGTCGTAGTACAAATCGATAGCAGCAGAATATTGAGAACGTAACACACCATAATGGTGTAAATGATTGTTGATTACATAATTGCCCGATTCAATTAGTTTTAATTTATTTCCTCCAGAAATTACAATACAGCCTTTTCCCAAATTGTACATATTACAACTTTGAATACCGCTTTTTTCTCCATCCAATACAACACCTCTTCCACCTAAATTTCTAAATGTGCAACCAGCAATTAGGTTTTTATTGCTTTTGCTTATTGCCATTCCATCACCAAGAGATCCCTCAAACGTAATGCGTTCAAATGCAATATTAGATGCGTTTTTAATAGATACTATTGGCTGTTCTAATTGAGATACCAGTATATCGGCATTTGTAAAATCAGAAGGTGGCCATAAGTAAACCATACCTGTATTAAAATCTATACACCACTCACCTGGTTTAGAAATTTCTTCTAACAAATTAATGGCATACCATTCTTCTTTACCCGAACCTTTTGGTCGATGGTATTTGCTACCAATACCTAAATGCATTCCTACTTTAAAAGAAATTTGTTTTTGAGCAGTATCTATATCAGCAACTTTAATTGCCGGATTTTCCCAGCCTACACGCCAAAAGCCTTTTAGCCAAATATTATTGTTGCTAAGCCAACGATGAATGGGTGTGCTATCTTGATAAATAAATGTACCAGGTGTTTTATTATCACCAACTGTTACCACTTCTTTCATAGTAGTGTTACTTTCATCTGGCCATCTAGATAAAGGCAATCTATTTCCATTAAAAAAAAGCTCGAAAATATTTCCACCATCACTAAAAATATCTGGGAAAATTGAATTGTGTTGAATGCCTAATTTTTGGGTACTAAACTGAACAATTTTACCACGAGCATTGGGATGAATTCTTGCTAGAATAGCCTTATTGGTAACTGGTGAAATATCTGCTGCAATAAGTTTTTTTCCACCAATAATTCGAACATCTTCTTCTTTCCAAGCTCTGTAAATTATAGGTGACTCATCTGTTCCACTATCATCTGTATATAGTTCAAAAGATTTATCTAAAGCATAAACACCACCTAATAAATTAACAGCAATGCCACCTGTCAAAACTTTACCGCTTCGTTTTAGGTTTCTTATCTCTTGCTTTACTCGTTCAAGTGTTAGAAAGGAACCATCATTGCCATTGGTTTGTTTAAAACTTCTTCCAGTAGATTTATCATTTCCGTTGCTAGCCACATACAACTGTATTGGACATTTGTCTGCATTCACTTCAATTTTATTAATTGTGGGTGAATAGCTGATGGGTGAAAATGATTGTGCATGAACTGTTAGAAAACTAGAAATTAGAAAGCATGTAAACACGATATTTTTTTTCATACTTAATTTTTAAACTTTAATTCACAGCTATGCAACAAACAATAAGATTGAATAAACATCTATTTTAAAAACTAAAAATTGTTTCGTTATCTCTTACCAATTTTACACCTGTTCTTCCTTCTTTGGTTTTTGAAAAATAAAAAGTATCAACTTGGTCTTTAAAGGTTACTGTAAGTATGGTTCTATCTTCATTCCATTTGGTTTGTGGCAATGCTTCTCCACTTAAATGAGGAAATAACAATACTTTAAAATCTGGACTTGCAGAACGAGATGGAATAACCAGTCTTTTACCAATATCCATTGTTCTTAAGTAGAATTGGTGCATGTCTTCGGTTTTCAATTTTTCAATTACTTCTAATCTAGGATTGGGTTCTAAATTTGGTCGAGGTGCTGCTGTTCTGTTTAAAACACGTACCAATAAAAGTGGATCTCCTTTTTGTGGTGTAAATCTACCTGCACTCATTAATTCACCAGCTGCAACATCTACTTCTTGCATATTTCTTTTCATGCGTTTATCGCCCAAAAGCATGTCGTAATCGCCTTGAATTCCTTTGTTGCTTAATGTATTAAACCCAATGTTTAATGCTCCTGATTCTTGTTTTACATCTACCAATTGTTTAATGGAGACTACTTCTACATCTAATGGCATTGGCATTAACCACTCGTACAAACGTTCTTGATTATCTTTTTGTATATCATCTACAATTAACACATAATCGTATTTTCCTTTTACCAAACCAGCCGTTCTAAATGCATGTGCTACTTGATAATTTGGTAAACGCATTGGCCAAGTATCTTCATTCCAAATTAATGGATTGGTGGCTAAATTTCCAGTAAAATATTCTGCTACTTTTCTTAATGGATCTCTTTGTGGCTGTGCATTCGGATAATATTTTTTTAAAGTTTTTGCAGCATCTGCATATACGCCATTTTGCCATTGTGTTTCTACTGTTTTACCCGATAACATATCTGCTACTGGCGATTTTAACCACATCCAATCGTATGCATATTTTTGATCTATTACACCAAAAGTTGCTTTTGCATTGTCTAAATAATTTACCCAAGCTGCCGGCGTTCCAAAATAACCTTGTCCTCTTCCATCGATGGTAATTACAGAATGATATTTGCTTTCTGTACTTCTCCAACCATCAACCACCCATAAGCGACCATGTGCAGCCAATTCAAAATTTCCTCTATCTGAATGATCATGCGATTGAAAGTACATATCTTGACGAGCATCTAGCTGAAATTGAATACCATTTTTGTTCCACTTATTTCTTGCAATAAACGAACCTCTTGATGGTGAAAAATAAGTAAGAGGCATTGTTACAGCAGGCACACCATTGTATGCATCTTTTGTTTTAGAAGGATCGGTAGTAAAAATAAACGCACTTACATCTGGTAATTTGGTAATGTTTTTGGGTAATGCATTAGCTAATAAATAATCTATTTTTTCATCTGCAGGAAAATAATGTTTCATAATCATTGCCATTAACCACGGCAAATCTGATGCACTACCGGTATCGCCATGAGAAGTCCATAAAGCATTGGGATTAGGAGACAATGCATGTATTAACCAATCTGGAATTTGACGAAAATGTGGGTGTGCCCAAAATTGTGGATTGCCTCTTTTTGCAGCAGCTGCCATTAGCAATAAATCATCTACAAAAGGATTAAACGTGTAAGTAATTCCTTCATTACTCATTCCTTCAGGCGAATAAGTATAGGTTAAATAATCTTGCAACACTTCTAATCCTCTATCAAAAATGCGTTTATCGTATCCTTTTTCATTTTCAATAGACAAAACCGCTAATGGATATTCTAATGCAGAAGCTATATGATTCCATCTACGCCAATGATTAGGTAATTGCATACCATCACCATATTTTCCAATGGTTTCTTTTAACATAAATTGTATATAGCTTTTCTTATGTGCAGCACTCATAGCAACGGCTGTAAAATCGAATAGCTTAGCCATGCTTGCATGACTATACACCTGTTCTTTCACCATCATTTCTTTACCTGGCACAGTTGGAATTGCTTGTACATAACGCATCCACACTTGTAAAAAATTACCAGCAATTTTTCCGACAGATTCTAAAGTTGCATTGTCTTTATTTAGCTGAGCCAATAATGCTTGAATAGATAACTGATTTGCAAAATCGCTATAGTTAAAACCTGTTGGTAACTGAATAGTATCGGTATTAAGAAGTTGCTGATATGCTTTACCTTGAACACCATTTCCTCCAACTAATTTATCTAATTCATTTTTAGCCAATAACAATAATTGCTTACCAATAGCTGTTGTAGTAAGCCTTGTTTGAATCGCATCAAAATCGGCAGGAGTTGTAAACAATCTAGGATATACACCTTTAGCAGAAAGAGCTCCTATTCTGGTAGCATCGAAGCCTTGCGTTGATAGATTGTTAACGGTAGCATATGGATTTTTATACGGAATTGTTTTGTTTAATACCTCATTTGCTGTAAATTTTTTTACTGGCATTTCTGATAAACGACTATCTGTTGACAGTAATGTATCGTTTTGATACTGTTTAAACAAAGGGTTTACTTGTGCAATTGCAATATTGCTTATTGCAACACTCATGCTGCTTAGTACAATTACAGATTGCAATACTTGCTTTAATTGCGTAGACTTATTTTTTACTAATCCAGTTTTCATCGTTTCCATTGATTATAGTTGACTTTCCTTTTAAGTATTTTAATTTTCGTAAGAAGCTTTCGATGGTTACCAATGTTTCTACAACATTGGCTTCAGATGCTTTGTAATGTGGCACAGCAAATGCATGCCCTACATTAGGTAATGCTATTAATTCACAATTTTTTTTAAACTGCAATGCTTTATTTGTAAATGCTTGTGCATATTCAATGGGGGTAATTTTATCGGCGGTTCCATTAATAATTAAAGTGGGTGGCAATTTTTTATTTACATGAAATAATGGAGAAATGCTTATAGCTTTATCCCTATATTTTTGAGCCAATGTTGCAGAGTCTGGAACTTTATTTTTAGACTTCAAAACAGTTGCGTCTACATATTTTAAAAAAGTATTTGTAGCAACATTTAATACAGGATTTAAAAGTATTAAAGCAGCTGGTTTTGTACTAATAGTGGTATCGTCAGTTGTACTATTAAATCCATCAAAAAGCTCTACAGATGCTGCTAAGTGACCGCCTGCAGATTCTCCACAAACTACTATTTTGTTGGTGTCTATTTGAAAGCGATTAGCATTAAGTTTAGTAAATCGAATAGCTGATTTACTGTCTGCAATACAATTAATTATATCGTCTGTAGGTTGTTGAATAAGTCTGTAATCAATACTAATACCAACAATATTTTTAGAAGCTAAATAAGCAGCATAGGCATAAAAGACATTGGCTGCTCCACCCGTCCAAGCACCACCATGTATAAAAATAACAGCAGGATATTTTTGTAGCTTTTTAGTTGATTTAGCTAAGCAATAATACAATTGTAATTCTTTTCCATCTACTCGTTTGTACACAATAGAATCTATATTCTTAGCAATACTGTCTAAGTTTTTCCATGTTACCTTTTTCTGTGCCATTACTGTAACAGAAGTAACAAATAATAAGCTATATACAATCATTAATTGCTTCATTGTTATGGCTTATTGGGTTTGATTTTATCAATCATTTTATCTTCTGCATCTACCAAATCTGCATTTGTTCTATTACTTAATCCACCTGTTTCTTTTCTTGTAGGTATGGTTTTTCTATATGCATCTTTTTGTAATCCTATTTTAACAAAAACATCATTTAACTCAGGAAATTTTTCAAGAATTTGTTTGTTTTTAGAACGAACATCCATATTGGCATAATCAAAAAATTGAGCATCAATAATAGATGCAATTGCTGTGTTATCTGCTATTTCTACATTGCCTGTACGTTTTACAAATTTGCCCGATGCAATGGCTACATTATTTTTCATTCTGCTACCATTGGGTAATTCTGGCATCCATTCTGGCTTCAAAATATCGCTCCATAATTGTGTGGTGAGTTGATGTGTTGCTTTCAACTGTTCACCATATTCTTTCCATGGAGATTCGTTAATTTTAAACTGCGTTAAATTTGTTTCGTATTTAGTACCTAATCTATAATTTCTATCCTTTCCTCTATCATCAACTGTTTGGTCTTTGCTTTGAATAATTAAATTATTTTCAGCAATTAAATCATGTCCTCCACCAAACTTTACAGCACTTATACAATCTTGAACAATATTCTTATAATAAAAATCGCCGCTGTCACCATCATCGCTATAAAAACCATTGGCTCTATTGGTATGATGAGAAAAATTGTAGCGAAAAATATTTCCATAAGTACTCCATCCACCATAACTGTAAAACACACCGGTATCTCCTTCTTTTAATGCAATATTGTGTATTTCGTTGTATTCGAATAAGCAGTTATTAATGTTATCGGTTCTAATACTTCCTTTTGGAACATCATGTATTAAATTATTAGAGATGGTTACACCAACACTATTTTGAATAATGAGGGCTTCTTTAAAAGCCAATTTACCTACGTGGTGAATGTGGTTGTTATTAACTAGCACATTTGATGAAACTAATTGATATCTATTACCTACATTTTTTATTTCAATTCCCCAACCACCTGTTTCTGCAATATTGTTGGATTGAATAGTGTGGTTGCTACCATTACTGATGCTAATGCCTGTATTACCTACATTTTTTATGTTGCAACCTGCTACTACAATATGATTGGAATTATTGATTTCGATGCCTGTGCCTAAACCACCTTGTATAGTTATGTTTTTAAACTGTACATGTTGTGCACCATTGATTTGTAAAATTGGCGACTTCATATCGCTGATCATAATGTCTAAAGTTTCAATGGGTGCAGGTGGATAATAATATAACTTTTGATTCTTAGTATCTAAAGCCCATTCTCCTGGTTGATCAATTTCTTCTAATAAGTTTAAGGCATACCAATTTTCTTTACCGCTACCAACTCTCCACAAAGGATCTTCGCTAGCAATGGCTGAGTATTTAGAACCCATACCTTGTGGTGGCTGGTTGATAAAACGGATTGATTGATCTGTAAGATTAATTTCTTCTACCTTCATGGTAAACGGCTCCCAAGGAACTCTCCACAAACCTTTTAACCAAATTTCGTAACCGTCTTTTAAAGCATTGTGCCAACGTTGACTTCTATTGGTATTATCGGCATCTAATTCGTTGGTGGTGTCTTTATCTTGTGGCTTTCCTTTGTTGCCAAAATAGAAACTAAAATTATCTTTAGAGCCATTACAAGTAGTGTAACCAATATCGTTTTTACCTAAATGATTTTGATTGTAATTTGGAAATTGTGCCAACTGTTGTCTTTTGCCATTGGCAAATAAATCGATGATAAACCATTCTGTTGTAAACTGTGTTTTGGGTGCAAATTGCTTACAGTTTTTTAGTCCTAATGCAGCTACATCTAATTCTACAAGCAGTTTAGGATCAACATTTGGATGTACTTTTTTAAGTACAGATTTACTTAGTGGTTTCCAATTTTGAGGTGCAACTGTTAATCCACCAATTAGTTGTGGTATTTCGTTTTGATAAGCTTGGTAAACAATGGGTTTATCTTGCTCGCCACTATTTTCTTTTGTAAACAAGGTAGAGTTGGTACAAGTATAATTTCCACCACGTAAAAAAACGGTAGCTCCTCCTGTTGATAAGCCTTTTTCTTTTTGAATATTTTTAATGAGGTCTTTGGCTTTTTGAATGGTTGCTAATGGTTGTTGAATGGTTCCTGCATTATTATCGTTGCCATTTGGTGCAACATACAATTGTTGTGCTTGTGCTTGTATGATGAAGAAAGAGGCAAAGATGAATAGTTTGTTCATGTATTAAGATTGTTGATATAATTATGGATTTGTTGAATAGCGATAAGAACGTACAAGAGTGCGACGCAACTACAGCTTCATAGACTTACTGTTGCTGGTTACATACAAAAATTTATTCGTTATAAAACAGTTTACACTTTCTATTTGCTGTAACGCTTTTTGTATTAACAAAAACGCAGCAAATGACGTTGTAATACAATATTGATAGTACTTTTTGCACATAATGAAACTGCTATTTAGTTGTAATAATTGTTTTAGAATTACGCAATATTTGAGCCTGTGTTCTGTTTTTGTTTTCTTTAAATTCAATTGTATCTACTTGGCTATTTTTCCACTGTATGGTTGCTATATTATTGTGATACTTAATTAAGGGCAAGTCTTCTCCATATTTAAATGGAATGAATAATATTCTAAAGTTTGCTTGCACTGCTGTTGTATTTACTTCTAACTGTTGATACCAATTTGTTTTAGCCATATACATGACTCTGTTTGCAACATTTGATCTTACCTGAACAGAACTATCTTGTAAAGTTTGCTCCGTTAAATACGTTACCAATAACATGGGTTCGCCTGCAATCGGTTGTATAGCTGGTTTGTTGATGGTATCTGTAGCTTGATAATTTCTTTTTGCCAATACAATTTGATTGGGCTGAAGATTGGAAACATTTGCCTGCCAAACGCCACCGTTTAACATGGCTGTCCATTGATAATGATGTTGTAGGCTATCTTTTTGTAAATCGTCGATAATTAAACCATAGCAATGTTTTCCTCTTACTAAACCTGTGGTTCTATACACATATTTCATTGGGTTAAATAAAGCTCTAGAAGTAGCTATGTAATTAGAGTAATTATAAGTTGCCCACCAAGGACGCATTTTGTAACGTGCTGTTCCTGCAAACATTTTTAAATTGTTTGGTGAAGGATCTAACTCCCATTGAAGTGCTTTTAAATTAGGCTCCCAAATAGGTGAAGGCTGTGTTTGCCATCGATAGGTGTAGCTATTGGTTAAATCTGCCGTTGCAAATGCTGCATTGTTGTTGTGTATTGCACCCATATATGTAGCAGCTGCTTGATAGCCTGTGCCTAAACCTGATGCTGCTTCTGGTTGGCTTTTTCCATCTACCAAAACTTGGTTATGAAATTTACCATCGTATGCTTGTGGAAACGGACTTTCTGTAAACCAATCTACTCCTAAAGCAGAAAAGTGAAACATACCTGCATCTGCATGATGATGACCACCACCTAAGTAGTGATTAGGCCTAACCATCATGTTCATCCAAGTAGCAGTATCTGTATGGTTACTATAAGCTGAAAAAACACCATGTGTAGGTGCATTAAAAGCTAAGTTGTGTTGCAGTTTTTCTCTACTTACTACTTCAAAATCGGTATCGTATAAAAAAGAATGTACAAAACCTGGATAAGTAGGACTAGGCATTCGTAAACGCTTTAAGCTAGCAACTTTTTTCTTGTAATCACTTGCATTAAAATCATCTAATAACCAATGTCTATAGAACTCATCGTTTTTATCTGCAAAAAAACGAGGTTGGCTTAATAAATAATCGGCATAAATATTATTAGGATAAAATGCCTTGTACATATTTACCGTTTGTAACGAAAGATATTGCTGACTAAATGGTATGTATTGTGTGCCACTATTTACTACTACTTTTCCATTTGGAGAGGTCATTAATACTTGGGCTTGTAACAATTTTCGAACATGTGGATGCCCCCATAAATTATCGCCTCTTCTTGCTAAAGCAATCATACTTAATGTATGAAATTGAAAGCCACCTGGTGTTTTACCATTACTTTCATAAACCACACCATTATCATCAATACCCCATTCACAAAAAGCTTTAACGGTTTCTGCGTTGGCAGCATAAACCTCTTTATCAAAACCTGTTAAACCTTCAATAGCAGTGATGGCTAAAAAGTTGGGTAAATCCCAAGTTGCCCAATTAATATCTCTAAATCGAATAGGGCCATCTTGACTGTAAGCTCTTCTACCATATGTGGCTTTGGCAATAATACGAACCATGATTTCTTTTTCTGCTTCACTCATCCATTTGCCTGCAAAATCTAACGCCAATCCTAAATTCATGTGTGCAACTACACCATGTAAATTACGCCAAGTTGTGGTGGCTCCATTCCCATCTACTTTTAATATTTTTTCATCTGCTTTTGTATAAGATGTAGCCATTTCGGTTTCACTAGCCATTAGCCATTCATCTATGAAAGGTTCTCTTAGTTTAAAATAGTTAGCTATGGCAGTTGCTGCTTGCTTTCCATGTTCATTATCATTGGTAAGCAAACAATAGAGAGCCATATTGGTTAAACATTCTGGCACATAACTGATATGAGAACTATAAATTCCTGGCTTCTGGTCTTTAAATTGATGTGGTACATCAGTTGGTGGTGCGTTCGGTATTTTTGTATTTTCTGGCCATTGTAAATTGGCTAAGTTTCCTGTATACAATTGTTTAAAAATTTTACCATCACTCGTATTTTCATTCCACCATGAATTTTTAAATAAATACTCAATTTCAATCATCGACATTTGACCAAGTTTACTATTGGTAAGCCTTTTAGCTAGCATAGGAATATCTTCACTGCTAAATAATATTCTTGGAAAAACACCTGGTGCAGGTACTTTAGAGCCTAGTAAAGTTTTATTAAAACCATCGTAATTATAAGCTGATGTTGGCGTAAATTTCCAATTGGTTTCTTCTCCTTGCAAAATTTGCATTTGAGCCGGAGTAACCTTTACATAATCTGTCCAAGCACCTTGTCTTTTTAATGTTGGAATATATTCGGTAGCTATAGCAGGATCGGCAAATTTTTCTGGTGTATCAAAAAGTGTAATTACACAATCATCGAGTTGTTTGTTTTGTTGATTGTATTGAATGGTAGTATCAGCAATTAATAATAAACCTCTTGGTGTAAGTAAAGTCTTTTTCTTTAAATATGCGGCGTAAGCAATAATATCAAAATATACAATATTATTTTTAGTAATAGTTGCTATAGAACTTGGTATAGTTATTTTCATTCTATTTACATCATACACCCACTTGTCTTGTAAAATTTCTAAGCCATTTGGTATAGGTTTATAAATACATTTTTCTTGAGCTATTACACCTGCAAAAGCAATGGGTACAAAAACAGAGTTATTACGTTTAATAGCTTCAGAGCGTAATATATCAATAGTATCTAGCCTTACTTTGTATCCATTTACATAAGCATATCTTCCTCCTACAAATAGTGCAGTTACATTTTTTATGGCTTCTATAGCAATAGAACGAGCAGATTTTGTATAGGGCAAACCCATGTTTTGAGGCGGTGTTGTAATAGATTGTGCAGTTACAACTGAAATAAAACAAACATTTATACTGAGTAAAATATGTATAATTTTTTTCATTGGCGTATTTTAAATATAAAGCACCCTTGGTAGTTTTATTTTTTGCAAGTCGTATTAAAACCTATAAAGTTGAGTAAATTAATAAAGAATAAAGCCCTAACGCATATGTTTAGGGCTTTAAATTTGCGAAACCGGTTTCGTTATAATTTCATTTTTGTAGTTACGACTGTTTATTTCTAGAAAATAAATGAGCTACTTGTTACTGTTTAATAGTTTATTGTGGTGAATATTCGAACCAATCGAAATAAGCTGGAGTGGTAGATTTTGTTCCATTACCTGTGGCATACATTCCTATTACCACACCATTGTAGCCGCCACTAACTTCTGTTCCTAAAAAACGAGTGTTGAGTGTGCCCACATTGGTAATATTATTGTTGTGCTTATAAGAGAAAGTATAGTTGCGTTTATCACCCTTTACTTGTAATTCTATATTCCCTTGTGGCAATGGTATTTGTTTATATAATTGATTGAGTGAATCTAAAGTGTATCTAAGGTTTAATGTTCTTTGTTTACCAGTAGTTGTAATATAGAAATCGTAGTGAAAACGATTGTCCATCATCACCGTTAAGCCTGCTTCTTCATTACT
>Ga0209398_1001382_pt1 | contig 12506 bp, 12 predicted proteins | sample AshMeaBigSpring_FD_184125 | JGI IMG/M metagenome (GOLD analysis project Ga0209398, IMG submission 184125) | Groundwater microbial communities from Big Spring, Nevada to study Microbial Dark Matter (Phase II) - Ash Meadows Big Spring (SPAdes)... | ecosystem: Environmental > Aquatic > Deep... | reverse complement strand
CACCCACGACTGTCATGTGTGGACGGCGCCGCGATCGCGACATCGCGCATGCGGCACAATGGGTCCCGGGCATGAAGCCCGGGATGACACCTGTTTTTTTGATGCCGCGCGCCGCGATCTCGACATCGCGCATGCGGCACAATGGGTCCCGGGCATGAAGCCCGGGATGACAACTGTTTTTTTGGATGCAGCGCGCGCGGCGATCTCGACATCGCGCATGCGGGGCCATGGGTCCCGGGCATGAAGCCCGGGATGACATTTTTTGTTTTTGGACGGCGCGTCGCGACGGCGGCTGGCAAGGGTCCCGTGTCCGCGGCGCACTGCTGTCGCGGCTCGCGCCGCGGGGCTCAGGATGATCCGAAGACGCGGGCGAAAATCGTATCGGCGTGCCGGGTGTGATAGCTGAGATCGAACAGTGCCTCGAGCTCGGCGGCCGAGAGCCGCGCCGCGATCTCCTTGTCGGCCCTGAGCCGCGTCAGGAAATCGCCCCCGCCGCGGGGGGCGGCATTGCCGGCCAGCCCCTGCCACACCGGCATGGCGTTGCGCTGGACCATCGCATAGGCGTCCTCGCGACTCAGGCCCTTCTGCGTCAGCGCCAGCAGCACGCGCTGGGAGTGCACGAGGCCGCCGAGCCGATCGAGGTTCTTCTTCATGTTCTCGGGATAGACGACCAGCTTCTCGATCACGCCGGCGAGCCGGTCGAGCGCGAAATCCAGCGTGATCGTCGCATCGGGCCCGATCATGCGCTCGACGCTCGAATGCGAGATGTCGCGCTCGTGCCAGAGCGCGACGTTCTCGAGGGCCGGGAGCGCATAGGCGCGCACCATGCGGGCGAGACCGGTCAGGTTCTCGGTGAGAACGGGGTTGCGCTTGTGGGGCATCGCAGACGAGCCCTTCTGCCCCTCCGCGAAGTACTCCTCGGCCTCCAGCACCTCGGTCCGCTGGAGATGGCGGATCTCGATCGAGAGCCGCTCGATCGAGGAGGCGATCACGCCGAGCGTCGCGAAGTACATGGCGTGGCGGTCGCGCGGGATCACCTGGGTCGAGACCGGCTCGGGCTCCAGCCCGAGCTTCCTCGCAACGTGGGCTTCGACCCGCGGATCGATGTTGGCGAAGGTGCCGACCGCGCCGGAGATGGCGCACGTTGCGACCTCCTTGCGTGCGGCGATCATCCGCTCTCTGCCGCGCGCGAACTCGGCGTAGGCGTAGGCGAGCTTGATACCGAAGGTCGTCGGCTCGGCGTGGATGCCGTGGCTGCGCCCGATCGTCGGCGTATGCTTGTGCTCGCGCGCGCGCGTCTCGAGGGCGGCGAGCACGCGGTCGAGGCCGACGACGAGCAGGTCGCTCGCGCGCACGAGCTGCACGTTGAGGCAGGTATCGAGCACGTCCGACGACGTCATGCCCTGGTGGACAAAACGGGCATCGTCGCCGACATGCTCGGCGAGATGGGTGAGGAATGCGATGACATCGTGCTTCGTCACCCGCTCGATCTCTTCGATCCGGGCGGCGTCGAACTCCGCGGCCTTGCCCCTCTCCCAGATCGTCCTGGCGGCGGACTTCGGGATGATGCCGAGATCGGCGCAGGCGTCGGCGGCGTGCGCCTCGATCTCGAACCAGATGCGAAAGCGCGTCTCCGGCGCCCAGATCGCGACCATCTCGGGACGGGAATAGCGTGGGATCATCATGGCCTCGCGCGCATGGGAGATGTGCGGGTACTAGCAGGCGACCCCCTGGGCAGCAATCGCCGAGGCGGTCTATACCTGCCGCTCCCACCCGGCGATCCACGCCTTTTGCCGAGAGCCTCCCCGTGATCAAAGCCGACTGTCTCGTTCTCGGCGCCGGCATGGTCGGCGTGTCGGCGGCGCTCCACCTCCAGAAGCGCGGCCGCTCGGTCGTGCTCGTCGACCGGCGCGGGGCGGCGGAGGAGACCTCGTTCGGCAATGCCGGCATCATCCAGCGCGAGGGCATCGTGCCCTACGGCTTCCCGCGCGAGTGGTCGAAGATCCTGAAGTACGCAATGAACGGCTCGCCCGATGCCCATCTGCACTGGCGCGCGCTGCCCTCGATCGCGCCGCAGCTCTGGCGCTACTGGCGGCACGGAACGGCCGAGCGTCTCGATCGAAGCGCGCGCGCCATGAAGCCGCTGATCGAGCGCGTCGTCGGCGAGCACGGGGCGCTCATGCAGGAGGCGGGCATCATCGCGATGATGCGCCGGACCGGCTACCTCAAGCTCTATCGCGACCGCGTGACGTTCGAGGCCGCGATCAAGGCCGACGAGATCGGGAGGCGGGTCTACGGCGTCACGTCGGAGGTGAAGGATGTCGCGGCGATCCAGGCGCTCGAGCCGCACCTCGCGCCGGTGTTCGTCGGCGGCTTGCTGATGGCACAGCCGGTCTCGGTCGCAGACCCCTCCGCGGTCGGCAAGGCCTACGCCGAGCTCTTCCGCAGGAACGGCGGCCGCTTCGTCACCGGCGATGCGCGCACGCTCGAGCCGATGGATGGAGGCTGGCGGGTTCGCAACGTCGACGGCGATATCGCCGCGCGCGAGGCCGTGATCGCGCTCGGACCCTGGTCGGACGTCGTACTCGCCGGCCAGGGCGTGCGCGTGCCGCTCGGCGTCAAGCGCGGCTATCACATGCACTATAAGGCGAAGGGCAACGCGACGCTCGCGCGCCCCGTGATCGATACCGACAACGGGCTCTCGCTCGTCTCGATGACGCGCGGCATCCGCCTGACCACCGGCGTGGAGTTCGCGCTGCGCGATGCGCCGGCGACGCCCGTCCAGCTCGAGCGCGTCGAACCCGCGGCGCGCGGGCTCTTTCCGCTCGGCGAACGCCTCGATGCAGCGCCCTGGCTCGGCGCGCGACCCTACCTCCCCGACATGGTGCCGATGATCGGGCCGGTGCCGGGCAAGCCGGGCCTGTGGGCCGATTTCGGTCATCATCACCTCGGTTTCACGCTCGGGCCCGTATCCGGCCGGCTCCTCGCCGAACAGATGACCGGCGCCGCGCCCTTCACCGATCCGCATCCCTATCGGGTGGACCGGTTTGCTTGAGAAGCATCAGGCTTCCGGCCGGCCGGTGATCGGAATGCCGGGCTCGGTCTTCACGCGGCGGATGCTGAGCGAGGTCTTCACGCTCGCGACGTTGGGTGCGGCCGAGAGTTCCTTGATCACGAATTCCTGGAAGGCGGAGAGCGTGGTCGCGACGCACTTCAGAATGAAATCAGCCTCGCCCGACAGCATGTGGCACTCGCGGACGAGCGGCCAGGCGAGCACGCGGTTCTCGAAGGCACGCAGGTTCGCTTCCGCCTGGGTGTGCAGGCCGACCGTCACGAATGCGGTGACCTCGAAGCCGAGCGCCGCCTCGTCGAGCGTCGCATGATAACCGGTGATGAGCCCCGCCTGCTCGAGCGCGCGCACGCGCCGCAGGCACGGCGGCGGTGTGATGCCGACCTTGCCGGCGAGCGCAACGTTGGTCAGTGCTCCGTCGGCCTGCAGCTCTTTGAGGATCCGCCAGTCGATGGTGTCCAGACGGGCGCGCATGGGGCCTCCGGGTTGCGGGATCGGTAAGCCCTGGTGGCCCTGCAAGCAACAAAATTGCGCCGGACGCATCCTTGCTCAACCGTTGCTGCTGCCGAACGTCCCGCGGCTGCGGCGGCTCGCAGCATCGACAGACCCCGGGCTCGGGCGCAGGACTGGCTGATGGCTAATGATTCTCTCCGCGCCGCCGCGCACCGTCCCCTCGCTGGCCAGATCGGCTGGGTGATCACCGACGGCAAGACCGGCATGGACGTGCAGGCCTGCGGCGTCGCCGATGCGCTCGGTCTCGCCTACGTGATGAAGCGCGTTGCGCCGATCGGGCTGTGGAAGGTCGCGGCGCCCTGGGGGCCGGTCGATCCGCGCGAGCGGTTCGGCGAGGCGGCGAGCGCGTTCTCGCCGCCCTGGCCGGCGGTCGCCATCGCGACGGGGCGCGCGAGCATCCCCTACATCCGCAGGCTGCGGAAGGTCGCCGGGCCTCAGACCTATACCGTCGTCCTGCAGGACCCCAAGACGCCGGCGAACACCGCCGACCTCATCTGGGTCCCGGCGCACGATACGCGCCGCGGCGTCAACGTCATCTCGACGCCGACCGCGCCGCACAGCTTCACGCCCGAGCGTCTCGCCCTGCTTCGCGCCATCTGCCCGCCGCCGATTGCCGCCTTGCCGCGGCCGCGGATCGCCCTCGTGCTCGGCGGCAAGAACGGCAACTACCGCTTCACCGAGGCCGATGACGACCGGCTCGGCGGCGCGCTCGCCGCGCTCGGGCGGCTCGGGGCGGGTTTCATGGTGACGCCCTCGCGGCGCACCCACCAGCGGCTGATGCGCGCGGTCGAGGCTGCGACCCAAGGTCGCCCGCGCCTGATCTGGGACGGCACCGGCGAGAACCCTTACCCCCACTTTCTCGCCCACGCCGACCGGCTGATCGTGACGGCGGACAGCGTCAACATGACGGGAGAGGCGGCGGCGACCGGCCGGCCAGTGCACGTGTTCACGCCATCGGGCGGATCGGTCAAGTTCGAGCGCTTCCACGCGGCGCTTCGGTCGCATGGGGCAACGCGTCCCTTGCCCGATCACATTTCCTCGCTAGAGGATTGGACTTACGTGCCGCTCGACAGTGCCCGCACCATCGCGGCCGAGGTCGAGCAGCGCTATCTGCTGCGCCGGTCCATGCTGTCCGGCATGATGACGTAAGGGGATCCCGGCAAAGGCGAAATTTCCGCCCTGGCTGCACGCACGACACTTGCGAGGCTTTGCGAATGGCGCATCTCAATCTGGCTAGGCTGAAGGCGGCCCGCGTCGAGACCACGCCCTACGAGCATGTGATCGTGCCGGGCTTTCTGTCGGCGGCGAGCGTGCGCCAGATCAACGCGACCTATCCGAAGATCGAGAAGGGCGGCAGCTACCCGATCGAGAGCCTCGAAGCCGGCATGGCCATCAAGGAGGTGATCGACGAGCTCGACCAGCCGGCCTTCGAAAACGCCATTGCCGAGAAGTTCAGCGTCGCGCTCGCCGGGCGGCCGAAGATGTTCTCGCTGCGCGGCTACACCCGCGCCAAGGACGGCCAGATCCACACCGACAGCAAGGACAAGATCATCACGGTCCTCCTCTATCTGAACGAGAACTGGACGCAGCCGGGCGGGCGGCTGCGCATCCTGCGCGACGGCCGCAACGTCGATAATTTCGCGGCCGAAGTGCCGCCCGACAACGGCACGCTGCTCGTGTTCAAGCGCTCCGACAATTCCTGGCACGGTCATCACCCGTTCGAGGGACCGCGCCGCTCGCTGCAGATGAACTGGATGACGAGCGAAGGATCGAAGGGCTTCCACGCCATCCGCCACAAGATCTCGGCGGCGATGAAGAAGCTGACGACGGCCTGAGCCGGCGAGCCCGAGCATGATCGCCCTTGGTGGAATCGCAATTGGCAGCGCGATCATGCGCCAAGTTCTTGTTCGACGGTCTGATTGACGTTCTCGATGCTCGCGCGATGCGCTCGCAGCTCGAACGATCAGGCCCTACGTCGCTCCGGCCTTCGCCGCCTGGATCGCGGCCCACACCCGTGCGGAGGTCAGCGGCATCTCGACGTGGCGAACCCCGAGCGGGGCGAGCGCATCGCACACCGCATTGATCACCGCGGAGAGTGCGCCGACCGTGCCGGCTTCGCCCACACCCTTGGCGCCGAGCGGGTTCGCCTTGGTCGCCACCTCGCGCGTCTCGATCGCGATGAAAGGCAGGTCGTCGGCGCGCGGGAGCACGTAGTCCATCAACGAGCCGGTCAGGAGCTGGCCGGTCTCGGCATCGAACGCCACCGCCTCGCCGAGCGCCTGCGCGAGGCCTTGCGCGACGCCGCCGTGCAGCTGGCCGTGCGCGAGCGTCGGGTTGAGCACGGTGCCGATGTCCTCGACGATCGCGTAGCGCACCACCTCGACCGCCCCGGTCACGGGGTCCACCTCGACCTCGCAGACGTGGCAGCCGTTCGGGAACGTGACGGCCGCCGGCTGGAACTCGCCCGTGCCGGCGAGGCCCCCGCTGCCTCGGCTCGTCGCGCGCCTGGCGACCTCGACGAGACCGAGCGACCGGTTGGAGCCCGCAAGGCGGAAGTGCCCGTCCTCGAATGCGATCTGGTCGCGGGATGCCTCGAGCGCCTCGGCGGCGATGGCGCTGGCGGTCGAGAGCATCGCGTCGATCGCGCGCTTCATCGCGGAGCCGCCGGTCGAGGTGGCGCTCGACCCGCCGCTGCCGCGGCCGTGCGCGAGGAGGTCGGTGTCACCCTGCTTGTAGCGGACAGTCTCGACCGGCACGCCGAGCCGGCGCGCGACGAACTCCGAGAACGACGTCTCGAGCCCCTGGCCGGTCGAGAGCGCGCCCGAGTGCACCGTGACGATGCCGTCGGCGCCGACGTGGACCATGGACTGATCCTTGCCGGGCTTCAAAAACGGCCCGCCCGCGACCTCGATCGGATTGGCGAGGCCGAGGCCGCGGAGCCGGCCGCGCGTGCGCGCCTCCTCGCGGCGTGCGGGGAACCCGGCAATGTCGCCGAGCCGCGCGGCGGCTGTCATGTTCGCCTCGAACTCCCCGCAGTCATAGGTGAACACGAAGCCCGTGTCGTAGGGCATCGCGGCGGCCGGGACCAGATTGCGCCGGCGCAGCTCAAACGGCGCGATGCCGGTCTCGCGGGCGGCGATGTCGATCAGCCGCTCGATCACATAGGTCGCCTCGGGCCGGCCTGCGCCGCGATACGGCGAGGTCGCCTGCGTGTTCGTGTGGACCGCGAACACCGCCGCCGCAATGGCCGGGATGCGGTAGACGCCGGCAATACCGCCGATGTTGTTGAGGAGGCCGAGCGAGCGGCCCGAGAGATAGGCGCCGATGTTGATGTCGAAATGGGCGTCGAGCGCGAGGAAGCGCCCGTCCTCATCGAGCGCCAGGGCAGCCTCGAACGCGATGTCGCGCGCGTGATCGTCGGCGAGGAAGGCCTCCGACCGGTCGGCGATCCAGCGAACCGGACGGTCGAGGCGGCGCGCGGCCCAGAGCACCAGCACGTCCTCGGGGTAGACGCCGGCCTTCATGCCGAATGAGCCGCCGACATCGCCGACGAGGAGGCGGAGCTGCTCGGGCCTGGCACCGAGCAGTGAGGCGAGCGTCGCGCGGGCCCCCCAGGGGCTCTGGTGCGAGACGTGCAGCACGAGCCGGCCGTCGGTCTCGATGCGGGCGAGCGCGCCGCGCGTCTCCATGGGGCAGGCGGTCAGCCGCGAGACCTGAGAGGAAAGCCGCGCGACATGGGCGGCGGAGGCGATGGCCGCCCGGGCCTCTGCCGGCCTGCCGCCGCGCCAGACGCAGGCGACGTTGTCGGGGACCTCGTCCCATACCGCGACGGCCCCCGATGCTCGGGCGGCCGCAGTGGTTGTCACCACGCCGAGCGGCACATAGTCGACCTCGACCAGCTCCGCTGCGGCGAGTGCTGCTTCCCGCGTCTCCGCGACGACGAGGGCAACCCCTTCGCCGACATGGCGCACGCGCTGGCGCGCCAACGCGGGCCGCAGCGTCTGGAAGGCCGCAGTTCCGTCGAGCCGTGGCCGCTCGATGCCGCAGGGGAGGTCCTTGACGCCATCGGCAGCGAGATCGGCGCCGGTCAGCACGGCGACCACGCCCGGAGCTGCGCGCGCGGCGATCGTGTCGATATCGCCGATCCGGGCGTGGGCGTGCGGTGAGCGGACGACGACCGCATGGACCATGCCATCGAAGGTGAGATCGGCGACGTAGCGGCCCTGGCCGGTGACGAGGCGGGCGTCCTCGATGCGGCCCCTGTAGCCTGCCCCGGCGCTCATATGCGTCCCCGTCAATCGCCCGGCGCGGCTGCAGTCGCCGGTGTCTCGGCGGTTGTAGACCCGGTCTCGCGCGCGAGCCAAGCCTCGAGCGCGCCGATCAGCCCATCGATCGGGCGGTAGCCGTTGGTGACGAGGGCGTAGCCTTGGGCGGTCGGACCCGCGACCAGCGTCGGGAAACCGCGCACGTCGAGCTCCTGCGCGGCGAGGAAATCGCGAAAAGTCTCGTTGCGGGTATCGGGCGCCAGCATCTCGGCATGGAACGCCGCGCGATCCTGTCCCGCCTCGCTGGCGATATCGGCGAGCACTTCGGGCGAGGTGGTGTCGCGCCCCTTGGCATAGAAGGCGCGAGAGATGCCGCCCTTGAAGGCGAGCGCCTTGGCCGGCGCAAGGCGTCGCATGGCGACGACGGCGCGGCAGGCGGGCTCGGTGTCGTAGACGAAGCCCTCGCGCTCGAAGAACGAGAAGTCGAACGGCTGGCCGCTCGCGGCGCCGACCCGCGTCCAGGCCTCGCGGATGTAGGCCTTGTCCTCCGGCCGCATGGCTCGCGTGTTGCCGGCGCGGAGGCCGCCGAGCATCAGCCGCACCGGCAGGCGCTCACCGAAGTGGTCGGCGATCGCCGCAATGACCGGCGAGAAGGCGTAGCACCACGAGCACATCGGATCGCCGATGTAGAGGAGATGCAACCGGGGCGGGGCGACGTTCGGCATGGTGTCACCGGGTTCGGATCGGTCGCTGAGGCTAGGCAAGCGCTCGAGCCTTGGCAACTTCGCCAACTTTCCGTCGCGAGCCCGTTTCGATGTGGCGATCGAAGCGCTATGATCCCGCAACTCGGAGAGGCAATGGAGAGCGCCATGGCCATGAAATCCGTTCTTGTCCCGGTGTATCCGGACCCCGGCACCTCGTCGGTGCTCAAGACCGCCTGCCTGTTCGCCGAGCGCTTCAAGAGCACGATCGAAGGCATCTCGCTCGAGTTCCCGCCGACGCACATGCTGACCGGCGATATCTACGGCGGCGCCTGGGTTCCGTCGGCGCAAGGTCCATCCGAACGCCAGACGCGGGAGGCACGCGAGGCGTTCGAGGCCGGCATGCGGGCCGGCGGCATCGTGCCCGTGGGCGCCAACCCGACCGGGCCGTCGTGGCGCTGGTCCGAGCAGGCGATCACGGATGCAGGCGGCATGGCGGGTTGGAGCCGCGTGTTCGACATCACGGTGTACGGACGCACCACGCCGTCGGTGTTCGCGGCGCATCAGTATGCGCTCGAGTCGACGCTGTTCGAGAGCGGCCGGCCGGTTCTGCTGGCTCCGCCCGCACCGGGCAAGTCGATCGGCGATACGGTGCTGATCGCATGGAACTGCAGCACGGAGTCGGCCCGGACGGTCGCCCACGCGATGCCGATCCTCGAGCAGGCCAAGCGCGTCGTCGTGCTGACCGTCGAGGGCGGCACGGTGCCGGGCCCGGCCGGCAGCGATCTTGCGACGCGACTGGCAGCGAACGGGGTGAAGGCCGAGGCGCGCACCGTGCCGGATCATGCGCGCGGGTCGGGTGCGACGATCCTGGCGGAGACGACCAAGCTTGGTGCCGACCTCGTCATCAAGGGCGCCTATACGCAGAGTCGGTTGCGCCAGCTCATCTTCGGCGGCGCGACGAGCCACATTCTCGCCCACGCCGAGCTGCCGGTGTTCATGGCGCATTGAGCATCGCCCTCGCCGTTCGCGGAGTTCGTACGCGTGTTGTGTCATGCCGGGCCTTGAGCTAGAAGCTCGGCCGATCCAGCAAACGCGTGCGCATCCGAAAGGGCCCGGCCATGGCCAACCCGCAGTTCGTCTATCACATGCACCGGCTCTCCAAGACCTATCCGGGGGGCAAGCAGGTGCTGAAGGACATCAACCTGTCGTTCTATCCGGGCGCCAAGATCGGCGTCGTCGGCCTGAACGGCGCCGGCAAGTCGACGCTGCTGAAGATCATGGCCGGCCAGCTCGAGGACTTCCAGGGCGAGGCGTGGCCGGCGGAGGGCGTGAGCGTCGGCTACCTGCCGCAGGAGCCGGAGCTCGATGCGACGAAGAACGTGCTCGGGAATGCCATGGAGGGCGTCAGCGAGAAAAAGGCGCTGCTCGACCGCTACAACGAGCTTGCCGCCAACTATTCCGACGAGACCGCCGACGAGATGGCGAAGCTGCAGGACGCGATCGACAGCCAGAACCTGTGGGATCTCGAATCACAGGTCGAGCAGGCGCTCGACGCGCTGCGCTGCCCGCCGGGCGACGCCGAGGTGGGGAAGCTCTCCGGCGGCGAGAAGCGCCGCGTCGCGCTGACCCGCCTGCTGCTGGCGAAGCCCGAGATCCTGCTGCTCGACGAGCCGACCAACCACCTCGACGCCGAAAGCGTCGCCTGGCTCGAGCGCTTCCTGAAGGAGTACACGGGCTGCGTGATCCTCGTCACCCACGACCGCTACTTCCTCGACAACATCACCGAGTGGACGCTGGAGCTCGATCGCGGCCAGGGCGTGCCCTACAGGGGCAACTATTCGAGCTGGCTCGAGCAGAAGGCGAAGCGCCTCGAGGTCGAGAAGGGCCAGGAGGAGGGCCGCCAGCGCGCGCTCAGGCGCGAGCTCGAATGGATCAGGTCTTCGCCCAAGGCGCGGCAGGCGAAGTCCAAGGCCCGCATCCAGGCCTACGACAAGCTCGCCGAGGAGGCGGGACGCGAGGAGGTCGGCCGTGCGACCATCCAGATCGCGCCGGGACCCAAGCTCGGCGAGCTCGTGGTCGAGGTCGACGGTCTGGCGAAGGCGTTCGGCGACCGGCTGCTGATCGACGGGCTGTCGTTCAAGCTGCCGCGCGGCGGCATCGTCGGCGTGATCGGGCCGAACGGCGCCGGCAAGACGACGCTGTTCAAGATGATCACCGGCGTGGAGAAGCCGGACAAGGGAACATTCCGCATCGGCGACTCGGTCAAGATCTCCTACGTCGACCAGTCCCGCGGCCACCTCGACGACAGGAAGACGGTGTGGGAGGAAATCTCGGGCGGGCTCGATCAGATCCTGCTCGGCGGCAAGAAGGAAGTGCCGAGCCGCGCCTACTGCGGCTGGTTCAACTTCAAGGGCCCCGATCAGCAGAAGAAGGTCGGGCTGCTCTCGGGCGGCGAGAGGAACCGCGTGCATCTCGCCAAGCTCCTGAAGGAGGGCGGCAACCTGCTGCTGCTCGACGAGCCGACCAACGACCTCGACACCGAGACGCTCGGCGCGCTCGAGGCGGCGCTCGAGGATTTCGCCGGCTGTGCGGTGATCATCTCGCACGATCGCTTCTTCCTCGACCGCATTGCGACGCACATCCTCGCCTTCGAGGGGGAGAGCCACGTCGAATGGTTCGAGGGCAACTTCGCCGACTACGAGGCGGACAAGAAGCGGCGCCTCGGCGACGCGGCGATCGAGCCGCACCGGATCAAGTTCAAGAAGTTCGAGCGGTAGGGGTCGGCTCCGGCTGGCCACCTCTCGCATGATGCGCCGGCATCGCGCGCGTGGTAGCGTATCAGCGAAAGGAGGCCGCCATGGACGACGTCACCATCGCCCACGCCAAGGAACACCTGGAAGAGCTGATCGAGAAGGCCGCTCGCGGCGAGGTTGTGCGCATCGTCGACCCGAAGGGGGTGGCTGTCCGGCTGACGACGGACGCCAAGTCTGAGGGCGACGCCCGAAAGCCTCGCCGACCGGTTCTCGGGCAGTGGAAGGGACGTCTGAAGGTGCCGGAACGCTTGTTCGAGCCATTGAGCGAGGAGGAGCTGGCTTGGCTGTCGGGAGAAAACTCGCCATGAAGCTGCTGCTCGACACCCACGTACTGTTCTGGAGCCTCGTCGATCACGAGAAAATGCCGGCACACTTTCGTCGGCTGCTGGCCGAGGGCGATCACAGCTACCGTGTCAGCGTGGTGACCGGCTGGGAGATCGCAACCAAGGTTCGAATTGGCAAGTGGCCCGAGGCGTCGGTTCTGCTACCAGGCCTTACAGAGAAAGTTCAAGAAGCAAGGTTCGACATCGAGCCGTTGACCCTTGCCCAGGCCGAGCGGGCGGGCAGTTTAACCGGCGATCACAAAGACCCGTTCGATCGGCTGCTGGCGGCGCAGGCAGCGAACGAAGGGTTGACCCTGGTGACGGCGGACGCCAAATTGAAGGCGCTCGGCGCGCCTTGCTTGTGGTGAACGCGCCGAGTTTAACTGCGCTGCTGGCAGTACCTTAGGCTTACTTTATGCGATTACAGACTATGAGTGAGCCTGACCCTTCCTACACCCGTTGTACTTCATCTCACACTGCCGCGAGCAGTTTGCACCATTGAAACCGTCCGGGTGCAAGCCGCCTTGACGGCAGCGCAATTTGCAAACGCAATCACCGTGCGTGGCAAACATGCGGGCATTGAAGCCCTTCGCCTTCCAGTGGTCCGCGCGGGCGTCCGAAGCAACTGGCTTGGACAAGAGCAGTCCGGCGGTCGCGACGAGAGACGCCACGGCGATGAGTATCATACGCATGATAAAGCTCCTCGTTCCAACTCGGTTCGCATCGCTGACGACGACGGTCCGATATCGAACGGGAACGCAGCATCAGCCCAAGTTCGGTAGCCCGGGATGGGGGGGGGGGAGGATCAAGATGATTCG